>WNGG01000364.1_pt1 | contig 53398 bp, 53 predicted proteins | sample 5400661 | NCBI WGS metagenome assembly WNGG01 (sample SAMN13153372, study PRJNA577476) | soil metagenome | isolation source: 100 cm soil or saprolite under Garry oak tree replicate 1 | place: USA:California | collected 2016-06-15 | reverse complement strand
GAAATATAATCATTAGCGGATATCGCAACTTTAGATCCCACTCAATCGTACAATAGTTCATTATTTACTTCATCTCCTATCCACGATACAGCTTTTTATCATCAGCGATTTTTTTGAGAATGCTTAAATCTGCTAATGATTCTTCTACTCGTAATATGCGTTCGCAGGACAGTCGATACGAAGAATATATTACAGAGCACATTAGAAAAGGAACGACTACTTGCGCCTTGATTTGCAAGGACGGAGTAGTGTTAGCTGCTGATACGAGGGCAAGCGCCGGCCTTTTTATTGCCGATAGACACGTAATGAAAATTCAAAGAGTTGATAGACACCTGGGCATGACCATTGCAGGCGGAGTAGCCGACGCCCAAAATCTAGTTGATATTATGCGTTACAATGCAAATATCTACAAGCTATCAAACAAAGAACCAATACCTGTCAAGTCTGCCGCTAGACTCTGTTCTAACGTATTATTCAATCAGCGATACTTTCCTTATTTCGTGCAGATCATCCTAGCTGGTTACGACGCTCAGGGAGAAGGGCAAATTTACAATATTGACCTCTTCGGTTCAATGACAAGCGAGAAGTTCATCTCTACCGGTAGCGGCTCTCCAGTGGCGTATGGTTACCTTGAAGCGGAATTCAAGGCAAATTTAGGTATAAATGACGGGTACAAAGTAGCCATCCATTCCATTGAAGCAGCGATTAGAAGGAATGCAGGTACAGGTGACGGTATAAATGTGGTCATCATAGACAGAAACGGATATCGTGAGCTGTCCAAGGAAACTAAAGCGGCTGTCGGGGCGGTTTTTGGTGATACTTTTTCAAAAAATATCTCCTGTTAGACATTTCTCCGAACAAGATAAGTTAAAAAAATCAGAGGCAATGTGACCAATTTTTTAATAATCCTGCAACCTGGGTACACTTTGGGTAGTAGAGGATAGATGTACGTGATAAGTATCTACAAAAACAAAAGCGTACCGGGGGTTATAATTGTTAGCTCGATCTCTGTTGCTCCACCCTGTTTTGACTCCTCTACTACTTAGCTTTCCTCACCCTCATCTGCATTTGAAGGACCAGTCAGCTTCTACGACATAAAGACGCTTATCGATGCCGGAGATTAACGGTAGATGAGAAAATCGTATTTAATACAAATGATTATGATTGTGAGAAATCATGTTTATCCGCGGATAGCCTGCCTGATTAGTGCATCTTAGCTGTTTAGTTAGTCAATTATGACATTGCTGTTTAATGATATTTTATTTCTTTATTTCAAGATGACGGGCTTTAGCAGTAGCTGGGTCAGAGAACGCAAGCCAAATGCACCTGAGCGAATACGAGAAAGCGTGAGAGCACAGAAACCACTCAAACCAAGAATTGACACAACAAAGAACAAAATCCACGTCCAAAATCAGAAGCTAGATACAACACTAGAGAAATTAAAAGGAAAGGAAAAATCTCTTTTTAATCAAATCGTCGTTCATGTGCAGAAGCATGATATGCCTCAGGGGAAGATGTTATCGAATGAATTAGCACAGGTTAAGAAGACAATAAAAATGGTCTCGCAATTTAAAATGGCTCTCGAACAGGTACATTTCAGATTGGAATCGACTAGTGACATAGGTGATGTGATGAGCACCGTAGGACCAGCGATGGGCGCATTGACAAGGGTAAAATCGGGAATGTCGGAAGTAATGCCTGAGATAGACACAGAATTGGGAGAAATCAATGGAGTGTTTAATGATATCGTAATGAACGCTGGAGAAATTGGAAATACATCATTTGCATTTAATGCCAGTGGCGAAGACACGGACAAAATATTGGCAGAAGCAAATGCGGTTGCAGAGCAAAGAATCAACGATAACTTCCCAGATATTCCTGTGGGAACCTTTAGCAGGGCATCCAGATCGGCTGTAAACGAACATTCACAATAACTATAGCTTCAAAGAATCACTAAATTTTTCGGAATTTGGGAGGTTTTCAGGTCGTCCCTCCTCGCGCACTGGCATGGATAAACGAGGAACTGTTTATTATATCTTGGAATATATAGCATCAATTTGGTTATGGGCAAAAAAAAGAATTCCGGCGTTATAATAATTTCTACATTTCCCACCGAAGAATCCCTGAGAGAACTAGCTACAGATGTGGTTGTTAACAAAAAAATATGTGCGTGTGTTAATTATGCGAAGATCCGATCCTTATACGTTTGGCAGAATAAACTTGAGGATCATACAGAATTCCTTGCACTCTTCAAGACATCAATTCAGCGTTCGGAAGAATTAAAAGCAGAAATACAGAAAAGGCACCCCTACGAAATTCCTGAGGTAGTAGAATTGAAGATGAATGACATCTCTGAATCCTATATGGCTTGGATGGCACTATCAACTAACAGTGTTATTCAGACAGATTACAATCGAATGTCACGCTGAATTTAAATCGAATGGATTGCACCTAGTTATCGCATTGAATACCTAAGCAAAGCTACTATGCCGCCTAAAGAAGAAACTCTGAGACCGATATCTGTAGATGAATCAACTGCATAAATTTTCCCTCCGTAACTTTCAATTGAATTTAATATTTTCAGAACTGCGTCTTCGTCACTGGTCTTGAAGATAGCATCTGAAAATACCACACATTCGATATTCTTTATTGACGCGGCGTAAGTTATGTCCTCCATTCCCATTGCATACTTCAATTCGCCCTTATGAACGAGTCTCAACACCTCGTCTAAAATTAAAGAGACTGATGCGAGTTTGCTCGAGCTCATTGCCTCTTTGAGTGCGGTTGAGCGAAGAAAGACATAGATTCCATCCTCTCCAGCCACGTCCACTCCCTCAACTACTGTCAATTTTTCCTTATCAAACCGAAATTTCTCTGTAGCTAAAAAGTTATGAAGTTTACGTTTAGCTTCACCGGGACCGAATATTATTGCTCTGCCTGCATCACTAACACCATCCTTGTTCATAATGCTTTGGATCGTCGTAGCAACATCCGCAAAGAAGCTCTCGATATTAGGGTTGGTTTTCCTAGACGACAGGTAACGTTTTCCACTTTGTCCGGAATATATATTTGGAATTAGCTTTAAATGAGTACCTGAAACCTTTGCGACTGCTGCCTCTTGTGTATCTATCGCGACCAGTATAAAATCTTCTGTGTTTCCCGATCTTGTGAGAATACTTAGTTCGGCATTATGCCACTTTCTCTCTTTTTCAATCATTATTGTATCGTCAATCCGCACTGTCATCGAATGATGTGACCCTCTGGAAACAAGCTCATTGTCAGTATTTGTTATAAGGCCTGTAATCCGCAATCTATCTACTGCGTCGTATAGGGTAGTATTTTCAACTTTTAGAGAGATCCTTACCCTAACGCGGTCTCCTCTGTCAGGTCGCCCATATATCTTCACGTGCTTGATTACCCGAGTCGTATCTCCCACGACAAAATCCCCAATTTCTATTGTTCTTCTTAGAGTAAAAAGGTCATCTGCATCTCTGGGGATGACAACATATGCTCTGCCTGAAAACCCTTTGGCTTCTTTCACGATCATGTGGTAGTGCTTCAATTATCTGTTTGGACAGACCTGGATTGTTGCATTCTATGCTACTTTCTCATTTGCCATCGAAGAAGAACTATCATTATCCTGAGCCGATTTCAAAAAATTGTCGACCCATTCCTGTGTCAATACCCCGGACTCTACTAGATTAACCAACGCATTCGCCGAAGCGTCCCCGTGAACCTTGCCTGACCTTCTTCTGGTCTGTCGCCATTTTAGTTGTGTATTTCCGCTCTTAGAGGAATAAATAATGCCCAGTATTTCCTTGGCATTCACAAAGGTCATCTCACGCACTTTTTTCAGGGTCACTTTATCGGCTGCCTCTATATAGATAGCACCCTGACCCTCTTCACGTTCTGGAAACACCTCATAGTCGTGCAAATAACTTTCGGGAATAAAGGATCGACAAGTGCTAACAATGATAAACTTTCGAAAACTTTCAAGTGAGGCGGTAGTTACGATTCGGACCATTATGTAAATAAACACCTTTAGATGCTTATCAAGGTTGTGAAATAAAACGGAATGAACTCTTTCACAAGCAACGATAAATTTTTTGTTGCTTTGGCGTTAATATGTGATTATTTCCAGCATGGAAGTGAAATATAGGGATGCAAGGAAGAGGGGATCATAGTTGTACTATTATAACGACAACCACTAAGCCAGGTTGGACAAACTCCTAACTCAAGATCTACTTCATCTACTAACTCAGGAGGGCTAGTTTCGTCATCGTTTGTCCGTTTGGGACTTTCCACTATCACACATAAAAACCGAGGCCACGTAATTCTCTTTTCATGTCTGTCTTCATCTGTCATTTCAAGTCTGCCTTAATTACTATTACTACTACGATCGTGAAGGTCCTCGCTACAGTAAGCTCAACTTTGGACCAGTTCAAATTGTTATGTTAGAGACTGTCAACTAGACGGCGAGCCAAAACAACAGAGTGCGACTGTCACTTTTTTACCTACTTTTTTTCCCGGCGAAGTCTGGCTCTTGTCTGCTAGTAGCATCTGCCCATAAATAATGAAAGTAATCCTTTGCAAAACCTGCAAGACCTATATGTTCTGCCCATATCGCGATTGGTTCGAATCTTCCAATATCACTTCTTCCTTCACCCAACAATATCATCACCTGCCTGCTGTCTCCTATCACTCCTCCACCAAACATATTGTTTTTTAATCTAACATCTGCAATCCTGGATATCGCGCGAACTGTGTCAGGGCTGGTTTGCTCGGATACAAGGACGGTTATCCTTACTCCTTTTTCGTGCAGGACTCTCAACATAGGCTGTACCGGTCTTGCGATGTCTTCCACGACTTGTGGTAAGGCTATTAGCAATTCATGCTGGCAGGTTTGAATTATTTCACTTACTTTTGATGCTATATTGTAAATTCCTCTAACAACCCAGATCTCGGGTCTTTCTCGTATACCACTTCTCTCGTATATCGGCATCAATTCGCTTACAATCAAGCTTTCGTTGTCCTTAATGCCGTTTTCGATACGCATTCTCATGGCCTCAAGTGCAGTCCGGGGTGATCTAGGAAAGAATTTCTGCGGTCTAGAACTGTCAGATTCGGACCAACCTTTATCTTCTAGGCCGTTAAGAACCTCATAAATCTTCGAGTAAGGTACAGCTGACTTCTTGCTGATGTCAGACGCTGTTGATTTGCCTGTTTCAACAAGAGCTAAATATACCTTAATTTCGTAACCTGTTAAGCCAAGGCTTTCCATCGCTTTCCTTGACTTGTCACTAATACTCATCTAAATATCTGAGTTTGTCGTCAAGCACTAATATAAGTATGTTTTAAGTCGTCGGGCGACAGCAGGGGGAGAAGTTTTTGTTTCAGTAGGGCTACCTGGGGGCCGAAACCAGAACCGGGATCTAAGCAGCGTTAATTGGACCAAAACCAGAACCGGGATTGTTCTTCACTATGACTATATTATGAAGATTTAAAAGGGCAGCAACTTATATGGCATCTGGGCACTGTATTTTTGACGTTGCCAATACAATATGCCAAATCAAAGGATAGCTTGCTCTACTAGATCCATTAATGATGTCTATCGTCATTAATAATGGCCTAAACAAGAATAATAGCAGTGCTCCTTGGGACCCTAATTTGTTCATGGGGTAAGACAAGAATCTCCTTCGCTATAGAACCTTAATCTGCGGGAAGTAACTAATCACCTTAGGAGTTGTCAGGTCATACTTATATATATAAAGCCTGCAGGAGATGCCGAGTAGAAGGAGTAGACAGACAGTAAAATGGAACTTATTCAAATTTCTAATACAACCACTAAAAGTTCTGGTTCAAGACGTTCAATAAGGTACACTCAGAGTATCTGCCCAGATTGCAACATGATTCTAGATGCAGAAGTTTTCGAAAGGGAAGGCAAGGTCTTCATGACAAAGATCTGCCCAACTCATGGAGAATGCGAGGAACTGTACTTTGGATCGTATGAGATGTACAAGAAATTTAGCACATATTGGATGGACGGAAAGGGTGCTAAGGCTCCCAACGTTATGGTAGATAAATGTGCATGTCCAACCAATTGCGGTTTATGCACAAATCACCTCTCGCATTCTGGATTGGCTAATATGATTGTCACAAACAGATGCGACCTTACATGTTGGTATTGCTTTTTTTACGTAAAGAAGGGCCTGGAAGGAGCTTATCTTTATGAACCAAACTACGAACAAGTTAGAGCAATGATGAAGACGTTGAAAGCGGAAAGACCCATCGCAGGTAACTCTATCCAGATAACTGGCGGCGAGCCAATGCTTAGAGATGACATCACTGAGATTATCAGAATAATGAAGGAAGAAGGCGTCGACCATGTTCAGATGAACACAAATGGTATCAAACTAGCTCTGTCGCCAGAAACTATGAGACAAGTAAGAACAGCTGGTGTGAGCAATCTTTATCTTTCTTTTGATGGTGTTACTCCCCGAACTAATCCCAAAAACCATTGGGAGGTACCATATACATTGGAATCTGCACGTAAGTGTGGCATGACAGTAGTATTTGTTCCCACCGTAATCAAGTCAATAAATGACCATGAGTTAGGTGGAATAATCAGATACGCGCAAAACAACCTGGATGTAGTTCATGCAGTCAATTTCCAACCTGTCTCGTTAACGGGCAGGATGACGAAAAAAGAGCGCGAGAAATACAGAATCACAATTCCTGATTGCATTGAAAGAATTGAAGAACAGACCCAAGGCGATATCCCAACTGATGCATGGTTCCCAGTTCCCTCATGTATGCCGCTAACGAATGTAATTGAAGCTTTCAGCAAGAAACCAAAATACGAGCTTTCAATTCACTTTGCATGTGGTGCAGGAACTTATCTATTTGAGGACGCGCTGACAAAGAAGTTAATACCTCTCACTTCGTTTGTCGATCTTAAAGGGTTACTAGAATACTTTGAAGAAAAAGCGGATGAAATTAGATCAGGTGCCAATAGATACTGGACGACGCTACAAGTTGTACGCAAGTTGAACCAATTCGTTGATAGAAGCAAGCAACCCGAGGGTCTCGATCTTGCTAAGATGTTTTCAAGTATATTGCTAAAGCGAAACTTTGATTCAGTGGGTTCATGGCACGGAAGATCCTTATTCTTAGGAATGATGCATTTCCAAGATAAGTACAACGAAGATCTTGAAAGATTGCAAAGATGTGATATCCACTACCTGACTCCAGATCTAAGAATTATTCCATTCTGTGCCTTCAATGTTATACCTGAGTGGTATCGAGATAGAATTCAAAAGAAATTTAGCACTCCAGTTGAAGAGTGGGAAAAGGCACACGGCCAAACTCTGGAAGCTGGCCTATATAGGGGACTAATGAGAAAAGGTAAACCCGAAGCCCAGATGGGTTGTGCGGTATCAGAAATGCACAAGGCCGCGGCTGAGACGACAGGTGCAGTCGATGATCACAAAGGCGTAGAGCTTCGCAACGGCATGGCTGGTGCGTAACTTCAATAGGCGCCCCGCAGCGTAATTCAGTTCCTTTTCTCTACTGTAACCTTTGCAATGATACTATGTTGCCCGCTTGGAACTATACCACACCTAGTATAACTGCCATCGTGCTATATTTAGCAATAAACATGACCGATGACATCTTCGGAATTTAATTGCGATAAGGTTTAATTGAAAGGAGTAGTTGCTTCCGATATGCCCACGATGAAATATGTACAACTCGAACCTATAGCGGACATTGCCGTTATCAAGATTAATAGACCTGAGGCGCTAAATGCACTCAATACTGATGTTATTCTTGAATTATCGCGTACGCTTGACATCATCGGTGTAGACGACGGTATAAAAGCTGTAATTATCACTGGCGTAGGCGAACGATCCTTCTGTGCAGGCGCAGATATCTCATATATGGTCAATATTACGCCTATTATGGCTGAAAAATATGCATCAGCCGCGCAAGATGTCCTCAACAAGATCGAGAAATTAGAAAAGCCCGTTATCGCCGCAATTAATGGCTTTGCGTTGGGCGGAGGTTGTGAATTGGCAATGGTTTGCGACATTAGAATAGCTTCAAGCAATGCCAAGCTCGGACAACCTGAGGTCACTATAGGTATTCCTCCAGGTTGGGGAGGGACTCAGCGATTGTTAAGGATTGTCGGTCCGTCAAAGGCAAAAGAGCTGATCTTCACAGGTAGAACAATATCGGCCGAGGAGGCAGAGAAAATTGGATTAGTTAATAAAGTAATAGCTTTAGGGCCGAATGATGTGTTACCGCCGGATGCCCCAGATGGGGATAGTGTCAAAGAAAAAGAAAGATCTACCCAACTTGCTAGGATCCTCAACAAGAAGCTAATGGAAGAATGCCTCGTATTAGCTAGAGAAATCACAAAGAATAGTTTCATTGCTGTAAAAACTAGCAAAATGCTAATCAACAAAGGAATGGATGCAGATATCAATACGGGACTGCGCTTAGAAATTTACGGCTGGGCATTATGTTTTGCTCATGAAGACAGGGAGAAAATGATGTCTGCATTTCTAAACAAAGGAAAGAAGTGAGAGAAGCCTATACGTTCTGCCTTACTCCTTTTAAGGATTCAATAGGACTCTTGCTCCTTTGCTGCTGTGACATACAAAGGTTCTGCTCTGGACATTGGCTTCTTTAAACCCGTCACTCATAGAATCTGCAACGCGTTTTCCATATTTGTCATTTTTCAAAAATGATATCATGGAGGGACCTGCTCCGCTGATTGTGACAGCAAGGGCTCCCGCCTTTAGTGCGTTCCTTTTAACCGCGTCATATCCAGGAATCAAACCTTTTCTATGCGGCTCTACTATCGCATCGTCAATTCCTTTGGCAATCATTTCAACATCTTTCAAGAGAAAACCCGCAACAATAGTACTGGCATTAGAAACATTATGAACCACACTCTTCAATGAAACTTCGTTCGGTAGGACGCTTCGCGCAATTTCAGTTTTTTTGTCGGGGACCTTGACTAAAGGAATTGCGATTATCATCATGAGATCTTTAGGCGGATCTAACCGGATAAATTCTAATCGTGGACTAGTTCTGACAATTACAAAACCACCCAGTAATGAACCCGAAACATTGTCGTAGTGTTTGGTACCGGCACTGACTATTTCCCCTTCAGCTGCATATTCTACCAGTTTAGCTTTTTCTATTTTAAGGTCAAATAGTCTGTCGAACGCAACTGCCGCGGCTACAGCCGATGCGGCGCTACTCCCAATCCCCAGCCCGGCCGGGACTTTTTTCTCGAGATTAATTTCGAAACTATTCTTAAGATCAAAATCTTGCGACATCTTTTTGACTACTACACCTGCACAATTGTCTTCCAATCGTGCAGGAACGGTTCTTTCACCCTCGCCCGAGATCCTGAGCGTTATTTGTTCTGACTGCTCTAAACGTGTAGTTATTGTAACTTTATCCTCAAAGGCGTCAAGACCTAGACCAAATACATCAAATCCTGGCCCTAGATTGGCTGTAGAGGACGGTGCCACTGCGGTGACAGAAGTGGATCCTAATTTATGGCTCAGTCTTTAACTTCCTCTCCCTGACTGACAATTCTCGCAAGTGCAGCCGACAAATTGACCATGCCATTCAAGGTCATACTAGAGACGGCTATAAGGTTCTGATGAAATCCACACATACTCATACTCCGGGCCAGATCTTTGCTCAAAAGAGAATATTCTGCATCCTTCTCATTGTTGAGAGAAGATTCTAATGAAAGGACAGAGGACGACCATTCCAGAATATCTTTCAATTTGTCAACAATGAGGTCACGTTTTGTTAGAATATTAACCTGCGCAATCTTTAGTCTCAATCTGACTGACAATGCGAGTAGTCCTATTGAAACGAAATTAATTGGAGATGAAACTAACATCCCATCAAATGTGAACAGTGTAACCTTATTATCAGATTGAAAATTCGATACAAAATATGGACCACTTGCTCTGAATGCGAAAAGCTCTATCTGTCCTGGCGTATCAATCAGAATATAATCCGGGTTCAAATTGTTCACTTCATCTTGAATTTCGTCTAGCCTTGTTGCGATCATATCACTTGCCATTACTAGTGAACCATTTGGTCCAAGGTCATAAGTTTCCATCAGAGTGTTTATATCTATATAGTCTCGGACGTCTACATCAGGCTCGTACGGTAAATTCACGACACCGGGGTCTAGGTTGATACTAATCGGGAAGGATTTGCGATCCGCATACCATTGAAGCAATCTCGACGTAAGAAGTGATTTTCCAGATCCTGCGGTACCGGTAATAAATATAGAATTCATCTTTTATGGTTGATCCTTTAGCGTATCTTTGTATAATTACTTTCTAACCCAAAAAAATTTTTTTTAGAGTGCTGGCCCTTTTTGGCATGTCCGTTCAGTTCGTATGTTATTACAATGCTATACTGGCAATTTCTTCGCCAGACTCCGCAATGGCTACGAGCTAACTTGCACTCTTCTGAGCTCGGTAGCAGAATGTCTCAAGAGGTGTCAGAGTAATATTGAGGACGAGATTAATTTTCATTCAATTAATTATTATATGCCCGAGTTTTATCAACTAACTGACTGCTTTTGAACTGGAGACTGCTCGCAATACCTGCAAGTATTGTTCCATTGCTTATAATGATCTTCTCTACGCATGTTTCTCCCACCAATATATTTGCAGTAGGGATCATTCCCTTCGTAATGTCGTCAGCCTCAGTAATAGGTAGAATCATGCTTCAGGCGTTTCGGTTCGATTATTTTATTCGAAAATTTATAGGACCTAATGTAAGCTCCACTGGGAAAATAATATCTGCACGATTAGCGGGCGAATTCATAACGCAAACAACGCCTTCTTACGTAGGAGGAGAAATAGTTAGAATCGCCTTCTTAACCAAGAATGGTGTGCCCGCTGGGAATGCAGCTTGGGTTACCACAATGGAGATTATTGCCGACGTTTTTGTGGGGACAATGCTTGCATTCATTGCGGGTGCCCTCGCAATTTACAGAGGGGGTGACTTTATTGGCATTGCCGTCATTCTCGTTGCAGTTCCGACATTCGTTTTTTGGCTTCTGTTGGTAGTGTTTTCTGCAAAACGCACCCTTCGATTGCCTTCTTTTTCATTAAAGGTGCTACAAAAGTTCATTGCAACGCAAAAAGCAGAGCGACTTGTTACCACGACCAATACTGCCATATCTGACCTGTGTAAAATGAGTAGGCAGAATTTTAATTCTATGAGGGCTGTCAAAACTTTTGCCGTTGGACTCGCAATAACATTTATTGCATTCTTACTGCAAGGGGCCTCATTTCTAATATTGGCAAATGCTGTAGGCTTTAGGTTGGGTCTATTTGATTCTCTGATGGCAACTTCGGCATCTACTGCGTTGTCAACGCTGCCGATTACAATAGGTGGTTCTGGACTTGCAGAACTAGGGATTTGGGCATATACTTCTCATTTTACGGGAATCCCATCTTTTGCAAATGTAGTAAATGATTCACATTTGAGCTTGATTATAGCATGGAGAATCGCAACTTATCATGTGCCGTTGCTAATAATGTGGATTGCGCTAATGAGACTAACAATGACCAAAATTTCTATTAGATCGCTAACAAAGAAAAATAATTTATCTGATATGACCCATAAAACCTCTACTGACGAAACTGAAGGCACTAGAGGCTAGAAAACATTTTTGATTAGCTTATGGTTTAGTCCACAAAAAACCATAACGGCCGGGTAGTTCTGATAACAATTGCATGTCGTCGGGAAAGAGGTCCAGACGTAGTTATCCTTTCTTGGGCATGGCCATTAGTGAGAAACTAAAGTATTGCATGCTATGGTGAGCGTATCGCCTCTGCTATCATTGTTTTCTATACATCATCCATATCATTCCCGGCTCCTTCCGCAGGTATTGGAGTAGAGGAAGAGACGTCTGATTCGATTTCCATGAGCTGCAAGTCCTCAAGCTCGAAACGGTATATTGCATCCATATCAAGTGAAAATTTTGTTTTTAAAAATTCGACGAGTCTTGCACTTAAATCCGCTTTGAACATCTTTATTTTAAATTCATATACGAATCCTTTCTTAAAATCGCCTATAATCATGGATTTGGGAACATCTAACCCCTCGACGATAGTCCTATTGTCAGGCAAAGGCTCGTAAAGTTGGATATCGATCTTAAAGTCGTTCTCATAAGTATCAAGAATATATCCTGATCTTTTAACAACTTGTTCATCTCCAAACTGAACTGATTTTATTTCCTGCTCTGCCCATTCAGGCAGCTTTTCTTCACTCGGTTTGTTGGAATCAGCCTTAGTCCTGCCCATATTAGTTATCTACGAATAAAATTAAAAAATCTTTATCTTGATATGTTGCCGACATAATCTAATTACCTATCTAATTAGCACAACTATTCATTAACTGTTCTATAGCTTGGCTTGCATCAAGTAGGCATTTAGTCTTGGCGTATTTCTCTACGATTTTTAACTGTTCAACGTTGAGGCAAATAGGAATAATTTTTTTGGGGCTGGGGTTCATTTTTCAATGCAAAAGGGATTAGACAGGGATTATAATCGTTACTATATGCACCTATATGTGTAAACCCATAGTGGCTCGGCTGGCTTATCCAGAAACGCAGCTGCTAAAGCCGCACTCTATACACATATCGCATCCTTCAGTCATTATTAATTTTGCTCGGCAACCTGGGCAGAATTCGCTCTCAGTTAACGCATCTTGTGAGCTTAAAGGACGTGTCTGCATCGAAGCGCTCGCCGGTTCGATTTTCGAATATTGTTGGCGTCCTACCATTGATACGCCTTTTCCGAGGAGTTCGTCCGAATCTGGACTTTGTGTGTCCTTGAAAATTTTTTCTAATGCCTCTAGAACATAGGGTTCTGAAATATTTTCACGTATGTAGTCGATTGCATACCGACTTGGAGTAACACTGAATCTCCGTTCCTTAGTGTTGTCACCCGTAATGTGTAGAACCTGCTCGCTTCTTGAGCCATCTCTGTATACAGTAACTCCCTTTAAGCCAAGATCATGTGATAGAAGATACGCACACTTTACGTCTTCTGCAGTTACGTCTCCAGGCATATTGATTGTCTTAGCAATTGCATTAGCGATCCACTTCTGCCATATGGCTTGAGCCATTAAATGGTCAGTCCAGTGAATATCGATTGCAGTCACGAAAATCTTCTGCATCCATGCAGGGATTTCAGGTAATCCACGCCCTGAACCGTAATTGTTAGCAACCTTACTAAGTATTTCATCGTCGTACAAACTATTTTCTCGCAATACAGCTTCAAAAACTCTATTGGTATAAAAGAATCTGCCTACTGTGACGCGTTTTTCAAAAACCACAGCAAATATAGGTTCGACACCATTAGAAGTATCGGCGATCATCGACAAAGTACCTGTCGGAGCAATAGTGGAGGTCCAAGAATTTCTGATCCCGTGTTTCTTGATCTTTTCAATGAGCGAATCCCAGTCATATGTATGCATTTCCTTTGGTAGTTCGTAGTAGCCAGCGACCGGGATCTTTCCCTTTACGTAATCTGTCTCATTCAACAGAGGAAACGGACCTCTTGTCTTGGCTATAGCAACACTTTCTTCCATGCTGTAGTATGACATAGCTTCTGCCAGTTTATACATGAATTCATAACCGTCTTCTGAGTTGTAAGGAATTCGAAGCAAGAACAGAAGATCCGCTAGGCCCATTATACCGAGGCCGATTCGTCTAGTGAGCTTGGTGTTCGTATCAATTTCGTCAACAGGATACTTGTTTATATCAATTATATTGTCCAGGAATCGTGAGGCGAGTCTAATAGCTTGTTCATACCTCTGCCAGTCGAATTCATATATCCCATCTGCCTTATGCTTTACAAAGTTCGCGAGATTTATTGAGCCCAGATTACAGGATTCATTTGGATAAAGTGATTGCTCTCCGCAGGGATTTGTTGCGCGTAATGGTCCGCCTTTGGCATTGATGCACGGATTGTATTTATTTATGTTGTCAAAGAAAATAACCCCTGGTTCAGCGCTCTTCCATGCACTTAAAGAGATTAAATCAATTAATGCATGTGAATCAATTTGTTTTATCGGCTCACGGGTCCGGGGATTACGTAATGTATACTTAAGGTTATTGTCCTTATTTACGAGGGATCGCCAAAAATCATCCCAAACCCCAACGCTTACGTTAAAGTTCTCGAATATGCCAGGTTTTGTTTTGGCTGTTACAAATTTTTCGACATCTGGGTGCCATACCTCCAAAATACCCATATTTGCACCTCGTCGCTTCCCGCCTTGCTTTACAACATCAGTGATGGTGTCAATAATCCTCATAAAAGAGGTGGGCCCAGATGCAACACCAGATGTTGATGCAACAATGTCTCCTTCAGGTCTTAAGTCGGAATAGTTTATTCCGACTCCTCCCCCTGATTTGAAGATCATTGCAGCATCTGTCGATGACTTCATGATCCCTTGCATGTCGTCAGGCATATCGAGAACAAAGCAGGCTGAGAGCTGACCTAGCCGCCCGCCTGCATTCATTAAAGTTGGCGTGTTCGGAAGAAAGTCTCGTGACACCATTAGATTGTAATATTCTTTGATCCTTTCTCCGTAGGTTGCAAATTTACCCTCAGCGATTAGTCTAAGTAATTCCTTAAAAGTGATTTTCATATGCTCTTTCTTCGCAAGATCAATATAGTGCCTAATCATCGCCTCAAAATGATACTTGTTCAAATAGTATTTGCCAATTTTTAACTTAAGATCAAAGTCGTTTAATTTGGGGTAATATTTCTCTGCTTCCTCCACGCTCTGGATATGATTCTTGTCTTTCGATAAAACAAACACGCGGGAATCATGCATGATATCTGGGATCGCTACGAGAATAGCTACTCTTTCGAACATTTGCTTGGGACCTTCTATGATTTCATTATTACCATCCCTCAGCAAATATCGAGCTGCTAAAACCCTTAGAGAATTAATGTCAAAGGCTTTGTCTACTTCATCGAGGACCTTCTTGTTTAAAATCTTCATCTTTTCGTCGCGAAGTTTGCGTCTCTCATGCCTGTAGAGGATGTACGCCTTCGCTGTCTCAGACAGGCCTTCTTCTATAAGTATCGATTCCACCATGTCCTGAACGTCCTCGACACTTGGAATTTCGGTCGACCCATAGCCATGATGGATCATCTTTTGAACTACTTTGGTGGCCAGTTTTTCGGAGAGCGAAAAATCCGGTTTACCAGTAGCAACAAGAGCCTTGTAAATTGCATCCGATATCTTGAGCGGTTCAAAATTGACCTCTCTTCCATCTCTTTTTCGTATACGAATAATTAAATTCTCTTTCTGGTCATTAACCTTAGTAACGCCTGCCATTTAGTTATTACGGCATGCTAAATAGATTTAAAAGTATTAGCTTCCTGAAAAAAAATTCGTGAAACTAAAAAGAGGCATAAAAACATATTTGACGCTATTTCTGCTCATTCGTCAAACTATTTGGTGAATCGGCAGCATATGAGAGGATCTGCAGAGCTCGCATCTTTCCAGATTCCTCGAACCTGATCTATTTCCACAGCTACGGCATACCGTGAGCTTCATCACCGGATGGAAAAATGGGATACGCGACGCTGCTTCGATCGCCTTCTTTAGTTGCACATGATTAGAACCGAGTTCTGTTACATCAAGAGTTACTGATAAACCACCAGTCAGAAGCTTATCAACGGATAGGCATTCTTCTATCAGAGATCCAGCATTATCATCATTGGTCGGTAATAATTGCTCACCATACAAGGTTAATCCCTGTGAATACGTCTTAGAATTTTGTTGAGTCGACTGCAAATATGCTCTGCCATATTTATCAGAATCCAAAGCTGCAAATCTAGTCGCGCTGTCATCTGCCACCATTGCGACGCCAACAGAGCCATCGCCTAAATATCTTCCCTGATCGAGAGCGACGTCTACAGAAGTCTTCAGTACCTTTTGTAAAACCTCCATTCCACTATTCTTAGGATGATGTTCCAAAATATCATTCACAGATTCTCGGGCACCTATAAGGTTAATTATGATGCTGGTCGTCCCAGATTGCATAAAGTCGGAATTGCCACTAAGGGCAGGAACAGTGCCTTTTCTAATGAGCTCAGCTACAGCCTTCTTTCTTATGTAGAGCGCCGCTAGCGCGGGCTTGATCATCATAGCGAGTCTGGCTCGGAAATAAGTTTCATCTTTGTTCGACTGATATGCAAGCCTTGGAAGATTAATAGAAAGAGATTGCAGAGTTACAACAGTGCCTGAACTTTTGCCCCCTACCGATTTGCGGATACCGCTACTTGCTCTTAATCCGTCGTCATGTGAAAGTGAGATAATTCCTCCACTTCTTACAACAGACACGATATCGTCTAAATGATAGCCAATTTGATTTTGCTGTTCATTTGTATCACCATAGATTAATGATATGCCAATGCGTGGTATAGGAGTAGAATCTACATATTTCTGATAACCGCTCAATAACGCGGCAACTGATGTAGCATCCTGCCCATCAGCTGGAATTGTTATAGTGGTTACAGGTAATCCTGACTGAGTATAGCTCGGAGCTACTGAAGATAACATGAGAGCCTTAGCAAATCGTGAACTAATCTCAGCAGGCTCTTTTATTTGTTCTAGAATCATTGGGATGATGCCTTGAAGCACCACTTCTGTTGAAGCTTCTCTGCTTAAGAGAGAAATCAATAATGATAGATAAGTCTCGAAGTCGTTCGAATTATTGATACTAGGCAAAGGCACCCTTGAGACATTCAAGAATTTCCCCCTAAGCTCCAGAGTTTTCTCACGAAAGTCGGTAACATCTAGAAAAATCGTGTCCGGAATTAGGCCCCAAGTGCCGCTATTAGAAATATTCATCTCACCGGCCAAATGCATATCTGCAATGTCTTTCGGAAGAGTATTGATTAGGAGATATTCAGAAAATATCGAGTGCGAGGCTTTTGACATAAGACTTTCAAGCCCGTTTTTTGCCGAGTCTGCATTACTTAACATCTCGACAATATCAGACGCCGGAAGGCCTAATCTAGCCAATTTATTTCTATAATCCTCATGCCCATGTTCAATTAGAACAGAATTTACAGTCTCTCGAATCAATGATGACGTGAGATAAACGGCCTGAAATTTGTATATCTTATTCTCAACTTCTTCTGTTATCTTATGCGCTTGCTCAAGGGGCATATTTGCTTCCCTTACTAGTGACTGAATTATCTTATTAGAGTTGAATTCTTCAATGGAAGGTCTTGTAGTCCTAACATACATTTTGCCACTTTCGATTATTGATCTTTCCTCAATTTGTCTGGCGAGGCTTAATACAAGCTTACCGAGATTGGTAATTGTGTAACGACGCTCTGCCTTGTTAAGTGCTACCAGGGACTGTCTGAGAAGTTTGCGTAAGTGATACGCGAACTTCCCAGATTCTTTTTTAGATTTAAATCCTGCTAGCGACTTTAGCTCAGAATATGTGAGAGGTCCCTTGGAATTTAGAATGCGAAGAATGTCAATTCGGTTAGGACTAGCCATAACGGAGAAAATCATCCGGACTCGTTTTGAGGCCGATTCCAGCACTCCATCTCTTGGAGATTCAGCCTGTATTGGATATTTATCGTGACTCAACTGTTCCATTGCACCCGTATTCTGACTAACTGATTAAAACTACTTTGTAAATTATATTTTACTAATGATATAGAAGACAGTCTATAGACTACGTTTAACCCTCTACCATTATTTGACTTTTGTCGGATACTTCTCCCTCATGGAATTTCTTATCCATGCTCTTTTCCAGAATCCCCGATGGCACTTCAGGCAGCTTTGTTTTTGCTTCATTTTCGAGTATTCCTTCAATCTCATTTAGGATTGAAAGAGCATCTTTATCAACGGGGGTCGAAAACTTACTTCCAACGTCTAACTTAATATCAGAATTAACCAAGACATCGGAAGTAATCGATTTCATTTCCGAGAACACGTTCGATGCCGCTGGAATGACCTTGGAGATATCTCTTTGGATATCCCTGATCATCCCGATGGTAGGGTTGATGGTTTCCATAACCATGGCAAATTCGTTAATTGTGCTGAACCGAATTAGCATGACTTCTAGTGCAAGGCCTGCGTTTTGTGTTGTCCGTTGAACATTGCGAATATTAGATAACTCTCCTGCAAGAGCCTTAGCTCGGGAGTTATTGCCAGACTTGATATTTGATATTATTTGATGTCTAAAATTATTATCCATTCTTGAGAATTTTTCATCCAGCATCCTCAACCGCGCCAGTTGGTTATTAACCACAGATGTAGTCTTTTCCATATCGCTCTTGAGTTGTTGCTGATGCTGATCCATTTGTGGACTAGTTCAGGTTAGTCGAAAAAATGTTAAAATTGAACGTTAAACTGAATATACAAGTAGCTATCAAAAAGCTAATCTACCAAGTGTATAGTAGCACTACGCTAATACTGCTCTTGATTAACACACTTTTTTGCAGCGCTACCGCTTTTTGTTGTAGTAGGAAACTAGTAGCGTTGCTTGTTGTGTGCGTAAAACTAGCCGCATGGCACGGTCTAGATTTTTTGCAACGTCAATCCATGTTTTGGATGATAATCTGATACTCTGACTCTTGATCCGAGCGGCAAGTCGGAAGATGATGTTACTCCAGGAAGAAAACCTGATACTCTGAAGTCAGTACCATCAACACTGAATACAACCCATGCATAGGATCCAGCATCCTCAAATCCCTCAGGTGCTACGGCCTGAATTGTGTACGTCACAACCTTTCCTATTCCTTCTAACTCGATACTCTCAAATGTATGACTAAAGCATTTTTCACAGTAATATACTGTCACGAGCATCAAATGTCCACAACGAGAGCATTTATTGGAGAGTAACTTCTGTCGGCGTGCAGCCGTTATAAACTTTTCACGAGGGCTCAAATCTTGTTCTTGCTGTCTTGTTTTAGACAATTCCATTCACTGAACCCTCTTAAAGATATGGACGGCCGCACTTGCCCCAGTAGCTCCGAAGTTATGTGTAAGTGCAATTTCTGCATCCCTGACGGTTCTTTGCCCAGCTTTACCAGTAAGTTGTTCGAAAACCTCGACGACCTGACCTATGCCTGTTGCACCGATTGGATGCCCTTTTGATTTTAGTCCACCTGAAGGATTAATGGGAATTTCTCCCTTTCTGGACGTTGCGCCGTCTCTGACGGCATCGGCTCCGGCTCCTTTCTCAAAGAACCCTAGGTCCTCTATGTCAATAATTTCTGCAATTGTAAAGCAATCATGTACTTCAGCAAAATCGATATCCTTTGGTGTGATGCCGGCCATCTTGTAAGCCTGTGAGGCTGCAGCTATGGTACTTGGGATAGTTGTAATATCATCACGACCTTGCACTGAAGCCGGCGATGCGCCTCTACCTGAGCCTATCACCTCAACGAAAGGCCTACCACTCTTCTTCGCAAAATCTTCATTACAAAGTATGACTGCTGACGCCCCATCAGAAAATGGACAGCAGTCATAGAGCTTTAAAGGCGAAGCCACAACAGGTGATTTCAATACATCGTCAATCGTTATTTTTTTCCTGACATGGGCTTTTGGATTCAGAATTCCGTTGTCGTGATTTTTTACCGCAACGCGTGCGAGGTCTTCCTCACTGGCTTTATATTTAGCCATATACAATCTCGCAATTGCCGCAAATAATCCGGGGAACGAAGCGCCATTTCCACCTTCGTAAAAGAAATCGGAACAATAAGAGAACAAAGTAGTGCTTTGTATTGTTCCGGTATGGGTTATTTTTTCCACACCTAATCCTAAAACGCAATCATAGAATCCAGCGGCTACATTCGCGTATGCTTCTCTAAACATAACAGAACCTGAACCGCAAGCCGATTCTATTGTTAGCCCTGGCACCTCTGGGACACCCAGGTTACTCATAATGACTGGCGCCATATGGACTTGCCTATCGGACACTCCAAAAACATTTGAAATGTATCCTGCCTGAACATCCTTAGGTGTAATACCAGCTGAATTAATTGCGTCGATAGACGCACTCAATGCAATTTCGATAATGCCTTCGTTTAACTTACCGTATTTGGTACTGCCTGCACCGAGAACATAAACCTTATTTTGCATTTATTAAAAACTAACTGTTCGAGTTATAAAAAGGTTAGAGTAGATCATATAATGAGGAATAATCTGCATGACTGCCGTTTTTATCCATACATGCTCCTGTATTGAGCAATGGATCATTCGTATAGCCGTACGTTATTTGCCTTTCGCTGTAAGTAGAATCGCCAGCACCGCCTGACAAAAAGGTATCAAGATTACATTCATGTGAATGCACTAATGTGATTTCGATATACGTCGGTTCGACGATTTTTCAAAAGAGGAAGTGATTTTCGAATGCTATGTACTCTCAATAAATCGATTTCAACAACTTCCATTCCTTCTTTATTTCCCATGTCCAATATTACCACACCAAAAGGGTCTATAACCATGCTCCTTCCCGAGAAGACATTGCCCACTTGATCTGGAGCCACTATGTATAGCCCATTCTCAATAGATCTGGCTTTGAGCAAGGTCTCCCAATGATCTTCCTTCATAAATCCTTGAAACCATGCCGAGGGAGCGGCTAGTAATTCAGCGCCTTGCAATGCCAAGATCCTAGACATTTCCGGAAAGCGTATGTCATAACAAATCATCAAGCCTATTTTTCCAGCCGAGGTGTGGTTAGGTTCTTCAATACTATCGCCAGCCATGAGTTTAAGAGATTCTTTGAATCCTAACGCATCATATAGATGCACTTTTCGATAAGTTGAAATGATTTTTCCTTTGCTGTTTATTAATACCGCCGTATCATATACACGACTTTCAGAAAGTCTGTGGCCTTTTTCATAGATTGTCGCCACAATGCCGATGTTACAACTCCTTGCTATGCTACATAATTCCAAGATAAATTTACCGTTTTTTGCTGACTCGGCTATCTCTGCCAATTGTTTCGAAGATTGCTTAGCTGATGAAAACGCCATTTGAAATTCGGGGAAGCATATCAAACGTGCCTTCCTTTTTGCCGCTTCTTTGATAAAATCTAGCGAAATCCTTAGATTTTCTTCCTTGTTCGCCGATGATTTCATTTGCACGATTGCAACACGGTGCGAACTTCCCATAATCTACCATTTGACGACGAAATTAAAAGTGTGTCGGTCCAAGAGGCTTACCTGAGACAAATCAGGCGCCGGATCCCAAAATTGAATGATTTAACCATCATGTCACTCTACTTCATGCTTTATTGGTGGTATTCTTAGTATACATGCAAATCCGAACAAGTTCGTGTTTTACTCTTTTTCCAGGAGCGCATAAAATCCCCCAACTGCATAAGCTAAGGCTATCAAAAGTCGAGATAAAAAAACAGCTAGATCATGCATCGAAACAAATAAAGTCATATCGATCCATATCGAAATAGGAATTGAAGCAAAAGAAAGCAAACCGACTATCATTTGTTCACCGTTGTCAAGACCATTGTATTTTTTCATCAACAGGTATGTAGAAAAATTCCCTAGGCCTATGCCGACAAGGATCAGGTACTGATTTATTGATGGAAACACCCCTATCGAAGCGAAGGGAGCAGCCCAACATAGTCCATTTATAGCCTTTGCGCTAGCAGGCCATTTCATACTTTTTTTCATTCGAGTACGGACCGAAACAATCACTCTACGAAATTTCCGAAAATTTGCCCCAAATGTAACACCGAAACTTGCCAGCCAGATTAGGACAATATCACCTATCGGGGCGTTATATTTGGCTGCGACTTCACTAAGAACCGTGCCAATGACTATTGCGACCGATACGGCAATAAAAAAAAGCCCAAAAGCCCTTTTCGCTTCTAGCGCTTGCGAATCTCTTTGCACGAACGAGGAGACTCGATAATTATAATTTATTAATGTTTACATTCAATTTGCATAAACCACTACAAGGGGAGTGTCGTGAAATTTAACAAGGCTTTCAAAGAAAAAATAGTCTCAGCCGGGTCATATTCAGTCTCGCCGGATCTTTCGGATCTTGTATCCTGTATCATCAGCAAAATAAACAATGTCTACAAAATTTGAAGAAATCTACGACCTGGTATATGAGTGCTTATTGACAAATATATTTAGCCGCACCAAATGCGATCCTTCTTACGAATGTGTCATCGAGTGTACTTGAGGAGGCACACTTTGAATTATTGTTCTAGTTATCTAGTTATAAGGTTAAGGCCGGACGATTAATGTGATAGTGGTTAGAAACTGGAGAGATGTTTATCCTACTATAGCACACAAAAGCGGGGTCGATTGGAGATTACTTTCTATGGCTAACAAAACCAGCGGCGACATCGATGCTCAGGTTGACGAAAAATATAAGTGCCTTAAGGCCATCACGTATGTTTCGTTAGCTCAGTTGCAGCCCACTCTTTCTTACGAAAAACATCAGCACCAGGATCATGAAGAGTTGTATTATATTATCAACGGAAAGGGCAAGATCAGAATAGGTGAGGAAGAAAGTCAGTTCAGAGACGGAGACATTATCTATATTCCAGAAAGAACCGAGCATACCATCACAAATAATGGCGAAGAAATGATCGAGTTCTTGGCATTTGGTGGATTCATGGATAGGAATTCACATTAAGAAAAATTAACAACAATGCCGATTGATTCACTGTGAAGGAAATCGAGTTCAAGCTTTATGTTTTGAAAGTTTTTTCGCCATTATGTAGTCTACAAAATAAAACAAATAAGCTCTTTCATGTATTTTTATTATCCAGGGTATATGGGATTCTGTCTTAGTCTTTTGCACTAATTCAAAACCTGTTTTCTCTACCATAGACCTAAAGGTCTGAGCATCAACTCTTTGTTTTGCGTGTGGCTGGTAGTTATAATCGTAAGGGTCCGCGAATACGACTAGTGAGTGAGGCTTTAAGAGCCAGTGAATAGAGGAAAGCAGGTCAGTCGGCTGGACTAGCTCTAACAGATTGAGTGCAAGTATCAGGTCAAATTTCATATAATTAAATGGCGCGTGCAGTGAATCCGCTACACAAAACTCAACATTTTCTTGTTGAGACGTCGACAATCTCCTCCGGGCCTCCTTGATAAAGGAAAAGGACAGATCAATACCAACTACAAATGCATACTTTTTTGCGAGCTCTAGGGTACTATATCCCATAGAACACCCCATGTCAAGAGCAACTCCATCAGTTTTTAGGCTAATTGTATGCACGATTCTGTTATAAAATTCATTGGGCCTTAAGCGCCATTTGAGCGTACTAAGAAGTCTATCCTCAGACGAATGATCGTATTGAACCCATCGGTAGGGAACAAACAAGGCACCTCCTTCTTCATATCGATCATCCTTGGCTTGTCTTGACGCAATTTGCCCTCCATGGTCTTTTAGAAAGCTTTTCATCTTGTCCGTTTTGCTATTCAGTATCCAGTTGCCGAAAGTTGCCACACGGCATTCAGAGTATTTTACAAAGTCTTTTACTACTATCGCTACTCCTTCTACTATCGGGTACAGTGTTTGGCATGTATCGCATTTAAGAAAGCCCTCCACACATTCGTTATCTTTGCCTTGAAGAATTTCTAATGACAGACGAACTTGTTTATCAGTATGTTGTGGACATACTAAATGGCGGGAGAATTGTGTTCTCATTTTTTCCTGATCAAGAATGGAATGGACTATATTGAAAGTTAACTAAATAAATTGGCCACTTTCGTTGTTAACAGATTCTACTGCATGGACCGTAATTGGTAACTGTCATGTCTTAATAATATTCGCTTCTAGAGAGTATAATCGCAAAGGCAGATTTTTTTGTCACAACAAGGGCATTTGTCGTCGTTGCCGCCAATTAGCCGGCATATTTTATTATGGGTCTCACATGTTATTACTCGTTGGGAATTGATGTCTTCGCTATCAACCTGCATGTTGAACTTTTGACGACCTGCAGCTTAATCTAAGATGCAAGCTAAATTAGAGAAAACAGCTAAAAATATTCTACAATACACTGAACGACTGTAGGGTCTTTCTAAGACGCTACCTAAGTTTATTCGGCGATTCTGTCAAGTTGGGCTGCACCAAAAAATAACTTACTCTGATTCGTCTATGAGGAGTTTTCCAAGGGGATGCCCTCCCTAGCATCGTAATTGCGAACATCGATGAAGAATCGTCACGAGATTGTTTTAGGTTTGGTTGTTGTTATTCGAAGTATTATTCTTAACGTCTAAGCGAAGGGGGTGTGAGAAGAGCTTTGGGATAGGCAATAAAAGGCGGAGGCGACAGGCCAAAATGCTGCCTTAAAGTTTTCTGTTGGTGTATTAGAGGAAGTTGGTCCTATATGCCCAAACCGCACCCATAATGAATCGCCCAATCAACAGGAATGAGGTTATTGAACCTGCGAATTGTTCGCTCATCATTTTCCGACCAATACTGCAGGAGACGTCTTATTGCTTTTAAAAATATTTGTATCATTAATGCCCGGATGTAAATGGGTCGAGCTAATCAATCAATATCTATATCGAGGTTTGTTATTAAACAAATAACAGTATAAGCTACAATTAAGAATATGATCGAAGAAAAGCTAACTCTACTTGGGATAACATTACAAAGGCCTTCTAAGACTGCAGGCTCTTATGTACCATTAGTCAAAACTGGAAATCTCGTGTTTGTGTCAGGTCAATTGCCCATAGAACAAGGTTCAAATCCCCTAAAAGTCATGTTCAAGGGAAAGGTGGGCAGGGACATTTCTATACGTGATGGCAAGCAGGCAGCAAAACTCTGCACCATAAATGCACTTGCGCATATAAAAGATGCAGACCTTAATCTTGACGACATAAAAAGGTTTGTCAAATTATCTGGCTTTGTCAATTGCGATGCTTCTTTTAGTAGACATCCTGAAGTTATTAATGGCGCGTCGGATTTTCTTGTGCAGCTTTTTGGTGAAAAAGGGAAACATAGCCGGGTCGCTGTCGGAATGAGTAGTCTTCCACTCGATAGTGCAGTAGAAATAGATTTTATTATAGAGGGTGACAACACACTAGGGTCCTAAATTCATCGTGTTATCAAAAGACCAGTTGTTATTTCCATGAATATGTATCCAGGATCTAGCAACCAGTTATTGGGTAATTCTAACCTCTCATGAAGCCTAAAACCAACCCTGCTGTGAGGCTTCCGGTTAAGGGTATGCCGAAATTGGTCATCGTAGACGCTATATGATCGGTGCCTGGAATGCCGCTACGTGCAAGAAGCTGCCCCGAGGTTGCATTTCCAAGAGCCGCGATAGTACCTGCTTGAATCTTGTTCCAGTTTACGGTTATTATTTTCTGGTATTCGAGAAACATAAACGCAACAAATACTAATCCCACTATCACTAACATGACTCGTACGACTTTCTTAATAGCATATCCAATCAGAAAACCAGTGATACCTCCAAATCCTACGGAAGTTGCTGTAGATGCGAAAGAGCCAATATCGACCACCATATTGATATCATGTAGCGTTTCGATTATTTGCCTTATAGTAACTGCGGTTATTTTTCATATAAGGATGTCGTTAAAGAAATACACCTTATTTTTTATGTAACGATTCGACGCCCAGGCAACTACGTCCAGGTGATAAAGAGGTACCTAAAAAAATAAGCTCTACAACAAACGAAGTACATCGGGTTCGAGATACATGGAATCATCTTTAACACAGAAGACGCGGCCTCCGTAGTAGCGATGATTGTCATTTTCGGGATGTGGTTGGAGTACAGAAGAACCCGGAAATGATCCTGCGTTCGTTCTAAAGATAACAGAAAAGTATTAAGCCCGCATACACTCTTAGAGTGCAGATATTCTTAGTTGACAGAAAAAAGGCAGTTCGATGAAATAAAAAGAAAAAAATGCAATGCGGCAGTAGGAGTGGTAATAGCCGCAGCTGTAATCGAACTCGCTACAATATCTGTTAGTATCATATCATTCCAACTCACTTATGCGCAAAGTGCCACGGGAGTAAATAAAGAGTTACATCATCAATCTTTCTCGATAGCCAGCTACAGTAGTATCGACCTGAGGCTAGGCAACAAAACGTATCCCATTAAGTATCAGATCACAGGCGGTAAGCTCGCTGGCCTTTCTGCCGAGAAGGACAATATGACTCTTATCGTTAACGTCTCATCTACTTCAGATGGAAAATTAACTATTGAGCTACCCCGGAATGTTATAGACTCTCAAAAGCAAGGAAACGTAGACGACAACTTCGCAGTGTTTGAAGATGGTCAGTATGTGGTAGGGAACGAAATAAGAACTAATGCACAGGCAAGGACGTTAATGGTTGGCTTCGATAATGGTACCTCGGTAATTGAAATCACTGGTACTCGAATAGTACCGGAATTCGCAACCATTGCTCTTGCAGTATTTGCAATAGCAACCAGTGGAATAATTGTTGCCACGAGCAAATACATGGTATTGCCAGTATTACGCAAAAAAAGATAGCTTAACCTACCTTGCCTCTCACAATTTGTTACACCACGGATGTGACCATTGTTCAGATCGATAAACGTAAATTTGGAAACAATTTTTGTTGAGAAAAAATGACTTGCAATAGTTCGCAAGGAAATACACTGATTTAAATCTGCGTTAAGAGTACTTCCTAGTGCTTGTCCAGAGAAGGAGCAGTCGGTGGAAAGTATGCGCTAAGGTGGATGAGCTATCAAGGGTCAACAATGGTCAATATCTGCGACTTGGAATTGATAGGGACACAAATTGAACAAGATAAATTTGTCATTAGCCTTACAAAAGAATACTTTCAACAAGAGATAATTGAAGAATTAGTCGCTGAAAAACTATTGTTAGATTGTTCTATTGCGAATTTAGTTGGCCAGAGAATTGTCTTTCGTGCAATAAAATTGAAACTCGCAAAAGAAGCAAGTATAAAGAGGATCTCAGGAGTACCCTTCTTGATGATTTATAAATTCCAGTATGGATAGCAAATGCGTAAAGGTTAGCACCAAATCCGACCCCGGAGATAAATCTTGAAAATGAACTTCGAACAAATAATCAAAATTCCTCAGGATAGAATAGGTGTGATTATCGGCAAAAAGGGAAGAGTAAAAGAAGAAATTGAGCAAAAATGTAATGTCATAATTGAAATAGATAGCGAGAATGGTGATGTCCTCGTTTCTTCAGGCTCATCCCCCATAACCAAAACGGAAGCCTTCAAAGCGATAGAAATAATTTCGGCCATTTCGAAAGGATTTTCACCTGGACGTGCATGTCGCTTACTCTCCGAGGATTTACTGCAGCTCATAGATATTAGAGATTATGCAGGTAAATCAACTAATTCGATCCAGAGAATCAAAGGACGAATTATAGGCAAGGCAGGAAAATCTAGGAAAACGATAGAAGAATTGACCGGGGCATATATCTCAGTATATGGACATACAGTTGGTTTGATCGGCTCATTCCAAGAATTAAAAATGGCCACCGAGGCAATAACCATGATCTCTAAGGGTAGTTCACACAAGAGCGTGTACAATATGTTGCAAGTAGCAAGACGGAAGGCAAAGTTTGATAAAATGAAATTATGGGAAGAAAATTCTCAATAATCAAACCTTGTTGATTTTTATGGTAAGTATGCCATTTCGATACTTAAAATCCGATATATTCATCTCTTCATTTAGGTCCAGTGGAATAGTTTTGGCAAAATTCTGACCACTTTTCACGTGAAGGGTTCCAATTGTTAACCTAACATCAATCTGTTCCTCTGGTCCAGGGACTTCGGCCACAAATACCATTTCATTTTTATTCTTTATCAGATCGTAAACCCAGTCCTTTGGGTCAGCATTCCCTGGCAACGGTTTTGAATCCTCGTCTCTTACAATGCGTTTCAACTCTCTAACCCAGTAGATCATCAAAACAGACGCTACCGACACCAGGAGAAACCCAGAGTAACTCTGGTTTATTCGTGTTATCAGGATATACATTACCCCAAGAAACAGCAGACTCAACAGGGGGACGAAAAAATCCATTGAACGATCTGTAGAGTATTTTTTTGTGTATCGTGCTATTTCATATCACCGTCCGCTAGCCTGTATTATAGAAAGTGTAATAAATCCGTTAAGATTCCCATAAGGCCGGTCCGACCTATACGTATTAATGAGAATGCATTTGAAACTGCTTCTTCTAATAGTTCTTAAGAAATGTTGCGGTCTACTAACGCTTCGCCCCATCTCCTGTAGATATTGTGTTCGATGCCAAATTGGTCCAGAATCTTGCCTGCGATATGAGTTATCAGATCATCCATCGATTTTGGTCTCTGATAAAATCCTGGCATCGCAGGCAAAACTATGACTCCTATGTCTGCAAGCCTTGTCATATTTTGCAAATGAATTTTTGATAATGGTGTTTCTCTTGGAACAATCACTAGCCTCCTTGATTCCTTAATGCAGACCCCGGCTGCCCGAGAAACCAGATTATCGTCATACCCATTTGCAATACTGGATAAGGTTTTCATACTACACGGAACAATTGCCATCCCGTCAGTTTTAAAGGAGCCGCTTGAGATTGGAGCGGCCATGTCGTCATTGTTGTAATATCTAGTGGCAAGAGACTTCACGAATTCAACAGATTTATCGGTCTCGATTTGAACATTCCTTTCTCCCCATTGGCTAATTATCAAATGGGTCTCTATCTTTATTTTGAGTAAAACCTCGAGCACTTTGATCCCGTAGATTACACCTGAACTGCCTGTTATTCCCACTACTAATCGCATTCGTCGTCAGAGATCAGTCACACCCGTTATTAACCGCTATGCTTTCGGATCAATCTTTTGTATTCAAACTATATACGGAGGGTTTGCTACTCTTAAAATTTATTAGTTTTGAAATGAATCAAAGGCTGCATACAAATGTTAACCGTTTTTGGAACAATAGCATTAGATACTACACGTACCCCATTCAAGACTGAAACAAACATTTTAGGTGGAGCCGCAACCTTCGCATCCCTCACCTCCAGCATGTTCACCAATACTTCAATAGTCGGAATAGTTGGGTCAGATTTTCCTTTAGAGTACCGAACTATCCTTGACAAGCGAGTTGATACAAGGGGTATTGTCACAGAGAATGGTGGAAAGACTTTCCATTATGATTCTTCCTTCGATTACGATCTATCTCATAGAACCTCCAACAAGACGGAGTTGAATGTGATCGCACAATTCGACCCAGTAATTCCCGATGCATATATGAACTCAGAATATATTTACCTAGCCAACAACGATCCACGCCAAAATATGAAAATACTTGAATACTTTTCTAATCCTAAACTCGTAGTCTGTGATACTATAGAATATTGGATCTTGAACTGCCGCGATCTTGTAGTCAAGATGATGAGTGCTGTAGACGGAGTAGTAATTAATGACGACGAGGCCAGATTGCTATGTAAGAACCCAAACCTAGTAAAATGCGCAAAAACAATAATTTCATGGGGACCGCGATTTGTAATTATTAAGAAAGGAGAACATGGATCATTATTCATCGCAGAAAATATAGTATTTCCTGCTCCAGCATACCCATTAGAAGAGATCGTGGATCCTACCGGAGCCGGAGACTCTTTTGCAGGGGGCTTCATAGGATATATTGCTAAACAAAACAATCAGTCATTCAATACGATGAAGGAAGCAGTAATATACGGAAATGTAATGGGGGCATTTGCTGTTGAGGATTTTGGCATTAGAAGATTTCTCTCGGTTACCGCAGATGATGTTCAGATAAGATACCGAGAATATCGGAATCTGATCCAATTCTAAGGTATGAAAAATAACTATACGAAACTGGGGTCGTTCAAGATTCTCTAGATGTGGCTTTTATTTCAAGATAAGTAACTTTTATTTCGAGTGTATAAGATAGGACTAAGGGTTATTGCCAGATGTCCATCCATTTTACTTGTGCAAGCAGGATTACTTATGATTTGTCCTGATCGCTCTTTCTATAACAGGTCAACTGATCTTGTCGCCATGGAATTGCTCGGTAACAAATTGGTCCGCATAATCTCACATGGTCAGGAAAAGCCCAAGCGACTCTCTGGCATAATTGTTGAAACGGAGGCATACGGCTCTAACGAAGACGGTGCCAGTCATGCATTTAGAGGTTTAACGCTTAGAAATGCTGTGATGTTCGGAGAAGTGGGTAGAGCATATATTTATTTCATTTACGGTAACCATTTTTGTTTGAATATTTCAGCAAAGCCTCTTGAAATTGAAGCTGGTGCTGTACTAATCAGAGCTTTACAACCAGTAGAGGGCCTTAAGATTATGAAAATTTTTCGTAAAAATTGTCAAGAATTATCATTGACGTCTGGACCGGGGAAGCTCGGTCAAGCACTTAATATTCAAAAGTCGATGAATGGCAAAGACATGACAGACCAGAAAAGTAATATACACATAGAATTTGGAGTCAAGCCTCCAGGGATAATAGCAACCAAAAGGATAGGAACGTCGAAGGCGTTGGATAAAAAATGGCGTTTTATCTCACTAGATACGTCCGAAAAAGGATATGTCACAAACAGGTTTGCGTCTAGGAGAGGATAGTCTAAGAGGCGGGAAAAGATAACAAGGAAATTCCGAAGTCAACGGTCAATTGTGACTCTAATTTAGCCATACGTAAAAGGTATTCGTAATATGTTCACAAATCCTGAATTGGGAGTTCGAAAAACTAACGTAGATAGCAAATAAATCAGTTTATCTCCTTAAACCTAGCTTTTGTCTTAGCCCCTATGCTCGGAGAGGCAGACCAGTAACCCATTAGTAGCCAATCTCTAATTCCCAGGCCAGGAATATAATTCGATATCTGCAACTGGACCTGGGATAGTCACAGAAGTGCGGAGTTGCAGGTACAACAATAATGATGTCTAGACCATTTCTCTCCAATCGAAAGGGTATTTGATAGTTCTTCTGGAAAAAAGTTTGATAGAATACAGTAAAGCAGGACAGCCTACATGATAACGCAGAAGGTTATTCAGTTTGTAGATCTCCAAAACCAAGTTGGAGAATTGATCTCTACTGGGGAAAGAATAATTGAAACATGATTTAGTGTTCTAAGTAGAAAATTCAAATTGCTACTTAATGCAATAGCGGTGATATGACACCTGTATTCTTTATTGACGATTAGAAGGTAAACGAACTCATCCCGATTTGCGTCCCGAGGCCAGAAAAGATTAGAATGTTAACCACTAAAACCGCCAATACTGTTAGTGCGGATATCATTATTCCTCTGTATCCTGTGGGAAGAATTTGTCTTCTTAGCAACACCACAAAAGAAATAGAAAGGAGTGCAGCGATTGAAAGCGATGATATCAGGGTGGCATTTGCTATCAGCTTAGCGGCTGTGGATAGGTTCGGAAAAATTATATGGAAATTCTCGAATAAGCCTACTGGGACAAGGATGATAACAAGTCCAAGAACGAATACTGAAGAATATTCACCAATGAATGCTCCCACAGGATCAATCTGCTTGACATTCCGTCCAATCTCAGTCTCGGAGGTACCGAATGGAACCTCATTGTTCCTATATGTCGCGGAAGAGGAAGATTTATTGTCAAGTTCGCGGAGCATCTGCAAGCCCTCCTCAGTAATAGTATAGTGTTTTGAGTCCTTATTAACATAATTTCCCATCCTCTCTAGATGGTAATAGATTGAGCCGGTAGAAAGTCCGGTTGCATTTCTAATTTCTGAGAAACATGCCGATCCGTTCTTGTCCGCAATCGCCCGCAAGATTTTGATTCTCGTCCGCCTAGCGCGAAGCTGAGTTTCTCCAGTCAATATCGTTGATATATCCCAAAATTATTTATCTCTTTCTAAAGCAACTCGAGGTAAGATGCCCTAGACTTCCCTCTAGTCTACTCTGGAACCGGCTCGGAAGACTTATAGAGATACATACTCTTGATATTTATCGGATGCCATTGTGGGGTCGTAGCGAAGCCAGGCATCGCAACGGGCTCCAGATCTGACAAATAAAGGCTAGGATTAGAAGAAACCCGTGGGTCAAGGGTTCAATTGACTATAGCCTGCGCTTGGTCAGGATAAATCCCTTCGGCCCCACTTCATCATACCTGCATGTATTCACGACAGCAACAAGCGCACATTAATGAATTTGATGGATGCACTTTGACAGTTCGATATGGGATCCAAAACTATTTTTTGCTTCGGGAATATGTCGTTCGATTGCTTTGCAAGCTGAATCGACAAAGACTTTTGCAGGATCTTCCTTTCTAACAAACTTCAAAAGCTTTTTCTTTGCAGAACCTAACTTTTCAAAATAAATGATCGAACTTTCCTCTATAATTGAATCCGCATCTGTGCATGTTACACCGAATCTGAGCAGATGAGCTTCTAACTTCGCTGCACAATGAGCAAAATGCACAGAGTATGCACCACTATCATATTCAGTCACTCCAACCTCACCAGAGTCATTAAATAGGCTCTAACTACCTTTTTAACATTCCACATGACGACGAGTGATCGGTCGGCATTTGTTCACGTCAAGATACTATAGCTTACCATTCACTTACTTCCGAGACTTGTATTGATACCATGACCCAAACCTAATTAGTGCTACTCCTGCTGCAATTATGACGAGAGAAGTTGCTAGGAAAGACGGTTTGACGAAAGAGTTAAGGGGGCTGGGCGCAGAAGAAGTAAACACGCACTTCCGCTCATGACAGTTCTTGACGACAGGATAGACAAGTAAGATAGCCGCTAGAACAACGAGTAATATGGCTCCGAAGGAAGAGAGAATAGCCCCGGATTTTATGAACAATGTTAAGCTCAACTATCTATCTAGCCGTGCGGAGATAGATAATTGTTCTTTATCTGTCAATGAATATGCTTCACATCGATTGTCACATATCGATAGGAACTTTCCTTGGACACTATCCTAAATCGTTCATTGTAGTAGATGTACGGTAGCTGCTTGTAAATATGACACTCCCAGAGATTGTGGATAGAATCAAAATAATCCTTTCTCTTTTTCCCTAGCATCCTTAGCACTTCGTGACTTAAGACATGAGAGACCTTTGGGCAGTTCATATCGGCAAAGAACTTACTTCGCTTGGAATCTGACACGGGCGATTCCACTCTCTTCCAGTAAATCATTCCAAAATTTTCAGCGGCATATCCCTCGGTCTGACAGTCTGTCCAGAAAGGCTTGAAGTATGTCAGGTAAAAATGGTAAACTGATTTTCCACGTTCAACGTGATCCCTACTAAGATAACTTATTGACATTCTATCAAACAACTTACCAGGAACTACAGGTAAGATTTCAGCTTCAACGTTGAAATCTAGCTCAAAATTACGTTTAATCCACCAACGGTAAAATCTAGACATAGATGAAACGTAATCCCAATCCTCTTTCTGTCTTTTTTCCCATTCTTGGTTTTTTGCAACATAGATGAAGAACAGTTTTTCAGGATGCACGACTGTAGTTTTAAAATAGAAGTATATAATGCAATATTAGAGTCAAGACATTACGTCGTAATGACGTTTTCCAAGTCATTTTTGTCTACCTAGCGATAAGTTCTTAATGCGGCCTATGCAAAGTCAGAACGGTGTAACTTAGTGGTGCTCACCAAGCTGGGAGCTATAATTCTCTTAGTGGCAGATATGAAAAAATCTATAGAATTCTATAAAGGTATTCTCGATCTTCCTTTAAAGCATCAATCCGAAGATTGGACTGAATTTTTCAGCAATGGCACTATGTTGGCTTTACGTCTAGCAAAAAAGAAAGAAAAAACAAAAGCTGCTCTAACTATACTGGTCGGTTTTATGGTAAACGATCTTGACACTACGGTTAAACGATTAAAAGAAAAGAAGGTGAAATTTTTCAAAGAACCTAGAGAAGAACCATTTGGAAAACATGCCATTTTCGAAGATCCTGATGAGCACATGATCTCAATTGTACAGCTCGAGGCAAAATCTGCTGAGGGGTTTGACTTATTAGGCTTGATAGGTGCTGAGTAAATATTGCGGGATTTAAGAGGCATATCTAGAGCAAGATTAATTTGACCCTCTGACAGTAATATCAATAAGCCGGCCATAGAGGCAGGGCGCGACCCGGTCCCATTCCGAACCCGGAAGTCAAACCTGTCGCCGCTGCTGTGTTACTTACCTGCGTGAGCGGTTGGGAAGCAGCAGTGCTGGCACTTGATTTCTTCTATTTTTTTAAAGAAGAGCCGGGAAGAGCGAACCGAGTTCACTTCCTCAACCTGTGTTTTACAGCAAAAACATTTATTATTTTCAAATTTTTGCCCGAAAAAGGTTTTTAGATGCTAATACCTGTATCCACCATCGAAATATATACTACTGCTTGACGCCGGGAGGTTTTATAATGCTATTGTGCCGTTAACCAAGAATTGAACAGCAAACTGGCAACACCCATTTGGCGTTACTTATTAGGAGCTTCCATCAGAAATTTTACCAAAGTGCGAACACCAAACCCTGTCGCGCCTTTGGGATTGTAGCTTCTCTCAAAAGTTCCTTCTTGGGTCCAGGCGGTTCCTGCAATATCTAAGTGTAGCCATGGAATATCATTAGTGAAATTAGACAGAAATGCTGCGGCTGTAATTGCACCTCCTGGTCGACCCCCGATATTCTTAATATCAGCTACTGTACTCTTTATCTGTTCATGATACTCGTCATGCAATGGAAGATCCCATATTTTTTCTCCTGTCTTCTCAGATACTTTCCGCAATCTTTCCGCGAGGTACTTGTTCGTTCCTATTGCAGCCGCAACGTTAGCGCCAAGAGCAATAACACACGCACCTGTGAGAGTGGCTAAATCGATAATTGCCTGAGGATTGAATATTGCAACGCCGTACGCCATTGCATCTGCGAGGATGATTCTGCCTTCTGCGTCTGTATTCAAGATCTCCACTGTCTTCCCATTGTACATCCTAATTATGTCCCCCGGTCTGTACGAACTGCTGGAGGGCATGTTTTCGACCGAAGGAATTATCCCTACAACATTTACCTGAAGACCCAACGATGCTATAGCTTTTACTATTCCAAGAACGCTGCAGCCTCCACATTTATCAAATTTCATTTCATCCATTTTATCACCAGGTTTCAAGGAGATGCCACCGGTGTCGAACGTAACAGCCTTTCCAACCAAAAGATATGGTTTTTGATGTTCTGCATTACCATGGTATTCCAAAATGACCAATTTAGGCGGATTACTGCTTCCTTTTCCCACGGAAACTATTCCGTTTAATCCGATAGATTCCATTTCATACCGCTCTAAAATCCTAGTTTTTATCCCGTATTCCTCAAGTGCCAACGCAAAATTTGCCATTTGCGATGGGGGGCAGTCATTAGGTGGTAGATTACCCAAATCACGCGCATAATTTACCGCCTGTGTTATCAAATTCACTTTGTCTACCACCGATTGGAATTTCGCAGAATCTGAACCAACCACAATTGTGACTCGTGCAGGGATAGTAGTAGATTCCTTTCCACTTGTCTTGTATCGGTTGAAGGAATATAGCGAAAGAAGGACACCCTCAGATATCGCTTCTATTAACATCTCATCCACATCAATAAAAGGTAAAATGCAGAATTCTTCGACTCCTAGTTCCTTAGCCTTAAGAGCAGCTTTACCAGCGATAATTCTGGCATTTTCATAAGTGAATTTTTCTCTCTTTCCAAGACCCATTAGCATAATTTTTTTGACCAATCCTTTGCCAATCATATGGAAAATCATATTTGATCCAATATCTCTTTTGAATTCGTTATTTTCGATGAGCTCTATTATCGCAGCGAATATTGTAGAATCCAGTCTTTTTGACGCAAAAAAATCACGTTCATTCTCGAAAATGCCAATGACTAGGATTGCAGTTTGCATCTGGTCTATCTCAGTATCTCGTACTATTACGCTAACCATGGTCAAGCGTAATCATTTAATTATTTTAAATTATCCCAACCGACGTAAACTACTGCTTAATAGACCAGTAGAGACGGTTGGGTGCCTCTACAAATATCTTTTTATTTTCCTTGGTGCCGCACTTCTTATGATCTGAAAACATTTGAATGGTTGTGATGCTCATAATGGGTTTTAAAATGAGATACCTTGATCTTAAGAGGAAGATATGCAGCGTCCGTATGCTTGCTATTCAAGGAATTGCTGAAGCTGGCTCAGGTCATCCTGGCGCATCATTCTCCGCTGCGGAGCTCATGGGTGTTCTTTATTTTCGAAAGATGAACCATTCGCCAGAAAAGCCAGATTGGGATGAGAGGGACTATTTTATCAACTCAAAAGGACATTCGGCTCCGGGGTTCTACGCAACGCTAGCTATCGCCGGGTATTTTCCACCCTCGGAAATGAAGACGTTGCGTAAGCTGGGGAGCAGACTCCAGGGTCATCCGGTTAGATACACTCCGTATGAGATCCACCAAAGTGTGCCAGGAACAGAGTTTTCAGGAGGCTCGGAAGGAATCGGCCTTTCCGTTTCGATAGGGATAGCGCTTGCAAATAGGCTGGATGGTAAAAAAAATCGTGTTTATACTCTAATAGGTGACGGTGAGTCAAACGAAGGTCAGATCTGGGAAGCAGCAATGGCTGCTGCAAAGTTTAAACTGCATAACCTTGTTGCCATATTGGATCGCAATCGCATCCAACAGGACGGTTTTACGGAAGATATCATGCCTCTCGATCCGACTCGTGATAAATGGTCGGCCTTCAATTGGAATGTAATCGAAATTGCTGGTCACAATGTTGAACAGATAATTGACGCTCTAAATAAAGCAAGTGAGGCAAAAGATAGGCCCACTATAATTATAGCAAAAACCGTTAAAGGCAACGGCATCAAACATATGACGAACAACCCGCAGTGGCATGGAAAAGCTCCGCCAAGAGAACATACTCCGATATTGTTAGAAGAACTTAGAAGTGAATGCCTAATTGCGCCATCTATTATTGCTGGGCAGCAAGAAAATTACGAAGAGAAGATAAGAAGCGCAGAACGGGGAGGAGCCGACATTATACATCTGGATATCATGGATGGAAGATTTGTGCCCAACAGTACATTCAATTCAGATATAATCAAACAACTGAGACATATCACTACACTACCCTTTGATGCTCATCTTATGATTGAAAATCCGCTGGCTGTAATCCAAGATTATATTGATGCTAGATGCGATATAGTTACTGTTCATGCAGAGACGTGCAGTGAAAGTGAATTCGGGCAGATTACAGACAGATTACTTTCGAATGGAATTAGCCCGGGGATTGCACTAAATCCGTCTACAGAACTTCCGAATTGGCTTTTTCCCCACCTGCGGGATGTCGATGTTGTGTTAATAATGTCCGTAAATCCAGGCTTTGCGGGCCAAAAATTCATCCCGGAAGTCCTATCAAAGATGCGGCTAATAAATCAAAAGCTAAGAGAACACGGATTCCTGGGGTACATTGAAGCCGATGGTGGCATTGATGCTACTATATTGCAGGCAGTATATGAGGCTGGAGCTAGAATATTCGTTGCCGGAAACGCAGTTTACGGCAGTGGGGATATCCATGGTGCAATTATTCAGTTAAGGTATAAGGTAAATGTGGCATTGGAGAGAAAGCTCCTAGAACAAGCGAACGCAATAGGTATAAGACGTGACTGGTTGAAGACACGCAAACATATATTGATTCCTCTTGCAAATGAGCTAGGGATAGAGGAGGAACTTCATGCTCTTAAGTAATGAACAAAAATATGCTGATATGAGAGGAGTGTATGGCGAAACACTTGTAGAATTAGGAGCAGCTAACCAAAATATAGTCTGCGTAGGAGCCGACACTACAGATTCACTCAAGATAAAGAAATTTGGGGACTATTATCCTGACAGGTTCTTCAATGTAGGCATAGCAGAGGCTAACCTCGTTTCTGTGGCAGCTGGCCTTGCGATTGCAGGCAAAATTGCGTTCGCAAGTACATATGCGGCATTTCTGCCAGGACGATGCCTTGACCAAATCCGTAACGCTATATGCTATCCCAACCTGAATGTTAAGCTCGTTGTTTCTCATGCTGGTCTGACTGTGGGACCTGACGGGGCGTCGCATCAACAGCTCGAAGATTTTTCAACTATGAGGGCGATACCCAATGTTCGCGTAATCGTTCCTGCTGACGCTGTGGCAACAAAATATCTGATCCGATCAGTAGCTCTGATCCCTGGGCCATTTTATATTAGAATTGCGAGGCCGTTGAGTGACGTTCTGTATGAAGAAAACGCGATTTTCAGGATAGGGACAGGAAATATCTTGCGGGATGGTTCTGACGCGACGATTATAGCGTGTGGTCTAATGGTTGCAAGAGCATTAGACGCAGCAAAGGTTTTGAAATCTAATAACGGAATATCTTGTCGCGTCGTTGATATGTTTTCAATTAAACCCATTGACACTTCACTGATAGCAGGATGTGCAAGGGACACTGGAGCTATTGTAACTGCCGAAGAACACAGCATGATTGGAGGTCTTGGTTCAGCTGTGGCTGAGTCATGTTCGGAGACGTACCCTGTGCCGATTAGACGGTTGGGCGTACGCGATACATTCGGAGAATCTGCAAGAGACGAAGAGATCGATGCACTATTAGAAAAATATGGATTAACCACAAAAGAAATTGCACGTGCTGTTATCGAATGCAGAGGTAAGAGCAAGAGATGAAAATATTTCTTGATACTGCTAATCTGCACTCCATAAAAGAATACAATGATATGGGGCTCATTGATGGGATCACCACTAACCCGACTCTACTGTCGAAAGAGAAAGAGGATCCGGCCGCCCTGATGCGAGAAATTGTTAGAATTGTAAAGGGTCCAGTAAGTCTGGAGGTTGTTGGGACAAAAACAGAAGAAATGGTTGAAGAAGCCCATCGACTAATGAAGTATGGCCAAAACGTCGTTGTTAAAATTCCGATGATGCCCGATGGTCTCAGAGCTATTAGACAGCTGACTCAGGAGGGTATCCCTACTAACGTGACACTTGTTTTCTCTGCCAACCAGGCAATTTTGGCTGCGAAGGCCGGTGCATCTTACGTTAGCCCTTTTATCGGAAGGTTGGACGACGGTGGACAGGACGGCATAGATCTTATAAGGCAAATTGTTCAGATCTTTAGAAATTATAACTTCAATACAGAAGTCCTTGTAGCTAGCGTAAGGCATCCACTCCATATTATTGAAGCAGGGAAGATAGGAGCGCAGATCGTGACGCTCCCACCGGATATCTTGGCAAGAATGATAAAGCATCCGCTAACAGATAAGGGCTTGGCTGCTTTTCTTGAGGATTGGGAAAAATTGAAAAGGGAAAACCCCAACATCGGAATTTAATTTAATTTAATCGCGAAGTAAATGTATTACTTTTTTTGGTATGTCTTCCAATCTGCTAACCGCCAAGCTTCTCTCATAGGTCAAATATTTTAGATTATGCCCTATACTTATTGCATCATTTAAGTTCCTGCCTAATCCAAGTGCTACCATATGTATACCCATTTTCCGGTATGAAAGGACCATTTCACGGACTGCATCAAAGTCGGATGGCTCTCCATCAGTCAAAGTCACCATGATATCGGGTTTAAATGATTTTGCGATAGGCAGCAATAATCCATATATCTCCGCAAGCGGTGTGCCACCGCTTGCCCGTATCTGGGCTAGTCTACGCGGCCCCGTTGCAGACCATTTGAGGTTTGGCGGCTTTATTATCCAACATCTAACCTGTCTTGATTCCGTACTGAAAGCGTAGACAGCAAATTTTATTCCCAGATAATTCAGTGCTTCGCATAGAGCAACTGTTGCTCGTTTATACTCCAATTCAACCTGTTCTATGCTACTAGAATGGTCTAGCAGGATTGCAACTTTTGTTTTGATGGAGAGTTTAAGGTCAGTCAAGAAATTTTTGGGTAACATTTCCACATAGCTTTCAGGATCAAATTCTTCCCCTGCCTCTTCGTGTCGTTCAATCCAACCTGTTCTCCAGTCCCTGAATTTAGCCTTCACCTTTCGGATTAAATCAGCATCATATATTGGGGAGGGATCAATTTCAGTCACTTCCGGAACGCTTAAACCGAGGTTTTCCAGACTCTCATAACCCTTGTTTTCGGTTTTCTTACTCTCTTTGAGCAGGACTTCATATTCGCCCAGCACGTCAGTTCCTTCAATAATTTCTCTTGAAGTTCTGTCTAAATCAGTAGCCTTAGTATTCCTTCTCACAATTTTTTCAATTTGTTTAACTAGATCGCTCTGGTTCATCCCCAAACCTACTATTCTCGTCCTAGGCGCGAGGATAGCTACGGAAGTTAATGCATCTAATTCAAGCATCTTAATCAAAAGTGGGATATGCCTCTCAACCCACTCGGTATGATAGTTATTCTTTATTGCGTCATGGACTATTTCGTTTGCAAAAGACGATGCCTTCTTTACCTTTTCGAAGTCGTTTCCGTACAACTCGCCTTTAAGGTAACCTGTAAGGAAGTACTGGGAAAAGGCCTCAATAATCTTGGGCTTTCCATAGATAGAATTAAGGAGCGGACGTGACAACCAAGACATGCCTTCGTTAAAAACGAGCTCTTTAATCATTCCTTCCCAAGTCTGTAGTCCTAGGATTTCAACCCGTTTGGTTTCAATAGTATTCAGGAGAAATCCGAAAGCATGTTCATAGCTTAATACTTTGGTTGAATAGTGCATACGCATAGATTCGTGCCACAATCCGACTCGCCATTGCCTGTATTGCTGGAAACTCGTTCCGAGATAATAATTTAGAAAGGGTAATGAAATCTGATTCTTGGTAATTTTTGCTAAGGGCATTTTATCTTTAGTTAAGATTATGACAGTCTTGTTATTGTTAGACCATCGCCTACTCAAGAAGGTTGAAATATCAAGCAAGACATCGTTCCGCAGATGTGTGTAGTTAAGCCCTAATGGCACCGATGGTGTTGGCATACTCTAGTCGACAAAAATTGATGTTATCATATCCATTACCTTTTGATATTCAACCTCACCCCACTGATCATAAGCATTGGCATAAACAATCTCTGCGGCCTGCTTCGCATTGCTTCCGGCGTTAAGAAGTTTTGCAAAAGCGATTGACTCCCTAAGGCTAGGACTATAGTATAGTTCTTCAACAGCGGCCGCTTCGCGCAAAATCTTTGCAAGTTTGATCGCACGTTTCATATCACTAATCTTAGCTGTATCGACTGTGGTATGGCGTTGTACTATCTCAAGTTCTATTTCTTCGGGAGGATATTCTAACCGCAACCTAATCGGAAATCTGCTGAGAAGCTGGGGAGGTAGCTCTTTTGTTCCAACGTGGGAAAGAGGATTAATTGTTGCAATTACTGACCAATTATGATTAGCATTGATAATTTGCCCCTCTGATTCTTTTAGTATTATCTGTCTTCTGTCATCAAGTGCCTCGTCTAATCGTAATAATACGTCAGCCTCTGCCGCGTTTAATTCGTCAAGATACAAGAGACCGCCGTGTCGCATAGATTTCACGAGTATCCCTTCTACAAAGCTAATTTGCCCTTTTTCCAGAGTCTTCGAACCAATAAGATGAGATTCTCTAGTACGGAGGCTAAAATTTACGGAGTATAACTCCTTGTTTAACTCTGAAGCAAACTTCCTTACAAGGGTCGTTTTCCCAGTACCCTTTGGTCCTATAATCAATGCAAAGAGCCCTGCTTGGTAAGCTTTAGTCAACACATCAATAGCGTTATTCCAATCGAGATAATTGATTTCCATCATCTTACTCGTCATCTATATAGTGTTGTTAATCTCTTTACATAAAAACCAATACTTGCGGGTGGACCTGGTCTCATCCGATCAACATCGAGATGCTATGGTGACCTTCTTATTGTTAAGGTAGTCAGTAAGAAGAACTTGATCGATTGTTGTTGGATTTATGTAATAGGATCTGCCTTTAACATATCTTTCCATTTCGTTAACATATCTCAACAACGAATCTTCTTCACTGATCATGACCGTATCAATTTCAATTCCCATGCTGTGACATTTTTTTGCTTCGCGGATCGTTTTCTCTCCGATGTATTGATCAACTTGTCTGTACCGATAACATAGGTAAACAAGCTGTCCGGCTGCAAAATCAAGATTGAAGTCAAGCGCCTCTTTTCCTGGTAGATAGAAATGAGAATATGGTCTTTGCGATAAAATTTTATCCTGTTCTCTTTTATCATCTATGAAACATGCGCTCGGATGACCGTCGGTTATGAGCACTATCCGTTTGTTTAAAGCCCCATCTTTCTGAAGTATTTTGCTTGCCAACCTAAATGCTGACTGATAATTTGTGTAATGTAAAAAGTCAGAACCAGGTTCAAATGTCCTAAGATAAGGTATGTCTCTAGCAGAAACCTTTGACGCCAGAGCGCCAAAGCCAACGATCGAGATGGAATCGGACGAAAAAAACTTTTGGTTTAGTATAAAAAGACTCCATAGAGCTCTTTTTGCTGCTTCTATCCGACTCATGTCGCCGAACATCGAAGAATAGCGCATGGTTGAACTTAAATCGATACAATAAACAACTGCCGCTCGAACGTCTTGCAGCGGTTCGTACTGTTCTAGATCGTGCTCTTCGACATCTAAAGGGATTTTGACCGAAGGGCTGTTCTTCGCAAGTCTATGCACAGTATTCAATAGTGACTTCGGAACGTTTACAAGTCTAATATCATCACCGCGCTCATAGCTTCTAGTTGAATCCAAAACTATCCCTCCTTTACCTAAACCAGTCGTTTCGTGTACCCCTAGATCACCTGTTTTTAAGGCTCTCATGACGTCACTTAAGATTTTGCCGCCGATGTTTATGAATCCCTTGCTGGTCAACCATTTATTGGAATCCTTCAGATATCCTTTTTGCGTTAACTGCGCAACAATAGGAGTCCCGGAAAACGGTATTCCTTTTCCCTTGATATCTGTTTCCTGTCCTCTGGTCACCTTATTTTGTGTACTGTCTCTTTGTTCATGTTGTTGCTGCGCTGATAAAGCTTCCAATGATCGTTCGAGGTCTTGAAGAGTCGGAGTTTTTTCTCTTAGAACTTCCCTGCCAATAACCTTCAACATCTTGTCAAGTAAATCGTTGGTGGCATTATTCTGTCCATGTTGAGTCTGATGTTTGTTGCCAAGGTTCTCCGCCGCAAAATAGATAAATTTCTTTGTGTTAGGATTAGTATTACTGCGCTTATTGAATGGCACCATAGCTGCCGTCCTTTCTATCTAACAAGGGTGGTTCCACCCACCTGAGACCTTCTAAGATAACTTCAGTAACCGCAGCAGTAAATTCTCCGTTCATTTCTTCTCCAATGCGTACGGTCTTGCTCCTTATCCCAAGACTTTTTGCGATTTCAGCGAATTTTTTCTGCTCATTATCTATAACAAGAATTGTCTCCTCTACAACTTGTTTTAACTCAGGGAACAATTCTAACTGCGTTTCATAAGTCAAAGAATGGGATTTGGTACTACCAAGGGTAACTTGTGACACCAAGAATGTCTTATCCCTCGTGAATTCATTTTTCAGTTTTGCTAATTTTTCTAGTGATAACTTTTGAATATATTCAAGTGAAACTTGCCTTATGGCATTGTCAATTATTGAATTCAACACATTGATCCTAGTTTCGAGGCTATCTTCTATCTCTGTTAGCTCAAATTTAACCGATTGATGGATGCTATGAATATCACAAAATCGTGGTATCGCCTTCACAAATTGAGATATTGATCTTGTTCGTTCAGCCTCACCAACCAACAATTCCATGGAATGAATCGCAACTCTAACGCTGACGCCCTTATCATGATTTATATCACGATGAGTTCTGGCTAACTCCATTATCTTTGCTACTGTCCGAAGCATAAAAACAGGTAGAAATACATTCCCTTCATCCGCGATTCTTGCCTCTTGAATAATGATCAGCATTTCGTCAAGGGTAGTTCTTGGATAGTGTGTGTTTACGTGACTACGCAATCTATCAAACAATGGTTCGATTATCTTGCCCGAGTGAGTGTAATCTACTGGATTTGCTGTTGCCATAATCTTTACATCCGGTTTAAAGACTACTGGATATGACCCAGTCGTGAATTTACCCTCCTGCAGAACGCTTAGTAATGCAACCTGTTTTCGGGGATCGAGGACCGGGAGTTCGTCTATACACAGAATTCCATGTCGGGCTTGCAACAATTGACCAGAGGAGTATGATTCGATATCGTACAGTTCAACACCTTTTTTAGCAATTTTAATTGCATCAATTTGCCCGACTAAATCCTTTACAGAAATGTCAGGGGTAGCCAAGATGTATCTATACCTTCGTGAACCCTCAATCCAATTGATTTTTGTATCCATCTTGTTGTTTCTGATTATTTCTTCACATTCTTTTGACACGGTGAATTCCGGAGAGGTACGAACAACTTCGACATCATTGAGGATATTGATCATTTGATCCTCAGGTATTGAGGTGGGAATATCGTTTGTGATGCTCCCTTGGACTACAGGGATAAGTGATAGCAAGCTCTCCGCAATGCATTCTGCGATTTTAGTTTTTGCTTGTCCAATTTGCCCGACAAAAAGAATATCATGCCAGGCCAGAATCGCTCTGTTTACTGCCGGAATAACATCTTCATTATATCCAATAATACCAGGGTAGGGAAATTCGTGGCTTTTCAATTTTGTAATCAGGTTGCCGCGCAGCTGCCTTTCTACTGTAATATGCTTGTAATTAATTGCCAAAAGGTCTCCTAAGGTTTTGATTTGAGAATAATCTTCAGGAACTCCTGCCATTATTTCGAAGTACTTTGGTTTCGAGACGTATGATCGATGGACGAATTCTTCAATGGTTTTAGAACTCATGAGTTGTCAACCTACACTAGTAAGCAATTTAAATTTATGAAACAGCTCGTTGAGCATACGTCGACATGCACTCGATTTCAATACAGCAAGTAAATTACAATATGAAAATGCTAGGCTGTTGAACAGCCGTCCATTGTGCATTAATTTCCTTATTATGTGGCAAAAACCCTATCGAAATATTCAGACTGTTCCTGGGTAAGGTCATTTGCTTCGCCCTCTATTACGTTGGCTACGTTCTTGGCAAGTCTTTTCTTGTACTCGAGTTGCATCTGGCGTGCAATTTGAATTCGCTGAGCCTGCGGTGATCCAGCGCCATGCATTGATTCGGTCAAATATCCTACCGCGTTTCTTCCGAGTGTCATGTTCTCAATTAATCGCAATATCCTTACTCTATTTTCAGTAGAAACGCCCTTTCTTCCTTTGAGGTATTTCTCTAATAGAGGACCAGTTTCGAGACTTCTAAAGTCCTTCTCAGATGGCATAGTTACCATCAAACCGCCCGCAATATCTTGTGCGAGCCTGCTAATTTCGTACGGAAACCGGGTGACATTGTGCTTACAAACATTTGCAAGCATATCGTCATTCTGATAATTACCGGATGCGGTTTTGTGTGCTTGATAAGAAGAGGCAATTCCTGCAGCAAAAATTGTCTCATTTAAGTGAGTCATCTCGACTAGCTTGTCTTTAATGTGAGACGCATTCGCTACTCCATTATAATCTGCAATGGCAGCTGCAGCACCGATTAGAACATCTCCAAGACCGGTTTTGCACACATAGCTTCTTCTGTGATAACAGGTGAATCGTTCAACGAGCATAGAAGCAAATTCAACTTCTCCTTGCATAAAAATTAATTCGTTAGGGATGAACACGTTGTCGAGAATGATCATCGCTTCCTGACCAGAGAATTTGGCGTTGCCTGCATCTAGGTCCCCTTCTTCCATACTTCTTGTATCGCATGATTGCCTGCCGTAAATGTAAGTAATACCCTTTGCGTCAGTCGGAATCGCTCCTACAATGGCATATTCTTTATCTTCTGGTCTAAGTCTCATGGTTGGCATTATGATAATCCAATGAGAGTTAATACAACCTGTTTGATGTGCTTTGGCGCCTGTGATATAAATGCCCTTTTCGTCCCTTTTTACTACATGGACGAACATGTCAGGGTCCTCTTGTTGTGACGGAGATAGACTGCGATCTCCTTTTACGTCTGTCATCGCACCTCCTATCATAAAGTTCTCCTTTTGGAGCATTTTTATAAACTCAACCAAGCGTTTGTGATAAGGTGTGCTATATTTGGCATCTATTTCGAAGGTCGTCGAATACAATGAATTTAGCGCGTCCATTCCTACACATCGTTGGAAACAGGTGGCTGTTAGCTGCCCAAGCTTTCTCTGCATCTTATTTTGGTTAACCAAATCCATTGTGTTTTCTGCAATATGTAAGAATCTGTTTACTCTTATTCCGCTTATAGATGACTCTGCAGAGGCAATTTCATGGTCTCGATTCGCGACATCATAAGTTTCTGCAACTGCGTTGATAGATGGCCTAATCAAGGGATGGTCCACAGGCTCCTTTACCAATTCGCCAAACAGGTAAACTCTTAAATTTCTTCCTCTGAGACTTTGAATATATTCTGCCCCATTTCGGATAGGCATAATAATTATATTAATGATATTGATATTATTTATATCTTGTTAGAAGTTTTTTGTTTAAAAGCGATGCATGTTCGAACTTTTTTATCATGAAATATGGTAGAAGTGTTTATCGAAATACTGTAATTGTATATAGGACTATGCTTTGCAATAACTTTTAGACGGACAAGATTCAATCCAATAAGTTGATAAAGCTATATCAATATTGAGACAAACTTTGTTTACAAAGAATTTTTGTTTCTATCTGCTCCTAATGGCATTCTTCGGTACGACCGTAATTTTTTTCTATGGCAACAACATTGCTACACCAAATGGTCACAAAACGGATCGATTTGTACAACTTAATACAAGATTGTCCAAATTTCCCCAAGCCTGGGGTCTTATTCAGAGATATTAGCCCTGTCTTTCGCAATTATGAGGCTTTGAACTATATTGCAGACGCATTCCAGAGTATTTTGAAGAGTTTTAAATTCGATACTATAGTTGGAATTGAATCACGAGGGTTTATTGTTGCTACTGTTCTGGCGTTGAGATTTGGGAAGGGACTGACTATGATTAGGAAGGCCGGTAAGCTACCAGGCGAAACTATCAGAAAGTCATACAACATTGAATATGGTACCGCCATAATGGAAATCCAGAAAGATGCAATATCGGATGGTCAGGCCGTACTGCTAGTCGATGACTTGATAGCTGCAGGCGGCACCGCTGAAGCCGCGGCGCAGCTAGTAAAGGAACTAGGGGGTAAAATTGCAGCTTTTGCCTTCGTGATAGAGCTGGCTGGCCTTCAAGGAGGCACGAAGTTAAGACAGATGGGACACGAGGTTTATTCGTTAGCGGTGTATGATTAATTCATGAATACAAAATACTCTGCTGAAATAGGAATCATCGGAGGGACTGGGATTTATACTGCTGACCTTTTTGGCACTGAGAGTCAAGTAAAGGTTTACACACCTTATGGCGAACCATCTGATCTTATAAATATCGGTGAATATGCAGGACGAAGAATTGCCTTTATTCCAAGACACGGTAGAGGACATACAATCCCTCCTCATCGAATCAACAACCGCGCTAATATTTGGGCGTTAAGGGAGCTTGGCGTCACAAGAATAATTGCCCCATCTGCAGTAGGAAGCTTGAGACGAGAATACAAGCCAGGAGAAATTGCCATTCCAGACCAGTTTATCGACTTTACTAAGAGCCGGGAATACACTTTTTATGATGGCGGAGAAATTTGCCATATTTCTGTTGCTGATCCGTTCTGTGGCGATCTTAGCAACATCGCAATTAATTGTGCTACAAAATTAAAAAATATAGTTCATCCTAAAGTAACATATCTGTGTATAGAAGGACCACGGTTTTCTACTAGAGCTGAGTCACAGCTGTTCAGAAAAGTATTAGGGGCTGATATAATCGGAATGACTGTTGTTCCTGAATGTGTGCTAGCGAGAGAAGCGCAGATATGCTACGTCTCCATTTCCGCGATTACAGATTATGACGTATGGTCTGAATCTCCGGTAACCTCAAAGGATATCTTAGAACAGTTGAACAAAAACGTTGAAAGTACAAAGAATTTGATAACGGAAATGATCCCGATAATACCCACAGACAGAGTAAATTGTAATTGTGGAAAAGCTTTAGATGGATCGTTACTATGAATCTATTCCCGAAGTTTTAGACCTTCAGGAAGAATCACATCACCCTCAATTATTTTTCGTTGAATAGCCAACTGTACTTTGTCAGGATCGAGACCCATTTTCCTAATTTTTTCTATGGCTTTTTTGGATAGCCCCAGACTAACATTGTGACCTCCAATTCTTCCAAATGCGATTGCCGTGAATTTAAATTCTTGCTCTCTTAAGAGAAAATGTCCTATTAACTTGCTTGCAATTGCGCCCCCTCTAGTATTGTGAACAAAAACAGTCAATCCACTATTATCGTCTGAACCATCCCGTCCAATCATCTTGCGTTGCTCTCGTTTGTTATATCTACCGTTCGATTTACATTTTTTTCAACAAGAAAACTCCACCACTGGCTATCAACAACTTTGTACGCCTTAACATCAACTTCGATAATAGACTCATCATCTGTATCTGTGAATTTGAAATTACCTTGGTTAATCAATTTGACCAACTTCCATCTGTCACGACCTTCTCTTTTTCTGCTTATTGCAACTGCCCATTTCCTTTCTTTATCAATTTTGGGCATGCCTAGGTAATCCGCGATCTCTAGAACTCCTAACCTTTTTTCCTCACAAAATAATTCTTTGGTAATCAGGCTCCGCCATATATCAACGGCACCGATCGTTCTTCCACCCTCATTAACGTTTATCACACCAAAATAAACCACCTTGTCTCCACCCGTGGGCTCTACAGCCATATTAGAGTGTCTCACGGTATTCCTATTTAGTTCTTGCATCTTCGAACGGTTGCTCGAGTACGATCCCAATATTATCTATCAACAGGTTTTTTTTGAAAGGAATATTATTTTCTTCGCAAAGTCTTCGATAACGGTTGGAAATAGCAAATCTAGGATGAAGCGATTCATACTCTGATTGAGAAATGTTGATGATCATCCCTTTCTCGACTAGAGATTTCGCCACCTTGCTGGCCTCTTCTTCGGAAAATTTCAAGGTTTCGGCTATTTTTTCTGGGTGCTTTCTACCATTCTTCACAATAAACAGGAACGCTTTTGACTCTTCCTGTGACAGCTTTAACTCCGACGTAAGGAATTCTTCGACATTATTAATATTGACTGACAATGATTAAAGATAAAGCGAGAGTGTGTAATGAACATACGGTTGATAGTTGATTCATGACTATAGCATAGAATCAGCCATGTTCTCATACTACCTGAACCAAAGCTATTGATTTAAAGGATATCTAGACTATTGGTAACCCATGGTTGTTACAATCGATTTATCGTACATGCCCGACAGATTAAGATATATAATTCACAAATCGATTGATCTAGAACATCACTCAGACCAGAATGAAGGGATGATTATACTACAGGACGAAAGTAACGCGCAGATAATTAAAAGCAGGCTGGAAGAGATCTTAAGGGAAAACACTATAAAGGATTTCGTCGTTGCGGAAAATACTGAAAAGGAGAATGAGATTACGCTTTTGAAAAAAGGAGACATTGAACAATTAGGAATATACCTTTGTACACACTGCGGAGTTGCATTCGGAAGCGAGATTCAACGAACAGTACATCAGCGAATACATTATTTTGGTTGAATTTGTTTTCCTGGTTTTAGCCGATTCGAACTCGAAAGTGTCGATAATTCTCATCCAATCATCGTATGATATCGAACAATAAAAGTGGTACGCATAGTACTTCAATTTGTATTGATATCATGTGATGATCTATGCGAATCACCTAATTTGGCTAACTCGAGAAGAATTTTTGGCAACTGATATGGCACGGCCTTTAAAATCTCAACTTAGTGCTTTAAGTGGTTCATAAATTATATGTGGTGGAACATATAACATACACAATTTGTATAATCATTGGGCAAATACCTAATATATTGCTATGAACCACTTATAAAATAGGTTATTGTTATGATTCGCGTGTCTACACAAAAATCGATAGCAATCCTAGGAATAGTTGCGGTGTTTGCACTCGGAGCCTCAATGGGAAGTCTTCCTTATGCCTTGGTGTCAGCTCAACAGACAAATAGCAGCAATAGCAGCAGTATGACCCCTACTAACTCAACCGGTGGTAATAGTGTTTCAATAGTACCTAATGCATCTACTATGGCAGACAAAGCCTTCGCACCGAATCCGCTAAATGCCAAAGTTGGTGATACAGTAACTTGGACTAACAAGGATACGACTTTCCATACAGTCACTTCTGGTACTGGACCCAGCGATACAACCCACGGGAAGGCGTTTGACTCTGGTTTATCTGGACCTACCGCCTTGACTACTCAAGGAAAGACATTTTCCCACAAGTTCATAACGGCAGGGGAGTTTCCGTACTACTGTCAGCTACACCCCACGATGGTCGGAAAGGTAGTTGTGAAGTAAACCCCCCTCCATTTTTTCATATATCAATTAACCTAACACATCCGTAAAAACAGACATTCGTTAAGAGCTAGTTCATTCAATACCATTTCCAGAATACCAATCGCAACTAAGGAACCATTTCTTGTTCTATGATGTATCTTCAGGAAGAATCGCTATTCGTATGGCAATGGACGTTCTTTGTCACCATGAGAAAAAAATGCAGAATCATCCAATCTTTTTTAGGGATAGGCAAAATTATACTCGTGTTTAATGTAACAGATTAAACGGATGCAAAATTCATTAATCCTTTAACGATTTTGTTCTGTTCTATTTAGAAAAGTTCATAGATATTCCAGGTCGACTATTTGTAACACAAGTTGGATCCCTTGCAACCACGAAGCTATATAATACATTGATGCAAATTCGGACCATGAAGGATTCCACAAAGCTAACGCATAGGGTCGCTGTTCTAGACGAGGAACTCTGTCAGCCCAGAAAGTGTGGTCTCGAATGCATCATGTATTGCCCGGTGAATAAGACTGGCGGTGAATGTATAGTACTGAGCGATGACAGTAAAAAGGCAGTAATTTCAGAAGATCTTTGTACCGGTTGTGGCATATGCGTAAAGAAATGTCCTTTTGACGCTATTGTTATTGTCAATCTAGCTAGAGAACTTGGGGATGAAAAAATTCATCAGTATGGCATTAATTCATTTAGATTATACCGTCTTCCAACGCTTAAGAAAGGACATGTTGTAGGTTTACTCGGAAAAAACGCTATAGGAAAGTCTACTATAGTCAATATACTGTCCGGATCGATCACACCTAATTTTGGTAATTACGATTCCAACGTAAAATGGGACGAAGTTCTTAAAAATTTTCAGGGCACTGAATTGCAGTCTCACTTTGAGAAAATCGCCGGCGGCGAGATGCGAGCCTCGATTAAACCTCAGTTAGTTTATCTTATTCCAAGCGCTTTCAAGGGAACCGCTAAGGAATTGATTAAAAAATATGACGAACGAAATGCGGCCAATGACCTTGTAGACAAGCTTGGGTTACGAGATTTGCTTGACCGAAACGTTGGAAATTTGAGTGGTGGCGAATTACAAAGATTGGCAGTCGCGATTGCTTCAGCCAAAGACGCTGACTATTATTTTTTCGACGAGCCATCATCGTTTAATGATGTTTACCAGAGACTTGTGGTTGCAAGAGTGATTCGGGACTTGGCTGACGCGGGCAAGAGCGTAATGGTGGTCGAACATGATATGACGTTGTTAGACTATCTTTCAGACTACATACATATTGTCTATGGAGAGCCGGCCGCATATGGCATAGTTTCTGGTCTACAGGCTACAAAGCTTGGCATCAATAACTTCCTAGAAGGATTTATCCCAACCGAAAACGTACGCTTTCGTGAAAAAGCCTTCCGATTTGAGACCACAAGCTCAGCCGAGGATGTGATTTTGGATACTGCCGTCGCGAGCTATTCCGATCTAACCAAATCATTCCCATCATTTCATCTCAAAATATTGGCTGGCCGAATACGACTCGGAGAAATCGTAGGCGTAATTGGCGCTAATTCGCTGGGCAAGACCACCTTCATGAGAATGCTTGCAGGACTAGACAAGCCTGACTCGGGTATTATAGATCTTAGTGCGAAAATTTCATTCAAACCTCAATATCTTTCTCAAGATTACGATGGCGATGTCTATACTTTGCTCTGTGCAGCATGTGAAGGCATATCCGACATTTCTTCGTTGGAAGAACAGATTTTAATTCCGACCGGAGTCAAGAAACTCTATGAAAGGAATGTCAGGAATCTTAGTGGGGGCGAATTACAAAAGGTAGCTATAGCTGCAACTTTAATGCGTCCAGCTAATATATATGCCCTAGATGAGCCGTCTGCGTTCTTAGATGTGGAGGATAGAATCGCATTTGCAAAATTCTTGCAACGATTTGTAAGGGCCTATGATAAATCTGCTATTGTAATCGATCATGACATGCAACTCATAGACCTTGTTGCTGATTCCTTAGTGATTTTCGATGGCAAACCTGGTTTAGAGGGTTTGGCGAGCCAACCAATGCAGAAAGAACTAGGAATGAATAAGTTTCTAAGGGAACTCTCTATCACATATAGGAGAGATGAGAATACCGGTAGACCCAGAATCAATAAGGAAGGTAGTCGATTAGATAGGTCGCAAAAAACTTCTGGAGATTATTATTACACAAAAAAATCTTCTGGATAGTTATGCCCCATATGCTGAAAGAGGCTTTAGCCAATTACCTCACCCCATCAGAACTGGACAAGATCTTCTCAGCGTTTGACGTAATTGGAGATATAGTTATTATAAAGATTCCAAATTGTTTAATGTCAAAAAAGGAAAAAATTGGCGAGGCGATTCTTGGCAATGTTAAACCAGCAAAATCCGTCTTCATTCAAACATCCGCGATTAAAGGAGAATTTAGAGTACGTAATTTAGAATTTCTTGCCGGGGAAGACAGGACTGAAACAGAATACAAAGAACATGGATGTCGATTTAGAGTAGATGTCGTTAAGGCTTACTTTTCTCCAAGATTATCGACAGAGAGATTGAGGGTGGCAAATCTGGTGCGTGACAACGAAGTAATTACTAATATGTTTGGCGGAGTAGGAACATTTTCTGTTCTGATGGCTAAAAAGAACAAAACGTGTAAAGTCTATAACATTGATTCAAACCCTGTTGCTACGGAGCTGTGTAGAATTAATGCGAAATTAAACAAGGTTGAAAACAACGTTATATCTATTCTTGGTGATGCAAGAGA
>WNGG01001554.1_pt1 | contig 53467 bp, 55 predicted proteins | sample 5400661 | NCBI WGS metagenome assembly WNGG01 (sample SAMN13153372, study PRJNA577476) | soil metagenome | isolation source: 100 cm soil or saprolite under Garry oak tree replicate 1 | place: USA:California | collected 2016-06-15 | reverse complement strand
GCGAACGGACCGGGGCCACCGCGAAGCGCCTCCTCAACGAGTGGCAGCGCTTCGGCGATCTGCTCTTGATTCCAGCGGCGCCGATCCTGCTCTTCGAGAAGGACCAGATCGCCGGCCTCGTCGATGCGGGCATCGCGCCGTGAATCGTGAAGCAGCATGAGTGCGACGAGAGCGGTCGCTTCCGACGGAGGCTGCGGCGCCATGAATGTCCTGACGAGATGACCAAGACGGATGGCCTCGGCGCAGAGATCGGCCCTCACCAGCGGCCCGCCCCGGGTCGCCGCGTAGCCTTCGTTGAAGATGAGATAGATGACGGTCAGCACTGCGTCCAGCCGCGCGGGCAAATCGTTCTCACCGGGCACGGTGTAGGGAATCCCCGCGTCGCGAATCTTGCGCTTGGCGCGCACGAGCCGCTGCGCCATCGTCGCCGTCGGCACCAGAAACGCGCGCGCGATCTCGTCCGTTTCGAGGCCGCATAGCGTGCGGAGCGTTAGCGCGACCTGCGCCTCGAGCGCAAGCGCCGGGTGGCAGCAGGTGAAGATCAGCCGAAGGCGATCATCAGGGATTTCACTCGTGTCGATATCCGGCTCGATATCTGAAAGGCCGGCCCGTGTCATCTCCAAAGCGCCGTACGATTCGAGTTTTTCTGCGAACCGCGTCCGCCGGCGGATGCGGTCGATGGCCTTGTGCCGGGCCGCCTGGATGATCCATGCCCGTGGGAATTCCGGTATACCGGAGGACCGCCACTGGTCCACAGCCGCTGCAAAAGCTTCCTGTGCCACCTCTTCGGCCAGGTCGAAGTCGCCGAAGAGCCGAATCAGTGCAGCGACGATGCGGCCCCAATCGGAGCGATAGACGTTTTCAATAGCGACGTTTGCATCCGGGAGCATACTCAAGCATAAAATAATTTTCCGATGTTGTGTCGATTCAGACACCCGGCGCTCGATTTACTAAATGAGCCGCTGCGAATGCAAGCCCGACGCGAAGCGCAAGCGCGATAGCGCGCAGCCTCAAGAAAGGGCGCAGCCATTAAGTAAATGAGCGGCTGCGAATGCAAGCCCGATAGGGCGCAGCCATTAAGTAATGGAGGCAGACTAATGAAATACATGTTGCTGGTTTACCTTGAGGAGCAGGCCTTGAGCGAAACCGAGCGGGAGCAATGTTACGTGACGTCCGCGCGGCTCGCGCAAGAAATCCATTCGAATGGGCAGTATTTGGACGCCGCCCCGTTGCACCCAACGTCGACAGCGACGAGCATCCGCGTGCGCGACGGCAAACGGCTCATGACCGACGGTCCTTTTGCGGAAACGCGCGAACAGCTCGGCGGCTATTACCTGATCAACGCCAGGGATCTCGACCAGGCGATCAGCATCGCCGAACGGATTCCAGCGGCGCGCTGGGGCACCATCGAAATCCGGCCGGTGATGGAGATCGCGGGCCTGCCGACGGATTACAGGAAAGAGTAAACAGACGATGAGCACCCGAAGATCGTCCAAGGCGTAGGTCAGCCGCTTGCGTGCGCTCATGGACGGCTATTTCGAGCGCGGCGAAGTGCCCGCGAAAAAAAATCTTCTAGCGTGTCGACCTCGCTGCCCCTCGTTCGATATAAAAATAATAGAGGATGGGTTCAGCCTACCCCTAAACCAAAACCAGAAGAGGAGACACAACGATGCGATTCATGATGATAGTCAAGGCCAACAAGGATACAGAAGCCGGCGTAATGCCGGACGAAAAACTCCTTGCCGCAATGATGAAGTACAACGAGGAACTGGCGAAGGCCGGCGCGCTGCTCGATCTTTCGGGGCTTCAACCGAGCTCGAAAGGCGCGCGCATCAAGTTTTCGGGAGGGAAGCGCACCGTGATCGACGGGCCCTTCGCTGAGACGAAGGAACTGATCGCCGGCTACTGGTTAATCCAGGTGAAGTCGAAGGAAGAGGCGATCGAATGGGCCAAGCGCTGCCCCAATCCCCATGGCGAAGCAGCGGAGGGCGAGATCGAGCTTCGCCCGTTGTTCGAACTGGAGGATTTCGCTCCCAGTGACGCAATCGAACACGCTCGCAAGCTGGAAAAAGAGCTCGCGAACAAGAGCAAATCGTGAAAGATGTTATGGATCGTCGCAACAAGCTACTGTTGCTCGGAGGGCTGCTCTACGAGTTCATGATCACATTTGCGCCGCTTCCCGTGGAAGGCGGTACCGGTTCTCCGCTCAACCCGCTGGCGATTTTTTAGGGTCTTAATGTGGAGGTCTCAAGCATTCGAAGACCTGACGCGTTCGGTTAACGCCAGTAGCTGCCGAGCGATTTGGTCCGGACATTCGAGGGGAGTCAGGTGCCGTGCTCCGGGAATTATTATCAGGGTAGAACCCTGAATCGCTTCGTGCAATTGCCGAGCCATGATGGGTGGAGTGGCGTAGTCCTCTTCGCCTACAATAATCGTGACCGGCATGAGCAGCTTTCCCAACCCGGGTCGCAGATCCGCATCGCCAAGCATCACGCAACTGGCGGCATAGCAATCCAGGTCATTGGCCAGGAAAACGCCGGTGGTCGCGCTCACCAATTCCGGGTGCGCACTGCAAAACGCGTCACCGAACCAGCGCGTGACCTGAAAATCGAGGAGCGCGCCAAAACCTTTTGAACGCGCCGCAGCGCCACGCTCGCGCCATATTCTCGGAGCATCGTCTCCGTACCAGGCGGTCGTGTCAATCAGGGCAAGAGCAATTACTCGCGAGGCATATAGACTGGCAAAGGCCTGCGCGACGCACCCGCCCATCGAACAGCCTGCGACCATCGCGGTCTGCCACCCCACATGATCGAGCAATTCGGCCAGATCCCGCGCGAACAGCTCGCTTGTGAACGAGGCAGCATGCCGCCCGGAGCGCCCATGGCCTCTGCAATCATAACGGAGTATCTCCGCGTGGCCGGCCAATCCGGTCACGACGCCGTCCCAGATGCTGGCGTCGAGCGCCAAGGAATGAACCAGGACCATGCGCGGCGAGGCCGGATTCTGTGCAGAGTGGATCCTGTATGCAATGGGACAGCCGTCGGAGGTTTTGAATATCCCTGTGGCGAGGTCTTGTTGCATCAATCTCCTCTACACGCTGCCAGCGTATTCAATTGGCGTATTGCCACGAAGCACCCGAACTGGCGCAGCCACCCCTCCTTTGCAAGGAGGGGAATACGTTTTTCCAATTCCACTCTATCCATTCTCACTCTCGACATTAACGACGAATTCCGGCGGTACGTCCGGACCCCACAAGTAGAAACCATCCTCCAGCGGATGATCCTTGCCTATCCAGTCCATGCAGGCGGGAATATAATCGATACCGCAGGCATATTCGCACCAGCTTCCCCAGGGATCCTGGATGTAGTGAAAGTAGTTGGATCCCAATACGTGCCGGCCGGTTCCCCAACTCTTCTTGTATCCCTGGTCCGCCATTGCCATGGCGCCAAGACCTATCTGGTCGACGGACGGTACGATCCAGCTCACATGATGGAGGCCCGGCCTGTCTGACTGCGCGAATGCAACGATGTGATGATCGCTGCCATGAACAGCATGGAGGAAAGCTACGACATCCGCGGAGCGGTCGGACAATCTCAAACCGAGCACGTTGGTATAAAACTCAATAGCCTTGTCAATGCCCGTCGTGAACAGTAAAATGTGCGACAGCCGCTGTATCTCTACTTTCTGCGCAAGACGCCGGTAGGGCGCGTTTCGCACACCTGCTTCATAGGACGGAGGCTTAACCTCCGATATTTCGTCCGGCGAGGTTTTGGGACCAACGCGAATCTCCATGAGTATGCCGTCATGGCCCCGAAACCAGAGTCCATCGCCACCGAATTCAGCTGGCGGATCCAGGAGGCGGATACGCGAATTTTCAAGACAAGACTTGAAGCGAGGCAGATCTTGCTCAAAACAATGGAACGTGACGTGATGGAGAAACTTGCGCTCCCGTTCGAGTCATGATTCTCCTTCTTGGGAAGCATGGGCAGGCCCCGATTTCTGCAACCCAAGAAATCGGGTCTGTCCCCGCCGCCACATGGCATTCTACTTCAGCCCCAACTTCAAATTGCGCGCTAAAAGGCCGATGGCCTCGGCAAGCCGCCTCTGACGCGTTTCCTCCTTCTTGGCGCTTGTGATCCAGCCGATGTAGTGGCGCTGATAAGACGGCGCGAGATTATCGAAGTTTTCCAGGGCGCTCTTGTTGGCTAGCAAAGCTTGCCGCATGTAGTCTGGCACGGTGAGAGAGCGCCCTTTTTTTGCTGCGACACGAGTCTCTTTCTTTGCTGCGGCATGATTATCTTCGATCAGGTAGCTGGCTTTGGCCAAACCTGCCGCCGTCATTCGGCCTTCCTGGATGAGCTTGGCGATTCTCTTCTTGTTCATCTCCGACCAGTTCTTATGGTCGATACGGGGAGTGAACAGGCGTGCATACTGGTCGTCATCGAGTCGGCGGATGAGGCTGTCGATCCATCCAAAGCAGAGAGCTTCTTCGACGGAATCTTCGTAGGCGATGCTCGCTTTTCTGGCGCGCTTTTTGAAGTAGATGAGCCAGACTTTTTTCTCGGTCTTGTGGTTTTTAGCCAGCCAGGCCCGCCATTGGTCACGCTCGGCCATCAATAGGGTCTTAGGCAGGATCTTAGACATTTTCATCACTCAATCCGCTGCAGAGCCCGTCAATAGCGGTTCCAGTTTGACATCCTGCGGACCGTTTTCAGTACAGACCGCGAACGTGGAGTTTTCGTTGGGATTGTACATAGTCACGCCTGCGTATTCGCCCTTCACGTTCAGGATATAGAACGTGACGCCGAAGTTGGGTTGGCCGCGGCTGTTGAGGAGCCGCTTCGCCACGGTCTGCGACTTGATTCGCTGAAGCGCGGCCATTCCCGCATCCTTCGGAGGCTTGCCTTGCCGCATCGATTCTACGATCAGGAAGGACGCCAGACTGAGGAGGTTGGCTTCGCCCCGGCCGGTCGATCCGGCGGCGCCGATCTCGCCATCAACGTACAGACCCGCCCCAAGAATGGGTGAATCGCCGACACGTCCCGGAATTTTCCACGCAAGGCCGCTCGTGGTGGTCGTTCCGCATATCTCACCTTTCGAATTGACGGCGTTGCAATTGATCGTTCCGTGAAAGTGATCGGGATCGATTTTGCCTTCCGCAACCATTTCCAGCGCGACTCGATATCCTCGTTGGGCACGGTCTCTGAGATTTAAGTAGTGATCGGGATCCGTGCGGCGCTTCCATTCGAGATACAGCTCCCGCGATTTAGGTGTATTCAAATCGTCTTCTATCGTGAATCCCATGTTGCGGGCGAAACGTTGCGCATCCTTCCCGACGAGGAGCACGTGATCCGTTTCTTCCATGACTTTTTTAGCGACAAGCGATGGCGTGCGAACTCCCTCCAGGCATGCCACCGCACCGCCACTTTTTTTGGGGCCATGCATGACGGAAGCGTCGAGTTGGACGACTCCATCGGCGTTGGGCAAACCGCCGTAACCAACACTGGTGTCGTTCGGATCAAGCTCGACGATGTTGACGCCGGCAATGCATGCGTCCAATACATCGGCGCCTCCGGTGATCATCTTGAAGGCTTTGGCGACGCACGTCAGTCCCGCTCCGTCCTTCGAACGATTCCCGTTGGCGGCGGCGACGACCGTGGGCTTTACGCCGCGCGTGATGACCTGTGGCGCGGCGGTAAACACTCTCGTGGATGCGAGAACTCCGGTTCCTGTTCCCGCAACAACAAACTGGCGACGATTCAGTTTTTCCGGCATTGGTATTCTCCCGACTGAAACTATGGATCAGCGAGTATAATTCGTCAATTCAAGGAGGCATTCCTATATGAAAGCTCTGATGGCGGTACTGCTGGTCTTGGGCGCCGGCGTCCAGACCAATCCGACGGGGGGTGGCAAGGTGCCGGCAGCTTTGAATTTCACTGTGAACAGCATTGATGGCAAACCGGTCAGCTTGTCCAGGTATCAAGGAAACGTCGTCCTGATGGTGAATGTGGCAAGTGAATGCGGTTACACGCCCCAGTACGCGGGACTCGAGGAACTGCACAGGAAATACGCGCCGAAAGGGTTGCGCATCCTCGGTTTTCCTGCGAACGATTTCGGGGCTCAAGAGCCGGGAACAAATCCGGAGATCTCCGAGTTCTGCAAAAAGAACTACGGCGTTGAGTTCGACATGTTCTCGAAGATTGTCGTCCGAGGCAACGGACAAGCGCCCCTTTACAAGTTTCTGACATCGACCGAGACGAATCCGAAGTTTGCGGGCCAGGTCGGTTGGAATTTTGAGAAATTTCTCATTGGGCGGAATGGTGAAGTGATCGGCCGGTTCCTTTCCGAGGTCGAGCCGCTCTCCAATCAGGTGGTTCGCGCAATCGAGAATGCCTTAGCTCAAAAGTGAGGTCTAGACTTGTAGGGGTCCACGGATTTCGCAACGAATCCACCCATCAACTGGCTCGCTTAAGCAGTCCGGCGACGACGGACACAAGCTCCGAGAGGGCAATGGGCTTGCTTAGATGCGCCTGAAATCCCGAACGGAGCGCTCGTTCTTTATCCGCTAGCGTCGCATAAGCAGTCAGGGCAACGGCGGGAGGGGGTTGTGGGGTTTGGCTCTGAATCCTCTCCAGGAGTTGATAGCCGTCCATACCCGTCATACCAATGTCGCTGACAAGAATATCGGGTGCAGCCATCGCGAATTCGTGGAGCGCTTCTGCCGCAGATGAAGCCTGAGCGACGGATGCACCGAATTGTTGCAACCCAAAAGCGATCATTTCCCTGGTATCGGCCTCATCTTCAACCAACAGCACCTTAACGCCTTCGAGCGCTCCACCAATCGGAACATGCGGCGTTTCGGCCTCTGGGAATTTCGCAGGCACTCCGGGCAGCGGTAAGGTGACCGCAAAAGTGCTGCCCTTGTTTAGTCCCGCGCTCTCCACCGTGACCGTTCCGCCATGCAATTCGATCAATTGCCGGACTAAAGCCAGGCCCAACCCCAAACCGCCGTGCCGGCGCGTCGTTGACGCATCCTCCTGGCTGAACCGGTTGAAAACCTGCGGGAGAAACTCTGGGGAAATGCCCTCGCCGGTATCACTCACTGAAATCTGCAATTCAGTCCGAAGTTGCCTTAGGGCCACAACAATGCTTCCACCTTTTGGTGTAAATTTCACCGCGTTGGACAGAAGGTTCCATACGATCTGTTGCAAACGGGCAGGATCGGCAGAAATTGCCGGTAGCTGCACGTCCTTTTCAAGCCGCAATGAAATCTGCTTCGCATCGGCAGAAGGAATTACCGTTTCCATTGTCGTCTTTATCAACTGAAAAGGGTCAATGATCTCTCGGCGGATTTGCAACTTGCCCGTGACGATTTGTGAAAGGTTCAGCAGATCATCGACGAGTTGAGCTTGGAGCCGTATGTTGCGTTCGATCACCTCCAGCGCCTTCTCCCTGGTCGCAGGATCGATGGTGCGGCTTTGGAGCATCTGCACCCAACCGAACACGGCAGTGAGTGGGGTCCGCAGCTCATGCGAGAGTACTGCGAGAAATTCGTCTTTCATTCGGTTCGCCGCTTCAGCCTGTCGCCGAGCCTGAACCTCGCTTTCCACGAGACGATGCAACTCAACCTCGCTCCGCCTCAACGCTTCTTGAGCATAAGTGCGTTCCAAGTACTGGCCCATCTGATAGCCGATCGTCATGAAGGTGTCGAGCAGTTCCTGATCCGGCGATTCAATCTCGGTGCTGAAGAATTCCATGACGGCAATCACTTCGTGGCGAGCGATTACTGGAAAGGCCGCACCAGAAAGTAATCCGTGTTGTTTAGCGAACGCGAGCCGTGGGAAACTGCGATCGTCGCTGAGTTCCAAGATCCAAACGGGCTGCTTTGTGGCCCAAACGCGGCCGGGCAAACCAATGCCTTTCTTGAAACTAAAGCGTTCACTCTGCCGCACGAATTCCGACCACTCTTCGCGCTCGCACCAGCTTGCGGCGAGACGCAGCGCATCCGCCGCCGTGTCCGCATGCCAGAATATGCCGAGCTTCCATTCAAGAGCGCGGCAGATTGCGCTCAATGTTTCCCGCAGAACAGAATGGGAGGATGGATATTCAGCGAGCACGCGAACGGCGGCGCTGTAGGCGGATTTCAAGCGCTGCTCATGGGTGCGTTGAGTGACGTCGCGAGCGATACCCGTGAACAGACGCCGGGTGCCAGCGACGAATTCTCCAAAAGAAATCTCCAAACGAATGACTCGGCCGCTCTTATGAAGCCCCGGCAGTTCAATACCTTCCCAGTTGATGTGCCGTTGACCGGTCTCGAGGTATCGCCACAAGGCCTCTTTATGAACGTGTCTCAGATATTCGGGCATCAGCATCGTTATGGGCTGGCCAAGCATTTCTGTAATGGAGTATCCAAAAATCCGTTCGGCCGCGGCATTCACGAAGAGGATGGTGCTGTGTTGATCTATCGTGATGATTGCGTCGGCGGCCGTCTCTGCGATGATGCGGAAGCGCGCTTCAAAATTCTGCGGGACGTGCTCCATTTATGCCTGTAGAAGGTACTTGGTCCCGGTCAGAATTTCAATGTCGTCCTTCGCGCGAATTTTCGGATTTGGATGGGCGCGAGACCCGCGAATTCGTTTTCAACCGGGACCTCTTGCCAGTTGCGCAAATTCATCATCGAGCGAATGACCGATGCCGAGGCTTGCTGGAATTGGGGGGCGATACCCGTCACCAAAATATATAAGTTGTCTTTTTTCGTAGCCTCGGTGAGGTCCAGGACGGTTTTGGCGGGGTCGCTATTCCAGAACGGTTCGTAAACCAGGTCGTCCCGCCCATTGCCGGCGCAGTACACTTGAGTTGCCGTGCCCCAGTCGGCCGAAATGAAGACAGCATTGTTGGATCCGGCGGCGATTTCGGCAAGCCGGGTAAATGCAGGGTCGAACAGGCTTGATGCTCGTCTGGAAACAAACGACATTTCCACTGCCGCGACGTTAGGAAGGCGGACGGCGAGCAGCGCGGTGCCGACAAGGCGCCAACTGTAAACAGTGAAATGCGGATTCACGTACCTGAGATAGAGACCATACACGTTCGACTTGATCGCCCCGGTTTAGTTCTGCTGCCAACTATTCAATGGCCATGACCGCGATCCTCATGGGTCGCCTGATCCTCTGATGCGGTTGGCGGCTTGAACATACGCGCTTGGAGTTCCGCGTCCGTAGGTGAAAGGAAGAGTCCAAAAACAGTGGCGCCTATTAGGAATGCGACAACGATGATGACTTCCATCATTCAACCTCATGTTCGCCCAGTTCCTTCTTGACAGGGCGCTTTGCCCTCGGGTTTAAACACGCCAGGAACGGCGCAAGAGCGGCCATGCCCAAAGCTCCGGCAGAATGCGGCAAAGCCTATTTACATTCCGTTGTAAAGTTACCGACGGTCGACGTTACAGTTCCGTCGGCGAGAACGGTTGTGTGCACCGTTTCTCGGACCGCGAAATTTGCTGCGCGTCCTTGGCCAATGATATTGAATCGGTTGATGTGCGTAAACTCAAACGTTCCCGCTGGAGTTACGTTGAAGGATGTACGAGTAATGCCGGTACCTCGATACTTGTCCGAGGTCGTGAAGCCAGTTCCGACAACTCCGGTTGGGTTGAAGTGTTCTTCCAAACGGATGGAGCCGGCAGCGGCATCGATCGTAACGATATCCAGAATGTGAAGGGTTCCTGCAACCGTGACCGTTTCCCCCGCGCCGCCAGCGGCGCACGGAACAAACAGAGCGATGTTAATGGGAATTTGAATGTTGGTCGTAAGAGTAGTGGCCTGCGACAGCGCAGGAACCGCAGACACTACTAGAGCGAGTACAACGTACAGCAATTGTCTCATTCGTTTTCCTCCTGAAAAGCGTGAAATCACGTTGCTTCATGAACGCGAACCAATTTTGTGATTTGAATATACGGCGCCTGTTCGGCGGAATCGTGCGCGTTTACATGTACACTCCGACAGTTCTTTCTGTCAAGCACCAAGTACCTCCTTGCCTTGCACGCCGTCTTGACAGCACACGTGACGGATCATAGGATGATCGCCGAATCGATCAAATCAAAGAATCACTTCAAAGGAAGGCTATGATGCGCACATCGATCGTATTTCTGTTGCTTGTCACTCTTGCTGTGCCCGTATACGTGGCTCAGACTCGGACGGCCAAAACGCTGGACATCTATTTGGTCGATGTCGAGGGCGGAAACTCGACACTCTTCGTATCGCCGTCCGGTGAATCGCTGCTCATCGATACCGGAAATGGCGGCGAGGCGGCTGCTCGCGATGCCGGCCGGATAATGGCGGCTATTAAGGACGCGGGATTACGGCAGATCGATCACCTGATCACAACGCATTGGCATGGTGATCATTTCGGAGGCATGGCCGAACTCGCAGCCCGGATTCCGATTCGCGAATACATCGACCATGGCGCGAATGTCCAGCCCGCCGATGCCGCGGACACGTTTCTACAGAAGACCTATCCAGAGCTCTACAACAAGGCGAAGCACACGGTTGTGAAGCCTGGCGACAAAATACCGGTTGCCGGTCTGGATGTGCGTGTGATGGCTTCGGCCGGCGAGGTGATCAAGACGTCGTTGCCGGGCGCGGGCAGGCCTAATCCGTATTGCGCTGCTTTCAAGCCGCAGGAAGTCGACCGAACGGAGAACGCCCAGTCTGTTGGGAGCCACATTACGTTCGGAAAATTTCGGGTCCTTCATATGGGTGACCTGACGGTGAATAAGGAATTCGATTTGATGTGCCCGAATAACCGGATTGGGACAGTGGACCTGTTCGTGGTTTCACATCACGGGCAGCCCATCTCGAATTCGGAAGTGCTCGTCCATGCCATCCATTCGCGCGTTGCCATCTTGAACAACGGCACGCGCAAAGGCGGCCAGCCTGAGGCGATGAAAGTGATTCACTCGGCCCCCGGTCTCGAGGATCTCTGGCAGCTTCACTTCTCGCAGCTCAGCGGGCAGGAGTACACCGTGCCGGGGATGTTCATTGCGAACACGGTCGACGAACAGCCATCCGCAATGACGGTAGCTGCAATGCCGGCGCCACAGCCCGGGCCAGGCGCGCCTTCCGCGCCAGCCCACAATGGTATCGCGTATTGGATCAAAGTGTCCGCCGAGCAGGATGGTTCCTTTACCGTCACGAATGGACGGAATGGTTTCAGCAAGACCTATCGCCCAAGGCCGTCGTCGTAGCGGGATTTCGGGAGAGACCTGGAGGACGCCACATGAATCACGTTTACCGAATTCTGTTGATCACGATGCTGGTCAGTTCTCCTGCTGGGAAAGGAGGGGAATATGAACTCACTGCGGCGGTAGGTACGTGAAGTCGTGACCGAACTTCATTCGATACAAAGTTTGGTTCAGGATGGGCATGCTGATGTCCGCCTGATAGTGGAGATTGACTCTCAACGTCGTTCCCCCACCACTAATCTGAATGTCGTCCCCACGAATAGGAATTGAAAGCTCTTCAGCCCTTACGAGCAGCAGAGTGCGCAGTTCTTTGGCCGGACGTCGTTCGGTAGCGGCGATTTGAACAGCGCGCTGCATGGATTGCGCGAACTGGTTGTCGTGCCTGCTAAACGTGATCCACTGGCTCATCAGCGAAAGATAGACAAAACCGATGAACATCCACAGGCACAGCACGGCGTAGCGTTGAAGCGGACTCCCGCGCTCCGCGTCTGTGGCTTCTTTGGTTTGCATCCCGGCCGGTCTTGAGCACGAGAAATACCGCACGGCGCATCGCGAAGGTCAACAAGTTACGGCTTCGGCTCCAGTAGCGAGCTGTTACCGCTTTCGCAATCAGGGTCGAAATTGCCCTTAAATCGCGCCTGCCGGAGGCAGAGAGATATAAAATACGAAGCCGTGTCCACCACTACTTTAGGTGCACCGGTTGAACTCTCTCGGGAAAGCACGCGCGATCACTGGAATACCGTGATTGCGTCGACGGTGGGATGGACCCTGGATTCGTTCGACTACTTCGTCGTGGTCATGGTTCTGACGGAGATCGCAAACGAATTCCATCGCACGAATGCCGAGATCGCGCTGACGCTGACGATTACACTCGCCTTCAGGCCGATCGGCGCTTTCATTTTCGGTCTGCTGGCGGACAGGTACGGCCGCCGCGTGCCGCTCATGATCGATGTCGTGGCCTATTCGATACTCTCGGTGGCTTCCGGTCTCGCCCCGAACTTCACAACTTTTGTCGTGCTGCGGGCATTGTTTGGTATCGCCATGGGCGGTGAATGGGGAGCAGGCGCTTCGCTGGTCATGGAAAAGGTTTCGCCAAAGTGGCGTGGGCTGCTGTCGGGAGTGCTGCAGCAAGGCTACACGACCGGATACATGTTGGCATCGGTAGCTTACTTTTTCGTCCTGCCCCGCTTCGGATGGCGTGCGATGTTCCTCGTTGGGGGCGCGCCGGCCCTGCTGGCCTTCTTTATTCGAACCAGGGTGAAAGAGTCGGAAGTCTGGGAAAAGACGCACCGGAAGGACTGGAGCCAGCTTGGGAACGAGGTGAAGTCTCACACCTGGGTTTACCTTGGGTGTGGCACCATCGCAGTGGCCGTAGCACGGCTTGCGGGACTTCCATTAGCCGGTTCGACTCTTGGAATCGTTTCTGTATTTGTCGCCGCCGCGCTAATCGTCTTCATGGGCGATATGACATGGAAAGTCGCAGCGGGCCATCGGAAACTGTTTTTCTATCTCGTACTGTTCCTCACGTTCATGGGTTTTTGCGGACACGGCACGCAAGACATGTATCCTACGTTTTTGAAAACGCAACGCGGTTTCTCGGTACAGGGCGCGGCAGTCATGACCGTCATTGCCAATCTTGGAGCGCTCGTCGGCGGCATTCTGACCGGACTTATCTCAGACCACATCGGCAGGCGCAGGTCGATCGGGTTCGGACTCGCACTGGCGATGCTGATCGTCCCATTGTGGGCGTTCTCGCCCACAACCGCTTTGCTGGCTGCGGGAGCGTTCCTGCTGCAATTCACAGTACACGGCGCATGGGGTGTCGTCCCGGCTCACATTTCGGAACTGGCGCCGGATCATATTCGTGGGTTTCTGCCGGGGTTTGCGTATCAGTGCGGAATACTGCTCGCAGGCAGTGTGACTTACCTGGAAGCGGTCTTTGCAGGCCGAACCAGCTATTCCAATGCCATGGCGCTGACGGCGCTTGTCGTTTTTGCCGGTACGGCCATCATCATCTCAATCGGTCCGGAGAGAAAAGGCGTCCGGTTCGGCTCGGAACATTGACCAACCCTCGGCTTCGCCATCTTTACCGGCATGCGGAGATGACCTTGCTGATCATGACAAACGCTACCACCCGATCATCGAGCGTCATGGTGTGCAGAGTGAGTTCGACGTTGAGCGTGCTACCGTCCTTCCGCCGATGTTTTGCCGTAGCGACCTCGACAAGATTCGGCAAGTAGAGCAGCTCGGGCGATCCATTACGGGTTTGGGCCCAAATCGCGTCAATGCTGGGCATCAACGCAAACTCGTCCCGGGAATACTTATAAAGGCGCAAGGCCGCTTCATTCACAGCCACGAATCGCCGGGATTCCAGATCGTGTACCCACATTGGCTGAGGATTGCGATCAAACAAGAGCCGATAGCGTTCCTCGGACTCTCGTAATGCTTTTTCGGCGCGGCGGTTCTCGGTGATATCGCGGACTTGCAGCAGTATTGCGCTGCGTCCCATGTAGGAGATACGCGAAGAACGGATGGCAACCGGAATCGTTTTGCCATCGGAAGTCTGGCTGTACCCTTCGACCTCGCCTTCCACTAGCTGTTCCGGGCCCACTACGAAATCCCGGTGGTCGGCCGGAACGAGTTCCGACACGTTTTTGCCCAGGAGTTGCTCGCGGCTCAGCCCGTGCAATCGGCAAGCCGCCGGATTGGCCTCGAGAACGTTGCCTTCAAAATCTTCGACGAAAATGGCGTCCGGTGAACTCTCGAACACCGTCCGAAAGAAATGTTCTCGCTTTTCAAGCTCGTAACTGGAATACGCGGCCTTCATCACTTGCGGATGATGAATGAAGGACAAGGGACTGTCAATTTGAGGGCGCAAAAAGTCTTGTGCTGGCCGCTGAAATCCCCTCCTTTCGAAGGAGGGGTGGCTGCGCCGCCAAGAAAATGCGCCCGTTCCTTAAACGGCGCAGACGGGGTGGTACGTTCGGTGTCCCGCGTGCTGAACATGCCCCGTACGAGCGAGCACCCAGGATTCGAGAATAGGACGCTGTTGAGGAATGCGGAGTGGGTGTTGGAGACGATCAAACGGGAGTTGCTGGCCCGAGAGCAGCGATAATGGGGCTTTCCTACCACCCCGTCTGCGCCTTTTGAGGAACGGGAACATTTTCTTGATGGCGCAGCCTCCCCTCCTTCGAAAGCTTCGAAAGGAGGGGACATCCGGCTTACGATCGAACTGCCGCTGCCGTTATCGGATGGTTTCCGGGATCGTCGTGAAGTTGCCTCCCGTAAAGCGGAGACCAATGAGGCTGGCGGATCCGCTATTGCCGGATAGCAGCACCTGGCCGTAATTCCCAGGCGGTATCGGCAAGAACTCATCCAAAAAAGCGGCACGAGCGCTCCGAGCCTCCAGCGTTACGTTCGTCATTCCCACGACCTGGCCGGTTGCATCGCCCACGACCAATGAATAGGTCGCGGTTTGATCCGTATCGTTCGCGATCGCAAGCCCGAGGCGGGCGCCCTCGCGGCCATCCGCCAGAACCTGAAGCTGGCGGGAGGGCGCCGATGAAAACACGGTGGCTTCAGAAATCTTAGCGCCCGTTGGGGAATAGTAGGAATAGAGCAACTGAGCTTCGACGCTGGCAGAACACTGTAAGGTGGCGTAGCCGGATTGCAGGCTCTGGTTACTGCTTATCGTCTCCAGTGTCCATGCTCCTGTAGGTAAGGTGACGGCGTATGTATCGTAGCCATTGATCGTCAATCCATAGAGCTGGAGGGTGCAGCTCGCGTCGGTGCTGCTTGGATTGGATACCATTGGGGTCGTCCGGTAGTAGCTCCCATCGGAAAGTACGCCGTCAGCGAACTGCGGAAAGATGTGGTACGTATTTGCGGTGGCGCCAACGACGCTCCGGCTGGTCGCCGGGATGGTAGTGAACGCGTCTCCGGTGAAGCGGAGGCCGATAATGCTGGCCATCCCACTGTTGCTCGACACGTATACGGGCCCGTAAGTGTTCGGGGGAATCGAGAGTAGTTCATCCAAGAAGGCAGCACGAGAACTGCGGGCGCTCAATGTCATGCTCGTAGTTCCCAGTTGGCTGCCACTGGCATCGTCGGCCGTGATTGCAAACGTCGTGCTTTGATCGGAATCGTTTGCGATGGCAATTCCGACACGACTCCCTCCGCGGCCGTCGGCCAGAAGCTGCGCCCATGCGGCGGGCGGTGAAGAGAACACAGTGGCCTCTGAAAGTTTTGTTGCGGATGGAGAATAGAAAGAATAGAGCAACTGGGCTTCAACTTTTACCGAACACTGCAAGGTTGCGTAGCCGGATCGAAAGCTTTGCGTACCGCTTGTAGGTGAAATCGTCCAGCCGTTCGGACCCAGTGTATAGGTCAAGGTGCTTAAGCCATCGATCGTCAGTCCATTTAAGCGAAGCGTGCAAGTGGTACCGCTCGTGTTGCTGGTATTGGCGATCATGACAGTTGTTCGATAGTAGGTGCCGTCGGCCAGCCGCCCATCCGCGAATTGGGGGAACACGTGATATGTGCTAGCTGTTACCGACGTTGTCTGCGTTGATGTATTCAGTGTGATCGTGATCAGCACAGTCGTCGAGTTTTGATTGGCGCTGGCGTCCCTGGCGACCACCGTAACGGCGTTTGCGCCGTTGGTCAGGGTCAGTGACCGGCTCCAGTTGGCGGTTCCTGTTCCGATTGCCGTATCCCCATTTGCACGCACTCCATTGACCGTCACCGACAAGATTCCGCTATCGCCACGCCCGGTGTCAGTCGCAGTTCCTGAGATTGTTATGGAACTCGAGGAGACGGTCTGACCGTTCGTATGGCTTGTGATCGTTAGCTGCGGGCCGGTGGCGTCGGTCGTGGTCGTCGAGGAAGCGCTGGCTCGAAAGTTCGCGACGATCGCTCTCGTGTTATTGAGCGTCAGGTAATTTGCAGCGCCTTCGGTGGAATTCGGATCTATTCCCGTCGGCAATCCGTTGTATTGGACATTTGGGTTCGACCAGTAATCGATTCTCGGACAAACACAGCCCGCGTCATAGGCCATGATGGTCCGGAATTTATTTACTCCAGTTGTCTGCTTATAGCCATAGGAGTAGGGATACGCGCCCACCGGAGGCTGGCCGTTTGAATTGAGATCGTCCCGCGCGTGAGCGGCGCCCATGTTGTGACCCATTTCATGGCCGAACGTGTAGTTGCCGGTGGCGCAGTCCTGTTCAACGACGCTAAAGCCTATTACTGAGAGTGCCTGCGGAGAAAAGCTCGTATTCGTCATTTGGTAACCGACGCCGCAAGTACTCTCCGGAGTTTGAACCCAGAGGCTCACCAGATCGGCGCCGTACGTGTCTCGCAAAGTCATTGCATCGTCCAAAAAACCGTCGTTGGCCGTAGAAAGACGCTGAAGGTCGGTCGAGATGTTTGCGCCTTCGACGTAGTTGGTCTCACGGGTGTCGACCAGCCGAACTCTCTGTATAACGCCGCTGTTGAGGTAACCCTGATTGGTCAAAGCAATTCCCAGTTGCACCATTTGCTGCATGGCAGAAGTGCCTCCCGCCGCTTGCCGGGCAGCGGGCGTATATAAGACCATCACATCGATTGTGGAGCCGTCATCGCTGTAGGACGGGGCGTCCGGCTCCGCCAGAGCGGCTGGATGTGAGGGATTCTCGGGCATTGGAAAAGGATCGCGCTCGTCGGGAAGTTGCGACTGATCGATTTCGAGGCTCCACTGCGTCCCATCTTCTGCAGTTCTAAGTTCGTATATCTTACCGTCTCCACGCGTAACCGAACCGGTGAGCGCATTCCCCGAAAGAACAAATGTCGCGTTGCCGTAAAGAGTCCCCTCGACATGGCCGTACCAGACCAACGTGTTGTTCTTTAGCGTTTCGACATGATTCAGGTTAACCGCCAGCGAAACGTCGGGAAAGAAATCGAGCTTGATACGGGATGCGCCTTCAGAGCCTGATTTTTGCATGTCCGCAAACTGGTCAGCCGCAGAGTAGTTGAAAGCTGGAAGACGGACATCGACGGCCTGGATCCGTCTCACACCACGACCGTGACGCAAGTGCTGAACCTGAGCCTCCGCACGGCTAGTCGACTTCGACAGCGAAATCAAGATCAGGCCTAGGAGCAAGAGGAGCCACTTTCTTCTTCTCATTTGCGGTTCGGCGCCACCGATTCTCGTTCTTGCGGGAACTTCTTTTGATCGATTTCTCGAACCCACAATCCACCATCGGGTGTTGTTCGGATTTCATAGATCCAGCCATCGCCGCGCGTCACCGTCGCCGTCACAGTTTTTCCGGAGATTGCCATGACGGCGTGACCAGCCGGTGCTCCGACGACGGTTCCGGACCAGACGAAGCCGGAAGGCTGATCAACGTGCTCCACCTGACTCCAGTTCACGGTAATACTCACGTCCGGGAAAAAATTCATTTCTATGGGTTCTCGAGCTTTGGTTTCACCAAATAGGTCCAGATTCATGAATACGGGACGCACCCGGCTAACTCCCCGGCCTTCGAGGGCTGGTGGAGGACTCCCCGCAGTAACTCTTTCCAGCGCAAATGCCTGAGGCGCCTTGACCGCGGGTGATGCGTGAAGACAAGATGCGCTAAGTAGCGCTGGCAGGGCAATTGCGAGGAAGCGTATTGATCTCATAGGACGCAGCTATTATCCGTCGGTGTCAGACGGAATAAATGGAAAAACGGGTAGAACGCGGGCTGAAAAAAGATGTAAACGAATTAACCTAAAATGGCAGTTGAAGGTGGCCATGTCTCGGCGATGCGAACGCGGGCTAAAGCCCGCGACTACATGCTTAGCCGAAACGTTGTCGCAATATGTAGTCGCGGGCTTTAGCCCGCGTTTGTACCCATCTTCAACTGGTTCGCTGTTCACCTCAGAGTGGCCACGGGACCGCTGGCCCAAGTGCCGCTTCGGTCTGTGACCGTCGGTTCAGCCTAAGTTCTACCCGTTTTCCAGGTGAATCGTCTCGTCTCTGCCCGGTCCTGTGGAGACCATGCTGACTGGCACACCGAGATAGTCGGAAAGAAACTTCAGATAATCCTGGGCAGCCGGCGGAAGATTGGACCATTCCTTCACTCCCGCAAGGGAGGTCTGCCAACCACCCAGGATCTTATAGACGGGTTCAACGCTGGCGAGGGTCGCAGCATCGGCAGGGAAATGCTGCAAAGCGGTCCCCTTGTACTTGTAGTCCACGCAGAAGGGCACTTGGGCGAATGTATCGAGCACATCAATTTTTGTGACGACGATCGAATCGAAGGCGTTGACCATGGTGGCATACCGGGCGGCGGGGCCGTCGAACCAACCGCAGCGGCGGGGCCGTCCGGTGGTTGAGCCAAATTCATTGCCTCGATCACGAATCTGCTCGCCTTCAGCGCCCGCGCATTCGGTCGGAAAGGGTCCAGCGCCGACCCGCGTCGTGTACGCCTTCGAAACGCCAACGACGCTGTGCACGTGTTTTGGGGAGATACCGAGACCCGTCGAAACACCGCCCGCAGCGGCGCTGGACGAAGTCACAAAGGGAAAGGTGCCGTGGTCCACATCGAGCAGCGTTCCTTGAGCGCCTTCGAAAAGGATCGACTTGACGCTGCGGATCAGGTCATTCAGGTAAGCGGATGTATCAATGACAAGCGAGCGGATGCGTTCGCCATATTGGGTGTAGGAATCGACGAGGGGCTCGGGATCGATGATCTGCGGATACTTCAACGCTTCCAGCGTTCGATTCTTTTCGGCGACAAGAGCGCGGATCTTGTCCGCCAGCGTTTGCGGATCCATCAGATCGCACACACGCAAGCCCCGGCGGCCCATCTTGTCTTCATATGCCGGGCCAATGCCGCGCGATGTGGTGCCGATACGGCGTTCGCCTAGCTGTTTTTCAATCGCAGCTTCCAGCACGCGGTGGTAGGGAAGGATCAAATGACAGCGATTGGAAACGAACAGGCGTCCTGCCACCGGTATCGACATTGCTCGTTCGATCGCATCCGTTTCCTCTATCAGCGCGAGCGGGTCCAGAACGACGCCGCTGCCAATGACGCATTTGACGCGCGGTTGAAAGATTCCGGAAGGGATGAGATGGAGAACGTGCCGGCGGTTCCCGACGTTGATCGTGTGACCGGCATTGTGGCCGCCCTGATAGCGCGCGACGCAGTCGAAGCGCTGGGAAAGGATATCGACGACCTTACCCTTTCCTTCGTCGCCCCATTGAGCACCAACGACTGCGAGATTCTGTGTCATCTAAATGTGTATCCACAAGGCTCTTCGATTTCTTCGAGATCCTCAGGGACCAAAGGATAGATGCGGCATTGATTGAAGTGCTGGCCGTAAATGCCACAGGTGTAAATGGCTTTCCCGGCCTCCGGGTTTGGCTGCTCGATCAGGAAGGGACATTTGAAAAGGATTTTGCAACATGCGCCGCAGCGTGTGCATTCGCCTTCACGCCGCGCGAGTAATTTTTCGTTCTCGTCGGTGTAGATGTTGGCGCGGATAAAGCGGCGGATTTTCCCGGCCGCCTGCTTGGTGCGGAATTGGAGTCGTGAAAGCTGCAAAGATCACCTACAGGTGCTTATCGAGAGCTTTGACAATGACACTCTTATCTACGGCCCCGACAATCTGCTCTTTGACCTGGCCGTCCTTGACTACGAGCAGCGTTGGAATGCCACGAATATTAAAACGCGTGGCAGTCGATTGATTCGCATCCACGTCCAGCTTTCCTACTTTGACACGGCCCTTGTACTCTTCGGCGATGGCATCAACCGTCGGGGCCAGCGCACGGCAGGGCGCACACCACGCCGCCCAGAAATCGATCAAAACCGGTGTGGCCGACTTCTCGACTTCCGCCTCGAAATTGGCGTCAGTGATCTCGACAGTATTTGCGCCCATGTTTCCTCCAAAAAAATCTACAGTAGCTTTAGGGAATACCAGAAGTCAATCGCGTATACTGGCGCGACGCATTGGCGGCCGCTTGAGAAACATCCTCTGGACGCTCGGAATCACCGGAATGATCGTGCTGGGTTATGTCACCGCAGTTCATGCCAGAGACATGGTGTGGCTGCTCGTGCCAGCTTTGGCCATCGTGTTGACTTTGCTTTCCATTGGGAAAATTTTCAGGAAGTAGGGTACGTTTCCTCACGGTGTATGATTTCGCTGTGGCTTTCATCTGCAGCAGAAATACTCGTTCCGACCGGATCGTTATCAGCGGCTTCGGTTGCCTGACCCCATTGGGCAACAGCCGCGACGAGCTCTGGGATGGATTCCGTAACGCTCGAAGCGGCGTGCGGCGCATTTCAGCTTTTGATCCTTCTGAGTTTCCGGTTCAAATCGCGGGCGAAGTCCGCGGGATCGACCCGTATCAGTTTCTTCACTCCAAGGAACGCCCCCACGTTTCGCGTACAGCTACCCTCGCACTCGTGGCTGCGCGGCAGGCGCTCGCCGACGCAAAGCTCAATCCGGAAACGTTGACCGTGGATGAGCGGCGCCGAATCGGTGTGATTTTCGGCAGCGGCGGTGGCGGCCTGGAATTTACGGAGAAGCAATACGAACATTGGTTCCGGGGGGAACCGAAAAAGGCGAGCGTTTACACGATTCCAACGTCAACCATCGGAACGTTGAGCAGCGAGATATCGATGGCGTTTCGCCTGCATGGTCCGAGTCACGTCATCTCGACGGGCTGCACGAGCTCGACCGATGCGCTGTTCTATGCCTGCGATGCCGTGATGAGCGGCCGTGTTGACATCGTCGTGAGCGGTGGCGCAGACGCTCCACTCGCGCCAGGGATTCTGGCCGGCTTCTGCCTGATGCGTATTCTGACCGGATCCTGGAATGATCGGCCGGAGCGGGCGTCACGCCCGTTTTCATCCGATCGGGATGGGTTTGTGCTCGGGGAAGGCGCCTGGATCTACATCGTAGAAAGCGAACGCTCGGCCAAAGCACGCGGTGCCCGGATCTACGCCGAGATTTTGGGTTATGGCTCGACTTGTGATGCACACCACCGTGTTCGTCTTGATGAGTCCGGCGTCGAGCCCGCGCGGGCTATGGAACTTGCCATTGAGGATGCAGGCCTCGTCCGTGGAGATATCGATTACGTCAGTCTGCACGGCACTTCCACCGAACTCAACGATCGTATTGAAACACGTGCCCTGAAACTTTGTTTCGGTGAACAGGCCCCCCGCATTCCGATGAGCGCGACCAAGTCCATGATCGGACACCCTCAAGGCGCAAGCGGTGCCGCCGGAGTGAGCGCCATCCTGTTCGCCATGAACGAAGGCCTCGTTCCGCCGACGCTGAATCTGGAGCTGCCCGATCCGCAGTGCGATCTGGACTACGTGCCACTGGTCCCCCGCAAGACCCGCGTGCGCTACGCGCTCGCGAATTGCATTGGGTTCGGGTCGAAGAATTCAGCGCTCGTGCTGGGGCAGGCGGGTTAAAGCCCGCCTTCTTAATTATGAATTTCCGCCAACGAGCGAACGAAGACGAGATCATGGACGATCTCAGCCGCCCTGAGCATGAGTTCGACGCGGCCTATCGGGAGTTGGGGATGGTTAATCGATGGCTCGGCGGGATTCGTGCCATCGCACGCTTCTTGCCCGCGATGCCGAATCCGCTCATTCTCGATATTGCGGCTGGGGCTTGTGATACCAGCGAGGCTCTGATCCGGCGCATTCCGTGCCGGATCGTTGTACTGGATCGCAATGCCCGAGGATTGAAGCTGGCGAGGAAATCTTCGCCGGTTGTTGGCGATGCCCTGGAGCTGCCATTTCGCAACGATGCATTCGACGTCGTAATGGCTTCCGCGTTTTTTCATCATCTGTCGAACGACGATTGCGTGCGCGTTCTGAAAGATATGTGGCGAATCGCCAAGCGCCTTGTGTTGGTCAATGATTTGCATCGTCATCCTGTGGCGTATTTTTCAATTCGAGTTCTTACGGCCTTTTTCAGTCAAAGCACCATGGTCCGTCATGACGGGCCCGTATCGGTGCGCCGGGCCTTTCGCCCGCGGGAGCTGTTGAGCATCGCAAATGCGGCTGGAGTTCCCGCACACGTCTATCGCAGCTTTCCTTATCGTTTGGTGCTGGTAGCGGCAAAATGACAACCCACGATGTGATTATCATCGGAGCAAGCCTGGCGGGCTCCGCGTGTGCGCGAGAGCTGGAGAGGTCGGGCATCGATGCTGTCGCATTCGAGCGAGATCGGTTTCCGCGCGCTAAGGTTTGCGGTGGCTTTTTGTCTCCCGGAGGCGTGGAATGTCTCGCCCGGCTCGGCGTGCTGGGCGACGTGCGGGCGGCGGGTGCGGTCGAGGTGGCTTCCGCCCGGGTCCGGATGGATTCGCTGGAAGTCCAGATTCCTTTCGAGCGGGTGGGGCTGGGAATTTCGCGGAGGTGCCTGGACGAGATTGTGGCGAGCGGGATTCACATTTCGCAGCAATGCGCGGTTACTCAGGTAGACCGTACCGATAATGGGTTTCGAGTTAAAGGACCAGGTTTTGAGGCGACTTGCTCGGTTCTAGTAGACGCAGCCGGCAAGTTGGGCCGATTCACGCGGCGAAAACCCGCGCATGAGTTCGGAATCCAATATACCGAGGCCGGAACGCGGGGAAGCGTGTTGGATTTTTGGTTTTTTGAAGATGGTTATGGAGGCGCAGTCTCGGTAGAGGGTGGCCGATCGAATCACTGCTTCCTGATTAATAAGGACAAACTGCCGAAGTACCTGAACCGGCCGGAGTGCCTCGTAACGGGGCCTCTCGCCTACGATCCGTTGCCCGGAGACTACATCGCTGTGGGCGATGCCGCTGGCATGTTGGATCCGTTCTGCGGCGAGGGCATGCGTCACGCCCTGGATACCGGAATGCTCGCGGCGAAGATCGTGGCGAAAGGAATCCGGGCGGGGACAGCGTATGAGGAGATTCGCCGGGAATATGAATGGGAACACAACAGGCGATGGTCACGGAAACGGGCGATTGGCGCAGGTATGCGCGAGGCGCTCCGGCACAGGAGGCTTTTTCGGACTGGGCTTCGTCTGGCGCCCGTCCGCTGGTTGAACCGGATATGGGATTAGGTTGTCAATTTAGGGCGACACTAGATGCATTCCAGTCTGCCAGTCGCTGCGCGGCCTGAACCATGCTCTACACACTCGCCGCAATCGCGATCATGCAAGGCTTCATCACACTCATCGACGGATTGCGCGCGGCGCGACATATGCGGACATTTCGACCCAGTGGCGCGACGCGCGACCGCGTGATCGTGTTCTGTCCGTGCAAGGGTATCGATTCGGAGTTCGAGAAAAACATTCGTTCGATTCTCGGCCAGGACTATCCGAATTTCGAAGCCAGGTTCGTGGTGGAATCCGAAGCGGATCCGGCTTGCCGCACATTGCGTCAGCTCGGGATCAACGACGTGCTCGTGGCGGGATACGCAAATGATCGCGGACAAAAGGTTCACAACCTCGCCTATGCGGTTGCGCACGCAGGAGCAACGGCCGACATCTACGTCTTCTGCGACTCGGACGCGCGATTCGATCGGCAATGGCTTTCAAAGTTGATCGCTCCGGTGGGTCGAATGAGCGTGACAACAGGTTATCGCTGGTACGTCGCGAACCGATTCCATTTGCCTACCTTGCTGCGCTCGGCCTGGAACGCCTCCGTCGTCAGCATGCTCGGCGATCACGACCGCAACTTTGCTTGGGGCGGCTCGATGGCCATGCGCCGGTCGACGTTTGAGCAACTTGACATTCTCGATGCCTGGCGCGGAGCCGTCAGCGACGATTATGCGGTGACGCGCGCGGCCGAAGCAGCTGGGGCCAGGATTGTCTTCGTTCCGGAGTGCCTGGTTCCCTCTTACGGCGAATGCGGCTGGCGCGAGCTATTCGAATTCACCACCCGTCAGATCACGATCACGCGCGTCTACCATCCTCGATTGTGGCGGATCAGCTTCATGGCCCAGGTCATCTTCAATGCTGCTTTCATCGCGCTCCCCTTTAGCCGGCCGGTGTTGTGGCTTACGATCTATGCGCTTTCCGCGGCCAAAGCCTGGGTCCGTCTTCGTGCGGTCCGGTCGGTGTTGCCGCCTCCAAACTTGCCCGGGTTCGGCTGGTTCTATATTCTGTTTTCGCCCGTAACCGCGCTGTTGTACCTGTACAATATGGTCAGCTCGGCGCTAAGTACAGATATTGTATGGCGAGAGAAACGCTACAAGCTGGTGTCTCCAAACCAAACACGGGTGGTTTAGCGTTATTGCGAGACATGACAGCCTGAGATACTCCTATCGGACGATGCTCACCGAGGTGCCGAAGAATTATCTGTTTCGAAAGGCCTGGTAGTTTATGAAACCTATACGTGTCCCCGATTTGCGCTCCATGAAGGAGCGAGGGGAGAAGATCGCGGCTTTGACCGCCTACGATGTGGCGATGGCTCGGCTTCTCGATCGTGCCGGCATCGATATGATTCTTGTCGGCGACTCGCTGGGCATGGTCGTTCTGGGTTTCGAAAATACATTACCAGTGACGCTGGACATGATGATCCATCACACCAAGGCGGTCAGCCGCGGTGCCAAGCGCGCGCTGATTGTTGCCGATATGCCGTTCCTTACATTTCAGCTCAGCATCGAAGAAGCCATGAGGAATGCCGGGCGGTTGATTCAGGAAGGGGGAGCGGCTGCAGTAAAGATCGAGGGAGGGCGGCAGATTGTCGACACGGCGAAGCGGCTGGTGGATATTGGTGTGCCGGTCATGGGACATCTCGGCCTGACACCGCAGTCGGTCCACCAGCTTGGAGGTTTCCGCCCGCAGGGCCGCGATTCGGAAGCGGCTGAGAAACTGGTCAAGGACGCCGAATTGCTCGAACGAGCAGGTGCATTCGCCATCGTTCTCGAATCCATACCAGCCGACCTGTCTGGCCGTGTGACGGCGAGTCTGAAGATTCCAACAATCGGGATCGGCGCCGGTACACAATGTGACGGCCAGGTCCTCGTCATCAATGACGTCCTGGGCCTCTCCGATGGCCCGATTCCACCGTTCGCAAAGCAGTACGCGCAGGTAGCCGAGACGATCCTCTCGACCGCGCGCGCATATATCGAGGATGTACGTGCGGGCGGTCCACACCGTTAGGGAAATCCGCGAAGCTCTGGAAGCCGTACGTGAGCCGGACAGAGCGATCGGTCTGATTCCGACAATGGGCGCCCTGCACATCGGCCACGAAAAGCTCATGGAGACGGCGCGGAGGGAATGCGGGATGGTTGTGGTCACCATTTTTGTAAATCCCCTGCAGTTTGGTCCGAGCGAGGACTACGCGCGGTATCCAAGACCGCTTCAGGCCGACGTCGAGTTGTGCAGGCGTCACGGAGTGGATTTTGTCTTCGCGCCGGCCGTCGAAGAGATGTATCCGCAGCCTCAGCTCACCTTCACCGAAGTCACGCGAGTGAGTGACCGTCTCTGTGGCTCATACAGGCCAGGTCACTTTCGGGCCGTAGCCACGGTGGTCCTAAAGCTTTTTAATATCGTTCAGCCGCATCGCGCGTATTTCGGCGAGAAGGATATGCAGCAGCTCGCGGTGATTCGACGGATGACGGCCGATTTGAATCTTCCGGTCGCTATTGTTCGGGTGCCGACGGTTCGAGAGCCTGACGGACTGGCCGTCAGCTCGCGCAATGGATATCTGGATCCCGAACAGCGGAAAGTTGCGCCTCTCTTGTATCGCGCGTTGCAAGAGGCAGAGAAGCAGATCCGATCGGGAGAGCAGGACGCGGCAAAGATTCGCGCAGCCGCGCTACGTGTTTTGGGTCAGGCGCCATTGGTGCGGGTCGAGTACTTGGAGGTCGTGGATCCTGACGAGATGCAGCCAGTGAGCAGTGTGACCCCGCCGGTTCACGTTGCTGGAGCGGCGTGGCTGGGAGCAACGCGTTTGATCGACAATGTGTTCGTGGAGGAATAGCGGGATGGACACCCAGCGTAACTCTGAACGGAATTCCCCTCCTTTGCAAGGAGGGGACTGCGGTTTTCTTTTCTCTGCTATTCTTAAACTTCTATGAAGCGAGACATTCACGTAGCCCACAGTCCCGACTCTGACGATGCGTTCATGTTCTACGCGCTCGCCACCCGAAAGATCGATACGGGCGAGCTTAATTACATCCATCTGCTGAGTGATATCGAAACCCTAAATCGGAAGGCGCTCGAAGGGCAATTCGAAGTGTCGGCGGTTTCGTTTCACGCCTACGCGCACATGGCGGACAAGTACGCGCTGCTTTCATGCGGCGCCAGTATCGGAAGAAACTACGGCCCGGTCGTCGTCTCTGGAAAGCCAATGCGAGCGGAGAGCCTGGTGAACAGGACGGTGGCGATCCCGGGCACGCTGACAACCGCGTTTCTTGTGTTGCGTCTATTCGAGCCGAATGTGCAATTCACTGTTGTGGCTTTCGACAAAATTCTCGATCAGGTTCAAAGGGGAAAGTTCAGCGCAGGATTGCTAATCCATGAGGGACAACTCACCTACCGCGAGATGGGCCTGCACAAAGTTCTCGACCTCGGCGAATGGTGGCTTGAGCACACGGGGTTGCCGTTGCCACTGGGTGGAAATGTCATCAAACGGGATCTCGGTAAAACGCTGATGAACCGTGTTGCGCTAGACATTCGGAAAAGCATTCAGTACGGCCTGGACCACCGGGAAGAAGCCCTGGCCTATGCGCTTCATTTTGCACGGGGCATGGATCCTCAACGCGTCGATCGGTTCATCGGAATGTACGTGAACGAGCTGACGTTGGACTATGGAGCCGAAGGGCAGGAGGCTGTCCGCCGTCTGCTCGACGAGGCGTACTCGAAGAATCTCATTCCCAAACCCGTCGCACTGGAATTTGTATAGCGGCCCCATGAACGAAGAAACCCCCAAAAAGCGGGCCATCCGCCTCCTGGAGGAAGCCTACCAGCGCCAGATGAAGGGCGACCTGGACGAAGCGGTCGATCTCTACCAAAAATCGATTGAAGCTTTTCCCACGGCCGAGGCGTACACGTTTCTCGGCTGGACCTACAGCTTCCTGGGCCGCATCGACGACGCGATCGAGGAATGCCGCAAGGCGATCGAAGTCGATCCCACCTTTGGAAATCCGTACAACGATATCGGCGCTTACCTTCTCCAGAAAGGCGAAATCGACGGAGCCATTCCGTGGCTTGAACGCGCTCTTCATGCCCCCCGCTACGAGAGCTATTGTTACCCGCACATGAACCTCGGCCGCGCTTTCGAAGCCAGACGTGACTGGCTTCGCGCCCGGCTTGAATTGATTCCCAAATTTGACGCAGGGATTCCTCCGCTTTAACCCCTGTCCAGCATGCAACTTGTGGGACATACTCAGCCTGGGCGGAGGGGAATACGTTTCGCTTCACTCCTACCTACCTCGGCGTATAGTGAAATTAGGAGCCAATTGTGCCCAACATTGTAGTGATTGGAGCATCAGCCGGAGGTATGGAGGCGATCCGACAGATTCTTCGGCCACTGCCAGCCGACTTGCAAGCGGCCATTTTCGTCGTGGTGCATTTGTCACCGGCCGCTCCTTCAAAGCTGCCCACGATCTTGAATCGTGCGGGACCTCTAACGGCCGTGGCCGCCGTCGACGGCGCGCCGATCCAGCCTTCGCGAGTCTACGTTGCACCTCCCGACCACCACATGTTGATCGAGCCTGGGTACATCCGGCTGACGCGGGGGCCGCACGAGAACTGGCTTCGTCCAGCGATCGATCCACTGTTTCGGACGGCGGCAAGAGCGTATCGTTCACGAGTTCTGGGCATTGTCTTGTCGGGCATGCTTGGCGATGGCACAGCGGGACTGGAGAGCGTCAAATCGGAAGGCGGAAAGGCAATCGTCCAGGATCCAAAAGAAGCACAGTTCGGTTCGATGCCACTTCGGGCAATGCGTGCGGTTTCCGTCGATTTCGTTCTGCCGGCGGCCGAGATTGGTCAGAAACTCCTCGCCTTAGTTCAGGAGCCGTGGAAAGACACCGTGCCGGCCCGCGGCCGAGACGTTGCGTAGATGAGGTTCGCAGCCGGGAGCGCTCCTTCGGAATACGCTGCTATCCAACCACAAATCTGATGTGGTGTTGCCCGAATGGGTAGATAATAAGCCGCTCCCCGGAGGTTGCCTTGGAAAGCAAGAAGAAGCGGCAGCGCGTGCAAACACGGCCCACGGAAAATAAAAAACAAGCAGAAGCCGCTAAAACTCGTCCGGGAAAGGCGGCAAAGCAAGTCGTCCTGAAATTCTCACAGCACGGCCCTAGTCCGGTCTCCATTGTAGGCATTGGAGCATCGGCGGGGGGGCTCGAAGCATTCCAGGAACTCCTGCAAGCGTTGCCGGAGGACACCGGCATGGCCTTTGTTCTGGTGCAGCATCTTGCTCCCAAACACGAAAGCATTCTTTCCGAGCTACTGTCGAAAGCCACAAAAATGCCGGTCATCGAAGTGCGGGAAGGGATGGCGGTTCAGCCCAATCATGTATACGTCATCCCACCGAATGCCGACATGTCTGTCGTCGATGGTGTCCTCCATCTCTCGCCGCTCGCCGCCGATCGTGCCCGCCGGATGCCGATCGACATGTTCTTACGATCTCTGGCAGATGACCAGCAGGGACGTGCTATTGGTGTGATCCTTTCCGGCACGGCGTCGGATGGCACGCTCGGTCTGCAGGCCATCAAAGCCCTGGGCGGGGTGACATTCGCCCAAGACGATGCATCCGCCAAATACAGCGCCATGCCCCGCAGCGCGATCGCCGCCGGAATCGTCGATTATGTCTTGCCGCCCGATTCGATTGCTCGCGAGTTGAAGCGCATTGCCAAGCACATCCATATTTTTGCCGACGACCAAAGCGATGCAGGGGAGTTGGGAGCTTCCAGCGAAGCCCTCAATAAGATCTTCGCGATGCTGCGAAACACGAGCCGGGTCGACTTCAGCTATTACAAGCACGGCACGATCAAACGCCGCATCGTACGCCGGATGTTTCTGCGCAAGATCGACAGTCTCGAAGAGTACTTGCGGTTCCTCCGCAAGAATCACGATGAAGTCGAGGCCCTCTTCAATGACGTACTGATCAACGTCACGGTTTTCTTCCGCGATCCCGATGCGTTTGAAGTGCTCCGGAAGCAAGCCTTCCCACTGATGCTGAATGGCAAAGGGCCGAACGCGCCCATCCGCATTTGGGTGCCGGGATGCTCGACTGGGGAAGAGGCCTATTCGCTCGCTATCGCCCTGCTCGAATATTTGGGCGAAAAGGCCAGCGACTTTCAGATACAGATTTTTGCGACGGATGTCAGCGAGAACATTATCCAGAAGGCACGCGCGGGCGTGTATCCGGAGAGCATTGCAATGGACATCACGTCGGAGAGGCTCCGCCGCTTTTTTCAGAAGGTAGACAGCGGGTATCAGATCAGCAAGTCGATCCGTGATATGTGTGTTTTTGCCAAGCAGGACATCGCCAAAGATCCGCCGTTTTCCAAGCTCGACATGATCAGTTGCAGAAACGTGATGATCTACATGGGACAGCTTCTGCAACGGAGAATCATCCCCCTTTTCCACTATGCGTTAAACCCCGATGGCGTCCTGTTTCTGGGATCATCGGAAACCGTTGGCGGCTTCGGCGACCTGTTCACGTCAATTGATAAGAAGTACAAGATCTACAACAAAAAACCGAACGCGAGTGCGGTGGCTTTCAATTTTGTCCCGCAATTCGACATGGACGAGGAGCCACGGAGCCAAAACGAAGCTGCTCCACAACGGGTGGATTTGCAGCGCGTCGCTGATCAGATTCTGCTGAACCGGTATGCCCCGGCCAGTGTCATGGTGAACGGTAAACTCGACATCGTTCAATTTATCGGTCAGACCGGACGTTTTCTGGACCCCGCGCCCGGTGATGCCAGCCTGAATCTGCTGAAGATGGTCAAGAGCGGCCTGCAGTTGGAGCTGCGGCTCGGTTTTGAAAAGGTGAAGCAGACTGGCACTTTCCGCAAAGAAGGCTTGCTTATTGAGCACAATGGCAGTTTGAAGAACCTCAACTTTGAAATCATTCGCGTGAAAAACACTCCGGGAAAGGAACTGTACCACCTGGTTGTATTCGAAGAAGTATCCCGGACTCACGGTTCGCCTCCGGAGACCACCGGCACGGAGAAGCCGGCTAAAAAAGCCGGCAACACCAAGTTGACAAAAACGGAATTGGAGTCCGCGCGCCTGAAAGAGGAACTCGAGGCGACACGCGACTACTTGCAATCGATAATTGAAGAGCAGCGAACGACGAACGAAGAGCTGCGCTCGGCCAATGAGGAGAACCAATCGAGCAATGAAGAACTGCAGAGCATCAACGAGGAACTGGAAACGGCAAAGGAGGAGCTGCAGTCCACCAACGAAGAGCTGCAGACGGTCAACGAAGAGCTGCAGAACAGGAATGACGAGCTATCGCAGCTCAACAATGACCTGAACAATCTGCTAAGCAGCGTGAACATTCCCATCATCATGCTCGGCAACGATCTCCGGATCCGCCGCTTCACGCCTATGGCGGAAAAGATCATGAACCTCATTGCGACAGACGTCGGCAGGCCAATCACCGACATCAAACCGAATCTGAAAATTCAGGACCTGCGCCAGTCGATTGCGCGAGTGATCAACACACTCGAAATTCACGAAAACGATGTTGAAGACAACAGTGGAAGGTGGTATTCGATGAGAATACGACCGTATAGAACCCTCGATAATAAAATCGACGGGGTCGTTCTCGTTTTTCTGGATATCGAATCACGGCTCCGTCCTGCCAAGCAAGCATGAAAGAGAGTCCAGGTGCGCGTTTGCCAGACCGTTTAGGGAATCCTTCTATCGTTGTGCCGCAGCGGCTTCGCGGCCTGGTGGAGCAGGTGGAGACGTATCGTGACCAATTGGCCACGGAGAGAGGCAAGCTGGACGAAGCGCGCGCACAGTTGCGGGAATCCGACTCCAAATATAACGAGCTGTACGAGCTCGCTCCGATCGGATTCCTCACACTGGATCGACACGGGCGAATCCGGGAATTGAATGAAAAGGCGGCGCGCCTCTTGGCGTTTCCTTCGGCGTGGCTTATCGATAAGCCTTTTGTCGTATTTGTGGCCAAACCAGATATCCGGCGTTTTCTGGTTCACCTGGTGCGATCCATTCGTACTCCCGAGCAGCAAACGATCGAATTGAATTTATCGGCGGGAGCACACCTTCTGCCAGTTCAGATCGCCATGAAAACTTCGGATCAGGATGGTGAAGTTATTCATCGCATGACCGTCGTGGATCTGACGGATATCAAGAAAACCGAAAAGCAGCTCCAGGAGTCACTGGATAACTGGCATTCGCTCGTGCACAATGCTCCGGATGTCATCATGACCCTTGACCGTGAAGGCCAGATCACTTTTGTGAGTCGGCCCGTTTGGGGCTACTCGGCGCAGGCGCTGATCGGCACGCCAATAACGGACTACGTGCCCCGAAAGGAGCGTTTGAAATTGAGCCGGTGCATCGCCAGCGTTTTCAGCTCAGGTAAACGAACGACCTGCGAGGTCTCCGGTGTGAATGGCGATAGCCAGTCCTGGTTTGGTCTTAGTTTCGGTCCGATTCACAACGGCGTTGACCGCGCAACGGAAACAAAAACGACGACTTTGATGATCCAGGAAATTTCTGAACATAAACTTGCTGAAGAAACACTTCGGACATCGGGCAAACAATTGCGGGAGTTTGCCGCCCGCGTCGAGGCGGTGCGCGAGGAAGAGAGGACTCGAGTAGCCCGTGAGATTCATGATGAATTGGGGCAGGCGCTGACGGTTCTGAAGCTCGACCTGTCGTGGCTGCAGGGCCAGATTCCACGCACCCAGAGGCAAGCGCGAAACAAGATGAAATCGATGTTGCTGTACGTGGACGAGACCATCGAGCGCGTTCGAAGAATCGCGTCGGAGCTTCGCCCTTCGATTCTCGATGATCTTGGCTTGCTCCCTGCGATTGAGTGGCAAGTCGAGGAATTCCAGAAACGGACCGGTATCCGCTGTAAGTTGCAATCGAATGCGGAAAAGGTGGTGTTCAGTCCGGAAGCGTCGGCCGCGCTCTTTCGAGTGGTCCAGGAAGCACTGACGAACGTCGTCAGGCACGCGGCGGCTTCCAGCGCCCAGGTCGATCTCACGTCCGACGGTCGTGACTTGCGGATGTCGATCACGGATGATGGCAAGGGAATTACCGAGGAACGGATCAACGATTTGAGATCGCTCGGAATCGTCGGTATGAAGGAACGGATTTCCAGAGTCGGCGGTGAATTCAGAATCCGGTCTCAGCGAGGCCAGGGGACCCGTATCGAGATCAGTCTTCCAAACAATCATGATTAAAGTCGTTGTCGTTGATGATCACGCTGTCGTACGCGAAGGCCTGAAGAGAATCATTTCCGAAAATCCCGGAATGGCCGTGACGGGCGAAGCCGGCGACGGTAACGAAGCCCTGAAGATCATCCAGAGCGAGTCCTGTGATGTGGTCTTGCTCGACATTACGATGCCGAACAAGAGCGGCCTCGACGTCCTCAAGCAGTTGCACACCGAATCCCCCCGCCTGCCCATACTGGTTTTGAGCATGCACTCCGAGGACCAGTACGCCGTGCGTGTGTTGCGCGCCGGCGCAGCCGGGTACCTTACCAAAGAGAGCGCGCCGGCAAAACTGGTCCAGGCGATCCGAAAAGTGGTTCGCGGCGGCAAGTATGTCAGCCCGACCCTGGCAGAGAAACTCGTTATGGATCTCGAATCCAACGCGCAGAAGCCCCCGCACGAGCTTCTCTCCGATCGCGAATACCAGGTCCTTTGCATGATTGCTTCCGGAAAGACGGTGAGCGACATCGGCGAGGAACTCCATCTCAGCGTCAAGACCATCAGCACCTATCGCGTACGCATCCTGGACAAGCTCCAAATGAAAAATAATGCCGAGCTGACCCGGTTCGCCATCAAGCAGGGCCTGGTGGATTGAAATCTGAGCGCGGCTCAGATTTTTTGGTTCCTCGATGGACCTCATCTGTCTCCCGCCCGGCGTAAACTCTCCGTTATCTTTTGCTCGAAAGTTTGGTCCACAGGGCACGATATCTTGTGTGGTATTCTGATCAAGCCACAATATATTGTTGACAAATGGGTGATGTTTATTTACTTTTACCGGCGGTCATAGCCAAAGAGGAGAAAACGTCCATGAAAGAGGAAGTCCTGGAAAGAAAGGCCGATGGAAACGGAAGTCTGACCAAGACCCAGAAAGGGCTTGAATTTCGAAGGTGCTTCACACGCGAAGGGACGTCTCCCTTCGACACCGTCGAATGGGAATACCGGACCGCGGCGATCACCAGCGAATCCGGCGAAGTGATTTTCGAGCAGAAGAACGTCGAGGTTCCAAAAAGTTGGTCGATGACCGCGACGAATATTGTGGCTTCCAAATATTTCCATGGCCTTCTGGGCACGGCTGAGCGCGAGAGCAGCGTCCGGCAGCTCATCGGCCGTGTGGCCATGACCATCACCACGTGGGGCCGCCAGGGTGGCTATTTCGCCGGTGAGCGTGACGCCGTGATTTTCCACGATGAACTGGTTCATCTTTTGATCAACCAGGTGATGGCCTTCAATTCTCCGGTTTGGTTCAACTGCGGCGTGGAAGAGAAGCCGCAGTGCTCGGCGTGTTTCATCAACTCGGTCGAGGACACGATGTCATCCATCCTCGAATTGGCCAAGACCGAAGGCATGTTGTTCAAGTGGGGGTCGGGAACGGGCAGCAATCTCTCTCCGATACGATCTTCAAAGGAACAGCTTTCCGGCGGAGGTATCGCATCCGGGCCCGTGTCGTTTATGAAAGGTTTCGACGCATTCGCGGGCGTCATCAAGTCCGGGGGCAAGACGCGGCGCGCGGCAAAAATGGTCATTTTGAATGCCGGCCATCCCGACATTGTGGAATTCATCAACAGCAAAGCCAGCGAGGAAAAGAAAGCCTGGGTCCTGCTGGACAACGGCTATGCCGGAGGGGTTGACGGCGAAGCGTATTCGTCGATCTTTTTCCAGAATGCGAATCACAGCGTGCGTGTGACCGACGAATTCATGCAAGCGGTCGCGAACGACGGCGATTGGGTCACGCGCGCGATCACGACGGGCGAACCGATGGAGACCTACAAGGCGCGCGACCTGATGCGGATGATTGCCGAGTCGGCCTACATCTGCGGCGACCCCGGCATGCAATACGACACCACCATCAACCGCTGGCACACCTCCAAGAACACCGCGCCGATCAACGCCTCGAATCCGTGCTCGGAATACATGTTCCTGGACGATTCGGCATGCAATCTGGCATCGCTGAACCTGATGAAGTTTGTGGATACGAACGGCCGGTTCGATATCGAGTCGTTCCGCAAAGCGGTGGATATCACGATTACTGCCCAGGAAATCATCGTTGGTTTTGCGAGCTATCCGACAAAGAAAATCGAGATCAACTCGTACGATTACCGGCCGCTCGGTTTGGGCTATGCCAATCTAGGAGCTCTGCTGATGTCGCAGGGTATCGCTTATGACAGCGACTATGGCCGCGATTACGCCGGCGCGATCACCGCCATGATGACTGGCGAAGCGTATCTGCAGTCGGCGAGGATCGCGGGCGAGCTGGGCCCATGCGCCGGCTTCGATATCAATCGGAAGCCATTCCTGGATGTCATGCGCATGCATCGCGAGTCGGTGAAACGGATCAATCGCAATGACATTCCAGCCGAGATGTACGACGCGGCTTGGAGCATCTGGTCGGATGCGGTGGATCTCGGGATGCTGTACGGGTATCGGAATTCGCAGGCCACGGTGCTGGCGCCGACAGGGACGATCGGCTTCATGATGGATTGCGACACCACGGGCGTCGAGCCCGACCTGGCGCTGGTGAAGTACAAGAAACTGGTCGGCGGCGGCACCATCAAGATCGTCAACAACACTGTTCCGCCGGCGCTGCGGATGCTCGGATATGACGATCCCCAGGTGAAGGCGATCGTGGAGTACGTCAACGAAAGGGGAACTATCGAAGGCGCTCCCGGTCTGAAAGCCGAGCACCTGCCGGTTTTTGATTGCGCCTTCAAACCGACGAACGGCGCCCGCTCGATCCACTACATGGGACATCTGAAGATGATGGGTGCTGTGCAGCCGTTCATCTCCGGCGCCATCTCGAAGACCGTGAATCTGCCTTCGGAGGTCACGGTGGAAGAGATCGAGCAGGCCTATATCGAGGGATGGCGTCTCGGGTTGAAGGCTGTTGCGGTTTATCGCGATGGCTCCAAACGCACACAGCCCCTGAGCACGACCGCATCCGACAAGAAGGACGTCGTGGTGGAGAGTCGCCCGGTCCGCCGCCATCTCCCCGTGGAACGTCATTCGATCACACATAAATTCAGCGTGGCCGGTCACGAAGGATATCTGACCATCGGCATGTACGAAGATGGAGCCCCCGGCGAGATTTTCATCGTGATGGCCAAGGAAGGGTCGACACTTTCCGGCGTGATGGACAGCTTCGCCACCACCTGTTCGATGGCGCTCCAATACGGCGTCCCTCTCAAGGTGTTGGTGGACAAATTCAGCCACACCCGCTTCGAGCCGTCCGGTTTCACTTCCAATCCACAGGTCCCGTATGCCAAATCCATCATGGATTACATCTTCCGTTATCTCGCATCCAAGTTCCTGCCCGCCGAGGAAGCCAAAGCCCTTGGAGTGCAGATCGACGAACCTCCTTTGACTTCACTGACCATCCAGACACCGCCCCTTACTGTCGCACGCGTGACCAAGCCCCCCAAGAAGGGCGCTCTCGTCGACATCGAAGACCGCGACGCCCCGGTCTGCTTCGAGTGCGGCTCGCTCATGGTGCGCAACGGGGCATGCTACAAGTGCCTGAATTGCGGGTCGACCAGTGGGTGTTCGTGAGGAACCGTCTCGAAGAAACGTGTCCCGCTCCTTTAATCAAGATAGCATTCCCGAACCACATCGCCGCATACGGTTTCTCTCTCGCCTGGAAACCTTGATTTGGGTACGCTAGTCGGCATGATAGTGGTGAAGTTTGGCGGTACTTCTGTAGGCGCGGTTCCACAGATCGATCGGGCGGCGCGGATCGTTGAATCCATGAGGGAATCCCATCCGGTGGTCGTTGTCTCAGCGATGGCCGGTGTGACGGATGGGCTCTTGCAGGCCGGAGAATCGGCTGTTGCCGGGCAGGTGCGGCAGCGCGATGACACGCTCTGGGAAATCCGAAGCAAGCACGATCAGGCTATCAATGAACTCTTCAAAGACCGGAGCACTGCGGTCGCACTGCAAGATACGGAACAGCAGATCTGGGAGGAGATTCAGAAAATCTTCACGGGAGTTTCACTGCTGCGCGAAATGAGCCCGCGTTCGCGCGATCTTATCAGTTCGTTTGGCGAGCGGCTCATTGTTCCCATTTTCGCCCGATATCTCAACGTTCTCGAAATGGAGGCCCAACCGGTTGACGCACGCGAATTGATCATTACGAGTGAAGACTCGGAATTCGTGCTCGTCGATTTCGAGGAAACGAAAAAGAGGTGTCAGAAACTTGCGAAGACGGCGAAATCGGGCGTCGTGCCGGTAGTGACCGGTTTCATTTGCTCAACGCCTGCGGGAATCACGACCACACTCGGACGCGGCGGGTCCGACTATACGGCGTCCATTATTGGGAGTTGTTTGAAGGCCGAAGAGATTCAGATCTGGACCGACGTCAATGGCGTGATGACGGCGGATCCGCGCATCGTACCGGACGCCCGAGTTCTTGAGCGGGTGTCTTACAAGGAAGCTGCGGAGATGTCGTATTTCGGTGCGAAAGTGCTGCATCCGCAAACGATCATGCCTGCAGTTGACGAGAATATCCCAATCCGCATCAAGAATACGTTCGCTCCGGATATGCCCGGCACGCTCATTACCGCGGAAAGTCCGGTACATCTGCACAGTGTGAAGACCGTCACTTCCATTACAGGCGTAACCCTGGTTTCCGTGGAAGGCCGCGGGATGATTGGCGTTCCTGGAGTGGCAGGCCGAGTCTTCACCACAACGGCGCGAAATCGAATCAGCGTTCTGATGTTCTCCCAAGGATCATCCGAGCAGCATATTTCTCTGGTGGTGAACCGTCAGGACGGCGAGAACACCGTCAAAGCGCTGCGTCGTGAGTTTGAAACAGAGATCGAGCGGCGGCGGATCGATCGCATCTCGAGTATTTCGGACATCGCAATCATTGCCCTGGTCGGCGAGGGCATTAAGGGCGTTCCGGGTGTCGCGGCCCGCGCCTTCGGTGTGTTGGGCAGCGCCAACATCAACATCCTGATGATTGCGCAAGGGTCTTCCGAGCTAAACCTTTCCATCGTTGTCCGCCAGAAAGATGCGCCCCGTGTGGTGCAACTGATTCATGGAGGGTTCGAGCTCAACAAGTGATCGATGGGCCCTAAAGTTGAGGTGAGGTCAGGGATACGCCCGAGAGGATTCGAACCTCTGACCTACGGATTCGTAGTCCGTCGCTCTATCCATCTGAGCTACGGGCGCGCAAGAAACCCAACCAGTATGTCATAGTCAAAAATGCGGTTACAAGATACGCAGAAGGCGGGCGGCTTCACTCAGCAGCTTGTCCATATCGACGGGTTTGGCCATGAAAGAGTCGGCGCCGGCGTTGAGAATTTTCTTTTCAGCTTCGGGTTGCCCGCTTATTGCGATAATGATGGCTTTGCTCATGGCGTCGGTTTTGATGCGTCGGCAAACTTCAATTCCATCGACGCCGGGAATCATGACGTCCAGAATCAGAAGGTCGGGTTTTGCGCGTCCGACTTCAATCAAGGCGCTAATTCCGTCCGAGGCGGAAATGATTTCGTAACCGCCCTGGCGCTCGAAGAATTTTCTAATCAGGTCGGCGATTTCCTGGTCGTCTTCGACGATAAGCACGCTGAATTTTCCATCGACCAGCGATGCGGGAGTGGGGATTTGATGCTTGCGAATAAACGCGAGAAGATCTTCGCGCCGGATGCGCCGATGGCCGCCCGGTGTCCGATACGAAGAGAGCAGGTGTTGCTCGATCCAATTGATGACGGAGCGCGGGTTGACGTGAAGCAGCCGGCTGACCTCGTGTGTCGTATAAATGCTCTTGTCTCTTGTTGCGTTGACCATGTTCGAAAAGACCTAATTTTAACTTTATATCGAAGGCCTGCCCCAATATCGTCCGATAATTTGACGATAATTTGAGTCGATGTTGGCAGTTATTTTGTCACCAGCCCTGAAGTGCAGTCAGAGCCCTAGAGCGCAAATTGTGCCTTATTACACATATCGTGCGTCAATGGCAACGGAAATAGACATTCGGGAGTGGCAGCGCGGCGATCTCGCAAAGATCCAAAGGGACTGGCTGGAATTTTGCCGGCAGGCAACGCGTTCAGATATTCGTCTAAAGCCGGATTGTGAGATTGCCATGGCGAATTGGCTGGCCTATCGCTTCAAAGAGTCAGAGGCGTTCGGTTTTATCGCCGAGTTGGACCGCAACGCCGTAGGATTCCTTATTGGCCGTGTGGGTGACTGGGAATCCGCTCCGCCCGTTGTGGAACCACGGAAACTCGGAATCATTGATGCCGTGTATGTCAACGCAGAGTTCCGCCGGCGGGGAATCGGGATTCGACTTGTCGAGCGGGCGCTTCAGGCCATGCGAGACCGCAATGCGGTGGCCGCAGAGACCATCTATGACTCATGGAGCGCTGACTCCGCTGAAATCTGGCGCCGTGTGGGTTTCGCGCCATGGATGGTCCACGCGTACAGGATGTTATAGAATCGATTTTTCTTTCAATCTCGTTGGGAGCTTCGCGTGAAAGTCATTAGCTGCATTAAGCCCGTGCCGGATCCGGCGTCTCGGCTCGTCATCAACGCGGCGAGAACGTGGATCAAAGATCAGGAACTTACGTTCGTTGCAAGCGAAGCGGATAATTACGCGCTGGAAGAGGCGCTCCGATTGAAGGAGAAACACGGCGGCGAAGTTGCCGTCATTTCCTTGGGGGGTGAGGAAGCTGCCCGTGTATTACGCTCCAGTCTAGCGATGGGCGCGGATCGAGCGATTCATTTGCTCGACCCGAAATTCAAGGGTTCGGATGAATTCGCGTCGGCCGCCGCGCTGGCCAAAGCGATAGAGAAAGACGGGGGCGCCGATCTTCTGCTCGCCGGCGTTCAGTCGGACGATCTTGGAAGCGGAACGACCGGAACCATGATGGCCGAATTCCTCGGCTGGGCGCACGCGACTGTCGTTGTCGGTGTGCAAGTCCAACCGGACACCAAATCCCTACAGGTCCAGCGCGAGCTTGAAGGCGGCATTAATGAGACCGTCGAACTGACGCTACCCGCAGTGCTCACCATTCAATTCGGAATCAATCAACCTCGTTATGCTTCGCTGAAGGGCATCATGGCCGCCAAGAAGAAAGAATTCAAGGTTTGGTCGGCTGCCGATTTGGGATTAGCCGACAATGCTGTCGGACGAGCCGGCGCAGCATACGACGTGAAAGAGATTCTCGTTCCTGAGAGGAAGAGCCGCGTGGAGGTTATCAGCGGAACGCCGGAAGAGGCGGCTGCAAAATTGGTTGAGAAGTTGAGAAAAGAAGCAAAAGTAATCTGATGATCTTCGTAGTAGCCGAACATAAGAACAACAAGCTTAGACCGATCACGTCCGAACTGCTGGTCTTTGCCCAGCGCGTGGCGCGCGATTTTGGCCAGCCTATAACGGCGGTCATTTTGGGCTCCAGCACAGGCGACCTCGCCGGTGAGCTAAAGACCAGGAAAATTGACCGGGTCCTGCGGGCCGAACATGCGGATCTGGCCGAGTACAATCCCGATACGTACATTCAAGTTCTTCAGTCGATCTTGAATAAGAACAAGCCGTTTCTCGTTCTGATGGGCCACACGACGCAGGGCATGGACTTCGCCCCCCGCCTGGCCGTGCGGCTGCGCGGGCCTCTCATCTCCGGTTGTGTTGAATATGAGAAGCAGGGCGAGCGGCTCATCCTAACCCGTCAGATTTTCAATGCAAAGATGAACATGAAAACTTCAGTGCGTGGCGAGCCGCCGTACTTCGCCACAGCTTCACCTGGAGCTTTTCCGGGAGATGATGTCGAAAGCGGTGGTAACGCTGAAGTGATCATGTTCCCAGTGCAACTCACCGGCACGCCCAAGCGCAAAGTTTTGAACCGCGTCGAGGCGCCAAAAGGGCAGACGGACTTGAGTTCCGCCCCAATAATCGTGTCGGGCGGCCGCGGACTGAAGCAAAAGGAAAACTTCAACTTAATCTTTGAACTGGCTGAAGCGATTGGGGGTTCTGTCGGGGCATCCCGGCCAGTGGTCGATGCGGAATGGCTACCGCGCGAGTACCAGGTTGGCAGTTCTGGGCAGACGGTATCGCCACGTTTGTATATTGCGGTGGGCATTTCAGGTGCGATTCAGCATTTGGTTGGGATGCAGACCTCGCGATGTATCGTCGCCATCAACAAAGATCCGGAAGCTCCAATCTTCAAAGTCGCGCACTACGGCATCGTCGATGACTTGTTCAAAGTCGTTCCCGCACTAACAAAAATTTTCAAGGATTTACGGCAAGCATAACCATTGACTGTGCCGTCGTTTCCATATACTATCCCCCGAAGTTTTCGACCACGCTGTATCAGTTTTTAAGGAGGGTATGAAATGCGGAAATTCTCAGTGTTGATCGGGATCTGCGCGCTAGTTGGGTTGGCGCTGACGGTCGTGGGCCAGGAGCAGGAGGTCACCCAAGCTCTGTCCCCTGTCATGAAAGATGTCGGTGCCACGCTGCAGAGCCTGAGGCGGAATTTGGACGCGAAGTCTGCAGCGGATGTCGCGAAAGATGCCGAAAAACTCCAAACGCTCTTTACACAAGCGCAAGGCATCTTCAAGGCAAACAAAGTGGGCGACGCGGCCAAAGCAGCTAAAGCGAACGCCGGCACGGCTGGTGATATTATGAAGGCGGCGAAGGAAAACAATCTCGACGCTGCGGCAGAACCCGCCGGAGCACTCCAGAAGACTTGCAAGGCGTGCCACGACCTGCATCGTGAACAGCTCCCGGACAAGACCTTCAAGTTCAAACCGTAAGAAAAACACCCCTTTCGTAGCGGCGGAAGGAGACCAAAATCCGCCGCTACAATTTATTGGAAAAATTTTTTAAAATGTTGTAACTTTTCTGCTGTTCCAAGTGTCTATAGTAGTGTATGTAGATTTCCTCCACCATCCCACCTTCCCCCGCGGCGGAAGCCGCGGGGATTTTTTTTGTCCCTCGGACGGTATGATCAACGCATGCTCGGGCTGATTCTGACTCTAGTTTTAGCGCCAGACGGGCCGCTGTACGGCAATCCCACGGCGGATGGCCTGATTCGGCAAGCCATGGAAGCTACGTATAGCCTGCAACTGGATCAAGCACGGGCGGCCGCGCGCAGGCTTCAAGAGAGCTTTCCCGATCATCCTGCCGGTTATGTGATCACGGCAGAGACGTACTGGTGGGAGGCTCAGGCGGATCCGCACAATGAAACGATCGAAAACGGCTATTACCGGGCTCAGGATTTGGCCGTCCAGAAGGCGGAGAGCGCGATCAAAGCCGGGAAATATCCGAAAGTAGAACTGCTCGCCTACCTGGCATCGGCGCACGGCAGTTATGCCCGATTCCAGGTCACTCAAAAGGGCGCCTATTTCAGCGCACTGCGAGCGGGCCTGCGCGCACACAAATATGCCGGGCAGGTGTACGAACTGGACCGAAACTATTACGACATCTATGTTGGTCTGGGCGCATTCAATTTTTTTACCGGCTCTTTGCCGGCCGTGATCAAGCCCTTTGCCTTTCTGATCGGGGCTCGCGGCAACAGAGATTTGGGCCTTGAACAACTGCAGACGGCTATGGAGAAAGCCCGGTATTCCCGAACTGAAGCGCGCATCGTCTATTACACGGCGATGCTCGAAGACAAGCAATACGCGGCGGGGTTGCCGATGCTTGAAAAACTTCTGGCCGATTATCCAGACAATTTCGTTCTTTACGTGTGGGTGACGGAGTGGTTTCGGGAGCAGCGCAACAATCTTGAGGGAGCAGAGTACTTCGAGCGGATGTTTCAAAAACAGATCAAACGTTCTCCAATGATGGCCAAGTACGCTCTGCTCGAAAAGGCGGCTTTGCAGTTTGCACACAATCGAAAGAATGAAGCGATCCAGACGCTGGAACGGATACGGAACATTCCCGGTACAGATCGTTTACTTGCCAGTAAAGTTGAAGCTTTGGAAAAGCAGATTCGTAAGGGTTGACGCCATGCGGATTCCCCTCCTTGCAAAGGAGGGGTGGCCGCGCCATCAAAAAAAATGATGCCGAAGGCCACCAAAGTTGGCGCGGACGGGGTGGTCAGTCCTCGACATCACGTCTCAAATGACCACCCCGTCTGCGCCTTTCAAAGGAACGGGAACATTTTCTTGATGGCGCAGCCACGCCTCCTGTCCCAGGAGGAGAACGGCAAGCGCTTAGATAGCCCCCATTCGCCTGCCGACCTTCTCAAATGCGGACAATGCACGGTCCATGGCTGCCTGGTCCAGGGCGGCGGAAATCTGTGCGCGCAGGCGGGCCTCGCCTTTCGGCACGACGGGATACCAAAGTCCCTTGATGTACACACCTTCGTCGAGCAGCGAGTTACTCATCTCCATGGCCATGGATGCTTCGCCCAACATGATGGGCACGATGGGGTGATCGCCTTCCAGAATCCTGAAGCCCAACTGGCGGATGTGTTTTCGGAAATACTCGGTATTAGCGTGAAGTTGCTCGACGAGGCTGGGGTCTTGCTCCAGCATCGTGAAGGCTTCGATCGCCGCGACGACAATCGAGGGGGGCAATGAGTTCGAAAACGTATATGGGCGCGACTTTTGCCGGAGAAACGCGATGACATCCTTTGGGCCCGCGATGTAGCCGCCAGCCGCACCACCCATAGCTTTGCCGAGCGTGCCGCTCAGCACGTCCACTTTTCCATGAACGCCAAGTTGTTCGGGAGTGCCCCGGCCGGTGCGGCCGGCAACGCCCACGGCGTGCGAGTCATCTACGAAGAGGAGGTGGCCATATGCGGCGGCGGCCTCAATCAGGGCCGGAAGGGGCGCCAGATCGCCTTCCATGCTGAACACGCCATCCGTGGCGATGAACCCGAAGCGGTAGCTGAACCGGCGGTCTTCCTCCAGCATTCTCCGCAGGTCGTTCACATCGGCATGCTCATAGACTTTTCGATGCACGACTTCCACCCGGCACAGGCGCGTGCCGTCGATGATACTTGCGTGATTGAGCCGGTCGCTGTAAATGACGTCGCGGTACAGCTCCGATCCGAGCTTTTCGTTTACGATCGAGGCGAAGAATCCTTCGTTTGCCGCAAAACAGGAGGAATACAGAATCGAGTCTTCCGTGCCGAGAAACCCGGCAATTTTTTCTTCGAGCTGTCGGTGAACGGTCAGCGTTCCGCACAGAAAGCGGACGGAGGAGACTCCGTAACCATACTCCCGGATACCCCGAATGGCAGCTTCCTTGATCCGAGGGTGTGATGCGAGACCCAGATAGTTGTTCGAGCCGAGCATGATCACATCCTTCCCGGCTACGCGGACGACCGCGCCCTGCTCGGACTCGATGATTGTTTCTGTCTTAAAAGTTTTCGTTTGTTCCAGACGTTCCAGTTCGAGACAAATCGATTCGTTCAGGCTCATAGCTTCAGGATCAATTGGATTGGGCAGTGGTGGTGAGCGGCCCATTCGCGTCATTGGCGCTATTGGCGGCTCTCATTTTGGTTGCGGCTCGGCTACGAATCTTTCTTCTCCCTGACGATCACGCCATACATCACGAAATCACGAGGGGTCTTCTGGGCCCCGTTCTCCCCCATTTCGTAGATGCGAAAGGTGGGATTCACCCCCTCCTGGCCGATCTCCAGCGGGTACACGCCCCGCAAATCTTTAGTGCGGAAAGCAGTTTCGTAGCGATGCTTTTTCAGATTCCATGTAAAAACGCGGATGCCGCTGAAGTCCACGTGCGGGTCCAGGCCGGGTTTGCGCTCACCAACGACGTACCAATTAATTGGGCCGGCGAAGGAATCTTGCACCCGGTTGATCGTCTTGACGGCGGCATAGGTGTAGCCCTCGCTGTACTGGGCGATATCGGCGGGAATATCGAAAACCACAAGTCCGCCAAGCACCCAACCCACCTGTGTCGGAGAAGACCGCACCTTAATCCATGCGTCGGAAGCCGTCTCGGAGTTGGGACGGGGCGTGGTGGTGCGGTCCAGGACTTCCACCATCGTGCCGCGATCCAGCTTGCGAATGATGGGACTGGATCGTCCGGGCTCGATTCTTAAGTTAGCGTCGTCATGGAGCACAGCGGTGTTCTGGGGCGACTGATTTTGCGAGGCAACGACCAATTCCTGTATCCGCTTTTTGGTTGCATTCGTAACGACGGTGCTTTCTTCCATCCATCCTTCGACCTCGTCACCATATCGAATGCGATACCAGTTGTCCTGGCGTTCCAGGACGTTGACTCGATCGCCCGTGTCGAGAGTCCGAAGGGTTCGCGACGTGGAACTGTTCTTCAAACGAACCGATGCGTTCTTTGCAATGACAGTCGCCTGATCCAGGATGGGCTCGGGTTGTGGAGAGCAGCTTACCAGGAGGAGCAAAACAAAGAGAGCAACAACAACTTTCATTCGCATGTTCACTCGGACTTAATTAATGACCTTTAAATTATATTACGAGGTCAACTACAATCCTCATCATGTCTGACGCTCCGGACTTCGAAACCGCATTAAAAAGACTCGAGGAAATTGTGAAGAAGCTCGAAAATGGGGATCTGTCGCTGGATTCAGCCCTGGAGTTGTTCGAGGAAGGCATCAAATTGTCGCGTTTTTGCCACACGAAGTTGGAGCAGGCCGAACGCCGGGTCGAGATCTTGTTGAAGAACAGTTCGGGGCAGCCGCGCGCGGTTCCTTTCGAATCCGAAAATGAGCAATGAACTGAACGCGTTTTTCGACCGCGTGCGTCCGGCCATTGAGGACACTCTTGAACACCTGCTTCCTTCCGAATCCGCCTCTCCGGTGCAAGTCCACAAGGCCATGCGATACAGCACGCTCGGCGCCGGCAAGCGCATTCGGCCGTGCTTATGCGTCGCGGCGTTCACAGCATACCGGGATGATTGGAAGCCGATTCTGCGCGTTGCATCTGCCGTTGAGCTGATTCATTCCTATTCTCTGATCCACGATGATCTTCCGGCCATGGACGACGATGACCTGCGCCGCGGCAAACCGTCCTGCCACAAACAATTTGGCGAAGCCATTGCGATACTGGCAGGGGATGCGCTTCTGACACTCGCCTTCGAAGTGCTGTCGTGCTCTAAGGACTTTACGGCGGACTGCGTCTTGCGCGTCATATCGATGCTGGGCCGAGCGGCGGGGACCCGCGGGGGAATGATCGCCGGACAGGTGATGGATCTCGAGGCTGAAGGCCTGCCGGTTTCGGCGGACCAGTTGCAAAACATTCACCGATCAAAAACGGGCGCCCTGATCGGCGCTTCCGTGTGGACTGGCGCGTATCTTGGCGGGGCGTCGGACTCCGATCTCGCGAGGATAGCCGGTTTTTGTGATCGAATCGGCCTGGCGTTTCAAGTCGTCGACGACATTCTTGACGCGATCGGTGGGAAAGACCGCGACCAGGAGAAGGCAACGTACCCCGCACTGCACGGCCTGGAAGAGTCTCGTACCATTGCGCATCATTTGATGGAAGATGCCAAACAAGTGATCTCACCGCTCGGCACGCGCGGGCAGTTGCTGGTTGATTTTTGTGACTATCTCGACAACCGGACCCATTGAGGAAGCTTTTTGGGCCGCGGATTGGGCAGAACGCATGAAGAAACGCATCGATAGATTGCTTGTGGAGCGCGGCCTCGCCGACAGTCGGGAGAAGGCGCAGGCGCTGATCATGGCGGGCAACGTTCTGGTTGATGATGAGCCTGCAAAGAAGGCCGGGTTGCCGGTTTCCGAGGACGCCGATATCCGGCTCAAAGAGGCGCCGCATCCCTACGTCAGCCGGGGTGGCATCAAGCTCGAGGGCGCCGTTGAAGCTTTTGGTCTTCGCGTTCAGGGTAAGGTCTGCCTCGATATTGGATCATCCACGGGAGGCTTTACTCATTATCTGCTCATGCATGGGGCCGAGCGCGTCTATGCGTTGGATGTGGACGTGAAGCAACTCGACTGGAAAATTCGCAACGCTTCCAGAGTTCGAGCCATCGAACTGAATGCTCGATACCTGGAACCGGCCCATATTGGTGAGCCAATCGATCTCGTGAGCATTGACGCATCATTCATTTCGCTTACACTGCTGCTTCCGAGAATTCCCCAGGTCTTGAAACCCGGTGGGGAGTGCCTGGCGCTGGTGAAGCCGCAATTTGAAGTGGGACGGCAAGACGTCGGAAAGGGAGGCATTATTCGCGATCCTAAGCTTCAGCAGGCGGCTATCCAAAAGGTCGCCGAGGCCGGGCGCAATACCGGTCTGGAATTTGCCGGGTCGCACGAATCTCCGATTACAGGACGAGAAGGAAATCGCGAGTTTTTTGTCCTGTTCAGGAAATGATGAATCTCGAAAACGTTGTCATCGTCACAAAGCCCAAGCAGCAGAATGTTGCCCGAGTTGCGGGTGAGCTGATCGCATGGTTCAAGAGCAAAAACATTGAAGCGTCGCTCGACCCGGAATCGGCGTTTAAGGCGGACCTTGCCGTGGTGGTCGGTGGTGACGGTACTCTGCTCGCTGCCGCGCGGCTGCTTGGTGACCGGCAGGTTCCGATTCTTGCGATCAACCACGGCGGTCTTGGTTTCCTCACGGAAGTCACGTTGGAGGAGATGTACCCGGCGCTGGAGCGGGTGCTCGGGGGACACTTCATCGCCGAGCCCAGAATGATGATGGACATCGCTGTCGTACGAGCGGGGAAGCAGCTAGCCGATTATCGCGCCCTGAACGACGTGGTCATTAACAAGGGCTCGCTCTCCAGAATCATCGAACTCGACGTGCGTGTTGATGGACAGTATGTATCGAGTTTCCGCGCGGATGGTTTGATCGTAGCCACCCCGACCGGTTCGACGGCCTATAGCCTATCGGCCGGCGGGCCTATCATTTTTCCCACCATGAGCGCGATGGTGGTCACACCAATCTGCTCCCACACACTCACAAATCGGCCCATTGTGCTTCCGCCCGGCGTCAAGATCGACGTCAAACTGCACTCTTCGCAAGATGAGGTGTACATCACGGTTGACGGCCAGGTGGGACTGACGCTGCAGATCGATGACCGCCTGACCATCGAAAAATCGGATGTGCCCGTCAAATTGGTGGCTCCGGTCGGCAAGAATTATTTTGACGTCCTGCGCGGAAAGCTCAAGTGGGGTTAGGCGGCCGTCCCCAGGCTATAATCCAAATCGTTAGGAACGCGGGCTAAAGCCCGCGACTACAGGTGAGCCGAAAATGTCTGGCCCAACTTGTAGTCGCGGGCTTTAGCCCGCGCCCCAAAATTCGTTTCTAAACTCAAGGAGAGGAAACCAGGTGAAATCCAAAGCTCCACGCCAGACGGTGTGCAACATACCCGTCGACAACCCCAAGGAACCGTACTGCGGGGGGAAACTCAAACGAATTACAGACTTGGATCCGGAAGCTAGAAAGGCGGCCGGGCCCGGTAAGGATGTTTTTCGGTGCCAAAAATGCAAGACCCTTTACGTTGAAGATAGTCCATATGCTTTAGCGAAAGGCAGGTAATGGAAGCCTGGGTAGGGAGGCACTGAATGCTGGATCGACAAAAGCTGGTTTATGACTGGAATTTGATCGGCGAACCGGGTCCCCTCACGAAGAGGCGGGTTCTGCTCGACGACGAAACGCTGCGAGACGGTCTGCAGTCGCCAACTGTTTCCGATCCCTCCATTGACGACAAGATCCAGGTCATGCACCTCATGGAAGATCTTGGAATCCAAATGCTCGACATCGGGCTGCCCGGTGCCGGCCCTCGCGCCTACAACGATAGCCTGGCGCTTGCAACGGAAATTTCTCAAAGCCGTTTGAAAATTCGTCCGAATTGCGCTGCCCGGACCACGATTCAGGATATCGATCCGATCCTGGATATTGCCGACAAAACGGGCGTCGTCATCGATGCTGCAACGTTTTTGGGCTCGAGCATGATCCGGCAGTACGTCGAAAACTGGACCATGGATGACTTGATGCGCCGGACAGAAGAGGCCGTCACTCATGCCATCAATCGCGGCATTCCGGTCATGTATGTTACCGAAGACACCACGCGAGCTTTTCCTGAGACGATCAAGAAGCTGTATACCACCGCCATCAATTGCGGCGCTCGGCACATTGTCTTAACGGACACGGTCGGACATGCCACGCCTGCGGGGGCAAGTGCCCTGGTCAAGTTCGTCATCGAGAATGTCGTCAAACCGTCTGGTGAGGAGATCATGATCAGTTGGCACGGCCACAACGATCGCGGTCTGAGCGTGATCAACTCGCTGGCTGCCGTGCAGGCTGGAGCGGATGTCATCCATGGCTGCGCGCTCGGCATCGGGGAGCGCGTGGGTAACACGCCCATGGATCAGGTTCTGGTGAATTTGAAGCTTCTCGGCCTCATTGATCATGATCTCATCAAGCTGAAAGAATATTGCGACATCGTGTCGCGCGCCTGCAAGGTGACGATTCCACCCGGCTATCCTGTATTTGGCGCCGACGCGTTCAGAACCGCGACTGGAGTCCACGCCGCAGCCGTCATCAAGGCCTTTAAAAAGGGCGAAACCGAGCTGGCCAACTCCGTGTACTCCGGCGTCCCCTCGCACCTTTTTGGACTGGAACAGATCATCGACGTCGGCCCGATGAGTGGAAAATCGAATGTCATCTTCTGGCTGGAGAAGCGCGGGATTCAGGCAACCGAGGAGCGCGTCACGGCAATTTTAAACAAGGCCAAGCAATCGGATCGACTGCTCACGACCGAAGAGGTGCTCGAAGCGATCCACGTCACAAGTATCAACGAAAAGCTCGGCGTCATTTAAAAACACAAAATTAGCCGCGAATTGCGCGAATGACGCGAATGGGCCGCCGATATTGCGATCAGCCAGGATTTTCAGCAGTACTCGGCGGCCCATTCGCGTCATTCGCGCAATTCGCGGCTAAAAACCTTTGTCACCCATTCTAAGCCAGGATTGACCCTTCCATAATGCCGCGCAAGGTCCGCGCTACCGTGATTTCAATGAGCGAGCGCTCGTACGCGCCGTCTCTTTCGGCAAGGGTGAGCATCTCATCCGCCGCCACCTGGCCAGCCCGCTTGATGGACTGTTCGTTGGCTGGCTTGCCGGCGATTTCCCTCTCCGCAGCCTTCGCACGCCGTGGCGTCAGGGTGAGACTGGAGACAACGATTTCCGGATCCACGCAAACGGTTCGCACAAGCTTCATTCGCACAGCTGCTGAAACCGTTCCCTTGCCGCCCGCCGGTGCGACGTGGAAAAACCCAACACGTTGATTGGCCGCAAGTCTCGAGAATTCCAGCGCCGTCGGAATTTCGCCGCGCTTCAGTCCTTTGGTAACGGCTTCGAAAAAATCCTTGATGGAAAGTGTCCGTCTCCCGGTGGGACTTTGGAGCCGAACCCTCGCTTCGAGCAGAACCAGCGGCGTCGTGATATCGAAGTAGGGGGATTCCGGATCCAGGGCTGCAACCAGAGTAATCTTGTTCCGGACAAGCGGATTCGCAATGATCGAAGCGGCCTGGCGGAGGAGGCCGTTTTCACCGGTCGCCTCCCTTGCCAAACGGCCCAGATTCATGCCGGTTCCGATCGTGATCCGGTGTTTCTTTTCATCGATTTCATTCAAGGGATGGACGCCCGTGAGGTCGATAACCACTTTTCCGGCGGTGATACGATCAGAGGACGCATTGACACCCGAAATCAGGACCGACCGCTTGCCGTGCCTTGCAATCAGCTTTACGAGTTCCGGAACGGATTTAGGTGTTTGGATCGCGGGCATAAAAAGGGGGGAGTCTACGAGAGCGATACGAGTAAAGTCAATAAATATGTTAGACTGAGCGCCTTATGGAGATCGACGTCTTTGATGAAATTCAGCGTCTGAGGCAGCAGGGACGCAAGGCGGCCCTGGCCACTATCGTGCAAATTCGGGGATCCGTGCCCAGTTTCCAGTCCGCGAAGATGCTTATCCGTGATGATGGGTCGACGCTTGGGTCGGTGGGAGGCGGCTGTGTTGAAGCCGAGGTCTGGACTGCCGCTCAGGATGTGATCCGGGACGAGAAGGCCCGCGTTATGAGCTTCGACCTCACCGATGAATCGATGGCCGAAAGCGGCCTCATCTGCGGAGGCAAGCTGGAAATTTTTATCGAACCGATCCTGCCGACGCCGAAGATCGTGATCTTCGGAGCCGGCCACATCGCGACTCAGGTCTCGAAGATTTCGACCATTGCTGGATTCCAAACGACCATCGTCGACAATCGTCCGGTTTATGCCAACCGCGAGCGGTTTCCTGAAGCCGAAGCGATTTATTCCGAAAGCTTCGAGCAGGCCTTCGATGAAATTGTGCCGAACGAGAACACGTATGTGATCATCGTTACGCGTGGCCACCAGGAAGATCAGAATGTTCTCCGCTGGGCAGTTCAGACCAATGCGCGATATATCGGAATGATTGGAAGCAAACGGAAGATTCGGTCCATCACCGAGCAGCTCGCCAGTGAAGGAATTGCACGCGAGCGGCTCGAACGCGTCTACATGCCAATTGGATTGGATATCGGCGCGGTGTTGCCGGAGGAGATCGCGGTCGCCATTGTTGCCGAACTGATCCACAACCGGCGCGCCGGGTTCAAACATCCCCTTAGCAAAAAGCTGTATCAAACCAGCCAGACATGAAACCATGTCCATTCTAAAAGTCTGCCGGCTCGGACATCCTGTCCTGAGGTTGCAGGCACAACGTCTGTCGAAGGAAGGCCTGGCCAGTCTTGCAATTCAAACACTGATCGATAATATGATGCAGACGATGGTCGAGTACTCCGGCGTCGGACTCGCTGCGCCTCAGGTCCATGAATCTCTCTCCATCGCCGTTATTGAAAGCCATGGTCCTCGAGGTGAAATTCCAGTGACTGTTCTCGTGAATCCGGACCTGACCATTCTCGATGAAGAGCTCATGGAAGACTGGGAGGGTTGCCTTAGTGTCCCCGATTTTCGGGGCCGGGTTCCGCGTCACCGGAAATTGAGGGTTGATGCGTGGGATCGTTACGGCAACAAGATCCAGTTCGTCGCTGAAGATTTTTTTGCGCGCGTCGTTCAACACGAATTCGATCACTTGATGGGCAGAGTTTATCTCGATCGCATGCGGGACCTTTCGACTCTGGCGCACCTTGCGGAATTTCAACGCTACTGGCTGCCGGAAAGGAAAGAAGGTTCTACTTCGTGAAGATCTATACCAAGACCGGCGACCGGGGCGACACGCGCTTGTTCGACGGCACGAAGGTGCGCAAGCACGACGACCGCGTAGAAGCTTATGGCGCGATCGATGAGCTGAATTCGTTCATCGGCGCGGCGGCGGCATTCTTGCAGGACCCGGCGCTCATGGCGATGCTTGCGGAAATTCAGAAGGATCTCTTTTCGGTTGGCGCGCAGCTCGCCGATCCTGGCTTCAGGGATCAGAGCCGTGGAAAATTTCAACTCGATCCGGGCCGGATCGCCGCGCTTGAAAATGCCATCGATAGTTTTGAGACGGAGTTGCCGCCGCTACGTCAATTTATCCTTGCCGGTGGTGGACACCCCGGGGCATTGCTGCATGTCGCCCGGACCGTTTGCCGCCGTGCGGAACGGCGAGTCGTCAGCCTGTCCGAAAAAGTAGAAGTCCATCCTAACGTGATCGTGTATCTTAACCGGCTCTCCGATTTTTTGTTTGTGATTGCACGTCTGGTCAATCATCGAGAGGGCAAACAGGAGATTCTATGGTAAGAGTGATTGTTGCTGCACTGTTCGCGGTGTTGATCGCCCTTCCGGCGATGGCTCAGGACGACTATCCGCGCATTGAAATGTCGCTGGGCTATGCGAACCTCGGATTTCCTTGCTGTAGCACTATTGGTGACAGCTCGCGGCATTCCGGGTTTGCGTCAACGCAGGGTTTTAACCTGACGCGAATATTCGGTATCGAAAATTACTTCGGCTACTATGCGCTCGGCGGCAAAAATAATCCATTCCTCGGCAGGAACGTGTCTCTGATTGCCAATATCGTCGGCGGCAAGATCGCGGCGCGAACGGAACGCGCTGTTCCTTACTTCTCGGCAGGAATCGGGGTGGGTTATCTCACCGACGACGTTAGCTTCGGGCAGACGTCCTTCGCTACCCGATTTGGACCAGGTGTGGACATTAAGCTGAACGATTCGATGGCATGGAAAGTCGATTTCACCCGGATGTCGTTCCACCAACAGTTCACAGCCGCAAGCACCTGGTCGTCAGGTTGGAATCTTTCGACGGGCATCGTCTTTGTGCTGTCGAATTGACCCACTGGTGGCCTGGCCCTGAGAGTAGGCCACCAGATACACGGTTCGTTTGTCCTCACGAACGTGGATATAGACCCAGCCCGTGGGAAGTTCGACGTCGTAAAAGTCCCGCCGGCTCGCGTCCGGATATGCCGGAACACCAGCGTCGAGGGCCCGCTTCAATTCGGGAACGTGACCGGCGAACCGGGCATTGAGCGGTGTCACCAGATAGTCGCTACCGCGCAGCCATATCGTGTCATAACGAACTGCATTCGCTGTCGGCATTCTTTGTTCCTTTCTTTTCGTATCGCACTTCCCATTTACGAACTTGGCGCGCAAAAAGTTTCAAATCGCTACATTAGAGACTCCATTTCTGACAATTGGTTTACACAGAAGAAAATTTTTCTCCCATAGATATTCTGCAAGATTTACTCCGTTGGCTGTCTTATTTGTTAACGAGACAATACCGCGTAAAGCGCTTGAGTCAATCGTCAGAACAGCGGAGTCTATTCCAGTCCCACAGAACGAAAGAAGGGCAGAGCACGGAACATGCTGTGGTAAATTACGAAGTCGTGAAAATTGGACAGGCGTGCAACAGTTTCCACTACAATCGCTCAGAAGATCGAGCGGTGCCTCTCGGTGTGTGCCATGTAAGTTTAGCTGTCT
>WNGG01000357.1_pt1 | contig 53674 bp, 46 predicted proteins | sample 5400661 | NCBI WGS metagenome assembly WNGG01 (sample SAMN13153372, study PRJNA577476) | soil metagenome | isolation source: 100 cm soil or saprolite under Garry oak tree replicate 1 | place: USA:California | collected 2016-06-15 | reverse complement strand
GGGCGCTCCTGAAGATCTGCCTCCTGCCCCGAAATTTGTTCCGGGCTGGCAGCTCGGCCAGCCGGACAAAATCATCGAAGCGGAAAAGCCGTACACGCTTCCCGCCAGCGGCTCCGACATGTATTGGAATTTCATCTTTCGAACACCCGTCGACCGCACGCGCTGGCTGAAGGCCATCGAGATCCGGCCGGGAGACAAGCGCGTGATACATCACGCCAACGTTCTTGTGGATCGCAACCAGGCTGCGCGCCGCCAGGAGTCAGAACGCGGCGCGGGGTTCACGGGGATGGAGCTCAAAATCGAATCGGAGGCGTTTGATCCGGACAGCCACTTTCTTTTTTGGAAGCCTGGGACGGTGCCCCGACCTGGGCCGGAAGGTATGGCTTTGCGTTTGGACAAGGACACGGATTTGGTCTTGAACATCCACCTGCAACCGTCTGGAAAGCCGGAGAAGATCCAACCGAGTCTTGGGCTGTATTTTACCGATAAGCCCGCGACCCTCTTTCCAGTGCTACTCCAACTGGAAAACGATCGGCAGCTCGACATCCCACCTGGGGAAAAACATTTCGTTGTCACGGACAACTTTACGCTTCCCGTAGATGTGGATTTGCTGGCGATTTATCCCCACGCGCACTATCTCGGCAAGGATTTGCAAGCCTTGGCGACTTTGCCGGACGGCTCGGCAAGGACATTGATTCACATTCCCCAATGGAATTTGAATTGGCAGGCCGTTTATCGGTATGCGGCACCAGTAACCTTACCGAAGGGGACCACGATTTCGATGCACTACGTCTACGACAACTCCAGCGACAACGTGGCCAACCCAAACGACCCTCCGCGCCGCGTGGTTGCTGGAAACCGGTCAACCGACGAAATGGCCCACCTGTGGCTTCAGGTTCTTCCGCACACGTCCCCGGATATGCCTTTTGATCCGCGCATGCTGTTGCAGGAAGCCATGGCCAGTGACAACGTGGAAAAGAATCCAGCAGATTTTGAAGCGCACTACAACCTTGCGGCCATGCTTATGGCCCGCGGTGAACAAGCCGAAGCGATCCGGCAGTTTGAGCAGGCCGTACGGCTTCGCCCTCAGGACGCCACGGCGAACAATGCGCTTGGCGCTTCCCTTTTGGCCGCGGGGCGGCTCGACGAGGCCATATCCCATCTGTCTGCGGCGCTCAAAGTGCAGCCCGACAGTTTTGATGCGCACTACAATTTGGCCAACGCGCTTGTTTCTCAGGAGAAGTTCGCCGAGGCGATTGAACATTATCGTGCTGCGGTCCGCTTGCGCCCCGACGATGCCAATGCGGAAGCCAACTTGGGCGGCGCCCTGGCAGAAACGGGCAATCTTGCGGAGGCGAAGCTGCACTTTCAGCGCGCCCTGCGGATTAATCCCAATCACAAGCTGGCGCGCGAGAATCTCGAGCAAATCAGCGGCGATTCGAATCATCCTCAACCGTAATGGGACGAAAAGAAGGGGTTGCCTGTGTCTGATTTTGCAAGAATGTCGGATGGGAACACGGGGCTTCGGTCCGGCCGCATTTGGCATTCCAGTGCGGGCAATTCTTTCTCTTTCTCCACAACTTTCGGGGCAGGTTTTTTGATTAGTCTCCTGTTCCTTTGCGGCGCAGTTTCGGCCCAGGCGCAGGACAGCCACCCAGCGAAACAAATCGAGGCACCTAAACCCAAGCAGGTCGTATCGCCCGATGCGGCATTTGCTGAGGCGCGGCGGCTGACGCTGCAGGGCAAGTTCGACGAGGCGATTGGGCAGCTTGAAGCGCTCGCCGCCAAGCAGCCCGATGCGAAGGGACTCGCCCATGAATTGGGAATCGTCTATTACAAGAAGGGCGACTACCTCAAGGCCGTCGTGAACTTCAAGAAAGCCCTTGAGGAGAATCCCGGCGATAGTGAAGCCATCCAGTTAATGGGTTTGTCGTACTACCTTGCGGGGAGGCCTGCGGAGGCCATCGCACCTCTGGAAAAAGTACAAACTTGGTATCCAAGCGCGAACGTCGACGCCTCGTACATCCTCGGCATTTGCTACATGCAAACCAAGGATTACCCTAACTCGCGCAAAGCCTTCGCGACGATGTTTGCGGTTCCTCCCGAATCAGCCGCCAGCTATCTTTTCACGGCGCGCATGATGTTGCGTTTCGATTTTGACGTCGTCGCCGAGGAATATGCGAAGAAAGCGATAGAACTGGATCCCAAACTTCCACTGGCCCGCTCGCTGCTGGGCGAGATTTATCTCTTCAAGTCGCGCATTCCGGAAGCCACCGAACAATTCCAGAAGGAGCTGGAGCTGAATCCCGGCGACGCTGCCGTCTATTACAAACTCGCCGATGCCTACACGCGCGCGCAGAAATATGAGGAAGCAGAAAAGCTCCTGCAACGCTCGATCTGGCTCGATGCCAGCTCCACCGGACCGTACATCTTGATGGGGAAGGTGTTGGAGAAAAAGGGAGAGTCCGCGCTAGCGGTGCGCGCTTTGCAGCGCGCCCTGGCGATGGATCCGAATAATCCCATTCCCCATCATTTGCTCGGACTTGCCTTTCGGGAACTGGGCCGGACGGAAGACGCCGAGCGCGAACTCAAGCTTTCCGAGCAGTTGCAGAATCGTGCGGAAGCAAAACCCTAGGAGAAGCGGGTCTTCCCGATTAAGACCGGCAGCAAAAACCGGGAAAGACCCGCAACCACATTTTTTGAGTTGCAGAACCGTGGAGAAGCAAAGCCGTGGCCGATACACTCGAACAAAAGCATTCCAGGAGAGAAGCCGTGTCGAAGCTTGCTAAGTCCCGTTACCTCGCTTTCACGCTCGGGCTCTGCCTTGCTGCGATACCAGTTCGCGCACAGCAGCCTTCTTCTCCGAGAGCTACGAAGAGCACAGCCACTCAGACGGCGCAAGATCCGTGGTGGAAGCATTCCGTGATTTATGAAATTTATCCGCGCAGCTTCCAGGACTCGAACGGCGACGGAGTCGGCGACCTCAAAGGCATCACCTCTCGCTTGGACTATCTGCACGACCTCGGCATCGCCGCCATCTGGATCACCCCGATGTACCCTTCGCCGCTCGTGGATTTCGGGTACGACGTCGCCGACTACACTGCGCTCGATCCCCTCTACGGAAATTTGACGGATTTCGATCACTTGGTGGCCGAAGCCAAGAAGCGAAACATCCGCGTGATTATGGATTTCGTTCCGAATCACACTTCAGACGAGCACCCCTGGTTCAAGGAATCGCGATCCTCGCGCACCAACCCGAAGCGCGATTGGTACATCTGGCGCGACGGGAAAGGCCCCGGCCAGCCTCCCAACAATTGGCAGTCGTGGTTTGGCCATTCTGCATGGCAATTCGATCCTTCGACCGGTCAGTATTACTACCACCACTTTTACGTCCAGCAGCCGGACTTGAATTGGCGCAATCCCGACGTCCGCAAAGCCATGTACGGCGCCATGCGCTTCTGGCTGGATCGCGGCGTGGCCGGTTTCCGTCTCGATGCCGTCTCCCGCCTATTCGAAGATCCGAACTTGCGCGACGACCCTATGTTGCCCGGCAAAAACGCCTACGGCGATCCGAACATCCAGCACAAATACACGGACAACTTGCCGGAAATCCACGACGTACTGCGCGAAATGCGGCAGGTGGTCAATTCATATCCGGGAAATCCCGTTTTGATCAGCGAGGCGGACGAGCCGAACATTACAGAGCTCACGAAAATGTACGGTGCGAAAAACGACGAAATCCAGTTGCCCATGGATTTTCAGATTGCCGACGTGAACAAGCTCTCCGCCCCGGAGTTCCGCCGGCTGCTGGATGAAGTGGACCGCAACGCCGCCCACGGCCAGCCCCAGTTCTTTTTCAGCAACCACGATCAGCCCCGCCAGTGGGACCGCTATGGCGATGGGGCTCAGAATGATCAGATTGCCAAGCTGATGGCAGCTCTCCTTCTCACCACGCGGCAAACGCCGCTAATGTATTACGGCGAAGAGATTGGTATGCGGACCACACCTCCGGCTCGCAAGGAAGATGTCCAGGATCCCATCGGGAAAATCGGTTGGCCCGAAGAGAAAGGCCGCGACGGCGAGCGCACACCAATGCAGTGGGACACAACGAAAAACGCTGGCTTCAGTACCGCGGACCACACTTGGTTGCCCATCCCGCCCAGCGCCGCGAAATATAACGTAAGCGTGGAGTCCTCCGAACCTCATTCCATCCTGTCCTTCTACAAGCGCTTGCTTGCCTTGCGCCAGAGCGACCCTGCGTTGCGCAACGGAAGCTATATGTCTGTGGATCGTGATGATCCGTACGTGCTCGCCTATCTGCGCAAAAACCCTGGCGGGGGTGAGTCGGTTCTCGTTGTGCTGAACATGAGCGGGGAAGAGCGATCGGTGAAGCTGGATCTGGCTGCTCTTGGGCTCAAAGGTGACTCGGCGAAGCTTTTGCTCGCTGCACCCGAGATGGGTCAAGACGCGCTGCCTCTAGCAGGGTTCAGCATTGCCCCGTTCGGCGTTTTCGTCGGCTCCGCTCACTGACTGAAGCTCTGATTCCTCGGAACCATGCCGTCTTCGCAATCAGGGACGACGTCGGGCGGCAGCCTCCACACCTCGAAGCATGTTCTCGATTTGGGGATGAGAGAAATATCGTCCGTTCACGAATACGCCCGCGATTTTCTGCGTGTTGGAAATATCCTCCAGGGGATTTCCACTGAGCACCACCAAGTCCGCGAGCTTTCCCTCCTCGACGGTGCCAAGCTGCGTTTCCATTCCAAAGAATCGCGCAGGATTCAATGTGGCGGTTTGCAGCGCTTCCAGCGGCGTGAACCCGGCTGCCACGAATCGCTGTAGTTCCTCGTGCAAACTGAAGCCGGGGAATATGTGAACGCCCGCGGGCGTGTCCGTTCCTGCAACGAAAGGCACTCCCGCTTGGTGCAGCATGCGCACGACCTCCAGCTCCTTCTCGATAAATTTCTTGCGTGTGGCGATGTCATCGGTGCCGTATCCCTGGGTGATTTCTTCCGTGAACCGCTTCCACGTTTTCTTCTTCCACGGACCTGGAACATATTTGATTCGCGCGTCTCCGCTGAAATCGCTCACGTCCAGCAGGTTCCCGCCTCGCTCCCACACCAATGTGGGACATTGCCAGGTATGGTTCTTCGCCAGCAACGCCGCCAGCGAAGCGGCGCGCACTTCATCGTAAGTCGCAAGAAACCGCCCTTCCGAAGTCCGCTCCACGGGCTTTGAGGTCATCCACGGCGTGGCGCGCATCTTCCGGAGAGGCAATGGCAACGGAACTGGGAAACCGCGGCCTCGGCCCATCGAGCATCGGGCCCGAAGTGAGAATCCTTGGTCCAATCAATCGTCCCGCTGCAATCTGGTTGCGCCAATCTTGAACAACGTGCAGTTCGCTGCCCATGTCCCGCACACCAGTCACGCCGTTAGCGATAAAGAGCGGCAGTGAAATGTCTTTCGGATCCGGGAACCAGTCGCCAAACACCAGGTGTACGTGCATGTCCCACAATCCCGGAATCAGGTACAGCCCCTTGCCATTCACGCTGTCCGCGTTACGTGGATACTTTGCGGCTTTACTTGGTCGAATGGAAAAAATGCGATGGCGTTCGAGGATTACCGTTTGGTCGGGCTCTAGCTTGCCGGTTCGTACGTCCACCACAGTAACGTTGTCAAGGACCAGCAGCTCGTTCACCGAAGGCTCCTGGGCGTGCGCGATCCTTGGTGACGAAGGCACAATCCACCCCAAGGCAAGCATAGAAATGACAAGCCGGCGGACGGGTTTCATGGATGGAGATTGTAACTTCTTTCCGGGAGAAGACCACATAGTGTCAAGTCCGGAGCATCTTCAGGACAAGATGCGCCCATCTTAGTTATCATGGGAATTGCAAGCGCCGACTCCTCACCGTGCGCAGGATGGGACACCGAACATGTGGTCTTACAGATTCTTATTGCTGAGTTTGCTAGTACCCGGCACGGTCTGGGCACAAGAGAAGCCCGCCGAACCACAAATGCCCATGGAACACCAGCACCACGGCGGCTTCATGCAGGAAGGCATGCACCATGCGACCGTCAAGGGCGTCACGCTAGAGGCAAAAGTGGACGCTGCCGCGCATTCCGTCACGCTCCGCGTCGGCCCGATGAATCTCCCCGCGCACACCGGCCACATGAAAATGCCGCAGCCCCCGGATCAAGTGTGGCAGGTTCCGTTCGACGGTTGGCTCGTGGCGTATCATCCGAGGCTCGTGGATGCCGCCGGGAACGAAGTTCCCGGAACCGTCCTTCACCACACCGCCTTCTGGAACGAAAACCGCTCCGACTTTCTTTGCCCCAATAAGGAAGAGCATATTTTTGGCGCAGGCAGCGAGCTGACCGACTGGACCGAAGTGCCCGGCTACGGTTATCACGTGCAGAAGGACGACAGAATCCGCATCGAAACGATGGTCTACAATCCCACTGCCACCTCTTACGAAAAGGTTTATCTCGAAGTTGTCATTCCGTTGCAAGACGCGGCAGAGAGTCTCCCTCCGCGCAAGAACGTCTATCCGGCGTGGATGGACGTGAAGTCCTGCGGGAATTCCAGTTATGACGTGCCTGCCGGCAAAAGCGAAAAATCAGGAACCGTAATCGTGAAATACGACGGCGTGCTTCTTGGCGTCGGCGGCCATCTCCATGACTACGGAAGGCAAATCGTCCTCGAGGATCTTACGCGCAAGGAAACCGCGGCCACGCTCGACGCAAAAGTGGACGAAAAGGGGCGCCTCGAAGCCGTACCAGTGAAATTGTTTGTCGAGGAGGGCGGCTTCAAGCTTTCTGCCGGCGACGTTCTGAAGACTTCCGCTACCTACGATAATCCTACCGCCAAGTTACTTCGCTCGGGCGCGATGGGCATCGCCGTGGGCTACTTCGTCCCGAACGACGATTCCAAGATGGCCGCGCTGCGCCGCAAAACGCCGCCCATGCACGAGATGGCCGGCATGACCCACGACCGCTGAACCGCGGCAAACCCTTCCCCCGTAAGCCGATCCTCCGCTAGTCGTCGCGGCGATAGGGAGGCTTTGGCTGTGGCGAGGGGTTTTGCGCATCGTCCGCAGACAAGTTGCGTGCTCCTGGCGTGGCACAATTGTTCGTGCCAGGCGCATTGGGGGGAGCGGGGGACGGGGACAGGCAAGGTGTGGTCGGTTGCGGTTTGTCAGCGCTCTTTGCGTTTGTATTCGGATCATCCTGCGCGGAAGCGTGTTCGAGGATGCGCCGCGCATAATCGGCAACATTCTTGACCCCGGAAGCATAGTCCGGGTTGGGAGTGCGAACGCCGCCGTTATAAGCGCCAATGGCTTTCTCCACGTCGCCTCCGAAATGGTCTAGCAAATCGCGCAATAGCAATCCGGCATAAGTGGTGAGCACCGCGTCGTTGACGTTATTCAGGTCCAGCTGCCGAGGGGGGCGCAGGCGCGCGGGCAGTTGGCTGTAGTCGCGTTTGTCATGCAGATAAAGCTGGTGCGCGGCGCGCAGCGTCTCGCGGGTAATTTGCCAGATGCCCATGGCGTAGTCGCTGACCATCACGCGCTTTCGCGTCCGTCGGAGAACGATGTCTCCCCGCTGCGCACGCTTCTTCCAAACCGCGTGCGTCAGATCTCCGTTCACGTCCATGTAGTCGTTTTCCATTGCCCCCACGCCCATGAAGTAATCGAGAGGCAGGTCATAAAAGTGCGCGACGTCGAGAATGTCGGACGCCAACTCGGTGGCTTGCTCGCGCGTCAAGGGTCGCGGCGCATCCTGGCTGCCGTCCACCACGCGATTGTCGGTTTGCGATTTGAAGATGAGGAATTGCGCGAGCGCCGGCAGCATCCTGGAAGAGTTGATGGTTTCTAGTTTCTGCTCCGTCGGCAGGTCATAAGCCACGTCGAAGGTGTGGCTTTCTTGCTGGTAGTAGGAAAGCTCCTTCTCGGACCAGGTCTCCAGCTCGTAATGCGCAATGAGGTTACGGCCTTCGAGGTCTGCCAGTTGCGAGATCGCGGCGAGTAAATCGTTGTTTGTGACGATAAAAATCTTGTAGTGCGGCGCCTTTTTTGTGTTCACGGCCGTCAGCAGCATGTGCGAGGTGTCGTGTCCCGCGCGTGCTTCGCGGCCGCGCAGATACTCAAAGCGCAGAAACGCTTCGAGCTGGTCGTTGAAACTGGCCACCTCCGCCACGGGCACGCCGGGCGTAAAGGGAAGGACCAGCTGCTGGTTGGCGACGGCGGTCATCGGAACTCGCGGGTGAGCTGACGCCGGTAAATCCAGAGGCCATAGACGATAGTCGGTGTACCCGCAGGCGGCAAAAGCCGCGAGGCCGGCGGCCAGGCAGAGCGTATATCGGAGCAGCTTTTTGAAGAACTTTTTTGCCGACATAGCTTCGGCTCCCTCTTAGTGTGTAGATGACGGCTGATTTCTGCCGTTGCATCTCCGAGGAATAGCATCCGAGTTGCCGTTAGCCCTTCGTCCCCCGCCCGAATTTACAAGTTATTGATAACACATAGCCTTACAGCAAAAAGAGTCGGCCGTCGAAGGGGGTGGGCCATCCGCATGGGCGTGTCTAGATTACCACAATGTGGCGGAGTCCGCTCGAGATGGATGGAATTCGCGCGCAATCTGCTTACCTGGTGCCACCGTCGATCGAAGCATTGGGGTAGTTTGCTTTGGGCAGCGCGCGCCCTGAATCCACTCACGATTTCCGTGAGCTGCGCTACACACCTTACCCGTCCATTGTGACTTGAGAACTCAGGTTGCCACACACGCGCTCCCGAAAGGCGCAAGGTGGGTTAAAGGGCCGGCACGGCAGCTCCGGAGCCGGTGCGACAGAATACCCTCTCTTTTACGCCGTGGCCGTCGCGGCGTTCTCGGCGGTCTCCAGGGTATAAACGATCACGGCTTTCTTCCCGCCTTTCGCGGCCGTGGCATGGATGGAGCCGAGGTTCACGCCCTTTTTCTCGAGTGACGCCAGATATTGCCCGAGCGCCCCCGCCTTATTGGGCAGTTCGTGTTGCTCCGCGGTGGTCTCTTGATACGAGATTCTTGCGGCATCCAGCGCTTTCTTGGCCTTCTTCGCATCTTCGGCGACGAGCTGGATGCTGCCCGTCGTCCCTTGCGCCGTTCCCAACAGCGCCAGAATGTTGACCTTCGAGTCCCCCAGTGCCTTCGCGATGCGTGCAACTGCGCCTGGCTGGTTATCAACGGAGATCGTGAACTGCTTGGTTTTGGCCATGCCGCACCTCCTCTGGGCCGCGATTATACCCCCACTCTTGGCCGCGGTGGCGGTGAGGGGGCTAGATTTGCTGGCCCTTCCAACGTCCTCGCCGGAACAGAAGGATTCCCGCTGCGGCGATGGCTCCTTCGGCGATCACGATGGAGATGTACACGCCATTCGCGCCCAGGCGTGCGGTGATCGCCAGAAAATAAGCCAGCGGAATCTCCAGGATCCAGAACCCGAAGAAGTGAACGTAGGTTGGTGTGACCGTGTCGCCCGCGCCGTTGAAGGCCTGCAGCATCACCATGCCGTAGGCGTAGCCGATGTTCCCGTAGCTCAGGATGCGCAGGCAAGTGGCGGCCCGTGGCACGACCACCGGATCATTGGAGAACAGACGAACGATCGGCGTGGCAAAGAGCAGAAAGATTACGCCGATGAAGCCGAGAAACAGCATGTTGTAAAAGCCGGTGCGCCAGACGGAGGTTTGCGCGCGCTCCGGCTGCTTGGCGCCCAAATTCTGCCCAACGAGCGTAGCCGCTGCATTGCTCAGACCCCAACTCGGCAAGATAACGAAAATCAGGACGCGGATGGCAATCGTGTAACCGGCCAGTGCCGCCGAGCCGAAGATACTGACGATCCGCACCAGCCCGATCCAACTCGTATGTGCAATGGCAAACTGTAGAATGCCTGTCAGCGAAACGCGCAATAGCCGCAGCAGCACCTGAAAATTAACCTTGACCTGGTTGCGCAGGACGCGAATGCGTTCGGTACCGCGCAGCAGCCGGTAAAACTGATACAGCACGCCGATACTGCGGCCGGTAAACGTGGCCAGGGCCGCGCCGGTGACACCCAGCTTCGGAAATGGCCCCCAGCCAAAAATCAGGCAGGGGTCGAGGACGAGATTGATAACGTTCGAGACCCAAAGCAGCCGCATGGCGATGGCGGCATCGCCTGCTCCTCGAAAAATGGCGTTGTTGAGAAACAGCATCACGATGACTCCGCCGCCCCCAAGGGCGATGCGCGCGTAACCGGAGCCAACGCGGATGATTTCCGGCGACGCCCCCATCAGGCGGAGCAACTGCGGTGCACAAAACACACACGGCGCGCCGACAAGTACGGCAACCGTCAGCCCGAGGATGATGGCTTGGACTCCGGCAACGGCAGCGGCGGCGGGATCCTTTTCCCCAATGCGCCGCGCCACCATTGCCGTGGTTGAGAGGCTCAGCCCGAGTCCGATGGCAAAGACCAGGCTGAGCAGCGATTCGGTGAGGCCGACGGTAGCCACGGCATCCGCGCCCAGCCGCCCAACCCAAAACACATCCACAACCGCGAAAAGGGACTCCAGCACCATTTCCAGGATCATCGGGATGGCCAGCAGCAGAATGGCGCGATTGAGGCTGCCGCTGGTGAAGTCCTGGTGCGAGCCGCGTAACGCTTCGCGAATGGAACTCCAAATCGGCGGGGGCGGAGCGGCCGGAACGATGACCTGGTCAGTTGACATAAAAACCTTAGCTCTCTCGATATGCGCGCATGACAAATGCTGGCGCAAACGCGGTTGCACAAATGAAATGGTAGAGAACCGGGGAAATCAAAATCCGCGGGAGCGGATTACTGCAATCGGGCCATTCGCGGGTTGCACATCTTCACTTCCTTGGCGCTGTCCCGGCGCTACCGAGACGACTCCGGCATCGCTCAGGCGTTTCCTCAAGTTGAGGCATTCTAGCGCGAATCGAGCTGGCTTGGCCAGCAAAATCCCAGCCAAAGCGCCGGGCGTTGGATGCGAGTTAGGCTTGCGCGATCCGCCGGACCAAGTCTTCCTGCTCGAATTTAGATTCGGCCCCGATGGTGAAGGCGTCCAGGAGGTCCAGCGACAGCGCGTACCGCAACGCTTCGTCCTGTCGATTTCGCAATTCCCCTTGTCCAAGGATCTTCATCCCCACGATGGCATGACCGTTCGAGCGCATTTCGCGCATCACGCTCACGACGGTATCCGGCCGAGCGTCCATATAGGCCCCCAGCGGATTGATGCGCACAAGATGGACGTCCACCCAGGGCGATTTGGCGGCGCTCTCGAGTGCCTCGATGCTGTGGCACGAACAGCCATGCGCCCGGATGACGCCCTTCTGCTTGGCTTCCGACAGTACATCCATCACCGGCTGGAACCGGTCGGTCCAGTCAGCTTCCGTGAGGCAATGCATCAGGCAGATATCGATGTAATCGGTTCCCAGCTCGCGGCGGAAGCGCTCGAGATCGGCGCGAGCCGTGGCGGCATCCCGCGCCCAGGTCTTGGTAAGGACGGTAACTTTGTCGCGCGGCACGCGCTTCAAGGCCTCGGCCACGTGTGGATGGCTGCCGTAGGAATCCGCCGTGTCAAAAAACCGCAGTCCATGGTCGTAACCGTTGAGAAGCAGATCGGCGAGGCCTTTTATGCCGAGCGCGGTCTGGTGAGAATGATGGCCGCTGCCGACCGTTCCCGTGCCCATCGCCAATCGGCTGGTTTGGATGCCCGTGCTTCCGAGCCGAACGGTGTCCGAAGCGCTGAACTTTCCTGCTTGCGCAGGCAACAGAAAGGTTTGCTTCGCGGCCGTCTTGGGATCGAGCCAAACCGCTCCCGCCGCGTACGCCGCTCGATGCAGAAACTCGCGCCGCTTCATCTAGGCCTCCAAGCAACCAAAATTCGCAGATTCTTCTCTACCTTGGACGCAAAAATACGCCCTCCGGTGTCCTCGGCGCAAGCAAAAGGCGGCGAAAAATCGGAAACGGCCGCCTTTTTTCCTCGCATCTTCCGAAGAACCCCCGCGAGTGATATCCTCGCGGTGGTGCGAAAATGAAAACGACGCAACCCGGAGATACAAAACCCGTCCCTCCCCTCAGCCGCCGCAAGTTCCTCGAGCAAGGCGCCGGCGCCGCCCTGGCCCTGTCCGTTGTTCCCCGGCACGTTTTGGGCGGCCCGGGCTACGTCCCTCCCAGCGATAAAGTCAACATCGCCTTCATCGGTGTGGGCTCGCAAGGTCTGCGCGTCATGCTCCACTTCTTGAAGGAACCGGACGTCCAGGGCGTGGCCGTCTGCGACCCCAACAAGGCCAGCGCGGACTATCCGCAGTGGGATACCCATGAATTCTCGAAATCGGTAAGAGCGCTGCTCGGCGTAGACTCCGGCTGGGATTGGCTGAGCCCCGATCAGCCCATTCAATTGACGCATGCTCTGAAGGTCACTAGCGGCGTCTCCGGCCGCGAGCCCTGCCAGCAGATTGTCAACGCCTACTACGCCACGCGCCAGCCGTCCGGCAAATACAACGGCTGCGCGGCCTACGGCGATTACCGCGAATTGCTTGAGAAGCAGAAAGACGTGGACGCGGTGGTCGTCTGCACCACGGACAATCTACACGCCGCCGTTTCGGCCGCGGCGATGAAGAGGCGCAAACACGTCTTCTGCCAGAAGCCGCTTACCCGCACGATCTACGAAGCGCGCCGCCTGGCTGAAATTGCCCGCGAAACCGGCGTGGCCACGCAAATCGCCGTGGGCAACCAGGCTTCGGAAGCCACCCGCTTGCTCTGCGAGTGGATCTGGAATGGCGCCATCGGACCCGTGCGCGAAGTGCAAAACTGGTCGACGCGTCCCTTCTGGCCGCAGGGCATCGAGCGCCCGAACCAACCGCAACCGGTGCCCGAAGGTTTGGATTGGGACTCATGGCTCGGGCCTGCCCCCGACCGGGCATTTAGCCACGCCTATCTGCCCTTTGTGTGGAGGGGTTGGACCGACTTCGGCTGCGGCGCGCTGGGAGACATGGGTTCTTACAGCTTCGATACCATCTTTCGCGTGCTGAAGCTCGAAGCTCCCGCAAGCGTCGAAGCTAGTTCCACCGATCGCTACGATGAAACCTACCCGCTTGCTTCGATCGTGCGCTTCCATTTCGCTCCCCGCCCGGACATGCCAGCAGTGGATTTCTCCTGGTTCGACGGCGGGTTGCGCCCCACTACTCCCGAAGAATTGCTGGAAAACCCGCCTGCGAAAACCGGCGACGCGGAGGAGGACAGCGAAGGCCTGCTGTTCATTGGAGACCGCGGCAAGATTTTGTGCGGATTCAGCGGCGCGCATCCCAGACTGATTCCCCAGGCAAAGATGGATGCGTTCAAACAACCGCCGAAGACTCTGCCTCGCTCGCCCGGCAACGAGCGCGAATGGCTCGATGCCTGCAAAGGCGGCAAGGTCAAGCCCGGTGGAAACTTCGAGTTTTCAGGAATGGTTACGGAGACGCTTCAGCTGGGCAACCTGGCCCTCCGCGCCGCACAAAGATTGGAGTGGGATCGTCCTAATCTGAAGGTGCTCAACTCCGAAGCCGCCCAGAAGATGGTTGCTCCCGAGCGCCGCAGGGGCTGGGAGCTGTAGCCCTCACTTCATCGGGGGGCGTGGCACCTCGTAAAACAAAAACTGCACGCCGACACCGGACTTCCCGTTCTTCCGGCTCAACGATTCCACGTGTGCAACGCGGCCGGTGAAGCTCCATTCCCCCACTTCGTCGCCGACAATCTCTTTCGGCATCTTCAAGTGCAATTGCAACACCAACCCTTCGGCTACCTTTTGCTCCGTCGCGAAATAAACTCCATGAGCGGAAATATTCATAGATGAAACCGCTTCTTCCCTGAGAGCAGCTTCCTTCGGCGCATGAAGCCGCAGCGGAACTCTCATGATGAAGCGGTGTCCATTACGACGCTCGTGTCCCGGCATAGAAACCCTTTGGCAAGATTTTGTTTCGAGCAAGCTCCAAACGGGCGGGCAGAGTTAAGTTTTACGGGAGCGGCGGAAGAGGGTCAACAGTTTTTTGTTTCTACAGAAAAGACCTGCAGGGATCCACCTGCGGCGATAGACTATGCCAGGGAGTGGCCCGGGCGGCCCGAAGAAGGCTTTTCCCGGCTGTTGTGGTGCGCCCACCAGTCGCGCCAGGCGCCGGCATTTTTGCCGAAGGATCGGCCGGTGATGGCTTCCAGCGTCGCGCCAACCAGGTTTTGCGTCGCTTCGTCGAGAGAATCGTCATCCAGTAAATTCAGCAACTCGGGAACCGCCGCGAGCCGCTGCTCTCCGGTAAGCAGTCCCGACTTCGAAAGCCCGTTCGCGGCGCGCTCGCGGATTTGCGGCGCCGGGTCGTGGGCCAGGATGTCGAGCAGCGCATCGATTGCGGCATGGTTGCCCAGCATCGCGAGCCCTTCGACCGCCCAGAAGCGCAATGCCTGGTTGCGACTGCACGCATAGAGCTTCAGCGTGCGGAACGCTTCGGCCGGCTCCACGCCGCGATTGCCGAGCGAACCGAGTCTCCAAAGGGCCATAAACCGCGCTTCGCTGCCGCTCTCAATCTGCCGCTCGAGTTTTTCCACGCTCGCTCGAGATTGCCCGAGGTGATTGGCCGTCAAATCGATCTCGACCGCTGCGACGCGCACCCGCGGATCGTCGGAATTGAGCGCCTCGAGCACCAGGTGGAAGAGCCGCTCGGAATCTTCGAGATGGCCGCGCCAGGAAGCGAGGTTCCGGCGAATCAGGCTCAAGGCGAGGTCCGGCTGTTCGATAGCCAGTCCGAGCAAGCGCTCCGCTTGCTGCTGTGGCGCCAGGTGCGAGATAGCTTCGAGGTCGCGATCGGTTGTGCGCGGTTGCGGCGTTGAAACCAGTGCCGTCGCTGCCTGTTGCGTAGCTCGGGCCGCCACGCTATGACTTCCGAGCCAATTCTTGACGACGTCTTGGCCCTGCCTGGCAAGAAATCCCGCCTCCGTCGATAGCAGCGCCGCGGCCAGGAACGCCGCCAGGTAAGCATACCAACGAAGTGGAGTCTTCACTGCCCGCAGCTCTGCGGTTGCAGTCGTTCCCGCGACAACTTTGGCAGGGCTGGTGAAGTTTGCCAAGGTTTTCATCCTTGCGATTCGGTTTCGGGCGCGCTCTCGCGCCCGGAAGGTGAAAATAGAAGGCACGGGAAAAACCAACAATGGTACTCCGGGCCAAGGCGGGGAAAAATTGCTGAAAACGCCTGTTACTTCAAGGCTTTTGGGGGGGGTTACTGGTTGGCTCCACGCGGTCGAAGCCCGTCCTATCGAACAGGGTACTGTCCGAAGAGGAAAAAGAGGAAATGAAAGAGATGAAAGGAATAAAGATGAAAAAAGATGAAAAGCGGCGCTTTGTGGAGTGTGGCGCCTCTGTTAGAATGAGGAGCCTGGTTTAGTGTCTCCGACAGGCTAGATATTCAGGCTTAAATTAAATTAGACCGAGCAGGATAACCGAATGGGACTGAAGTGTGATTTCTGCGGCAAAACACCGCACTACGGGAACGTCATCAGCCACGCAAACAATACGCGCCGCCGCCGCTGGAACCCGAATGTGAAGCGCATGCGCGCGGTCGTGGCGGGCGTCAAGAAGCACGTCCGGGTGTGCACGGCGTGCATCCGCGCCGGCCGCGTGAAAAAAGCTGCCTGAGCATCCAGCCTTGAACATACCTTTTGTGCACCGGCGATTGGTGGGGCACCCCATGGACTGCTCAAGAGGAATCCTCCGCGGCGAAGCCTGGCTGCCATTAGCCGCCCTGGCGGTTTCGATCGGGGCCGGCTGCATGCGGCAGACACAGCATGCTCCCGACGTGTGGGCCGCAGTCAACGGAAGGGAAATCAAGCGCGACGAGGTGGACAAGTATTACCGCACGCGCGTCAACCCCGAGGGACAGGAACCTTCGGAAGAGGAAGCCCTGTCGTTGAAGCTCAATGTTCTCGATGAGCTGATCTACAACGAAATCCTTCTCGAACGCGCCAAGAAGTTGGGCCTGGAGGCCACCGACGGGGAAGTCGAAGATAAATTCACCGAGCGAAAAAGCCCGTATACCGAAGAGGAGTTTCGGCGGCAATTGCGGGAACAGGGCATGATCGTGGACGACTGGAAGCAGGACATGCGCCGCCAGCTGTCGATTCAGAAACTTCTGAATCGCGAAGTGCTGGCCAAAATCACCATCACCGATCAGGAAGTTGCCGACTACTACAGCGCCAACAAAGCACAGTTCAATTTCGCGGAGCCGACTTACCATCTCGCGCAGATCGTGGTTACTCCGCGGAAAGACCCGCAAATCCGCAACCGTAAGAACGACGACGCCAGCAACGAGTCCGAAGCGCTGCGGAAGACCAAAATGCTCATGGACCGGCTCAACAGCGGCGCGGACTTCGCCCAGCTGGCCATGGACTATTCCGAGGATATGAACACGGTTTCAACCGGCGGAGACCTGGGCTACGTGCCGGAATCGGCGCTGAATTCGCCGCAGGTCGATCCGGCCCTCAAAAGAGCGGTTCTGGCTCTAAAGCCCGGGCAGGTGAGCCAGCCCATCGAAGCGCGCGATCAGGCCGGCGTCAGCTACCGCATTCTGAAGCTTATCTCGCGCGAGGCCGCGGGCCAGCGCAGCCTTTCCGAACCGCAGGTGCAGCAGAACATCCGCGATACGCTGCGCAGCCGCAAGGAGCAGCTGCTGCGGTCCGCCTATCTCGCCATCGCTCGCGATGACGCTCAGGTAACCAATTACCTGGCGCAGCAGGTCATCGAAGCCGGGGGCAAGCTCCCCGAAGCCGCCAAGACCTACATGCCGCCTCGCTCCATCGGCCACTGATCCTCGGGTCGCATCAACTTCTTTCGGCAGTGTTGTCCTCGCGGCCGCGTCTTCCTGCCACCCAGGGATCTCGATCGGTCATTTCTTTGAACTCACGCGACCACGCACAGCGCTTCCCCCGCGTTTACGGCTTGACCTTCAGCAACCAGCACGCGTTCGACCGTCCCACTTTTCGGCGAGCGAATCTCATTTTGCATTTTCATGGCCTCGACGACCACCAGCCCCTGCCCTGCCTCTACCGCGTCCCCCGGTTTGACCAGCAGTCGTACAACTTTGCCCGGCATGGGCGCGGCAATTTGCTGGCGGCCCTCCGCTTCCGCGCCGCCGTGGCGGCCACGCCACGAACGCGGATCGAGCACCTCGGCGGAGAATTCGAAGCCGCCGGTTTGCAGCTCGAGCTGCCGGTCGGAAGACGGCGTCACGCAAATCTCGTGAGATTGTCCTGAAACCAATACGGAGAAGGTGTTCGGTGCGGTTTCGACGACATCGGCAAGGCCCGCTTCCCCATCGAGTGTGGCTTGCCAGCCATCGCCATTGCGCGCAAACTCGACAATGCGCGTTTTGCCGGAAATGCGGACCTCGTATTTCATGGCATGCCGTCCAGTTGCTGCCGACGCCCCTCCCTTTTCCAGCGTGACGAGGTTTCCTTGGGGCCGGAGCCATCCGCAGCTTGCCCGGCACTCTGCCGGGATTGCCAAATGGCTGCGGCGATGGCCGCTGCATCCCGGGCGGCATTTAAATCGGCTTCCCCTCCTCGGTCCGAGGCGGACCGCGCCGCGGCCCGCCCTGGTCGCAACAGCTCATCGAACCATCGGGTATGAATCTCGCCGCGAAGAAACTCGGGTTCCCTAAGAATGCGCCGGAAAAGCCCTGCGTTTGTTCGAATGCCCGTGATGGTGTATTCATCGAGCGCCCGGCGCAATCGCGCAACGGTCTCTTCCCTGCTGTTGCCCCAGGCGATGAGTTTGCTCAGCAGCGGGTCGTAATCGTTGGGTACGGTCCAGCCTTCGTAGACGCCCTCGTCAAGGCGGATTCCCGGGCCGCTTGGAACCTGCCGGGAGAGAATTTTTCCCGGCGATGGGAAGAAATTGTTTTCCGGGTCCTCGGCGTAAAGGCGGACTTCCATCGCGTGTCCCCGCGGGGTGATGGTCTCCCAGGCAAACGGCAGGCCGTGCCCCGCAGCGATGGCGATTTGCAGCTTTACCAGATCGAGCCCGGTGACTTGTTCGGTGACGGGATGCTCCACCTGCAAGCGCGCGTTCACTTCCAGAAAATAAAAATTCAGGCGCTGGTCCACCAGAAATTCCATCGTGCCGGCATTGACGTAACCGCCCGCACGGGCCAGCCGGACTGCCGCCTCGCTCATTTTCTTGCGTAATTCCGGTGTGACAACCGGTGACGGCGCTTCCTCCACCACTTTTTGGTGCCGCCGCTGCACCGAGCATTCGCGCTCGCCCAGAGAAACCACGCGGCCGCGCGCGTCGGCCAGTATCTGGATTTCGATGTGCCGCGGGCGCTCCAGATATTTTTCGAGATACAAGCGCTCATCGCCAAAGGCATTCATGGCCTCGGAAGCCGCGTCGCGAAACGCGGATTCGAATTCGCCGTCGCTCGAAACCAGCCGCATGCCCTTGCCGCCACCGCCCGCCACGGCCTTCAGCAAAACGGGATAACCCATGCTCTCGGCCAGGGCTCGCGCGGCCGATTTCTCGGTCGGATCGTTGGTGCCGGGGACGGTGGGCACTTCGACGCGGCGCGCAAGCTGGCGTGCTTCGGTCTTTGAACCCAGCGCTTCCATGGCTTCGGCTGGCGGCCCAATGAAGGTGATTCCCGCTTCCTTGCACGCGCGCGGCAGCGCCGCGTTTTCCGCCAGAAAACCGTAGCCCGGATGGACGGCGTCGCAACCCGCGCGGCGCGCCACCTCCATCAACTTATCGATGCGGAGGTAGCTTTCGCGCGAAGGCGCAGGGCCGATTCCGTAGGCCTCGTCCGCAAGCCGGACGTGCAACGATTTGCGGTCAACTTCGCTGAATACCGAGACCGATCGAATGCCCAATTCACGGCAGGCGCGGAGGATCCGCACGGCGATTTCGCCGCGATTGGCAATCAAGATTTTCTTGAACATAGAAGAGTCGCGCGGAAAGAGTTTAGCATGGCGAGAAAAGCGAGCTAATCCTCCGGCTCTGTTCCGCTACTTCGCCAGCTTCTCCAGGTCCCTCCAGTGGATGAGGACAATGTGGTTCTCCTCGAGCATTTTCCTGAATTCCGCACTGGTCACAAAATCATAGTCTCGCTGGCGCCACGCCGAACCGTAGTCGGGATGGTCGAGCGCCACCGCCTCGAGCTCCGCGTCGTCATGACCAAGGTGCACGATCATTTCCGAAAGCCCCGGCTTCAAATTCTTGATGGCCGTTTCGTAAAACTCTTTCCAGCGGTCCGCGTGGACCGTAGGGTTGGCCATCACCACCGAATCCACGACGGGATCCTTTCCCGAGAGTTGCGAGGAGAACTTCAGAGGATCTCCCGGAATGCGCGGCGCCAAAAACGGCAGACCGTATTCGTGAGCGACCTTCACATACACGGCGAAAAGACTGGGCCTCGCGAAAAGCACGCCCATGTGACTGTCCAAATGTGTCGGCCGGATTCCCGCCGCCACCGCGCGTTCCACTTGCGCGCGAATCTCGCGCTCCGCCTCGTCAGGTTTGATATTTTGCGCCGCGGGCGCCGTTTCCGGCCAGAGAGCGCCCGAAGAATCGAGAAGGCTTGGCACTTTATCCTTCGATTCCACCGGTCCCCAGCGGTAGATCTTCCATTCGCTTGTCAGCGTGAGGTGCAAACCCAGATCCGCACTGGCATGGCCTCTGGCGTAGGCCGCAACTTCATTCAGCCAGGGACACGGCACCATCACGCTTGCGGAAGTCACCGCGTTTTTGTCCAGGGCGTCAAAACTTGCGGCATCCACCGAATGTGCAACCGCGAGATCGTCCGCGTGCACAATCAGAAGTTTCGCATCCGGTGGATAGGCCAAGCGCTCCGCCACCGTCTTGGTTTGTGCGCGCCCAAGGGCGCCCGTGACCAGCAGGAAAGTTGCAACCGCCGCGGCTCGACGCATGTGCATGAGACCCTCCCTTGTCGTGCGCACCGCTCCAAAGTATCACGGAGCGGGACGCGCACGGTTCGCGAATCGAGCGAAGCAACGCGCACTTGCGCTATCAGGAGGTTTCCTCCGGTCGTCTGAACAAGGGAGGGCGATGTTTTGAAATATGTTTTCTTCCCACCCTGGCGATGGTGTATACAGGAGCTTTCTTTTGACGGAGGGTTCACCCGGATGAAACGGTACTGTCTCTTGGTGGCGCTCGAGGCCATGGCGGTGTTTCCGGCCATGGCACAAGACTCCTACGTCGCACCCCCGGAAAGCTTGATAATTGACGGGGTTCCCAAAATTCCTAGTGCGCTGGCGGAAACAGCGGGACGTTATGCGGCGTTTCGCAGCGCGAGCCTTTCCGACTGGCATCCCACCAGGCACGAAATCCTGATCTCGACGCGCTTTGCCGAGACGCCGCAGCTGCACCTCGTGGCCATTCCCGGCGGCGCGCGCCAGCAACTGACTTTTTTCGCGGATTCCGTTGCGAACGGCCGCTTTCATCCGAACGCCGGCGACTACATTGTGTTCATGAAGGACGTAGGCGGCGGCGAATGGTATCAACTCTATCGCTACGACACGAAGAGCGGCGAGGTCACGCTGCTGACCGACGGAAAATCGCGCAATCTAATGGGCCCGTGGTCCTCCGATGGCGACCGCATCGCGTACATGTCCACGCGGCGCACCGGCAAGGACACCGATTTATGGGTGATGAATCCCGCCGACCCCAAGACGGATCATTTGTTGACGCCATTGAGCGGCGGCGGCTGGCGCCCCGAGGACTGGTCTCCCGACGACAAAAAGATTCTGCTTCTCGAAGAGTTTTCGATCAACGAGTCGTATTTGTGGCTCGTGGACGCGGTGACCGGACAGAAATCGGAACTGACGCCCCGCCACGCCACGGAGAAGGTCTCGTACGGCGAAGCGCGATTCAGCAAAGACGGCAAGGGAATTTACGTCACCACGGACAAAGACTCCGAGTTTCACCGCCTCGCGTACATCGATCTGGAAACCAAGCAGCCGACCTATCTCACCACGCCGATTCACTGGGACGTGGAATCTTTCGATCTGGCGCACGACGGCAAGCTGCTCGCTTTTGTGACCGACGAAGAAGGCTTGAGCGTCGTGCACGTCCGCGACACGACGAACGGCAAAGAGATGCCCCTGCCACACATCCCTACCGGAGTCGTGGGCGGGTTGCGCTGGCACCGCAACGGACACGACCTCGGTTTCTCGCTGAACAATTCCCGCAGCCCGGGAGACTGCTACTCGATTGACGTTGCCAATGAAAAGCTTGAGCGCTGGACCAACAGCGAGAGTGCTGTGAAAACCGAATCGTTTCCCGCCGCGGAGCTCATTCACTGGAAAAGCTTCGACGGGAAAATGATTTCGGGGTTCTTGTACAAGCCGCCTGCAAAATTCGGAGGCAAGCGGCCGGTGCTGCTGATCATTCACGGCGGCCCGGAAGGGCAATCGGTTCCCACATTTCTTGGGCGAAATCATTACCTCCTGAACGAATTGGGGATTGCGCTCATTTATCCCAACGTGCGCGGCTCGACGGGCTACGGGAAAGCCTTTTCTCTGCTCGACAATGGAATGAAACGCGAGGACACCTACAAAGATATCAACGCGCTGTTTGACTGGATCGCTGCACAGCCCGAACTCGACAGCGATCGCATCGCCGTGACCGGCGGAAGCTACGGCGGACACATGACCCTTGCGGTCTCGACATTTTACAGCGATCGCATTCGCTGCTCGGTCGATATCGTGGGCATGTCCAATCTGGTGACCTTTCTTGAGCACACCGAAGCCTACCGGCGCGATCTGCGGCGCGTTGAATACGGGGACGAGCGCGATCCCCAAATGCGCGCGTATCTTGAGAAAATCGCGCCGATGAACAACATCGAGAAAATCAAAAAACCGATGTTGGTCATCGCCGGGAAAAACGATCCGCGCGTGCCGGTGAGCGAGTCGCAGCAAATCGCCGAGGCTCTGAAACAAGCCGGCACACCGGTGTGGTTGATGATCGCCAATGACGAAGGCCACGGCTACCGCAAGAAGCCCAATCAGGACTTCCAGTTCTACGCCACCGTCGAGTTCTTACTGGAATACCTGCTGAAGTAAATCCTTCCCGTTTAGGGCACGGGGATTCCCAAATCGCGAAGGATTTTTTCGAGCGAAAACCTCGCCGCTCCGGCCGTGAAGTTCGCGCCTCTTACGCCGCCTTGCGCGGCCCTTCGCCACCCATTCACGATTCGCTGCAACTTTGCTCGACGAAGGGATCGCTTGGCGTTCGATGGCCGCTCTTGAACCGGGCGCAACGCGACTCCTTCCTCAGAGCGGGATGTTGCCGTGTTTTTTGCGCGGGTTGGTGTCGCGCTTGTTATCGAGGGCGCGAAGCGCGGTGATCACCCGTCGGCGAGTGTCGGCGGGTTCGATCACCGCGTCGATGTAGCCGCGCTCGGCGGCGACAAAAGGATTGGCGAAGCGGTCGCGGAATTCCGCGATTTTCTCCTGGCGCAGTTTCTCGCGCCCGGACTCCACGGCTTTTGCCAGGTCGCGTTTGTATACGATGTCCACCGCGCCTTCCGGACCCATGACCGCGATCTCCGCGGTGGGCCAGGCGAAATTGGCGTCGGTGCGAATGTGCTTGGAAGCCATCACGCAGTAGGCGCCGCCATAAGCCTTGCGCGTGATAACCGTAATCTTCGGAACTGTGGCTTCGGCAAAAGCGAAAAGCAGCTTCGCGCCATGCTTGATGATCCCGCCAAATTCCTGCTGCGTTCCGGGAAGAAAGCCGGGAACGTCTTCAAAGGTCAGCAGCGGAATGTTGAACGCATCGCAGAAGCGCACGAAGCGCGCGCCTTTCACCGAAGCGTTGATATCGAGAACCCCGGCGAGGTAGGCGGGCTGATTGCCGACGATACCGACGGGGCGGCCGTCGAGCCGGGCAAAACCAACGACAAGATTTTTCGCATAGTGTTCGTGGACCTCGAAGAAATAGCCTTCGTCCACGATGGAATGAATCACTTCCTTGATGTCGTACGGTTTTTGTGGGTCCGGCGGAACAAGCCTGTTGAGGGCCTCATCGCGGCGCATGGGCGGATCAGACGTGGCCCGGCGCGGCGGATCCTCGAGATTGTTCGACGGCAGAAAACTCATCAGCTCGCGGATCATCGCCAGGCAATCGGCGTCATCGCGAGCGACGAAGTGGGCCACGCCGCTTTTTTCGTTATGCGTCATCGCACCGCCCAGCTCCTGCTTGGTCACTTCCTCGTGCGTAACGGTCTTGATGACGTCAGGGCCGGTCACGAACATGTACGAAGTCTCGCGCGTCATGAAAATAAAATCAGTGATCGCCGGCGAATACACCGCGCCTCCGGCGCAGGGTCCCATGATCGCGCTGATTTGCGGGATGACGCCGCTCGAAAGCGTGTTGCGCAAAAAAATGTCGGCGTAGCCCGCGAGCGAGGCTACGCCTTCCTGGATGCGCGCGCCGCCGGAATCATTTAAGCCGATGACCGGCGCTCCCACGCGCGCGGCGAGGTCCATGATTTTGCAAATTTTCTGCGCGTTGGCTTCGGAGAGCGAGCCGCCGAAAACAGTGAAGTCCTGCGCGAAAACGTAGACCAGACGCCCGTCTATGCGCCCGAAGCCGGTCACGAATCCGTCGCCGGCCGGTCGCTGCTCCTCGATCCCGAAATCCACGCAGCGGTGACGGACGAATTTGTCGAGCTCTTCAAACGTGCCTTCGTCGAGGAGCAGGCGGATGCGCTCGCGCGCCGTCAACTTGCCGGCCTGGTGTTCGCGCTCGCGGCGCTCGGAACCGCCTCCGGCTTCGGCTTCCGCGTCCAAGCGGCGCAATTCCGCGGTAGGGTCAGTAGCCTGCGGGGCTTTCTGGGCTTCGGAGACCTTGGACGTGGGGAGCAGGCCGCGTTTGGTCTCAGACAACGGAACCTCCCTTGAATGGGTCGCCCGACACGGCGCTGGTTCGGGCGCCAGACGGGGCGTTGGTTCGGGCCCCTATGGGAGAAGATGACCCGTCAAAGCCGGTTTTGGAAAGTTCGGAAAAGTCCGCAGACGGCGGCTCTTTCCGGCTGAAGATGCGAACGGCCAAATGCGTGGCCAGCCAAGTGGTGCCGAGGAGCAGCACGATGCCAAGGAGCAGTTCCAAGCCCATGCCGACCGCGCGTTCGAGGGGCGTTGGGAGCGAAGTCACCTTCACCGTGGCCCACACCAGGGCAAACATGGCGGCAAGCGTCATCGCCACGATGAGCACGGTGGTGATAATCGAAGCAAGGATCGTTTTCATTGGACCGGACTAGATCGCTTCCTCTGGCCAGAGCTAAGGATAGCCCATTAGGGGTGGCGTCGTCAGTTGCAGTCCGCCTTTCCGCACCTTTCCGTGTAAAGACTGGCACTTCAAAAGACCAGCAGGCCGGGGGAATGCCTCCCTCCACTCGAGCCCGAGCCGCCGCTCGAAACGACCGCTCTCGGGAAAGCGGCGCCACCGCACCGCGCGTATTCGCAAGATACCAGGCTCAGTACAGGACGTGGTTGGGCGATCATGTGGAGTGCAAACCTGAACGCCAATGCCTCGTTCTTCAGCGCAAGCCGGACCAGTCGTCGGCCACGAGGATGGAGTCGACGGGATTGGAAGGATCGTATTTTACGCTGGCGGGCAGGCCGGGAACGAGGCGGTCGAGGCGCACCTGGCTCTCGAGGCCGGTGATGTCTTGCGCGGTGTGATAGGTCACGCCGGAAATCGAGTAGCTGTAAGAGACCAGATGGCGAGGGCGCAGGTCCGCAAGCGGACGGGCACCAAAACCAAACAGTTTTTTGCGCGGCTTCTTCGGTTCGGGCGGCTGCTCGGCAAGGTCCACGACCTGGCCTTCGGCGATGCGGCCGATCTGGTTCAGGTGAAGGCGGCGCCTGCGTTCTTGGTCTTCCGGGTCACCCTCCGGGCGGAGAAACGCGTAGACAATCATGGCGACGGCGGCGATTGCCGCTCCACCCATGACGAGCACGAGTTTCCAATCAGCAAGCATTGCTCTCACTCCGTTTGCTAGATCTAGGGGATTCGCGGGAACGGAAGACTCGGGCGATACCGACGCGACCGACCGACGGCAACCGTCAAACAAGCCCCGCTAGAGCGCATGCAAGAACTGTAGCAAGCAGTTCCCGGGGGCTAAAGCCCGATGCTCGTGCTCGCGTTCCTGTCGGATTTGCAGGGTGCGATCCCCAGTCGCCGCACAGGCCCCACTCCAGCGTATTCTAGCGAAATTAGGGCTTCAGGTGAATCGTTCCGGGGGTGCGTGCACCGGATTACGCAACACGCCGATTCCGGAGATGGCGACTTCGACCGTATCGCCAGAGACCAGCGGGCCGACGCCCGCGGGCGTGCCGGTGGCGATGAGGTCGCCGGGGAGCAGCGTCATCATGCGCGAAATCCAGCGGATCAAAACGGGCACGGGATAAATCATGAGTGAGGTCTTGCCGGACTGGCGGAGCGCGCCGTTCACGCGCGTCTCAACCTGGAGGCTCGCAGGATCGAGATCGGTCTCGATGTGCGGGCCAACGGGACAGAACGTGTCGAAGCCTTTTGCGCGGGAGAATTGCACGTCGGACTTCTGCAAATCACGGGCGGTGACGTCGTTCAGGCAGGTGAAACCGAGAAGATAAGAAAGCGCATCGTCGGTATCGCGCAAGTGCGAACAGTGGCGCCCGATGACCATGGCGAGTTCACCTTCGTGCTCTACTTGGTGAGAGAATTTTGTCAGGATGACCGGTTCCTCAGGGCCTATGACCGACGTAGAGGGCTTGAGAAAAATTAAGGGTTCTTTGGGCAGCTCGTTGCCGAGTTCGGCGGCGTGCGCGGCGTAATTGCGGCCGACACAGACAATCTTGGAGGGCTCGGCGGGAGCCAGGAGGCGAATGTCTGACAGAGGCGAGGCGTGCGCGCTTCGCGTCCATTCCGCCCAGGGCAGGCCGTTGATTTCGATGACGCTTTGGCCTTCGATGAGCCCATAGCGGGGTGTCGGAGTCCGAGCGGGGTCACGCGGGAGATAACGGCAAATTCTCATGAGTTTTCAGCTCGCCCGCCGCTTGGGATGAGAAATCTCGGCGGCGCGAGCCGTCCGGATAATCGCGGCAATCCAGGATAGCGTTGTGAACATCATGTAACTCACCGCCCCTACCATGAAGACCTGAAAGGCGCTGTGCCAATCGCCGAGCCCGTGGTAAATCAGGCAAAGAACACGGTAGACCAGGCTGAAGATCACCCAGGCGATCATGCTGGCAGCCAGAAGATTCCCGGGCCAGCGAAGAAACCGAAGAACGGGGACGGCAGCAAGAAAAACAAAAACCCCCGCGGCGGCGACGTTGCGCTCGAAGGCAAAGCGCTCCAGAAACGGAACCTGGTTGGCGATGACCAGCCAAGTGGTAAAAACCAGACTAAGGCAAATTCCCGTGTACACACCCGTGCGAATTGCGGCGTTGTGAAGAAACCCGAGCCGGCGGGAACCCGGCAAGTTTGTGCGAAGTTGCATGCGAAGCTGGGCTCCAAGACGCCCGTAGCGAACTCCGAATCTACGAAGGCCGTTCGGCGATGTCAACTGCAACAGGACGGCTGGGCCCGCTTTCGTTGCCCGCGCGATCCACGGCCGTCACGGTGTACCAGTAACGATGCCCGAGCGCAACCGACCTGTCACGAACGGCGGGCACGGGCAACAAATCCGGGGTAATCAACTGTCCCCGCGCGCCTTCTTGTTCACTTCGATAGACGCGATAGCCGGCCAGGTCCGTTTCAAGATTGCTGGACCAGGACAGGTCTACGACGAACGCAGACGGAGTTGCGCCGGGGAGCACGGCGGCGACGAGGTCTTGCGGAGGGGCAGGAGGGAAGGTATCGAGGGGCGTGATCGTACGAGGCTCCGAGTTGTCCGACTCGATTTCGCTTCCATCTGCGCGGACGACCGTGCGCACGGCGTACACGTAGGTCTTCCCAAACTCAAATTGTGCGTCGCTATAGCTGTTTGTCGTGGAAGGCCCAAGAAGCGCCGGCGGAGAAATCCAATGAGTGGCTGAAAGGTCGTTGCTTGTGGGCTCGGGTGCGTGCGGATCGATTTCTCCGCGATACACGCGGTAACCAGAGATGCCAGAAAGCGGCTCGCCCGCGGAAGTTTGCGTGGGGACAGGCCAGGTGAGATTCACGGCGGTCTCGGTGACCTGGGACCGCACCGAAGAGACAGGCTGCGGGACGGGAAACACCCGCGCCGTGACCACATTCGAATCGGCCGAGGCGCGCCTGGTCGAGAGCCGCGTTCGCACGAGATAAGCATACGTTGCACCGGGATGCGCTTTCGTTTCGAGAGGCGAAATCGGATCGCTGAAGCGCACATGGCCGGCGGCAAGGTAGTTGCCGACCACCGCCCCGGGGATGGTGTAGACCACGCGAAACGATTTCGGATCGCGTGCGCCATCCGGTTTCAGAGAACCGCGAACGATTTCGACGGCCGGAGCGGTCCCGAGTTTTTCTCCCAAAACGGATCTTGCAGGAAGTGAGAAAACCAGTTCAACGCCGTCACCGGCCTGCCACGCGACGAGGTCGGAAACAGCAACGGGGACGGTCGGAGAAGGCGGAACAGGATCACCCGGAGCGCCGCAGCCAGAAAAGAAAGGGGCGAATAGATAACAGAAAACCGCTAGGAACCCTGACCAGTGACCGGTGACCCGTGCCTTACGAAGAAGAGCCGTCTCCCGCCAAGCGCGTCGCGTGGCTCGCGAAGGCGAAATGGGAAATGGACATGGCAAAATGCCGAGCCATCGCGCCGCGCGTACGGCAATGTGAGGAAGCGCTTTCCTTACAGCAAAAATGGAAACCGCAGGTGGGATGACGGGAGCGGACCCATCCGGGCTTTCCAGGGAGCGGTGATACTTCCCTTCGCGATCTTGCATTTTCCAGTTTCCATTTTCGACACTCACAGAATGTAGCGGCTGAGGTCCTGGTTCTTGACAATGTCCAAGAGCTGTTTGTTGACGTAAGCGGCGTCGATTTTAACGTTCTTTTTCTTGAGGTCGGGCGCCTCGAAGGAAATTTCATCAAGAACTTTTTCGAGGATTGTGTGCAGGCGACGCGCGCCGATATTTTCGGTTTGCTCGTTGACGCTGGTGGCCAAGCGGGCGACGGCGGCAACCGCGTCTTCGGTGAAAGTCAGCTTCACGCCCTCGGTTTCGAGGAGCGCGGCATACTGCTTGATAAGCGCGTTCTTCGGCTCGGTCAGAATTCGTATGAAATCCTCTTCCTTGAGGGATTGCAGCTCCACGCGAATGGGCAAGCGTCCCTGAAGTTCGGGGATCAGGTCGGAAGGCTTGGTCACGTGAAAAGCCCCGGCCGCGATGAACAGGATGTGGTCGGTGCGAATCATGCCGTAGCGCGTGTTGACGGTGGTTCCTTCGATGATGGGGAGAATATCGCGCTGCACGCCTTCGCGCGAAACGTCGGGGCCATGGCCGGTTTCGCGCCCCGCGACTTTGTCGATTTCGTCGATGAAGATGATGCCCATTTGTTCCGCGCGCTCCACGGCCATGCGCGTGACCAGGTCCATGTCCAGCAGCTTGTTTTCTTCTTCCTGGATAAGGTATTCGAACGCGTCGGCCACGGTCATTTTGCGCTTTTTTTTCTGCTGGCCGAAGATGTTGGAAAACATCTCCTTGATGTTGTTGTCCATTTCCTCGACGCCCTGATTGGAAATGATTTCGAACGCGGGCATCAAGCGTTCGCGCACCTCCAGGTCGACCATGCGTTGGTCGAGCTTGCCTTCGCGAAGCTGGACGCGAAGCTTTTCGCGCGTGCGCAAGTTTTGTTCGCGCTGTGCGGTGACCTCGCTTTCGGGCGTGCCTGGAGCGGGAGAAGGCAGCGGCGGCAACAGAACATCGAGCACGCGCTCTTCCGCTGCTTGTTCGGCGCGGTCGGCGACTTCATCGAGCTTTTCCTCGCGGATCATGTCGATGGAAGTCTCGACGAGGTCGCGCACCATGGACTCGACGTCGCGGCCGACGTAGCCCACTTCTGTGTATTTCGAAGCTTCCACCTTGATGAACGGGCATCCGGCCAGCCGAGCCAGACGCCGGGCAATCTCGGTTTTCCCCACGCCCGTCGGCCCGATCATCAGAATGTTTTTCGGCAGGACATCGTCTGCGAGTTCGGGAGGCAGCTTCTGCCGGCGAACTCGATTCCGCAGGGCCACGGCGACAGCGCGCTTCGCGGCCGCTTGCCCCACGATGTATTTGTCGAGCTCGAGGACGATCTCGCGCGGCGTCATGTCGTCGAGCGCCGGAAGAAGCTCCTCTGCTTCTCCGGTGACGGCGCCGTTACCACCCGGCGCGAGAATTATTTCCTTTTCGGACTTAGTGGTCATCCGCGTTCTCAGTCCCAGGCCGAGATATCAGTCTCAGGTTTTCAATGAATAGAGGCACAGCCAAGACTAACACCCCCTCATTAAGAGATGCTACAGGCCCGGAGATGGTTTACAAATGAAATCGAGTAGGCCGACGCGCCCGAACTTTGCCGCTGGTTGCGACCGTTTCGCGGAATCCCTTTCCGGCAAAGGCCAGGCAAAACAGGGATTCCTCGTCGCTTCGCGGGTGTGGCCGCGGTCTTCAACCACCCGTTACAGCTCTTCGACCGTGAAATTTGCATTGGTATAAATGCAGATTTCGCTGGCGATGCGCATCGCTTCCATAGCCAGGTCTTTGGCGGACAGCTTGGAATGTTTCAACATCGCGCGCGAGGCGGCCAAAGCATAGCTGCCGCCGGAACCAATCGCCACAATCCCGTCGTCCGGCTCGATGACATCGCCGTTGCCGGAAACAATGAAGGTACTCTTGCTGTCGGCCACAATAAGCATGGCTTCCAGGTGACGCAGCGCGCGGTCCTTGCGCCAATCTTTGGCCAGTTCCACGGCAGCCTTCTGCAGATTGCCTGAAGTTTCCTGCAGTTTTCCTTCGAAGCGTTCAAACAGGGTGATGGCGTCGGCGGTCGAGCCGGCAAATCCCGCCAGAACCTTGTCGTTGTACAGCCGGCGGGTTTTGCGCGCGGTGTGCTTCATGACGTGATCGCCCATGGTCACCTGACCATCGCCAACGAGCACCACTTTGTTGTCTTTGCGCACACACAAAACCGTGGTGCCGTGCGTCGGCGCACTTCCCGGGTTGTTTCGCATCAGAGGATTATAGCGCCCCGAACGGTTGCACGCCAAAACGCTCGAACCGCTCGGCGTAAAAGGCGCGGGCCGGCTTCGAGGCCGGCCCGTTGCATCACGGAAGGGGGAAACCCCCGGTATGGCTGAAAATCAGTACTTGTTCCAGGTAAACGAGTTGAGCATGTAGTCCCCAATCGTGAACATTTCCTTCTTCAGCTTCATGTCGTAGTGGATGGCGCCATTTCCGACGTCTAGCAACTGATTGGCGATGACCGATCCAAAGAAGGACGCGTTCCCTTTGAAATCGGCGGTGGCTTTCGGAGCGTAGACGACAGCCGCGCTCGAGCCATTGCCGGCGAGTTTAATCGTGCCCGTCCCGGCATAAAGGATTTGCAGGTCCCCTGGATTATAAGTCGGGTTGGAGATGCCGTTGCCCTCCAGGTCGATCGGGGTGGCGTTATTGTTTCCCGTTACGTTGATGATAACGGGGCCGTATTGGCCAGCGTTCGGGCTGCCGACGGGATACGGAGCAACTGCCAGCTGAGCATTGCCGGTGATCGATAGGCTGTTGATGTTATAGACGCCGGGAGTCAAAGTTACTACGTCATTGCCGGCAAGAGTGATGTCCTGATAGCTGCCCGGAGCGAGCGTCTGCGTGCTGGTGACATCGGTCGTTCCTGGTGGTGGAACCGCGGGGGTAGGAAAGCTCACCGACTGCGGCAACTGGATGAGCCCGCCAGTGACCTGATTCAGGTTGCTACCGGAAAAAGCCGTGACGTTGCCTGCCGTGCACACGCCGAAGCCCGCATTGGGAGTTGACAATGTGCCGTTGATGGTCGGATTGGAGCCGCTGTTGCTTTCGTTCCCGTTGGTCCCGACGTTGCCTCCGTAGTTGTTGAAAGAGGAGGGGGCGCTGGCCACTCCACCAACCAAGGGCAATGCTCCGGAGTCATAACTGTCGGTTGTGCCATTGCCGGAGAAGCTCAAGGACGCGCAGCCGTTCGCGTCTGCAAATGCGGCGTAAGCAAAAGCCGGCGAAATGTAGCGTTCCAGCGTCGTTTGCACTTCGGCTTCGCCATTCTGCACGTTGGCGACGTCTCCATGCGCGGTGATCTGCCAGGTCTGAATGGTCACCGGAGTGGTGGTTCCGAACGGCAAAATCGAGACCATGGACATCAACTCCGCGGAAGCCGAATACTTGACCGTGTTGGCACCCGCCTGCAGGGGCTGGTTGAAGTTCATGGCGTTAGCGAAAGCAGCCAGCTGGGTTTGATTCGGATAATTTGCCGCCTGCGAGCTTAGCGTCGATAGGAAGATTGGATTCACGCCTCCGGCATCGGTCACCGGATAAGTGGTTGTGGTAAAGCCCGCGAAATTGCCGCCTGCAGGGGCGGCGGGCGGCACATAGGTGTTCATGATGAAGTTTGCCGCAGCGTGCACACCGGCCTCCGCCCCGTAGCGGGCCTGGGTCATCGTGCGGTAATTCATGCTCGAATAGGTCTCGGAATTGGACAGGAACATCAGCGAACCGGCCATGGCCGAGAGCACCAGCAGGAGAATCAAGGCAAAGATCAGCGCGGAACCTTTTTCGTTGTTTCGTTTCATGGATACTTCTCCGTTTCCGTATTGCAAGGCACCTTCATTGGTAATTGAGCAAAGTATTACCTTTGATGATCAATGGTGTAGGCTGAATACGGTTTAGATAATCAAGAGTCGCGAATTCATAAGCGTCGAAAACATTTCGCGGCGAGACGTTCAGCAGCGCCTTGGTCTCGGTCTGGTAATTGGGTCGCCCATTGACCAGGGGCATTTGTGGATCGGGATTCTGCGTCTGCACGGTGAGCGTAATCGCCACGTCGGTCACAAAGGTCATGTCCTTGGCCGCTGCGCTGACACCTGCCAGCGTCTGAAGTTGATAGGTAAAGCAGGGGACGGCCGCTCCGCCAGGATTAGCCGGATTCGCAAGAACACCGGTTAGTACCATCTTCGAGGGATCGAGCGGAGGCACCGCGGGTAAATCCCAGGAATTCACCTGATTGCGGTACAGAAATCCCGGAGCCTGTGGGGTGCCGGGGACGCACGTGTACTCGACGTAAACCATGTGGCCATCGCCGTTGATATCGCCGAACAGTTTCAGCACCGTGCCACTCGATCCATTCCCAGGCGCATCACCGTAGGGGTAGCCCGCAGGGAACATCGGATAGCCCGCATAACCTGGGGGCGGCGCAGCCATGACCCCTGCTGCGGGCGGGATGATGCCTGCGGAGAAGGCTCCCGGCACGCTGATCGGAACACCGACCGTGCCGGTTCCCGGAATCGCGGCAGGTATATGGCTATAATAAAAGGTCGCGTTCCATGTATACGAGGGATTCGGACAGTTCCCAGGCCCTCCGGCGCAGGTTAATTGCACCGCCTCCTTGTTCAGCCCGGTATCTATAGTTATCCATTCACCTTCAAACAGGACAGGAACTGGGACGTTGGCAGGGGTAGTGTCGAAAACGTTGAAAGTCACTGCTAAGGTAACCGGTTGGTCTGGTGTGATACCAAACGCGGCTGCCGGTACGCCTGGCGGCGACAATACCCAAGCTATGCCTGCAGGGGGCGGAGGCAGAGAGATTTTCCCGGCCTGGCCAATTTCCTGCTCCAACAGCTCTGTCGCGCTGCGCACACTGGTGTGCATTTCCGTGCGATTCGTGATGGTTCCCTCGGTCTTGATCATCTGCATCATCCCGGACATGACGACTGCCGAAACGGCCAAGAGAACCACCAAAGCCACCATTGTTTCCATCAGCGTGAAGCCAGCTTCTTTTTTGCGCATCATAACCTTTCACTCTTTCTCGATTCGCCGCATACGACCATCAGAAAGGACTTGATTTCAAGCAAGTTAAGGCGGATTTGGGAAGAATGCCGCCCTGACCCACGTCGTAGCGAACCTGGGTTAGAACGGTGATGGTCTTCAACTGCAGTGCCACATTTTCCGTGATTTGCCAGACCCGGACATATTGCCAGTTGGCCCCAGCGGCGACTGGGTTCCCGCTCTTGTCCACGAAGTCCGAATACCCGGCGACGGGCGCATTGGGGTTCAAGCCACCGCCCGGCGTCAGCCCCGTTCCGGCCCCCGTAACCACTGAAGGAAAAACAGTTGTATCGGTCTTGCCATCAGGATATTGGAGGGCGAGAAGCTGCTCCATTTTGTCTTGCGCGTATTCGGCGGTGCGCGCGGCCAGATGACCCTGGTTTTCCGTGGTGGTCATGGCCACGGTCGCCATGGTCATGATGCCAGCCGCAGCGATCAGAAGCAGGCATAACGCGATCATGGTTTCGACCAGGCTTATGCCCGCCTGGGATTTCTTTTGGCCACTCCAAAATCGTGCTGAATCGTGAAGTCTCATTTCCGCCTTCCTCACTTGTGATACCAGTTTCCATTGCCGTTTGCGCTGGTGGCCCAGACCTGGCTAAGGCCCGTGGGGCCAATGGTCACAGCGTACACCTGCGTGTTGTCGGTGATGTAGACAGCATCGTTTGGGTTCGGCAGTGCAGTGTTGGGATCGATGGGTATGCCTCGCGAACTGAAGGTGATGCAGGCGGTCGTCGCCACTTGCCCGAATCTGTTTCCATGTACGTTGTAGCACCTCGGTGCTTGTCCTATGCCGTTTGGCTGTGTATTCGGCGGCGGCGCGCCAACTCCGCCGGTGCCAAAGCTGACGCCCGGCGAGAGGTATTGAACTGGGCTGACTCCCGTCAGGCACGGGTTGTTGACATCACCGACGACTTGCCAGCAGTTGTTAGCCTTATTCCACACATCCACATGGAAAGTATTTACGTTGCTGAAGCCCAGGTCGATGTACACGCGGGCGCGTGTGAAGTCGGCAGCCGCCATGAGCTTCGCCTGGTTAATGGCGGCATTCAGGTCCCGGGCGTCTCCCGATATGCGCAGAGTGCGCCTTACTTGATCAAATCCGGGTATCGCAAGAGCAGCGATGACGAGCGATACGAACATGACCATGAGCACTTCCAGCGTGGAGAAGCCTCTACTGCGATCGTGTTCAGCTTGATCTGGTTTGCAGTTCATCCTCATTGTTTCCCTCATGCCGCAAGTTTCTCGAGCCGCGCCACTATGGAAGAACGTAAGGCGTCGACCCATGACATGACGGCAGGAGTAGGAAGGGCACGTCGAGCGCCACCGGGGGCATCGCGATAAGTCTTTTTGATTGTGTAGATTACGGAAGAGGAGCAGGAACACTAGCGGGGTGCCCGTCTGGGCACGGGTAATAACGTAACAAGTCGCGTTGCTTGGCTCTTTGATCCCTCTAGAGAGAGTCCAATGTGGAATCTACTGCGAGATTTCGTGGAAGGAGAGAATCTTGACGCTGGCGAGGGGCTGGGAAGCTTGCGTCCAGCAACTGCTGTAGCGAATGCCGTTGCCGCCCATATTGGGGCCGAAGAGCATGGTGGCCGTACCGAAATTGGGGGAAAGCGTGTGTCCGGAGCCATCGAGGGTCTTTGCCAAAAGGAAGGCACCATCAAATTCGCCGCTGCCGCTTTTGCTGCCCGTCACCGTTCCCTTTCCCACCACCATCACGATGCCGTCCCAAGAAGCGTCGGGGTCGTAGTTCAAATTGCCTCGCACGAGCAATAGTCCATAGCCTGTCTGATGCCAACCGGTCAGGTCAAGATCGCCGTTGACAACGATGGTCATGGGATCCGGGCTCGGCGAGTACATAGAAGGCGGCAGATTGGCGCCTTTGGCCGGGCCGGGGAGGACAACATCCGCGCTTTGCATGATGCTCTGCACCAACGCTTCGAGCTGGGCCGGGGATTGCAGGCTAGCGGGAACGGTGGCGATGACGTTCACATCGGGAGCGCCAGAACTGCCGGTGTAATTCGGTCTGTCGGCGGCTGGGATTCCCGTTCCGCCGTTTCCGCCCGCGGTGACATTGGCCTGATCCGCGGCATTAAATACCCCCACGGCGTGTACCGGCAATCCGGGTGCGCACCCGTTGACAGAATCCTGGTCGCCCCCTTTTATGCTGTAGTTTGCATTGGAGGTTGGTGCACTAAAAGCCACGCTGTTTGCGGAGCTACCACCGATTGTCAGCGCAGCCAGGAAAGGGGGTAGCGAGACGGAAATTGGGGCGACCAGGTACTGCATCAGCTTCTGGCTGCCATTAGGGAGGACGGCGAGAGCGGTGAGTTCGAGCGCCTGGGGGCCGACGGCGGAATCATTGCTGTAGCTATTTCCGGCTCTATTGTAATAGAGCGGGGTGATCGAGTCCGCCTGACCGTCAGCATCGACGTCCAAATTCAGGGATTTCTCGGAGACACCGTTGAGGCGTACCCATTTGTAGAGCGGACCTGGAAAGGGTAAGACATTCAGCGGACTCCGGTTCCAAACCGAGGACGTGGCCGGCGAAGAGCTGGGAGGCGCTATGGCCCCTCCGCACGCGGCGCCATGCTCCTGGCCGAATTGCGTGTCGGGATAGCCGGAACCCAGGTCCCAGGGCGTAATAGCCTCGCCCCCGCGGGAGTTGATGACGTAGACGGGAGCACAATCCCCGAGCGGCGTGGCCGGGGGCGGCAGGAATCCCGGCGCGGTGTTATTGAAAGAGTTGGGATTATTGGAACGCAGCCGCGCACGGACCTCTTCCAGGCCCGCCACGGCCGCGTAGTATACGTTGGTCGAGGAACGATAGTTGCCCGCCAGCGCTGATTCCGTTCCCGAGGAAACCACCAGGGCGATGGCCACAACCCCAATCAGCAGCAAAATGAAAATGGCGATGAGCAGGGCGATTCCGGCTTCCTGCCGACGCTTTCGGGTTGTTCTTCGCAGTCTCATTTCGATCTGGCGAAAGCCATTAGCTTGGCCCTTCATGCCCCTACGAAGAGGGATTTCTCGCTTCGCTCGGCATGGCCGTAAAGGGCAACAAGGTTACAACCAAATCCGAATACCAGCCTACTACGAACCTCATTGATTCGGATTGATGCGGCGGCCCCTCCCTTCCAATTGTACAAGGCGCGGCTGGCCCGTCGTAGCATCCGGCAAAGGCGCGGCCACAATCAAGGTAATGGAAACGTCCCGAATGTTTGTCGGGGAGTTATCCGGTGCTCCTAGCGTGGGGCAAGGCTGCGCCGGGTTCAGGGGCGTGCTGGGAGTATCGCACGTGTACTGGAAGATAGGCACGGGAGCCCCTCCCGGAAAGACCGCCGGATAGGCCGCCTCTAATTGAAATTGACCGATCTGAAGAGTGGGCGAATTGTTCACGACGTTCTGGACGAACGGCACGAGAACCCCGGCGGCGGAGCTATCCACAGCCGGGTCATGCGAAGCCTGTTTGGGAACCATCCCGCGCATGAGCGTGGTCCCCTGCAATTGATAGCGAATCCACTGGACCGAGCAGTTGGGAGTACAAGCCGGGTCATTCGGATTCGGCTCGGTTTCGATGATGATGTCGAAATCTGTTGGCGTGAAGCACGGCCCACCGCCGCCGGTTACGATCTGGCAGGGGCTTTGCGGAATCATCGTATAACCGGGGCTCCAACCGAAGGGCGCGCTGGTGACTTTCGTGGGATCAATGTTGGCGAAACTCGGCGGCGGAAAGCCGGCGTCGTTGATATCGCGCACCATTTGGTCGAGGCCGAGGCGGGCTTCCTGGAAAGAGGTCAGAACTTCCGACTCGGTCCGGTAGCGCTGCTGCGAAGAGGTCAATAAGGTGAAAGCCGCTCCGGTGACCAAAAGAAAGATGCCGAGCGCGGCCACCATTTCGATGAGCGTGAAGCCGCGCTCGCGCGTGTGCCTGCGGCCTAGCTTCATCTGGTCACCATGGTGTCGAGGGTGACGGGAAGAAAGAAACCGTTTCCGCCGACTTGCCGAACGCCAAGGAGAAAGCGTTTGGAATAGGCTACCGAACCGTTGCCGGTGACAATGACCGCCCAGCGGACGTCATAGCTGATTCCATTCGGATCTTTGGGATCCTGATAGGTAAAACCATAGCCGTTCGTCGGCCAAGCCGGCGGAGTCGCCCCGCTAAAATCGATGAGCGTCTCGTTGTTGAGGTTCACAACGTTGGTTCCCTGGACGACGTCGGGGTTTGCGGGATCTCCGAGCTGGCAGGTATTCCCAAGGTCATCGACAAAGGAACTAGACGTGAGCGGTTGGTCCAGCATCTGGTCTAATCTTCGCTGCGCAAACACCAGAGCCGAGGAATCCATGCGATTGCGGTAATTTAGCAGCAGCGAGGCAGGAACGAGTTGGGCAACGGACACCAGACCGACAAGCAGAATGACGGTAGCAATCAACATCTCGAGGATGCTAAAGCCCCGCTGACGTCGGCGAAGTCTTGTTATCGACCACTTCATGGAAGTCCGCAGCGTCATATAACTCAGTTCACCTGGTGCCAGGGACCTCCGGCCGGAGCACTCCACACTTGCGTGCTCCCGGAAGGAAGCAAAACTATGGCGCGATAGCTGGTATCCGGGTCGTTGATTCCACCAATATACATCACGTAACCTTGAAGGTTAGAGACGGCGCCCCGGGCGTCAAAGGCGAAACAAGCGTGAGTGCAGACGCTTGCGGAGAGCATCGTGAGCGCGCCGCCGCCGGCGATGTTCGGACCGGCAGGCGCCCCGGCTGTAACCAGGGACACAAAACCGGCGATGAGAAGCTGTTTCTCGGTCGGAGAGGGGGCCGTATCGGTGGACGGCCCCGTCCAAACGATCCAACCCGGGCCGCTAGCCGTCAACAGGAAACTCATTTTCTTGTTCTGGCGAACGGCTTCAAAGCGCGTATATTTCATCATGTCTGAGACCCGCGCGGCCGCGCTGTTGAGCTGATAAGTTCGCAAGGACCGCATCAAAGACGGCACCGCCAGGGCCGTAAGGATTAACATCACCGAGAGGGAAACCACCAGCTCGATCATGCTGAAGCCGGCGGCGGCGCTTCGCGGAGTGCCCGGCCGGGTTGCACTCTTACTCAAGGTCATTCCTCGTCCGAAGGCGGAACTGGTTATCTAGGAATAAGCGACGGTCCCAAATGCCAGTTATAGGCACCTGTACGGCCGGGGACCATGGCTCGCAAGTGCCGCTAGGCATAGTACTTTTTCAGGAACACGTACTATATCATACTTATAGGGGGCCGGAGGGGTACGGATGATGGGGAGAATGTAACAAATTGCAAAATGGCGCGTTCCTCGGCATTGTTTATCACTTAGCAACTACAGAGCACGCAACCAGACTATCTCGCAATGCAGGGTTGATTTCCTTCGCCAGGGCCTATTTCTTCTTGGAGACCAGTTCCGCGCCGCGCGTTTTCAGTGAATCTTTCGAAAAAAGATCCTGTGGGAAGCCGGGATTGTAGCGGCAGTTGTCATAAAAAAACTGCGCGGTTCTCCGGCCGTTGTGCTCGCGGGTAACCTGCATGGGTGTCCAGACGCTGTCCTTGAGGTGGTAATTCGTATAAATGGTGCTGTCATCGTTGATTTGCTGGTTCTCCGGATCCTCCGTGCTGACCACCGCGCGGACCAGAAGATGCGTGGAGTGATCGACCGCGAGGCGGTACTTGCGGCCTTCGCTGTCGTCGAGTTCCACCCATTGGACCTGCTTGAGATCAACGGTGTCGCTGCCGCCAAAGCGAATGGTAAGACCAGGTTCGTTGAGGCGGAAGCGCAACAGGCTGTCGACGTTCCGCTTCATGGCCTCCTGAAAATCCGTGACGGCAGGCGCGGGCAACTCATTGATGCCGCTGCGATCGTAGGACCAGCCGAGATCGCCGTTATACAAGGTGATCACCATTCCGCCGTGGGTAAAATCCAATCCATCAAGACCAACCAGCGACAGGAGGAGGGTATTGTGTCTCTTGGCGATGTACTCGATGCGCGCCTTATCGGGATAGTGGCGGAAATCGTCGAAGTCGATGTAGCCTGTGAGATCGCCGCTGTGGCCAAACAGCGCGCGTCGCCCCGAACACTCGCTCTCCCGCACTTCCAAATAGCCCGGGCCCCCGAGACCGTTGATGAGCTCATGCAGGATTTGCTTGCCCTTCGCTTCGCTTTGTTCGGGCATCATGGTTTCGGGATTTTGCGCGTGGGCGAGTGGAACAAGACAGACAGCGGCAAAAACAGCGACTGCAGCTGAGGTTCTCGACACCAATTGGCCAAGCGTTATCCGCACAGGACCGCGCCTCCATTTACATTGATGACTTCACCGGTCATGAAGTTGGCTAAATCGGAGGCGACAAAGAGGATCGGCCCAGCAATTTCTTCCGGAGTGCCGGCGCGGCGCAGCGGAATCACCGTGCCGGCCATTTTTTGACCGGCTTTTGTCTCAAGCACGGGGTTGGACATATCCGTGGCCACCCAGCCGGGGGCGACGCAGTTCACCAAAATGTTGTGGCGCGCGAGCTCGGTAGCCAGACCCTTGGTGAAGCTGATGATGCCGCCTTTGGAAGCGCCGTAGTGCGTGTGGAGGGATTCCCCGCGCTGCCCGGCGGTGGAGCTGATGGTGATGATTTTGCCGGACTTCTGCTTGATCATCTGTGGCACGGAAAAATGGATGATGGAATAAATGCCTTTGAGGTTCGTGCGGATCATGTCGTCCCACTGCTTCTCGGACATTTTTTCGATGGGGAGATCCTCGAGATTCCAAATACCGGCGTTGGCCACGAGAATGTCCAGGCGGCCCAGCCGCGCGATCGAGTGGTCGACGAGACTCTTGTTCTCGGCGTGCTTGCCGACATCGGCTTTAAAGGCCTCCACGCGCGTGCCGTGTTTCCGAGCTTCTTGCTGAATTTGGACGGCAGCATCCTTGGATTTGAAGTAACTAAAAACCACGTCGGCGCCGGCTTGCGCAAACATTTTGACCGCCGCGGCGCCGATGCCGCGCGAGCCGCCGGTGATGAGCGCCGCTTTGCCTGCGAGAGAAATCATGACACCCCCGATTGGAACGCGAAAAGCGAACTTGGAAATTGAAACGGGAAACTGGTCTTGCTACGTCTTGTGAGCGACCGCCTCGCGCGCGTCTGCGGCAGCGGTAACGAACTCACGAAACAATCGCTCTGAAAATGCGTCTCCGAGCATGCGCTCGGGATGCCATTGCACACCGGTGACCCAGTTGGAATCGCCCGTCCACTCGACGCCCTCGATGGTCCCGTCGGAGGCGCGCGAAGTAACGCGCAAATGCTTGCCCGGCTCCCGAATCGCCTGGTGATGCGAGCTGTTGATGACCGCTTGCGTCCCCCTGGCAAGCGTGGCGAGACGGCTTCCGGACACCAAAGTGGCCGGATGGGTCGGATCGTCCTGGGGTTCCGGCACGAGATCCTTTTTGCGATGAGGCGTTGCGGTCGACGTCTCCGCCCTAAGATCCTGAATGAGCGTGCCGCCCAGATAGACGTTCAGGAGTTGGCAGCCGTAGCAGATGGCCAGGACCGGCTTTTTCTCGGCAAAGGCATGCTGGAGGATGGCACGGTCAGCCTCTTCCCGCGCCGCATCCGCGGGCGCGGACAACCCCCGGTTGACCGAACCGTATTGCCGGGGCGCAACGTCCGCGGGGCTGCCGGGGAGGACAAAGCCGTCGAGCGTCGGGATTAGGTGATTTCTTGCTGGTTCATCCTTCAACGGAACGAGTACGCCCTCGGCCCCTGCTCTTTCAACCGCACTCATGTAGTCCTGCGTCTTGCCGCGCTTGCCGCTTATCGTGGCCTCTTCCTCTTCGGCAGACGTGCGCCAGGGGATGCCTACACGAGGACGACACGCTCCGCTCTGCCCGGTGTCAGTGGGGGACATAGAACAACAAATCGTAGCATTCGCGCCGAAGAGCAGCAACCGGGGCGGACGAAGCGAGACCAATTAGCCAAATCCATCTCGGACGTCAAACCAAACGGATGCCCTGCCCTACGACGGCGCGAACAAAAGCGGTGACCGGGAATGGCGAGTTGCATGCCGTATTTATGACTGGTTTATCTGCCCTGTGATAGGTTGGGCTGGCTGGAACATTCGATCGAGGGGGGATTAGGATGAGACTTTTTGGTGCGAGCAGTGGAAAACTCTCGAGAACAAGGCGACAGATTCGCTTCGGAAAGATGAGGGGCGGCATTGTGGCGGTTGTGGTAAGCGCAGCCGTGATCGCGCTCGCCGGGTTGGCGACGGCGCGCGCGGCCGAAAGCTACCACCAGCTGAAGAAATACAATTTCCCCGCGGCGGAGGGAAGCACGCGGGAGTACTTCGACTACATCATGGTGGATTCCGCGGCGCGGCGGGTCTATTTGTCGCACGGCACGGAAATCAAAGTGATCGACGCGGATAACGGCAGCGTGGTGGGCACCATTGGGGGCTTGAAGCTGACGCACGGGGTGGCGGTTGCGGACGAGTTTGGCCGTGGGTTCATCACCGATGGAGAGCAAGGGAAAGTGATCATTTTCGATCCCAAAACGCTAAAAGTGATTGGCGAAGCGAAGGCGGACAAGGACGCGGACAGCGTGGTGTACGATCCGGCGTCGAGGCGTGTTTTCGTCATGAATGGCGACCCGAACAGCGCCACGGTGATCGATGCGAAGAGCGGCAACGTGGTGGGGACGATCGCGCTCGGTGGTGGGCCGGAGTTTGCCGTGGCCGATGGCAAAGGCACGGTGTTTGTCAATATCGAAGATAAGAACGAGCTAGTGGCCGTTGATTCGAACACGCTGAAGATCAAGTCGCGGTGGCCGGTGGCGCCCGCGGGAGCGCCCACGGCGCTCGCGATGGACACCGCGCACCGAAGGCTCTTCAGCGCGGGGCGGAAGCCGCAGATGCTGGTAGTGCTGGACGCGGACAGCGGGAAAGCGATCCAGTCGTTCCCGATCACCGGGGGCGTGGATGCGGCGGTGTTCGAGCCGGAGACGGGGATGGTGTACGTCTCGACGCGCGAAGGTTTTGTGCACATCTTCCACGAAGACACGCCGGACAAGTTCAGTGAGGTAGAGCAGGTGAAGACGGAATTGGGCGCCAAGACCATGGGTTTGGACACGAAGACGCACAACATTTTCGTGGATACGGCAGATTTTGCGCCGGCGGGCACAAACGGGCGGCGGCAGGCGATTCCGGGGACGTTTCGCGTGCTGGTATACGGCAGATAGCGGCCCGCCAAAACGACGCGTATCTTCGGCCTTAACGATGCGCTTGTCCATCCAGGCGGGACAAGCACCGTTTGAGAACCGGTTTCAGGCGGCTCGAAAACATGGCCATGCTCCTCGGTCTAGGTGCGTGGGCGACCGGCAAACGTCATTACGTGTCGTCTTTGTCATACGCCGTCTGGGGGCCGGAGCAAAGCCCGCTCTGAGCGCCTGGCTTAGAAACCAGCGGGACGGTCGGAGGCAACGCCGAAGACGCGTTCCAGGGCCATGCCGGCCCGGCAGAGCGTGCCCTCATCAAACAAGCGGCCGATCAGCGTGATGCCGTGGGGAACGCGGCGCGGCGCAACGAATTTTGGCAGGGGGTGCTGCGGGTCGGGCGCCCAATCGGAGCGCACTTGGGAGACTTCGACAAAACCGGCGCGAAGCGTCAGTGAAGGATGGCCGGTGTTGTTGCTGATGGTGAGCATTTCGTCGCGGAGCGAAGGAACAAGCAGCAGATCCACATCGGAAAAAACGCGCGCCATCTCCTGGCAGACTTTGCGGCGGAAACGATCGGTCTGAACGAAATCCACGGCAGAAAGAAAACGCGCTTGGCGGAAAAGGTTGGGCCAGGAGTCGTGTGTCTGCATTTTCAGCTGATCGACGCCGTGGGAGAGCGTGAGCTCCTCGAAAGAGGCGGCACCTTCGGCGAAGAGATTGACATTGAGCGAGCCGTAAGGCCAATCCGGAAGAAAGACTTCGACGGCGCGCATGCCAAGTTTCTCGATCGTTTCGAGAGCAGCGCGGTCGACGTCCGTGGCCGGAGGCTGCTTCATCCAGTTAGGAAAGTAACCGACGCGAAGTCCTTTAATGGATGCACCGGAATCGAAGTCGAGGTGGCTCGGAACGCTCGAAACGTCGCCGGCGTCGGGGCCGGTGATGGCTTGCAAAACGAGCATGGCGTCTTCGACGGAGCGAGTCATGGGGCCGAGCTTGTCGAGCGACCAGCAGAGCGTCATGGCTCCGGTGCGCGGGACGCGGCCGTAGGTGGGACGAAGGCCGGTGATGCCGCATCGCATGCTGGGGCTGACGATGCTGCCGCCGGTTTCGCTGCCGATGGAGAAGCCGACAAGGCCGGCGGCGGTGGCTGCGCCCGGACCGGCGCTCGAGCCAGACGCACCTTCTTCGAGAAGCCACGGATTCACGGTTTGGCCACCGAACCAAATGTCATTGAGGGCGAGCGCACCGAGGCTGAGTTTGGCGATCAGAACCGCTCCGGCGTCTTCGAGACGCTGGACGACGACGGCGTCTTGTACCGGGATGCGGTTGCGAAAAGGCTCTGCGCCGTAGGTGGTGGGGATGTTGGCGGTGTCGAGGAGATCTTTTGCGCCCCAGGGGATGCCGTGGAGCGGGCCCCGGTATTTGCCGGCAGCGATTTCGGCGTCGGCTTTTTTGGCTTGCGCAAGAGCGAGATCACGAGTGAGGGTGATGACGGAGCGAAGTCTAGGATCAAATTGTTCGATGCGATTGAGATAAATGTGCGTGAGCCGCTCGGAAGTGAGCTCGCGGTGCTCGATCCAGCGGGAGAGCTTGGTGACGGGCGCGAAAGCGATGTCAGCGTCGTTCGAAGGGAGCGGGCCGGGGTCGGAATTGGTGCGGACGAAGCGATCGCGCTCGGCGGCAGGATGTTGGCCGGGAAGCACGGAATCGTACCGCGAGAACGGAGCAAGCGGAGGAGAGAGAGAGACGTTGCGCGGGCCGGTGCGGCGCTCCATCAGGGCGGCCATGTTCACGCGCCAGGAGGCGGCGGCTTGCGTACGCTCGGCAGGCCGGAGTTCCACGCGGGCGAGTTTCTCGGCTTCGGCGAAGGTGTCGGGAGAAACTTCAGGGCCGACGGCCGGGCCGGTGCCGAAGGCGGAAGGCGCGCCGGGAGGGAGTTGCGACGGCTCTTGCGCCTCGGCGTTGCGGGAAACCGCGGCGGCGAGAAGTCCAAGCGAAGTTTTTGCAAGAAACTGCCTGCGCGAATCTGGCATGAGCCCTCCGGAGATAAAGCGGAAGCATTGTATGCCAACAACCTAGGAGCGGAAGAGGACCGACTCGCGCTGGAACATTTTGACGGCGATGAAGAGCGCCGCGGCCGCATAGACGCTGCTCGAGAGCAAAATAAGCAGGATGTAGTTCCAGTGAAAAGTGCCGGCGACTATTTCTTTGCAGACCAGGCTAGTGCTGAGGATGGGAATGAGAGCGAGCTTGGGGGTGAGGTCGAAACCGGGCAGAAGAGAGGCGACCGCCGGGATGACCACGATAAACGTCATCGGGGTCAGGTAGCTCTGCGCTTCTTTGTAGCTTTTGGCGAACAGGGCGATCGTCAGCAAGACCGCGGCAAAGAGCACTGCCAAGGGCAAGGCCATGAGAAAAACGGACAAGACCGTAGGAACGCCAATGTGAAGTTGAAACACGGCTGCATCCTTTTTTGCCATCGCGCTCGAATGGCCCACAAGGTAGAAAGAGGCACCCATGGAAATGATCGAAAGAATGGCCGTCGCGAGAGAGGCGGACAATACCAGGAAGAACTTGCCGAGAACCAGATCCACACGCGATAAGGGACTGGAGAGGATGGTTTCCATGGTGCCGCGTTCCTTTTCGCCCGCAGTCAGGTCGATGGCGGGATAAATGGCGCCGGTCATGGAAAGAAGAATGACCATGTAGCCGAGAAGGCCGCCTAGTGCTGCCCCACTGACTTTTTCGGGGGGCGCGACGTTGTGTCTTTCGAGGCGGAAGGGAGAAATAAGGGAGTCCGGGAGATTCTTGGCTTCAAGAATCTTTTTGACGAACTCATCGCGAAAGGACTTCAAGGAATCTTCGACGTGCCCGGCGCCATATTCGGACTTCACCTCACCCTGGTAATAATGAATTTGGACGGTAAGTGGGGATTTGCCGTTGAGGGAGGCATCAAAGCCGGAGGGGATCTCCACGGCGGCGCGGATTTCCTTGTTAGAGATTTGGTCTTTCCAGTCGTCAGCATAGGGCACGATTTCCAGGTCCTTGCTAGCATGCAAAGCCGCAACCAGCTCGGGTGAGTTTTCGCCGTGAATAACCATCACCTTGGGAACTTCTTTTTCTGCCTTGCTCATCATGACGGCCATGAGGGAAGTCATGCCGACCATGAGAATGGGAAAAGCAAGGAGGGGCACAAGGACGGTAGAGATGAGCGTGCGGCGGTCGCGGAGCCATTCGGTGAGTTCCTTGCGATAGACGATCCCGATATTTCGAACGGACATATCAGTGGGCCTCTGCAGCAACGGAATGTGGCGCGACCACCTTAACAAAGATCTCCTCGAGATCGTTCTCAGAGTACTTTTGCCGGAGCTGATCGAGCGGGCCTTCAGCGAGGAGCTTACCGGACTGGATGATGCCGATGGTATCGCAGAGCTTTTCGACTTCGCTCATAACATGAGTGGAGAAGATGACGGTCTTGCCGTTGTTGCGGCATTCGCGGATAAAAGCGGTGATGGTGCGGGCGGTCATGACATCAAGACCGAGCGTGGGCTCATCGAAGATCATGACCGGGGGGTCGTGGACGAGCGTGCGGGCTATGGAAGTTTTTTGCTTCATGCCCGTGGACAGTTTGTCGCAGCGTCGGTCGCGAAAACCGTTCATGTCCAGGCGGTTGAAGATGTCGTCAACGCGCTTGTTGAGTGTGGGCTCGTCGAGGCCGTTGAGACGGCCGAAGTATTCGACTAGTTCCTGGGCGGTCAGGCGGGGGTAGAGGGCGGTCGCTGTGGAGAGGAAGCCGACGCTCGCGCGAACTTTTTCAGGTTCCTCCACGACATCGTGGCCGCAGATGACCGCTGTGCCGTCGGTCGGTTCTAGGATGGTCGCGAGCAGGCGTAGCGTGGTAGTCTTGCCCGCGCCGTTGGCCCCGAGCAAACCATAGATTTTGCCGGGCTGGCAGGTGAAACTGACGTTCTCCACCGCGCGGATTTCGCCGCGCTTCTTGTCCTGGAACCGCTTGGACAGGCCGCGAGCTTCGATCATTCGTAAGTCCTCGTGTGAAATTCCTGAAGCGGGACACAGAGCATTCAGAGTCTACTACGTAAGCGACCCGGGAAGATTACAGGGCGTAGGCAGGGCGGGAGCGGGGGCGCAGTCAGCCCTTGTGACAGGTAGGACACTGTTTTGCATCGAACTTATCGGGAGTAACGCGAAACATGTTGTTGCACTGAATGCACACGCGGTGAAGAACGGTGCTCGAGACGGGCGCGAGCTTAGCTGAGCGCTTCGATGCCGGAGGGCTTGTCTGGGCGCTAGGGGTTTCCTGAGCCATAAACTCATCCTAGCACGCCAAGGCTTGCCGGCCAACCAGCGGCATCCAGAACCCCGCAGAGAGCATCTTTCTTCTGTGAGGGATGAGCAACATTCTTGATGAAGAACGCCTCTTATCATGAAGACCATCACAGGCCGTTTGCGCCGGTCGGTTACTCTCCAAGCGCGCTTTTCTAGGTGTGTTTACGTAAGGCATGGAGCATACAGAAAGCCGCGCGGCCCTTCTTAGAATGCAGTATCTTGGAACCCTTCGGGCAAGGGGCGGGCCGCTAGCTGCCGAGCAATGGCCGGGGACTGTGCAAGAGAAGGGTATTTTCACACTCTTCGAGCGCCGAGAGCGAAAACGCGCGGAATAAGAAATCATGGACCGAAAGCTGCGAAACCGGATTCTGCTCTACCTGTTCCTGGCAGCGGTGTTGGCATTCGTCCTGATCAGGTTGAGCGGACGCAAGCCAGCCCCGAAGATTTCCGCCGTGACGCCGGTGCGCGAGAACCTGATTTCGTCCATCAGCAGCAATGGAAAGGTCGAACCCATCTCGCCTTACGTAATGCGCGCGGAACTGGATACGTTCGTCGAGAAAGTCTACGTCAGTGAAGGACAGCAGGTGAAAAAAGGCCAGTTGCTGATGGAGTTGGACGTCAAAGATGCCGCGGCGCAGCTTGCGGAAACGCACGGGAAGCTGCTCCAGGCGCAGGATGATTTGCGGGTGGCCAGGGCGGGAGGAAAGCCGGACCAGGCCGCAAAAGTTGCCGGGGATCTGACTAATGCACAAAAGAAGCGCGAGCGCCTGCAAAAGAATCATGAGGCGCTGGTGCACCTGATGGCACAGCAGGCGGCGACGCAGGAAGAACTGGCCGCAAACGAGCTGGAGCTGAGCAACGAGCAAGCGGAAGTTGCGAGGCTGACAGCGGTGAAGCAGGAGTTTGACCGCAGCGCGGGGCTCGAGAGCGATCGCGCGGCCCTGCAGGTGCAGCAACTGAAAGGCCAAGTCGCAGCGCTCGAAGACAAAGTGCGACAGGCCCGAATCACGGCTCCGGCAAACGGCACTTTGTATGCGCTGGGCAGGGATGCCGCTTCCTTGCCACTAAAAACGGGAGACTATGTAAGGGTCGGCGACCTGCTGGCGGAGATGGCGGACCTGCACCAGGTGCGCGTGCGCGCCTTTATCGATGAGCCGGATCTTGGCGGGCTGGAAGTGAACGAGCCCGTGAGAATCACCTGGGACGCGCTTCCCAACAAAACCTGGGTGGGCAGGACCGAAACCATTCCCAAACAAGTCGTGCAGCGAAACACGCGCAGCGTGGGTGAATTAATGTGTTCGGTGAACAACGACAATCTGGAGCTGCTGCCGAATACCAACGTGAATGTACGCATCAATTCCAAAGAGCGCCTGGGCGTGCTGTCCGTGCCGCGCGGGGCGGTGGAGGCCGAAGGCGGGCGGCGCTACGTGTTTGTAGTGAAATCGAACCAGCTTGGGGTAGGCAGGTCGACGCTGGAAAAACGCGAGATCCGCGTGGGAATCGCGGATGCAACGAACTACGAGGTCGTAAGCGGTCTCGAGGAAGGCGAATGGGTGGCGTTGCCCGGTGACGTGGACCTGCGCGACGGCATGGACGTCATTGTCCTAAATACATCGGCCGGGAATTATTAGAGAAGAACGAATGGCTACCGGGAGCAAACTCGGCTTGGTCATGGCGCTCTTGGCGGGAGCGGCAGTTGCGGCTGCTCAGCCCGCCGTCAAGCATGAAGAGAGCCTGGAAGAGGCGCGGCGCGCTTACGAAGCCAGCGATTACGGGAAAGCCATCGAGGTGCTCGAGGAGGCCTCAGCCAGAGAGCCAAAAAACGGCGACATTCAGTTGCTGCTGGCGAAAAGTTACCTGGAGCTGCAGCAGCACGACGCGGCCATTCGCAGCGCCGAGAAAGCCGTGGCGCTCGATCCGGAAAATTCGCTCTTTCACGAGTGGCTGGGAAGGGCGTACGGGGACAAAGCGGACCGTGCCGGATGGTTTTCCGCGATTTCGCTGGCAAAAAAAACGCGGAAGGAATTTCAAATGGCCGTGGACTTGGACGACCGGAATTTCTCGGCGCGCCAGGCGCTGATTGAATTTGATTGCAGCGCGCCGGGGCTAGTCGGCGGGGGAGAAGAAAAAGCCCGGCCCCACATCCAGAAACTGATGGAACTGGACGCGGCGGAAGGCTATTACGCGGCTGGGAATTGCAAGCGGCAGAAAAAGGACTTCGCCGGGGCGGATGAGGAGTTCACGAAATCGCTGGAGAGCCGCCCAAAATCGGCGGAGCTGATCTACGACATTGGCGACTACGCGATGAAGCGCGCGCAGCCGGAACGGTTGTTTTCCGTGGCCGAGGCCGGGGAGCGCGCGTCACCGAACGACCCGCGGGGGAAGTTTTACCGCGGAGTGGCGCTGGTGCTGATCAAAGAAAAACCCGAGCAAGCCGAACGCTTGTTCGAAGAGTATTTCGGGAGAGCTCCCAAGAGGAACGGTTATCCTTCCCGAGCGTGGGTGCACGCCTGGCGAGGGCGCTTGTATGAAAACAAAAACAACCTGGCAGAAGCGAGGGAAGAATTTGCGAGCGCGCTCCGGCTGGATCCGAGAAATAAAATAGCTCAGGAAGAGCTGAAGAAACTGAAGAGGAACTAAACCTCTTCGGAACGGCTTCCAGCCGGATCAGCAAGCGTTCTCCGAACGATAGAAGAAAACCATGGACATCAAAGAGACTATCGCGGTGGCCATCGACGCGCTGCGCGCAAACAAGCTGCGCGCAATGCTCACGTCGCTCGGAGTCATTATCGGGAGCGCTTCGGTCGTGCTGGTGGTCACCGTGGCACTGACCAGCCGGAAGTTTGTGCTCTCACAAATTGAAGCAACCGGAGCCAACCTGGTCTGGGTGGAACTGGTACAGCGGCCGGACAAAGCGCCGCCGCGCAGTTATGAAATGACCGTGGACGATATCGAAGCGGCAAAGTCCATTCTTCATGTCGTTGCCGTGGCAGGCACAAGCGAACACCCCATGACCACGACCGTCGATGGCGTGGACCGCGCCGTGAACCTCGTTGGCGTGACCGATGGTTACCAAACCATTCGCCGGCTGCTCATCGTCCGCGGGAGGTATTTTGACGCCGGCGACATGGAAATGCGCAGCAAGGTCTGCCTGATCACGACGCAACTCGCGGAAAGAATCTTCGCTCAGGAAAACCCCGTCGGAAGACCGATTCGCATGGGAGAGCTGACCTTTACGGTGATAGGCGTTTTTCGCGAACGCGTGGAAACCTTTGGCCTCTCGGAGATTCAGGAAAATTCGGCGCTTATTCCTTTCACGCTGATGAAGTATTACACCGGAAACGAGGTTGTGGGTTCGCTCGACGTGCAGGCAGACAGCGAAGAGAACGTGCCATCGGTGGCAAGGCAGTTGGGGCTCTTGCTGCAAAGCCGGCATCCGGTGGAAGCGGAGTACAAGGTGCAAACGCTGACGGCCATCCTGGGGGCAGCAAGGAACATTTCGCTCGCGTTGACGCTCGTGCTGATCATTATTGCAGCCATCGCCCTGCTCATCAGCGGAATCGGTATCATGAACATCATGTTGGTGACGGTAACAGAGCGAACGCGCGAAATCGGAATCCGCAAGGCGATCGGGGCGGCGCGGCGGGAGATCCTGTATCAGTTCCTGGTGGAGTCTTTTTTTATTAGTGGAGGAGGGGCAGTGATTGGGATATTGCTCGGGATTGCCGTGCCGGTCGCGGTGCAGTACTTTTTGCCGGGGAATTTGCGGGTGCCGGTGTCACCTTTAAGCGTGGTGATCGCCTTTGTGGTGTCCTGCTCGACGGGGCTGTTCTTTGGATATTTGCCGGCCAACCAGGCGGCCAGCCTGCAGCCGGTGGAGTCGTTGCGGTATGAGTGAAAAGAGAGCAACTAGGGAGCGGGCAGAAAGGATTAGAGGCCATTGAAGATGCGACCAAGGAGCGTGAACATGCCATTCCTTCGGGGTTTTGCCGGAGTTGCCGGGTTGCTGCTGATGGGCGGAGGCGTTTTAGAAGCGCAGGAGACGCCGGCGCCAAAGCCAGCGGAGTCGAGCGCGCAAACCGCGCTAGCCTCGCCGATCGCGGTCACCTTGAAACGGGCCATCGAGCTGGCACTGCTGAACAGCAAAGAAATTCAAGTGGCAAAGATTCAGGCAAGCGTCGCGGACCACGCGGCGCAAATCACCAAGGCGCAATTCATGCCTAACCTTTATGCCGGTTCGGGCGCCGGCTACACAAACGGCATGCCGGAAACGCCGGGCGGCCGAGCGCCTTCGGTGTTCAATGTGACCTACACCGAGCAGGTTCTCAACGAACCGCTGCGTGGCCAGGCCAAGGAGCTGCAAGAGCAAGCCAAAGCCCAGAAGATCGCGCTCGAGGAAGCGCGGAGTGACGTCATAACCCGCACAGCGATGGCCTATTTGGAACTCGCCAAGGTGCGCCATTCCCTCGAGCTCTTGCGCGCCGAACAGGAGAGCGCGGAGAAGATTCTCGCGGTGACTCAGGACCGGGAGAGCCAGGGGTTCGAATTGCCGGTGGAAGTGACCAAGGCGCAATTGACCAAGGCACGCGTGGTCGAGCGCATCCTGCAGTTGGAAGAGCGGGAGGACCAACTGGAAGTTTTTTTGAGGTACCAGCTGGGACTGTCAGAGAACCAGGCGATCGAAGTCACGCCCGAAGATTTGCCGGGAGAAGCGGAGCAGGCGGGCGACAATCTGATCGCGGCGGCGCTGACCAACAATCCCGGGCTGCGGCTGGCCGAATCCGACGTGCGAGCCAAGGAATTCCGGCTGAAGGGAGAGAAGCGAGGATACTTCCCGACGCTGGAGCTGGTGAGCATTTACAGCTTGCTCGCGAAATACAACAATTACAACCTGTACTTCACTCACTTCCAGCCGAACAATTTCAATGCGGGAATCGATTTGCGCGTCCCGATTTTCAGCGCTCAATTGCAGGCGAATATCGGGCTGGCGCGGGTGAATCTGGATGCGGCAAAGGCGAATTTGGCCAGCAAGCGCACCGAGTTGACGGCGGAGGTAAGGCAGAAAACCAGGCGAGTGCGCGAGATGGATGCGGCAAAGGAAGTCGCACGTCTCGAATTGCAGCTCGCGCAGCAAAACGTCGCGGTGCGGCAGGCGCAATTCGGCGAAGGGAAGCTAAACCTGCGGGACATGGAAAGAGCGAGATTGGATGAAAATGACAAGTGGATGGCCTACCTGGACGCCAACTTCCAGAGGCAGCAGGCGCAGTTGGATTTGCTCAAAGCGGCCGGACAGTTGGACAAAGTGTGGCAATGAGCACGACGGCTGGCCCGTGTTTGCTGACTGGTGACAGAGAATGCTCGACCAGAAAAGTTTTGGGGCGCTTTGGGAAGCCGCGAAACGGCTGGATTGTGGTTTTACGGGGTTACCGAACCTGGAAGGGCAGCCACCTGGAATGGACCGCCTTGAAGAGGTACTGAATACGACAGCCGAGCGGCTGAAGGACAACTACCCGTATTTTCATCCTCTCTATGCCGGACAGATGCTAAAGCCGCCACACCCGGTGGCGCGGATGGCCTACGCGCTGGCCATGTGGATCAATCCCAACAATCACGCCTTGGATGGCGGGCGCGCCACGTCGGCGATGGAAAAGGAAGCCGTCACCGAGATTGCCGCCATGGTCGGTTGGACAAGTTTTCTGGGGCACCTCTCGAGCGGCGGAACGATGGCAAACCTGGAAGCCTTATGGGTTGCGGGGCAACTCCATCCTGGGAAGAAAATTCTGGCGAGCGAACAGGCGCATTACACGCACCGCAGAATCAGCGGCGTGCTGCAACTGCCGTTCGAATCGGTGGCTACCGACCAGCTCGGGCGCATGGACAGTAATGCGCTGGCGACACGCCTGGAGCATGGGGATGTGGGAACAGTTGTTGTCACAATGGGAACGACGGCAACGGGTTCCGTGGATCCATTGCCGACGACATTGGAGTTGAGCGCGAAACACGGGTTCCGGGTTCACGCGGACGCGGCTTACGGAGGATATTTCGCTCTGGCGCAGAATCTCGAGAGAGACGCAAGACTGGCTTTCGACCAAATAGGAAAGGCCGACTCCATCGTGATTGATCCGCACAAACACGGTTTGCAGCCGTATGGATGTGGATGTGTCTTGTTTCGTGACCCGCGCATTGGGCGGCTGTATAAGCACGATTCGCCGTACACGTATTTCAGTTCGGCGGAATTGCATTTGGGAGAAATCAGCCTGGAGTGCTCGAGGCCCGGCGCGGCGGCGGCAGCTCTTTGGGCGACGCAAAGGCTGCTGCCGCTTAAGAAGCACGGAGAATTTGCGCGCGGATTGGAACGGGGCAGGAAATCTGCGCTGGCGTTGTTCGACAAACTGAAAGCGGATTCGCGGTTTGTAACGGCCTTTACTCCGGAGCTGGACATCTTAGTGTTTGCGCCGCGCGGTGAAAGTGTGAGCGAATCTTCCGAAATGAGCCGGAAAATCTTTGAAGCCGCAGCCAAGGGCAACCTGCATCTGGCAGTCGCAGAACTGCCGGTTCATTTCTGGGAGAAGGACCTCGGCCTAATGAAACGCGACCGCGACAGACTGACCTGTTTGCGGTCCGTGCTGATGAAACCGGAACACTACGACTGGGTCGAGCGCATTTGGGAGTTGCTGTCGGAAGCCGCTTCGGAAGTCTTTCGAACCTCTGCCGGGGGCCGCGCGAAAGAAAGTAGATAACCGACAATGTCCCTCAGGCGGTTATGCAAAAAAAATGGTTTCCCAACCGGCAGTGCCGCCTGTAAGTGCCGTTTGCTGCGGGATTTCGACGTTCACGCCCCGCTACCACCCATTCCGGAGAAAGATTTGAGACGATGCAACAAAGTCGGGTACACTGTAATCTAAGCATCGGGCACGCGGTCGTGTGTCATCGAAGCCCGCGTGGGTTATTGCTTCGATGCTCAGCCCAGAAGAACTGCCCAAACAAAACATCTCTTGTGGAACACCTGAGGGTGATGAATGCCGGAAGTGATGAAAACTTTGTTGCTGA
>WNGG01000279.1_pt1 | contig 53850 bp, 66 predicted proteins | sample 5400661 | NCBI WGS metagenome assembly WNGG01 (sample SAMN13153372, study PRJNA577476) | soil metagenome | isolation source: 100 cm soil or saprolite under Garry oak tree replicate 1 | place: USA:California | collected 2016-06-15 | reverse complement strand
CTTTCCCTGGAGCTGCCAGGGCCGCGACGAGATTCGCCGCCGGAACAAGTGCCACCTCGGCCAGGGATGAGCCATCCAGGGCAACCAGGGCCGAGATGGGATAGGCTGCATCTGCATGTGAAGCAGCAGGCACAGGTTCGCCTCCACGCAGCACGAACACCGGCACAGGGCTTTGCCGCACAACTTTTTGCGCCACACTGCCTAGCACCCAGCGTGTGAAACCGGTTCGCCCATGGCTGCATATGATAATAAGATCTACCGATTGCGACTCGGCCTCAACGAGGATAGCCTGCGCCGGCAGCCCAAACAGAACCCCGGTGGTGGTTTCGATCCCTGTAAGTTCACGCGCCTTGGCAACACGGTCGAGGTAGCTGGAAGACACGGACAGCTCCGTCTCGATGACCTGCTCTGTTAAAAGCGGCGCCTGGGCCAGCCCACCTCCGTAGTCAATGGGCGGACTGACAACTTGCAGTAAGTGGATTGAGCCGCCTGACACGCGCGCAACTCGCGCTGCCACCGCTAAAGCCCGCTCCGCACGAGAGGATCCGTCGAGTGGAACGAGAATACGCTGAAACATCATAACGCTCCTTTTTTCTAGATCGCGGTACATCCTGCCACGGCGCTCCACCACCTCCATTACTGTACCGCTCCTCGTCTCAAGGATAGACTTCGCATGTCACACTTCCATCACAAAGAGGAACACCATGCTCACAAAGAACTCACAGAGAAGGGGTCTGCCCTTCTTCCATACCAATCGCCTCAGATCATCCGAGCCCTGTAAAGGTGACGATGTTCCTCGTTAGGTCTCTATGATGGTGTCGCCCAGAATCGTGCTGCCTTTGTGATGAGCAGGGATTACAATGCATAGCGGAGTACTCCAAGTGTGTCCCGGTTCTGTTAAAGGATTTTCCATGAAGCCATTTAGAGCCGAAAACGTAATCAACCCGCAGCAAGAACGGCTTCACTACCTTGACTGGCTCAGGGTCCTGGTCGTTCTGGGAGTGTTTTGCGCACACATCATCTCTATTTTCGATACCTTCTACTGGCATATGAGAACAGAGCAAGGAACCCACTGTGACCCTTTTGTGAAGGGGTAGCTGACCATCGTGAGGAGGTTGTGATGCCAGTGGTTTATCCTGGTACCAGGAAGAAACGAGAACGACCGAGAGCGGTCTTGCGTGTGAGCGTTTTGAAAGAGGTTGCTCAAGCGCATGGAGATGCCGCGATCGGTACAAAAGAGGAGGATTCTCATGTTGGACCATGCATTTCGCCTGCCTATCTCTGTCGATTACGCTCCTGAAGGTCGTCTTTGCGAATGGTGCGGGAAGCCCGCTGTCCACCAACTCACTGCCAATGGCGGGATAAACCACAACGAGGGAGGCTGCTTTTGCCAGGCGTGTAGTGAAGAATTCGCCCGCGCTGTTGCTGATTCGCTGAGCAGGGTCATCACTGTCGATACACCCGCCTCTACACCGGCGTAAATAGTAAATGCACGGAACGGATTCTGAAAGAAGTTGGGATACCACAACCTGTGCCGCGTCTGAGGCCCGCGCTAGTTATGTAGTGAACGCGCTTCTAACGTTATCACGGCAGGAGAGATTTTGGAGATGAAACCTCGCCAGCGCCCTTGGGGCGGGGGATTCTATTTGTGATCGAACTGTGATCGATTTTTTATTGACAAGTATCATATCGTACCATACATTATTAAGTAGGCAGCCGTGAGAAGCATACCACGACAATTTGCCAAAATGTGCTGAAATCTCCAATGGCTGGAGAGGTCTTTCGTGAGAAGGAGCGTTGGTTATGTCACAGATAGATACGACACCTGTAGAGCCCGAAGTAGAGATGAAGAAGGAACGCGGATACCGCGAAGAGTTGCAGGTGATGGGTGAGCAGTTGCTTACAAAGGTCAAAGAGGTGCTTCATGAAGGCAATGTCCGTCGCATCATCATCAGGCATGAAGGACAGACCGTTATGGAGTTACCGTTGACTGTTGGTGTAGTGAGTGTTCTTGCCATGCCGCAACTGGTTGCCATCGGCGCAATTAGCGCATTGCTTGCCCAGTACTCGATCGAAGTTGTGCGCTTCGCAGAGTCCAAGCCGGCAGTGTAGCAATTCCCACGGTCGCGGCCTTGCTCTCAAGGAGGCTGTATGGATCGCAAAGCAGCCTGCGAACGGCTGCTCAAAGAAGGGTTCACCGCCCAACAACGAGAGAATTTAGCCAGATTGGGCAAGGATTATGCACGACGCGAGTTGCTTGATCTCCCTGTGGAGGATCGTTCCTCAAACTGGTCGGTCCCATCACGGCCTCAACGCTTTCTACCCTTGAACCCGTGGTGACCGTCGGATTGGCCGCGGTTGTCCTGAGTGAGACGTTGGGTCTGTTGCAACTCTGTGTTGGCGTGCTCATTCTCCCGGCTGCCATAACGCTCATTCGCAGCGAGACACGTCAGCAGAGGCCGAATGACCCTCACGGTGAGGGGAGTACCGAAAGGGAAAAGGAAGAGCTAAAGTGACCTACATCAAAAGGAGGACATATGAACACATTAGTTGTCTACGATTCACAATATGGGAACACCGAGCGGATTGCCCAGGCCATCGCCGACACGTTGGGTGCCTTTGGACAGGCGCAAGCCGTCCATGTTGATCCAGGGCATCAGGTCTCGTTCCAGGGGGTGGACCTGCTCATTCTAGGGAGTCCCACACAGGGATTCAGACCAACCCTGGCTATGCAGTTCTTGCTCGGAACCGTCTCCTCCCAACGGCTTAGGGGACTGGCAGTCGCTTGCTTTGATACCCGCTTCCGCGGACGGCTGTGGAAGAGTTCTGCCGCGCCGCGCATGGTCAGGCAGCTGCGCATGATGGGAGTCGAGCCCCTGGTTCCGCCGGAAAGCTTCTTCGTGAAGTCCATAAAGCAGGAGGGTCCCCTGCTGGCTGGAGAAGTAGAGCGAGCAGCCACCTGGGCTCGGATGCTTTTCCAAAAAGCGGAGGCATCTCATGCTGCCATGCAACGATAGGACGAGGAGCAGTGTTGTGAAAACATCCAGTATGCAACCCCATCCGCGAGCCAGAAGCCGATGGATGAGCCTCCTTTTGAAACAACAGAGTCCGTCTGGAAGCCTCTCTACAGAGTTGCCGGAGTGGCCGCTCTGATCATGGTCGTGTTCATTCCAATCCAGAGCATCGTCTTCGTTGTCTGGCCGCCACCGAAAGGAGCTTCTATCATGCCTCCGTTACTCGCATTACCCGCTGTCGATGGCGTAGAGATCACCACCATCATGGATAACTCGCTTGATCTGCTGATGTCCTCAACGCCAATGGCACGTCGTTTCCCGCTGCCGCACTATGGTTTCATACGTCCTCAATTGCGTGCCGAGCATGGTGTTTCCTTGTTGATCACCGTGATCGACCAGGGGAAGCGTGATACCATGCTCTTTGATACTGGAGTGACGCCTGATGGAGCATTGCACAACCTGGCCGTACTGGGCGTCGACCTCGGTACCATTCAGGCCATTGTCCTGAGCCATGGTCATACTGACCATACACACGGGCTGGATGGCTTCCTCGACAAGCTTGGCAGACGACACATGCCCATCTTGCTCCATCCAGATGCCTTCCTCAAGCGTCGCCTTGTCTATAACGATAACAGTATCCTGGACTTACCACCCCCGTCACTGCATGACCTGGAGCGGGAGGGGATAGAGCTCTTAGTGGAACGCGGCCCCTCATTTCTGATCAATGGCAAGCTACTGGTGACGGGACAAATCGAGCGTACCACTGATTTTGAGCAAGGATTGAAAAATCAGCAGGCCGAGGTCGATGGAACCTGGCAACCTGATCCATGGGTCTATGATGACCAGGCCATTGTCATGCATGTCCGCAATAAGGGGCTGGTGGTGGCGACTGGCTGCGGCCATGCGGGCGTGATTAACATTCTCCGGCAAGCGTGTGCGCAGACAGGCGTTGAGCAGGTCTACGCTTTGTTGGGTGGCTTCCATCTCAGCGGGGCGCACTTCGAGCCCATCATCCCTCAAACGGTCGAGGCGTTACAGCGGATCAACCCGGTGGTCGTTGTGCCTGCCCACTGCACGGGATGGCGCGCTACGCACCGCATTGCTCAAATGATGCCAGATGCCTTTACGCCTAACAGTGTCGGGACCACCTTTGTGTTCATGGGGTAGTACCGGTATCGCATCCTAGCTGAACTCTGTTGTTTCCGCGGGAGTGAATTTGCTTATGTGGGAGGGTGGATGTGTGCAAAAGCAGTCTGAGGAAAAGCTCCAATCGGGCCCATGAGTAACGGCGGCCGTTACTCATGGGCCCGATTTTTCGAGAGCCACTCTCTTCTTCTTCCGAGGAAGAGGTGGCATGTCATGCTCATAGCACCTTGCGGAAGCACAAGAAATGTGACCTCGCTGTGAGGTTTTCAGCCTCTGCTGTGATAGGTCAGTGATCTTACCATTCTATATTTATAATACTGAATGAATATTCGAATAACAGCATAAAGGAGCAAAACAATGGCTGAGCAGATGACTGCCACCGTGAGACTGGAGACAGAGATGCGTTTCGATGCCGAGGCTGGTTCCGGTCATCACCTCACCCTTGATGCAGCAGAACACGGCGGAGGACACAACGAGGGCTTTCGCCCAATGGAGCTGTTGTTAGTTGGCCTGGCTGGCTGTACCGGGATGGATGTCATCTCGATTCTGCGCAAGAAGCGAGAGCCTGTGACCGGTTATGCCGTGCATGTCGTGGGTGTACGTGCAGAAGAACACCCGATGGTGTTTGTCGAGATCGACGTTGTGCATATTGTCACCGGGCACCACATTCAATCAGAAGCGGTGGCACGGGCCATTCAGCTTTCGGAGGAACGGTACTGCGGGGCGGGTGCGATGCTCGGGAAGGTCGCTCACGTAACCCATACCTTCCGCATTCTTGAGGCCGCCGAGACGCAGGCCATCACTGTTGCGGATACGCGGGCTATGACGGCAATTGTCCCATAAACACAAGAGGCTTCAGTTGTCCTGATCTGAAGCCTGGAAAAACACAGGAACAACACTGCGAGTCGATCCTTCCTTGTCGCTGAGACAGGTGGGATCAAGCACATGAAGGAGGAAAACCATGCAAGAGCGAATGTCGTTGATTGTTTTTTCCGGCACCGTTGATAAGCTGATGGCCGCATCCATCCTTACCACAGGTGCAGCAGCGATGGGACTGGAGGTGGAAGTCTTCCTGACCACCTGGGGGTTGGAGGCATTCCGCAAGGACAACTATAAGACCAACATGAAGGTCAGCAAGGACTTCGAAGAGTATGCCCCCGTCATGATGGAGCAGATGATGGCGAAGAAAGTCCCCTCCTGGATGGACAACTTCAAGAATGCCATGGAGATCGGGGACGTCAAAATCTATGCGTGCAGCATGACGATGGAACTCTTCGGCATGAAACTGGAAGACCTGGAACCTATCGTGACCGATATCACCGGTGTCGCCACCTTCGTTGAGCGTGCCAAAGAAGGACGTATCACGCTGTTCATCTGAGACGTGGAGGGGCGACCTTCGTGGTTGCCCGCCAGTGGACTTGAAAGGAGTTGAGGACCATGCCAGAACTGACTGACATCACGATTGATAAAGAGATTGATGCGCGCGGCAGCTTTTGCCCGGGGCCTCTCATGGAGCTCATTCGCGGCATGAAAGCGCTGCCGGTTGGCGCTGTGCTGGCCGTCTTGTCCAGCGATCCGGGTTCTGCAAAAGATATCCCGGCCTGGATTCAAAAGGCCAAACACGACTACCTGGGCGCCTTTCCAGAGCAAGGCTACACACGATTTTTAGCACGCAAGGCGCATTAAATGTACAAGGAGACACTCGTATGCCCCAACATATATTGATTGTCGGCGGGGGTGTGGGCGGAACGATTGTGGCCAATCTGCTGGCCCGTTCCTTGCACCACCAGGAGGCAGAAATTACCCTGATTGATAGCACGGGGAAACATACCTATATGCCTGGCTGGCTGTACCTGCCGTTTAACCATATGAGTGCTGAGAGCGATCAACTGATCCGCCCAGAGCGAGATCTGTTGAACAACCATGTGCATTTGGTGACAGGTGAAGTGCAGCAGATCGATGTCCAGAATCGCGAGCTCCATGTGCATCACAGCAGGGGGCTGGACGAAATCGTTGGTACTGGTGGCGCAAGCCAGGCGGTCTATCCCTACGATTACCTCGTGCTGGCAACCGGAGCGCGCCTGGTTCCATCAGACCTGCCGGGGTTGGCAGGAACTGAGGGGAAATGGCACCACTTTTACAGCGCCGAGGGCTCCTTGCAACTCCGGCAGGCCTTGCACACCTTTGAAGGGGGACGGATCGTAATCACGGTTGGCGGCATCCCGTATCGCTGCCCGCCAGCGCCGCTGGAATTTACCTTCCTGCTTGACGAGTGGCTGCGTAAACGCGGTCTGCGGGATCGGACCGAGATCCACTATCTCTATCCGCTTCCACGCGTCTTTCCTATTGAGAGCGTAGCAGAGGTCGCAACGCCGCTGTTAGAAGAGCGCCAGGTGAACTACACCATCTTCTTCAATGCGGAAACAGTGGATACCGAGCGCAAGATCATCGCTTCTCTGGAAGGGGAAGAGATCCCGTACGATCTCCTGGTGGTCGTGCCGCCACATCGCGGGGCGAAAGTGATTGAGGAGTCAGGCCTAGGTGATGAGCAAGGCTGGTTGCCGACAGACCGCGCCACGCTAGAAGTGAAAGGCCAGGAGCATATCTATGCGTTGGGAGATGCGACAGATCTACCAGTCTCCAAGAGCGGATCAGCGGCGCACTTTGAAGCGAAAGTGGTCGCCCACCGTCTCATCACTGAGCTACATGGTGAGGAGCCCAGGAATGGGGAGGCGACCTATGATGGCGAGGTAATGTGCTTCCTGGAAACGGGACAGAACAAGGCGACCCAACTCGTTTTCAACTATGAACACCCCCCTCGCCCACCACGGCCCAGCCTGTATTACCATATGGAGAAGCAACTCTTCAACCAGGCCTACTGGCATATTGTGCCGCAAGGACTGGTCTGATACACACCTCGCTCCTCTTGTGTAAGTGAGAGCGATCCATGGTGATTGCCCTCACTCACAGAGCTGGCTGGATGCTCTCCCCAAGGCGATCATTCCCTTACCGCTCGGCGGAAGCTTGACAGACACTTGCAAACGACCTTATAACATGCATGAAATCGAATACACGAATATCATTTCGAAGAACAAAGGAGGCATGAAGATGGAACGCGAGCGAGAAGAGCAACTGTATCGACTACAGGCAGAGCTGTGCCCGGTGCTTGCTGAACCGACCAGGTTGAAACTCCTTTCGTTGCTCGGGGAGAGGTCACGAGCAGTGAAGGAGTTGGTTGAAGTGACAGGAGAGCGCCAGGCGAAAATCAGCCAGCACCTGGCGATCATGCGCCAGCGGGGCATTGTGCGTGCCGAGCGAGCGGGGACGGAAGTGCGGTATTCCCTGGCTGATCCACGTATCCTGGAAGCCTGCCGGATCACGCGGGAAGTTCTTCTCCAACAACTCACGCAACAAGGGCAGCTAGCAGCGCCACTTGTTGCAGCAGAGGGAGTTTGACCATGCCCCAGTACTCATACAGGGGCGCTCGTTGTAAAGAGCGATTTGAACAACTCGTTCCTCTGCGGGCGGAACATCCGCCCGTAACCTGTACTCGTTGTGGCACAACGGACATACGTAAGCAGATATCAACATTTGCGACTACCGAAGGCTCATTGACAAATACACCGAGTGCAATGCTCTGCTCGCGAAGCACCACACCTACGTGCGAGCAAACTTCGAAGACATGCCAGAAGTTCGTGACTGGGTGTGGACGGACGAGCAGGGATAAGGCGGTCATGTGACGAGGGCACCACGTACCCAGATTCGTTTCATTTCATATGCGAAAGCACTTCATCAGTTTTATGTACATCTTCACCGCTGAACGCTGAAGGAGTGGACTGATACGTTTCCGCTTCGCCACGAGAGCGCACTTTATCTTTCTACCTCAGGTATGTGCCGACTGAAATGTCGTCGACTGCCAAGTCGTCGACTCCAAGATATTGCGAAGGAGGAGAACCGTATTGTGGACCATCACGCGTGATCAGTCTCGGCTGCAGGTCGCGCGCCCACCCGCGAATCGCCTCCCAGTTGCGCCAGTCCCCCTCAGACAAGCGTGCGTTTTGAGCCAACTGTCCATATTGTGACTGAGCGCCACGGGAAATCCAGCCCGTTTGAGCATGATGGCAAGCTGTCGCAGGCGCGGCGTGATCCGGCCATCGACTTCTCCCAGGGTCGTGGGTTGTTGACGAATCCGCACATAGCGAACCCGTGTTCTTTCACGTGTTCCCCCAATCCCCGGGAAGCCAAGGACGATCCGCTGTGCTCCGAGTTCCTCCACTAGCGGCTTTGTGCCGGTCGGGTTATTGAGCAGAAACACCACCGTAGGAATCTGCTGGTTGACCACGAGATCTGCTACGGTCGCGGCCACCTGATCCAGGCGCACACAGACCAGCGCCAGGTCATAGACATCGTCTGGGGCAAGGCGTTCGACAATCCGAATGTGACTCCTCGTAGACTGCCCCGTGTACGCGTCCTCCAAGAAGAGGCCGGTGGTGCGCAGGTCAGCCGCGTGCTGCCCACGGGCCAGGAGCGTGACCGTGTCGCCTGCCGCCTGAAGTCGTGCAGCATAGACACTGCCGATGACGCCAGCGCCGATGACCAGGATACGTAGAGGGTGCTGTGACATCATGGTTGTCCTCACTTTCCTGCGAGGAGAGGGTCGTTTCCTCGTGAGATGCCCTCTCGTCGCCCACAGCATTGGGCCCTTGACATCATATCTTAACGATGTTAACATCCTTCTAGAAAAGAGTATACCATGCTATCTTAACAATGTGAAGATATGGATATCACAAATCCATCACAGCGAGGAGGAGTCAATGACCATTGCTGATCCGACAAGGCCCTATCATCATGGCTACCTCCGCCGCGCCCTCCTGGATGCGGCCCTCCACGTGCTCACCGAGCAGGGACTTGCGGGCCTGACCTTGCGCGCGGTCGCTCGTCGTGCTGGGGTGAGTGAAGCGGCACCGTATCACCACTTTGCCAGTAAAGCGGCTCTGGTGGAAGCGTTGGTTGTTGAGACGCTCCAGCAGTTAGCGCAGGCGCTCCAGGAGGCGGTCCAGGCGTCAACAGGCACGCCGCTCGACCGGTTGGTGGCCACAGGGGTGGCGTATGTGCGTTTTGCCCTGGACCACCGCGCGAGCTTTCAAATCCTCTATCGCCCGGAACTGCGCCACCTGTCTAGCCCGACGTCGGATTCCGATGGCATCGCCCGTTCTCCCATTGACCAGGCGGGCATGGCGGCCTATCACGTGCTCCTGGATGCCATCGTGACCTGCCAGCAGGCGGGGGAGGTTGTGCCAGGAGATCCCTTACCATTAGCGCTCACGGCCTGGGCAACCGTCCATGGATTAGCCCAGCTGCTCCTGGACGGGGTGGTGGGAGCGGAGATCGTCCCCGATGGCGTCTTGCCAGATGCACCACACCTGGCGCACATTGTCACCACGACCCTGGCCCTGGGATTGGTCGTTCGTCAGGCACCCAGCGACGAGTGACAGGAAACCGAGTTACATCGAGGCACGAAGCCATAACATGCTGGAATTTCGTCACTATTGGTGATTCAGGTATTGCAGAACTGGAGACAGGCATCAAGAAATCCTTGCTGGAGCGGATTATTGTCTCTTGAGTATCTTCTTGATGCGCTTGAATCAGTAAAATGAGTGGAGTTCCTCTTTAGAACGTCACCGAGCCAGGGAGCGGCCATTGATGAAGATCGTTTGCGCCGTGACCCATTGTGCCTGCAGTGAGGCGAGGAATTCAATACCACTGATTCCAGACATATTTCGGCGTGACTCCCAGGACACGTCGCATCTGACGCGTCAGGTGACTTTGATCATAAAATCCCACGGCGGTGGCAATCTCGTCGAGAGAAAGCGTGGTAGACCGGAGCAAGGACTGAGCACGTTCCACGCGACGTTGCACCAGATAGCGATGCTCGAAAACCATGTCTTTCCAGGGAAGCGCCTCACTCGAATGAAGAACGACCGGATGAGCAGGGGAAGGATCAGGATCACTGATCTCCTGCTTGTTTTTCACGTACACAGTCCTTTCTGCTTTGCTACTCTTTGATTGTAGCATCTGGTTGGATGACAAATTTAAGGCTGCTTAAAAAACGCTTAGCTTACACAGCAGTTGGGAGGTCAACGCCGTTCCGCTCTCCGACGACGGCTCGACGCGAGGCGAGAGCTGAGAGTGGGTCTGATGCAGGATCAAGCCAAAAAGGTGCAAAGGCCTGCCATCCACGCTGATACTGCTGCCGTCGCCACCGCCACCCAATTTTCAGATAGCTCAGACCGCGATCCCAATGGGTATCCACCCAGCGACGTTTCCCGACCCGGACGACCCCTACTCCGAGATTCGTCAAGTGAAGGGTGGCAAAGGCCAGGATCAAGATCAGGCGTTCCAGAGCTTCAGGTGTCGCGAGTTCACTGGTTTGAATTTGGTATCCGCCAGATTTTTCATCCAGAAAGGCTTCCTCAATGTCGAAGCGCAAGCCGTACTCGTCCAACGTCTGTGCATCGGTGGGCTCGTCACTCACCACGATAAAGGCGATCATCTGGAGCGTCTACGAGACAGGCCACAGCCAGGTGGACTGGCCCAACGGCTGTTCCTAAAAGTGCCACTTGCGGAATGAACCGGCTCTCTCCAGCAGGTGGACAGAGATCCCTGACGGGAGAGGCTGGCCCAGCTTCGAGATGGACCAGGGTGTCGCCTGGCAACCGCAAGCGAAAGTGCCACTGTTGCTTACGTAGGTAGTGAATCAGTTGCTCATGCACGAAGCCGCGATCTGCAAGCAGGGTGATCACCATATCAGGGGGCATGATGGCACGCACCTGATTGAGAACTGGCTGGTAGGCTTCAAAACTGACCTGGGTACTCCTATGACGGAATGCTCGCCAAGTGAGAGGAATGGCGCGACCACGATACACAAGGGAGGCACGGATCAGGACAAAAGGGGGGAGGGCAGTCCTATCCAAGGCGACATACAAGCGACTCTTGGAGGGCCAGTCAACGAGAGCGGCTTGCAACACAGGCCTATACCACTGCGGTGGAGAGATAGCGGGATGATGTAACCAGCGAGAAAACCGGCGCACACGGCTGGCGGCATACCGTGCGCGGCCCTCAAGCACCTCAGCCCACGCGCTCAATCGCACCGTGTGGGTCAGGCAAACGCCAACAACAGCCCAGGCCAGAGTGCTCAGGCGGCGAATATCATGGTAGGTCGTTCGAGGTACGATGGGAAGCAACCCATTCAAGAGATCGTCATGTATCTGTTTAGCTTCGTTCATGGTGGCACCTCCATGAATCCATTCAATCGGTCGAGCACGCTTATTCCTTTTTTCAGGAGTCTTAAATTTGTCAGCCAATCAGGTGGGCGACCGCGAAGGTTGCCCTACCTGCATGTGATGGGAGATAGTGACCCCCGATATCCGATAGGCTTCACGACGCTCTTCCAATTCGAAAAGCCCTACCCGACCTGTTGGTACCCTTGCAAAATAACAAGATTTGGCACATACTCTCTACAGAGGATACCCACTGCCCTTGATACCTGGATATACTAGCCTGGACAATCCTGTCTCGGGTGCCTCTTGGAGTCACAAAAGTACCTTACAAACGTATGACCGCTTTTTGCCTTCGAGCAGAGGAAACACGGTGTGATCGGGACCGCAGGGCGACCGCGAGGGTCGCCCGTACAGGTAGGGGCGGGGCTTGCCCCCGCCCTGGCTTGTGGCTCCTCATTGTTCGACTATCCTGGTATCCCCATCGCTCGTACCCTTTGCGCGGCTTTCTAGTGCATTGCCTTAGTTACGCGGCTCTCATTATTTTTTTAAGGAGGCGTCATGGCAACTATCTCAGCAAGGGGCCCCGTTACGGTACGGAGTATGCTCCCTATCCTTAGTGCCAGTACCATTGGTACGGCCATCGAATGGTATGATTTCTTCTTGTATGGTTTCCTTGCCGCAACCGTCTTCCCGAAACTCTTCTTCCCAACGTTCGATCCGGTCACTGGGACCATCCTGGCATTCACGACCAACTTTGTGGGTTTTCTTGCACGTCCCATCGGTGGTGCCTTCTTTGGCTGGTTTGGTGATCGCGTTGGGCGTAAATCGACCTTGATTGCGACCCTCTTGCTCATGGGCATCGCAACGGCGTTGATGGGTCTGCTACCAGGCTATGCCCAGATCGGTCTGGCTGGTCCTCTCCTGCTCGCCCTGTTACGCTTCCTGCAAGGCGTAGGTGTGGGTGGTGAATGGGGTGGGTCGGTACTGCTGTCTATGGAGTATGGTGATGATCGGCGTCGTGGCTTCTGGGCCAGTTGGCCACAGACGGGTGTGCCCGTCGGTTTGGCCCTTTCCGCTCTCGCGGTGTTAGGTTTTCGGGCTCTCTTCCCAGGTGCCGCCTTCGACAGCATTGGGTGGCGTATTCCCCTCTTGTTGAGTGTCGTGTTGCTTCTCGTTGGTCTCTACATCCGGTTGCGCATCCTGGAGACTCCTTCCTTTGCCAAGTTGAAAGAGGAGAACAGAATCGCCCGTGCTCCGTTGCAGGATGTGGTGCGCTACCACTGGCGCGAGATTGTTCTAGCTGCCCTGTTGCGTTCGGCTGAACAGGCTCCGTTTTATATCTTCACGACCTTTCTCCTTGCCTACGGTGTAAGGGCCTTGGGGTTGAGCGTCAACTTACTGTACACTGGCCTCGTCGTTACAGCCGTCTGCAGCCTTGTGACAACGCCAACCTTCGGTGCCCTTTCTGACCGCGTTGGGCGCAAGCGGTGGTATATGATTGGGGCTGTGCTGATGGCAGTCTTTGCCTACCCATACTTCCTCCTTCTGCAAACGAAGAATCCTGTGGTCGTCGTCATCGCGATAGTGCTCTCCGTGAGCTTATTCCACGACTGGTTGTATGGGCCACAGGCAGCTCTGATCTCAGAGCGTTTCGGTACCAAGCTACGCTACAGTGGTGCATCGTTGGGCTATCAACTCGCATCCATCACCGCCGGTGGGCCCGCTCCCATTATTGCGACGTACCTGCTGGCAAACTCCAAAGCCTTCATTGGTGCTGGCGCGCCCGCGTACACCTTGATCGCTCTCTACATCATTTTCATGGCTGTGGTCTCCTTCGTCTCCACTGCCTTTTTGGGAAGGGAGTATGCAGGCAAGGCCGCTGCTGCGGATGTGGGCGAGCCTGAGATTGCCGTTTTTGCAGCAGTGCCTGAGGAATGAGCGCCATCATGGTGTATGCCGTTTCCAACGGGGTATGCGTGAACTTCTTCCACTCTGTTGGAAATGGGAGCTTGCAGCAGGGGCTCGGGAATGTTCCCCGAGCCCCTTTTTTATGCGCTGGATGTCACGTGACGAATTGCTCAGGCGCTATGGCGAGCATTGGCCCTTGTCCAAACCATTTATTTTCGCTAAGCTATCACCATACAGATACATCCATCGTCTTCTATTGAGAAACACTGTTATGGAGAGCGAGCGAAAAATACCAGGCACCGTCGGCGTCGATATCGGGGGCACCTTCACCGATATACCGGCAACGACGCCAATATAGCCAAGCTGAAACTCTATTTGAACGCGCTGTGGTGCTATACCAAATATTGTGTAATGGCGCATAGCAGAAACCCCCAGAAGCCAGGTCTGGACAGGCTTTAACGTTTCCTTGCTGCACGCCTTTACACAACATTCGCGATGGCATCTACAATCGGTCATGCACTCTTATTCCTCTTTTCGAGGACTCTTATTGCTTTTTAAGGTGCCTTAAATTTGTCAGCCAACCAGTTGTAGCACTGAAAGAAGAGACAGTCGATCCTCAAATTGTAATCGTTACCATTCGATAGTTCTTGCACAACTTCACTGATGTGGGGAACAGAGGGAATGATACCCATCATGCAATCCTGCTTGCTGAGCCAATCATTCGTTTCTTTAGCAACTCATCAGCTACCAAAACCAACGCGTTTATATAAGAGCTGTTAGACGCTCAGCGTGTGCAAGATGTCCTGGGCATGGTTGGCCACGGTCGAGAAATGCCCCTCGTCAGGATAGAAGGTGGCCGTGCAATGCGGCAAGGCTTGCACCAGCAGGCGAACCGGAGCAATTGGCATGATCCGATCCTGTTCTCCATGCCACACGAATAGCTTCTCGAAGGTAATCTGTTCGACCTGGAAGCCCCAGGGCTGCACCCCGGACAGCACCTCAACCAGGTTCGCTTCTCTTCCTTGCCGGGAACTCTCGGCCATGGCTTGCACAAGAAGCCTTCGGGTCTCAAGGATGCCTAAAAGTTGCTGATCTGCCGCTCCGAGCCGCGCTGCATACCGGACGAGATACTTCTCGATGCTGGTTTCATCTGATCCCATCATACGGGTGACGAGGCGAGCATAGCGCCGCAAGAGCCAGGGAAACTGCGCTCCCATCCACCACATGGCACGCATCCACCCGGTTCCAGCTTTCCTGATGAGGTTGCCTGGAGAGAGCGTACTCATCAGGCCGCAGGCCATGAGCCGGTGCGGGATTTTGTATGCACAGGCAAGGGCATAAGGTCCACCGGCAGAGATCCCTTCAACCGCAAACCGCTCGATGCCAAGCCGGTCGGCCACTTCTCCTACATCATCGGGCCAATCGAGCAGTTGGTAGCTCGCCTTCGCATCCGAGCGTCCAATGCCGGGTCGGTCCAGGCCGATCAGTCGCACTCCCTGGGCAGTTGCCGCCGCAGCGAGCAGATTCACTTCCAAGCGTGAACTGCCCGATCCATGACAATGGAAGATGGGGAAGCCATCGCTCTTTCCTACTGAAGCGACGCCTATGGCTCGTCCATCGTGCAGCCGGAGGGTGAAATCTGTGGTGAGGGTGTTTGATGTAGACATGCGTTTTCCTTTCAGGGCTTCGAGCCAATGAGAGCGGTGGTAGTACGCCATTTACGGCTGACGGAAAAATGTTCGCAGACGCTCTTGCTGTTCTGCCGGGACATCCTTGTAGCATGTTTCGGAGAGGATATTCTTCATGTCTATTTCTCCTTTTCGGCTCTGCTCCTGGTTTGCCGAGCTTCCTGTTGTTCAAGGAAATGGAAGATACGGGCATAGCGCTCTTGATCGTCCGGTTCAAGAATCTGGGAAAGCAACTCCCCGACCAGTGCAGGGTTCTGGTTTGACAGACGGACGAGGTAGTATTCGGTGTTGAGAAAGGCCCGGAGAAGCTGAGCCAGCGTTCGATTCTCTGTCCAGAGTGCTGTGGCTGTCGTTTCAGGGGAGAAGGTGGCGACGAGCAGGCGCACTTGATCTACGACGAGGATCAGAAAGCGTGTGGGTGCAGAAACATTCGCCCCAAGATAGGTGACAACCTGCCCCTGAACCGCTGGAGCAGTCCCTAGACTCACGATGCGCGCAGACACACCGCGTGCAACTGCAGCATGGAGATCACGTTCCAGTGCTACGAGTTCTTGTGATCCCCCCATCAAGGAAACATGCTGTTGTGCTTGACGTACCAGGGTCGCAGCGCGTCTGAGAATGTCGTCCGTGCCCACAATGTTGAGAACAACTTCTGCAGGAGGTGTCTTCACGAGCGCGTTAAGTTCCTCTTCCAGGTGCTCGCAAGTGGTTTGAAAACGTGCGGAGAGGTGAGCAATCACCAGTGTGGGCGCAACCGGTTCGTACTGCTGCGGCTTCCCCTCTTCTCCTCTCAGGCGCACGACCGCTGCCTTCTCTTCCAGGCGGCCCAGCGTCTGGTAGACCATGGAACGCGGGACGCCACAGATGGTACTGAGTTGTGACCCGTTAAGGGGATGTTGACGCAAAAGGCCCAGATAACACTGCGCTTCATATTGAGTAAAGCCAAGCTGCTGCAAGGTCTCGATCAAGGTCTCTTGTTCCATCACACACTCTATGTTGTTATTTTGCTAACAACAGTATAGCAAAGAGTTCGCGTGCCGTCAAGTGAGGCAAAACGAAGACGTGGACCTTGAGCGCTGCCAAATCTGTATCCATCGGGGGAAAGGCAACAAAGATCGTCTCACAAACGATTGCTGGAGCAGTCCTTCAGAAGGTACTGATCAGCGCGTAACTGAGGAGTACTGGCGGGAAGCATCACCCCACTTCGAAGCGCCTGGATCATGGTTTCGCTTTCGGTTTGCTCTGCGCCAACAACACGGCGATTGCACAGGAGACGGTGTGCGACAGGGGGCTATCAGCACGGCTGGTGAGGATGATCGGCACTCGTGCACCCAACACGATACCTGCACTCTGCGCATCGGCCAGGTAATCCAACTGCTTGACCAGCATATTGCCAGCTTCCAGATCGGGCACGACCAGGATGTCGGCCTGACCTGCGACCAGGGAGATGATGCCTTTCGTACGGGCGGCTTCTGGCGAAACGGCGTTATCAAAACCCAGTGGACCATCTACCACGCCACCAGTGATTTGACCACGATCCGCCATCTTGCACAGCGCCGCCGCTTCCAGCGTCGAGGGCAGCTTCGGATTCACGGTTTCGACCGCCGAGAGGATTGCGACCCTGGGAGTCTCAATGCCCAGAACGTGGGCGAGGTCTACGGCGTTTTGTACGATGTCACGCTTCGCCTCCAGATCGGGGTAGATATTGAGTGCCGCATCGGTGATGAACAGCGGTCGAGGGTAAGCCGGAACATCCATCACAAAGACATGGCTCATGCGGCGAGCAGTGCCAAGGCCAATGCCAGGAGCTATCACAGCGTGCATCAGCTCATCGGTATGTAGACTGCCTTTCATGAGCGCGTCAACTTCGCTCGCACGGGCCATAGCGACCGCTTTCTCAGCCGCCTCGTGGCTATGCTCCGTCGGGACCAGTGTATACGGTGATAGATCCACACCCTGCGCGGCGGCAACCGCGTGAATCTTGTCGGCTGGCCCGACCAGGACGGGCACGATCAGGTTGGCCTGGGCTGCCTCGATGGCCCCAAGCAATGCGTTGCTATCCACAGGGTGAACCACAGCCGTACGGATCGGGGGCAGCCCGCTGGCAAGATCGAGCAGATGCCGGTACCAGGCGCCGTGCTGGTGCAGATGCACTTCGGGCAGGATGGCCCGTGGCCGTTGCACTTTGGTCGCCGGCGCGATGACCTTCGCACTGCCACTGATGACCATGTCGCCACGTTGATTGACGCAGTGACAGTCGAAGTTGACCAGGTGCTCTTCTGTTTCCTTGGCCATCACCGTGACGGTGACCGTGATGGTATCGCCGACGGTCACCGGGTGGTGAAAGCACAGCGTCTGGGCAAGATACATCGTGCCAGGGCCAGGCAGCCTGGTGCCCAGCAGCGTTGAGATCAGCAAGGCGCCCCACATGCCGTGGTCAATGATCGTGTGAAACAGGTCGCTCTGAGCGTAGTCCTCGTCGACATAGGCGGGGTTCACATCGCCCGCTATGATCGCGAAGAGGTCAATATCCTCTCTGCTCAGCGTGCACACCAGGCTAGCTGTATCGCCCAGCTTGATCTCATCAAAGGTCCGGTTTTCGATCATTTCCATATGAGCACTCCTTTTCTTAAGAATAAGGGCCTAGAGTCACACGGCCATCACAATTGAGAAGCTGGCTATCACAAAAACCACACACCATCATCCCAGTAAGAAAGAGCTAAGTGAAATGAGGGGCCCTCTTCAAACATCGTGACTATAGTGTGATACCATGCTCTCATTGTACCCTTGACAATCTTTGCATATAAGTGTAAAATGCATATAGATGCTTTTGTCGAACAAGCGTCGTCCCTGTGAACTATCGCAGGAGGTACGAGAAAGGAAAGAAGATCATGACAGACATGAAGGCCAGTGAGGCCACCAAAAAGGTGCTTGGGTCCGTTCAGGAGACCAGCAAGGCTCTTGCAGATACAGTTGTCGCAGCCCAGGAGCGCAACCTGGCATTTGCCCAGAGTGTGCTTGAGAACAGCATCGAGGTGCTGAGGAGCCACGCTGAGAGCAGTCGTACACTCATACAGGAGTTGGGAGAGCAAGCTAAGAAGCAGCAGGCGGGTCCAGAGGGACTCCAGGCAGTCGTGGACAGTGCTATCGCAGCCCAGGAGCGCAATACGAAGCTCGCCCAGGGTATCATTGAGAATGGTATCGACGTGCTCAAGAGCCAGGTAGGAGTGACTCAGACGCTGATACAGGAGCTGGGACAGCAGTATCAGAACCAGCAAGAGGCTTTCCAGGCGCTGGCCCAGGAGTCGATGGAGACGTACAGAGATTTCCTCTTCGCCCCTCTGACTTTCTTCCAGAAGGCCATGGATGCTGCTGAGGCGACCACGCGGGAGGGAATGAAGAACTTCCAGCAGATGACCCAGCAGGGGATGGAGCAGTTCCAGAAGACAACCCGGCAGGCTGCCTCCGCGACAGAGAAGGCGGCACGCTCTCCTCACAACGCGACATCCAAGACCGCCAAATAAGCCGTCCTGGAGCGATGAACAGGGGTTGGAGCTGAGGCCTCGACCCTTTCTTCGCGTCATGTACCCGCCTCTGGTTGATCCAGACCTCTCCTGTTGGCGTCAATGGCTCATCACGAGATAGGCGAGATACGAGAGAGTGTGAGGGAACCGGTAGTATGCATACGAAAGGGAAATTCGCGCGGCTCTGGGCAGCGGCCTCGCGCTTCTTCCAGGTGCGTACAGATACGTTTCACAGCGATACCTTTTCTCATAGGGCAGGCGCCTATAGGGTGCTTGCTCAAACTGGCATCCCAACTTGCCATCAGAGGCTGTTACGTGAATACACCACCAGTTCTTCCTATCCTACTGCTGGGGCATTTGTTGTCAGAGGGTTGCTAACAGTTGCCAAATTTGTGTAGCTATTGTATACTATCTTTATCTTTTTTGGTTCTTCATTACCCGGTCACCTTTTGTTGAAATGAACCAAGAAAAGACGAAAAAAACATCATGTATGCTCATTCCCACAGAGAGGATACTGGAGTCTGTCAGCTATGAGTGAGATGAGTGAGATAGAGCGCTGGTACGCCTATGGCGACGAAAATGGCAATGGGCCGTGGAATGACGACATTGACGAGGATGAGGACGACAAGAGAATCGGCATCTGCCAAAACTGTGATGCTTCTCTCACGCTGGAGCAAGCACAACACGGCGCACTGTTTTGTGGCGAGAAGTGTAAGCAAACGGCTAAGGTTGTTCGCTACGGACGGGCAACGCTGCGGGATGGCCGTTACAAGCGTGATCCACTGGTCCGCGAGGCCGTTGAGCAAAAGATTGCCCATGTCCTGGGCGGTGGCTATCCAGAGAAGGCTCGCTCTCTTTCTGATGAGCAACGAGAAGCCATCTTGAAGAGAGATAATAGGCGCTGCCGTCTCTGTGGAGCACCTGCCACCGAGATAGACCACATTGCTGGGTCCTCATCTGATCCTAACAATCTTCAAGCTCTCTGCAAGCCCTGCAACATGGCCAAGGCTCGTGCTCATTTCCGAAAGGCCACACCGGAGGAGGCAGCAGAGGGAAAAGCGATATGGGCTCGCATTACAGCTGAACACCCAGGCCGGTTGTGTGATGATGAGATGAAATGGGACACATCGCGGAGGAAAATTGCTTCAGAGCAGCGAAAGAGAGCCAGGGAAACAAGAAACGACTAACCATTAGACCCACTTTGGCGAACTCATTTTTACCGGGATATTCGTTTTATTCAAGTAGGGAAAAGACACCGTATGGCGAAGCGAGAACAAAAGCTCTTACGTATTGGAGCTGCCGCTCATGAGTTGGGGTTGCATCCGATCACCGTCCGGCGTTGGATCAAGGCGGGCCGCATCCAGGCCGTGCCAATGGGCCGCGAGGTGCGCATCCCTCGCAGCGAAATTGAACGGATGGTGGGCAAACTCGATGGGCGGCTGTTGGTGCTGTATGGGAGAGTCAGCGGGCATGGACAAAAGGTGGATCTCGACACTCAGCTCGAACGGCTGCAAGCCTGGGCGAGAGCCGAGCGCAAAGGACAAGAAACGCTCGTGCTCTCCGATATTGGCTCTGGTCTGAAAGCCGGGCGGCGGCATGTGCAACGCCTGCTGAAACTTGTGTGTGAGGACAAAGTAGGAGAGGTGGCCATTACCTATGAGGATCGGTTAACCCGCTTCGGCCAAGAATATTTGGAAACCCTGTTTGCCTGCTTTGATGTCACGCTGACCGTCCTGGAGCCAGGGGAGGAGAAAACGCCAGAGCAGGAATTAACGGACGATTTACTCGCGTTGATTGCTTCATTTTCGGGACGACTCTACGGGATGAAATCGCACAAACAAAAGGAGTTGTTGCAATGCGCACAAGCCGTACTCACCAGCTCCTAACTTACGATGTGCGCTTACCTGATGAAGCGCAGGCCGACGCGCTTCGACTTCTCGATGCAACGAAGGCCGTCGTCAACACGACACTGCTCATGCTGTGGCCCTATCTGGATGAGTTTGGAAGAGAACGGGCCGGACCAGCCTGGAAACAGGTCGGGAAGTACATCGGAAGCCCTTTGCCGCACGGGGATCGTCAGTGGAGATGCGAGAGCGAAGTGGTCGGGCGGCTCTTACGCCAACAAGCGGAACGAAAGAAGGCGTTTGAATTGGTCGCACCGATCCTCTCTGACGGCCTTATTCGACCAAAAACCGAGAAGCGACCGGCAGGCAAGAACCGTCCTGCCATCAAGGAGGCCATTGCAACGGTACAAAAAAGCCTGCAAGAGGATGAGACGAGCTTTGTCACGCTGCAAAACGTGGTCGAGCAAGCATGCAACTTCTTTTTCCAGCAGGACCGCTTTCCTTCTTCTTACGAGGAACTCCAATCGGTCCCGCTGCTCAAGGTGGGGATGCTGACGTATGCTGGCGACGATGGGCGCGAAAAAGGCCAGGCATATCGTCTGGCCTTGGATCTGGATGCAGGGGTAGCACGCTTTCGGTTCCGCACGCCCTCCGAGGCGGGCATCTGGCACTGGTGCAAAGTGGATACCATCATTCCTTTGCCAGATTGTCTCAAAGAGCGCCTTCCTGATGGGGAACTGATGGCTCCCACGTTGCGCGAAGAATGCAGGGCTGATGGAGAGCGGTTCGCGGTACTCGATTTCATCGTCGAGGTCGAAAAAGAGGAACTGCCTGACTGGGAGAGCGTCGAGCGGGTGTTAGGTGTAGATTGGGGTGTGCATACGTTGCTCACGGCAACTGCCGTCGATGACCACCATGAACAAGTGGGCAGGCCATTTTTCCTCAACACGGACGGTTTTGATGGCAGACAAGCCCGCACCCGACGGCAAATTGACGAGTTGAAGAAGAAGGTGGCTCGCTATGAGCAGGAGCGTGATGCTTTGCCCCCTGAACACTCCAAACGCCTCTGGTTCAATCAGAAACTGGTGGTGTTGCGTCGCGAAATTGATCGGTGTTGGCGTAAGTATAAACAGCGCAACCGCGCTATGGCCCATTTAGCCAGCAATGTGTTGCTGCTGCTCTGCCGCCTTCATGGTTGCTCGCTCCTATCGATGGAGTCCTTGAAGACCCTCAAATCCACCGGACGAGGCAAAGGTGTTCGTGGACGCTGGCGCAACTATCGCAACAACTCGACGATCCGTGGAGAAATCTGGCGACTGCTCCGATACAAATGTCATCTGATTGGCCTGCGGTTCCACACTGAACAGCCTCGCGGCACATCCCACACCTGCCCGCGTTGCGGGGCACCTGCCAAAACGTATCGCTCACCCTCTGATCGCAACGAAGCCGTGAAATGGGGGAGGTGGATGTACTGTGATGCCTGTCAGTATCATGGCGATCGGGACTATTGCGCTTCAATCAATATTGCGCGCTTAGGGGTCACCTATCTGCTTCAAATGAAATACACGGGCAAGACGCGCTCTTGCTCAATTTTTGACTCACGGGTCAAGCCTGTGTCATACACTGGCGCAGGCGCGGTGTTGCTGTTGCCACCGCCGGGGAACCACCCTGCCCGAAACATTCGGGGAAAAATCTGTTACTATCCTGGCTGGCTTGGTTCTGCTTTCCTTCAATCGTCTCACCAGAAGCATATCTTCTTACGATTATGTGGATAGCTTAACCTTGCTATGGATAGTTACATATTTTAGCAACTGTTGATCGAGAGCATGATGAGCAGTGGCAAACGCGTTGCTAGTCGCAAAGACCATAGCCGCTTTCGATCAATTCTTTCAACCGTTGGGTGAAGCGGGCTGCAGAAGCTCCATCGAACAGATCGTGATCGAAGCTCAGCGTCATGCTCATGTATTCGCGGATGGCGATCTGCCCGTCGATGACGCCTGGTTTCTCGGCAATGCCACCCAGAGTAAGATCAAGGGGATGGTCATTGATCGGGATTCCCCAGCCGACACCTTTGCCAAACATGCCTACTGCCGATATGCCCACGGTCCCACCGTACTTCTTCTGCACATGAGGAAACCTGCCCTTCATCCACCAGAAAATCGGCCAGAGGACTCTGAAGACCACCAGCGGCAGCCACCCAAAATCCTTAAGACCTTCCCAGGTTTGCTCCACCGCATTCACCTGGGCCGCCCTGATCTCGTGATGGATCTGGCGAAAGGTCTTCTTATTGGCGGCTCGAATGATGTAGATAATGGGTTGTTTCTGGCCAGCCATCTCACGCTCGATGGGAGTCGCCACATCCACGTCATCAAAGAGGACAAGCTGCTTGCTGCCTTTGCGGCATGCCTGCAAGAACTTATTCTCATCGACCGCATGTACCAAACAGATAATAATGAACGCCGTGAACGACAGGGACTCCCCAGTTTTCGCTTGGTGTTCATGTAAAAACTGGCGGATCCTGGTCACATCGACGTCGATCAAGCCATGGATCATGGATTTTCGCTGGGCTGAACGGAGCGTGACTGCCAGCGCGCGCCGCAGCTTGGGATACGGGATCACCTCGTAAACATCATGTTGCTTCTTCATCAGTACTCAATCTCCTCTCATCCCGTCACCCCAGGTGTATGTTTCCCTGTGCCAGGTGTCACTCTACGGGCAGTCGGTCGACATATCCCTCACAATCCTACCAGGACGCCGACCGTGGCCAGCCCATCCACCCAGAGCGGTGGCTTCACAAGCACCAGGCCGATCGTGATCAGGCATTGATCCACGTTACAATGGTCACGATGGAGATGGCTGCTGCCACGATCGTTATCGTGGGCCACCAGGCCCAGTGCATTAGCAACGAAGCCGATGAGCGCTACCAGCCCGAGCAGTGCAAAGGCCTGACCTATCGGGCTTCCGACTCCAACGCCACCCGAAAAGATCCAGGAGGCATCAGAAAACCCGACCTTACTGACCTGCGGCGTCCAGGCAGTCATGAACAGCATGATGTGGCCTATTCCATGGGCTAGGAGCACGACGGCAATGATGTATCGCCACATCATGTTTCTCCTCTCCTTCCTCTTTCTTGCTCACATCACCCATCGACGCATTCCTACGCGATCTAAGCAGGACTGCCATGCCTTGTGTGAAAGTGCAGACGACGATCCTCGGCCATCCAGAGGTACATGGCCAGTCCAAAGATCACCAGGCCAAGCCCAAAGTACACGCCCTGAAGCCAGTAGATCTGCTTGATCGTGACCACCTCCACGATTTCGTAGCCGCCCATGATGAGTCCTGCCGTCAAAGATGCGAGCACGCCCACTTCACGGCCTGTGAATACAGTCACTGTGGCTAACAGTGAACTCCCTCCTACGATAATCGCTAGCACGAGTGCGGGAATGGTGTAATCGCTGAAAGGCGTGTTTCGTAGCCACTCAAGCGGGAATTGAATCGCATCTACCAGCATGGCTATGCCACCCACGAGAGCCGACAGCGCAATAAACGCCACCAGCACGGCGATGGCGATACGTACTCTTTTGTGTTTCATCTTCTTGCTCCTCTCGTTACACGAGCTAGCTTTCATTTCACCTGCGATGCGCGTTTCAGGCTTCGGCGAACCCAGGCATCTTACCAGGAACGCGTCAGGAGAAGCCTCAGTACGGTAGGTCAGGCCGGTTAATCTTCGCTCTTCCCGCCTCGCCTTACCATCTTCCCATGATTTGCTCCTTCCTAATCCTGCGGCCTGGCAGGTAGCTATACCAACCGAGAGTAGTATAAAATGGGCAGTTCACAAGACAGTCACTTTCAGGTGCAATAGAGTCTCAAGAAGATCACAATTATCCCCATCATCTGCCGTTAAAAACAGGTGAAGTGATGTATTCGTGAGGTGTATGGACTTATTCTGCAAGAGGGAAAGAAATGGAGATGGATTTGTGTCGTGAGGGCCTACGAATGTTACCTCTCTGTGATGTCCAGGCATTACACTGTCTACAGAATGAATATCCGCAGTGAGAGGTGGTTTTGATAGTCAAAACTCCGAGTGCACCAGCTGGCTTGTATACTTTCCCTAAATCGGATCATCCAGGCCCGGATACACATTGATACCGGTGGAGGAACACCGTCACGTGCTCATTGACTGGTAGCAATCACCCTACAGAGCAAGGAGGAGGCAGATGCTTGCTGAACACCTGATTTCGTTTCGCAAGGAGTATTGGCCCGACCGTTTTCCCATTGAGGCACACTACTACCAATTCGGAGCGGGTAGGTCCTCTCGTACGCTCACGTCGCACCTGCTTGCCTCTCCTCGAGCATTGCGCACGTTTCAGGATGAAGTGAGCAGCCGGGAACGGGCTCTTGAATGGAGTTTCCTCGCCTACTATGAACCCATTGTCCCTCAATGAAACCGCCGCGCCGTAGTACCCTATTTCCTGCTCTCTTGCTCTCTGCGCCGCCTCACGCACGCGCTTCCCGCGTTCTGATGGAGAAGGCAGCAGTTCCCTTCCGTTTTTCTCTTTGCCCGCTCAAGTCGCACTTCCCATCAGTCTCTTGCCGAATGCGGTGTGTGATAGCACTGTGATCTCATCTCGTGTTTTTGTGACGCGGGTGTGAGCCAGCTGTGGTATGCTCGCTTCCATGAAGTAGAGGGAGGGGGAAGAGGAAAAGAGAGGAGAGGTGTCAGCGATGACGGTGGCAGCCCAGGTAGGCTGCCCTACTGTGGACCCGGGGCCCACAGGAAAGGTATTCAACGGAGCATGGCAACCGTCTTGCAGGTAGGCAGCCGAGTACAGGTGACCAGTTACAGTCCCTTTCGGGGACTCAGAGGAACCATCCACACCGTCGATATGATTGCTGCTGATCTCGAGGAACCTTTCGGTTTCTATCTCGTCGCTCTGGAAGGGGCGCCGAGTAAGGAACCGATGTGGTTTGAATCCGACGAGGTGGAGGCAGTAGCTCCTCCTTTCGTTGTGCTTCATGCAGTTGGATAGCTCCTAAAGCGAGGAGAAACAGATGGATGGCCAGCCGGATACAGGGGAAAGAAAGCAAGTTACTTCATCCTCCAGAAGAGCGAAGGGAGAGCCGCGTGTTTGACCTGAGAGCCAATCCATGGACCGTCCTGGAAGCCGATTTTCCCGTCACAGGTCCTCCAACCGAACAGTTGCAATTTCTTTTGAGCTATGCCGTACTGGCCCCTTCGGAATACAATACCCAGCCCTGGCTCTTCAACGTGACGAACCGGACCGCCCAGTTGTATGCTGATCGATCAAGACGGCTCCCAAGACTGGACCCCGACGACCGGGAATTGACGATCAGTTGCGGGGCGGCCTTCCTCAATCTCCGTCTCGCCCTTCGGCATTTTGGCTATGCCGATGAAGTGGAAATGCACTCCCATGACGATGCTTCCGATTTACTCGCTCGTGTGAGCCTCGGGAGGAGGCAGCGGGCGACGAGAGAGGAGCACGAACTCTTTCATGCTATCCTTCAACGAAGAACGAATCGACAGGTGTTTGAGGACCGGAGAGTCCCATCAGCCTTGCTCTCGACCTTGCAGGAGATAGCGGGACGCGAAGGAGTGTGGTTCCAGGTGGTCCAGGGGGAAGAACCACGGCAGGCGGTAGCTGACCTGATTGCGACAGGGGATCAGGTGCAATGGGCGGACAAACAGTTTCGCCAGGAATTGGGGCAGTGGGTTCGTCCGAGCGGGTTGGAGAGTCATGATGGTCTTCCTGGATATGCTCATGCCAAAGGAACCTTTGCCTCCTCAATCAGTCCTTTCGTCGTGCGCACCTTTAATATGGGCAATGGAGAGGCAGCCAGGGATCGTCAACTGGCTGCTGGCTCTCCGGTGCTGGCGGTCCTGGGAACTTTTGGGGACAGTTGGAGCGACTGGTTCTCAGCAGGCCAGGCGGTCGAGAAGGTCTTACTGCGTGCGCGTGCTGAAGAGATCTGGGCTTCCTTCGTCAATCAGCCGATTGAAGTTCCCAGTCTGCGGACAGCGTTACGTGAGATTCTTGGACGAAGAGACTTTCCGCAAATCGTCCTGCGTATGGGCTACGGTCCAGAGGTTGCCCCTACTCCTCGGCGAAGTGTGAGTGAAGTGCTACTCTAACTGACAGGGGAAGATATGTCATGCTCATTAGCTAAAATGCTCCTTTTCGGTCGTTTGTCCATTCATGCTACTGTGAATGCTGGAACCAATAGGCATCAGGCCAAGAAACGGGGAGGAAAGCCTGAGCCTTCCTCCCCCGCTGACACCTGGTGGTGTCTCCTCGGCCTCCGTTTTGCTATTCCGTCGACCAGCATGTCTTGCAAACATCTCAAGTGCCTCTTTCTAGTGGTGGAATACCCAGGTGGTCCTGTGGTTCATCCCCTGTAGAACTGCTTTTTTGTGCCAATGTGCTCCCCCATCGCGTCACGCTATCTCGTTCTTGAGAGCCACTTCCTAAACGCCGCTTTTGCGACTGATCAGTCGCCGCCCTCGTACTTGAACGAGAGTTCCATCTTCACTCGGTAGGTCAGAGGCTTGCCAGACTCGATGTGGATGTCTTGCTCGATAATGCGGGCGACCCGAATATCCCGTAAGTTCTGTGAAGCCTGCTCGATGGTTGCCGCGGCCGCCTTCTCCCACGACTCGTGGCTTGTTCCCACCAGCTCGATCACCTTGTAAACACTTTCTGCCATGTTGCTCTCCCTTCGTTCAGGTGTCAGTAGTTAGTAGCCAGTAGCCAGTCGACTGACTAGTGATTTGCCTCAGAGAAAACGTGCATCTTCACATGAGGAGCAACGGCACTCCTCATGTGAGTACCATTGTCATTGCCAACAATGATGCTAAGACTATTGTACCCAATCCAGAGGCAAATTTTGCTCACAAGCTTATCACAGTTCGCGGAGAGTTGCGCATCAGCGTCTGTCCGCATGATAGTCGTTACAGTATCGCAACCAAGGGCTTAACGGGTTTCGGTTATCATAGGCACGTCTTCCACGACAACGAAATCTACATGCTCCCTTACTTCACCCATGTGCATCCAGAGATCGCACACACTCTGTCGCTCTATCGCTATCATCTGTTGTCTGCCGCGCGCGAGAAAGCAAAAGGAACAGAGCACTAATCAGAAAGGAGCGAGAGCGCGAGGAGATCGTTATCGCCCCTGGCGGATAATTGCCATCATCTCTGGTACGGTTGTGACCTTGATACGCGGACGCCCTTGCCCGGCACCGCAAGCAACCTCGTACTGATCCAGAATCTTCCAATCCTGATAGGTCACATAGTCGATGCCTCGCTCACGCAGAAACGCCTCAACCTGCGCCAGGTCACGATGATCATCGCTGATTCCTTGTAGAATAGGCAGATCGGCCAGCATTGATTCGACTGTGGCTGCCGAGTCAGGCTTGTTATTCCCGATCAAGCCAGTGGGGCCGCGCTTGGCCCAGCCGACGACATATTCCCCTGGTACTACTTCACCGGTATTCGGATGCACGACTTGCCCTGCGATATTGTTTATGGTAGAGGTCGCATGGTCGAATGGCACGCCCTCAATTGGCACACTACGATAGCCAATCGAGCGCATCACCAGGCCAGCCTCAATGATCTCAAACTTGCCGGTTCCTTTCGATCGTAGCCCGCCATTGGAATCCACGACCAGCTCATTATGTTCGATCCTCACCGCTGTAATCCGCCTATTCACACCAACAATTTCCACAGGCGAGGCCAGGAAGCGCATGGTAATGCGGCGAGGAGCAGTATGCTCCGTGCGAGCAGCATACTCATGCAGGCACTCCAGGTTGGCCTTGGCTGTGCGATCTTCTTCTATAGCAACCAGGCTTGCCGGATCAAGTTCGATGTTTTGAGGATTGATGATCACATCCACCCCTTCAAGCTTCCCCAGTTCCTTGATCTCTGGATTGGTGAACGATGCCTGTGCTGCGCCACGTCGCCCCAGTACCACCACCTCGCGGATCTTGCTCTCGCGCAGCTTCTCCAGGGCATGGCCGGCGATATCAGTTTTCAGCAACGTATCCGGGGACATGACGAGGATGCGTGTCACATCCATCGCTACGTTGCCGTTGCCGACCACGACAGCCAGCTCACATGAGAGATCGATGGGCAGATCGCGATAATCAGGATGACCATTATACCAGCCAACAAACGAGATAGCTGGAAAGTTATTGGGCAGCTCTTCACCGGGGATGCCCATACGTCGATCAGCCTGGGCACCAACTGCATAGATGATCTGATCGTAGAACTGCTTTACTTCTTTATGATGGATATCAACACCATAGGTGACATTCCCGAAGAAACGGACTCGTGGATCTGCGAGGACTTTATCAAAGACGCGGATCACCGCCTTGATGGACTGGTGATCAGGCGCAACACCGTCGCGGACTAATCCGAAAGGAGGAGGGAAGCGGTTGAAGATATCAATGGTCAGGATGAGATCGCGTTTCTTGAGAAGAGTATCGGCAGCATAAAAACCGGCTGGGCCAGCACCAATGATAGCAATGCGTAGTGGCCGGGCCGTAGTAGCTAATTGTTCCATTACATCTCTCCCTTCAGGAGGCTATTGCCTTTATCTAGAGCGAACCCCTTTTTAGCAGCAGGAGCCAATCCTGCTCATCTTTGAACCCTGATTGAACGTAAGGATAGGATAGGACAGTAATCTCACAGGGGCATCACAAGAACGAGACATATCCTCACAATGCTCACACGATCTTTACAGCTTGGAAACCGCATGTGCCAAAACGCTCCGCTTTTTGGTAGAACCACCTGGCAATCAGTTCTTTGCCGGTAGCAGAGATTGTGATGGGAACTCTCCAGCTCAACAAGGGCAGAAGGACCGGTCTGCGCGCGATCTCATGACCAAAGCACATCAACGGAATATGGAACTGCTCCTACCCATTGATGTTGTCATCGCTGATCGCTTTGAAGCTGATGCGAATACCATGGTCGTTGCGAGCAACCAGGTCGAACCCGGCTGGCGGATTATGGACATTGGCCCTCAAACCATTGCTGCTTTCCGACAAGCCCTCGCAGATGCACAGACGATCGTCTTTAATGGCACGCTTGGAGTAGCAGAATGGCCCACCTTTGCTCAGGGGACCAATGCGATGATCGAGGCACTGGCCGAGCGTACCAAAGTTGGCGCAACCACGATCATTGGAGGTGGTGATTCTGCAGCAGCCGTCAAGCAGGCTGGCGCAGCCGACAAGATGTCCCATGTTTCAACCGGTGGCGGTGCATCATTAGAGTTCCTGGAAGGGCGTGTCCTGCCAAGGGTGGCAGCACTACAGGTGAAGGAATGATGAGAACACCATCTCGCGCTGCCATCATAGCAGGCAATTGGAAGAGGCAACGCCGAGCAACTCATCGAATATGATATACGAATAACCCCTTCCATTATAGCAATCCAGCGGTGAGGAAGGCTATCTGGCCCACGATTTTTGAGGCGTCTACCTCTTAAATGAGGAGGAGGCTGTTGCAGGTTAGTAGGCAGGGGGTCTACTGCACCACGAGTCCTGCTTCAGTCTCCACGTTTTGCTGGTAGTTTTTTGTCCTACTTTACAAGTAAAGTATAGTGCAGGCCCATCTCAAGCAAATCACAAAGCTGGGCAACAGTCACACATATCACTCACATTTCTCCTTCATGTTTGCATAAAACAGAGATGGGAAGGAAATGGGTGGAAGTTCTCTCCTTGTGAGCCCCTTTACGCCCTCATTTCTCTTCCCATGTAGTCGTTTATTTCGCTCAAGAGCGCCATCTGGACCTGATCGATACTCTGGTCGCCATCCACCTCTCTCAGCTTGTGCTGCTTTCTGTAGTAGTCAAGCACCTGGATGGTTTGAGTGAAGAAGATGACCAGCCGTCTGCGTACCGCTTCTCCGCTATCGTCAGGGCGCTTATAGAGGCTACTTCCATCCAGATCACACCTACCAGCCACTTTCGCTGGGCGAAAGGTGACATGGTACACATGTTGATTCGCCTGGCAGAAGACTCTGCCTGCAAGCCTCTGAAGTAACACCTGATCACGCGAAACCTTCAGGTAGATCGCCAGATCGATCTGTCGCTTGACACGCTGGAGTTCTGCATCCAATTCCTGTGCTTGCGCAAGCGTACGCGGATAGCCATCCAGCAGCACCCCCTGCATGCTCTCAGGTTCTTCCATGTGACGCATCACCATCGGGATCGTTATCTCATCGGGAACCAATTCCCCCAGATCAACATAGGTCTGAGCTTTTAACCCAAGTTCAGTCTGCTCTTCAAAGGCCTTGCGGAACAGATCCCCACTGGCAACATGCCGAAGTGCGAGGAGTTGAGAAAGCTTCTCTGCTTGTGTTCCTTTCCCTGCTCCCGGTGCTCCTATCAGGAGAATATCCATCTCTTTCCTCTTTCTCTTCCAAAACAGGTGAAAACCTTGCCGGTGCCAATGTCTGCTACCAATCCCTGAGAATCAGGTGTCCCTGGGCGACAGCATGGACAATGTCTGCACGGCAGACAATACCCACCAACGTGCCATTCTGCATGACCGGGACACGCTTGATTTTGCGTTCGGTAAGGAGCATGGCAATCTCGCCAACCGGTGTCTCTTCATCGACGACAATGATCTCAGGACTCATAATATCAGCAACGCACAGACCTTCTCGATCGACTTTCCCAATGATGTCAGCTTCCGTGATGATACCAATGATCCTGCCGGCTTTGTCGAGAACAGGCACACCACTAATACTTTTTCCACTCAGTAGTTGTGCAACATCCTGCACACTTGCCTCTGGAGCGATGGTATAGACTTTGCGGGTCATAATATCTCTTGCGATCATGACGCACACTCCTTGGGCGGATGAAGGACAGTAGCGACATATGCCACATTGCCTGCTATCCTACTAATCACAACATAGAGCTACCTTTCTGTGACCCGTAGGCTGTTCTTTTACATCCTGCCAACACCCGCTACGCAGGCTAGCCTTCGGCTCAGACAGGACGATAAGCATGCTCATCATGAGATCATGTGTTTCTCATTACCGTTACCGCATAATGTAACCTGATGTGCAAGCTCGTCCATGAGGTCACTAACTCCTTCAACTAGAGAGAGTATGTAGCATTGGTCTCACAAACCCATCACGCCGTGTAGTTTTATTATTACAAAATTGTCACAATTTCCCATTGTCTCACTACAAGAGTTGGATATCTCCATCAGTGTTTCACTTATGCAGACTTGCTTACGCTTCTTCATGAACTTGCGGATGGGTTCATACCATACTCTCAGGGGTGATTGATACTACTATCTGAGCCCTATGCTGTCGCGTTAGGGCCACCGGGCATACTGGTATCCTGGGACCTATCGAGTCGTTGCTCGTCGTCTGGCATATCCTCAGTAAACACACGACTGGCCAGGATATCCTCAGCCTCAATCGTCACAAGTAGAGAGATTAGGTCTCGCTTCTGCTATTAATTTGATTTACCTGCGCGGTCGGAAGCGCGGCAAACTGATTCTATCGATGACCTTCTCAAAAACCACGCTTACAGGCAGGTCTACGTGCAGTTCCGCTGGAGCAATATCCACAATGCTACTCAGCATGCGTGGCCCTTCCTCCAATTGCACAATCGCAACATTATAGGGCGTGTCATTGATAAACTCAGGAGATTTGTTCTGGTGAATGACGGTATAGGAGTAAATCACACCATGCCCGCTGGCCTCTCTCCAGCGCAATCCTGAGATGCCGCACTGCATACAGTACAGGCGGGGATAGAACTGGTATCGTTGGCAACGCTCACAGTATTGCAGCAGTAACTTCCCTTGCTGGCACCCCTCCCAAAAAGGACGGTTCTCTTCTGTTATAATAGGCAATGGTTTGGGGTGAATGGGATCTGGCATACTGCTTTCTCCATTTCTCTAGCTTTATTCGACGGTTCGCTCTGGTTTCGCGAAGCCAGGTGAGGAGCCAGTTTCTTCCGAAGAGGGAAACGAAAGCCCTGCCGTTGTATTTCCCTCTCGACTCTCCAGGTCGATCCATATGTTACATGACCAAACCAGGGGTTACTAAATATCATATCATTTTCCTAAGCAGGTGGTATAATCGGATCACAAGCCCTACTTGTGAGTTCACAACAAGATAGCAGAGGAGCATAACCCTATGCCTGCTTACAATGGACGCATTGCCATCGTTGGCATCGCCGAATCCGACTATGGCCGCGTTCCCAACATGACCGAATTACAGTTACACGCCCAGGCAGTACAGCGCGCGCTGGAGGACAGCGGCCTGCGCAAACAGGAGATCGACGGCGTATTCTGCAGTTCCGACACGATGAGCATGCCGACGGTCACCCTCTGCGAATATGTGCAAGTATTTCCGCGCTACACTGATTCCACCTCGATTGGTGGTGCCTCCTTTGAGGCTCACCTCAATCATGCAGTGGCGGCCATCCGTACAGGCAAGTGCGAAGTGGCATGCATCTCCTACGCCAGCAATGAGCTCTCCAGCCGCGGGCGTACATTTGGCACAGTGAATCAGCCAGTCACCATTCCCGAAGCGACCTACGAGGTTCCCTATGGCAACACGCTTGTTGGTGCTTATGCCATGGCTGCACGCCGCCACATGCACCAGTACGGCACAACCTCTGAACAACTGGCCGAAATTGCCGTGGTGACACGCCGGCATGCCGGCCTCAACCCCCTTGCCTTGTACCGCAAGCCCATCACAGTACAGGACGTGCTGGACTCGCGCATGATTGCCGACCCGCTGCACTTGCTCGATTGCTGTGTGGTGAGCGATGGCGGAGGCGCCGTCCTGGTAACGACAGAAGAACGGGCCAGGGACCTGAGGCAGCCACCAGTATTTGTGCTGGGAAGCAGCGAGAGCCACACGCACGACAACATCTCGCAAATGCCGGATCTGACGGTCACCGCCGCGGCCGTTACCGGCCCACGAGCATTCGCCGAGGCGGGAGTGCGCCCAGACGAGATGGATATGGCCATGATCTATGATTCGTTCACGCTCACCGTGCTCCTGCTTTTAGAAGACCTGGGATTTTGCAAGAAAGGGGAGGGTGGAGCATTTGTGCAGGATGGGCGCATTGCCCTGGGTGGGCAATTGCCAATTAATACGGATGGAGGGGGTCTATCGGCAAACCATCCAGGCATGCGTGGCATTTTCCTCATCATCGAGGCGGCACGTCAACTCCGAGGGCAATGCGGTCCTCGTCAAGTGAAAGATGCAAAGTTAGCGCTAGCCCATGGCAGTGGCGGCTTGCTTTCCTCTCAGGCCACCACGATTTTGGGACGGTGATGAAAAAAGAGTTCAAGGCCTGATATAGTGTGCCAGCAGAAACAGGCTCAAAAAGACAAGCCCGCAACACACAATTGGCCCACAGGTCATTTGGAATGTAGCAGTCCAGGAAATGACAGTACTCCGCAATCGCAGAACGACAAGACATATTCCGCAGGTGAAAAGCCACCCGCCAACAAAGGCGACCACTGACATCACAAACTGAGATGACGTTAAGAACATCATCCACCCAAAAAACAACACATGGGAAAAGAACAAAGCACACCGGAACAACAAAACACAGGCCCCATATAAAAAGCCTCTCCTGAGGCTGCCGTCGTTTGAGGAAAGGCCCGCCGCATCCCCCTATCTTTCAAGTAGGGGTAAGGCGGGCCAAACAAGCTCTTCCTAAATGCTAGAACATCTGTAATAAGGCTGTGTATGGAGGCACATCTGGTAATTCACACGAATCTTCGAACGGAAGAGCTAATTCGCGTTCAGAGGCGTTAGAAGATTCGTGTGAATCACCATTGATCAGAGCATTGATTTCTCATCATGCTTGTGAATATCTTATTTCACCCTCTTTCTGTGTCTAAATTGCCTGGACATAATACAGCGCCTATAGAAAAAGCGCGACGTTTTTGGCCTTGCAACGATGTAGATAGTGAGATATCTCAAGTGGTCCACGCGGAGGAATTGATGCAGCCACGTCGTCCTATCGTGCAAGAGCAGGGGAGTAGTACTCCCATAGAAGCGCGCCAGGCCTGTACCGCCAGTCTCTACCAGTTGTATGCCCCTGCGCTCTTCGAGTATATCCGCCGCCACTCGCCAGACCTCACCGACGCGGAAGACATCCTCGCCGAGGTCTTCACCGGCGCGCTACGGCAGGATCTGACCACCCTGACCCCTGGCGAGCAGCGCGCCTGGCTCTGGACGGTTGCGCGTAACAAGGTCAACGACCAGTATCGCCAGGGGCAGCGCCGCCAGCAAGTCTCATTGGAGAGCCTGGGAGAGATCGGGGAAATGCTGCAAGATGCTACCACGCCCGAGCAGCTTGCCCTGCGGCAGGAGGAAGCGGCCTACCTGCGCAGCTACCTGCAGCGTCTCTCAACAGAGCAGCAGGAAGTACTCCAGTTACGCTTCATCGGTGGTCTGCGCTGTACCGAGATCGCCGTCCTTCTCAAAAAACGGGACGGGACGATTCGCAGCATCCTCTCACGCGCCCTCAACGAACTGCGCAAATACTACGAACACTAGACGAAAGGAGCAAGCACATGTCTCACTCAGATCATACCAACTTCACGCCTGCGCAGGTGGACGAACAAATTGAGCGCTATCTCTCCGACTTGCCCAACACCCCGGCGGATCAACCTTCCCTGCGTGCGCTCCACACATTACAGCGTCTCTACCAGGTAAAAAACGCTGAACATACTCCCTCCCTCGAGCGCGTCTGGCAGGGCGTGCTGGCAGCCAGCGCCCAGGAGAGCGCCGCGCCCTCGACCATCGTCCCTGCTGCCCCTACAGGAGATGACCTGCAAGATGCGCCGCAAAGCGGCATCATGTCGCCCGCCAGCCCGCACAATCCGCGCCGGAAGCCTACGCCACGCGCCCGCGTGCTGCTTATCCAGCTGGCCACCGTCCTCTGTCTTGCCCTGATCGTCGGCAGCTTTGTGCTTGTCACCACCCTTTCGCGCCAGGGGCAACCTGCTCGTCTTCCCACCGGAAGCGGAAGCGGCCTCTACGCCTACCTAGGCAGTGCCATCTATCGCCTGGATAGCCAGACCCACAACATCCTCTGGAAATATACCTTCGCCAGCAGTGAGACGGTCGAGGGCGGGGCGCTCTACGACAATTTAAACCAGCCAGTTGTCATAAACGGGATACTTTATGTAGAGACACACACGAATACAGCCAGTAGCCAGCAATATCTCTCTGCCCTGAACACCGCCAACGGCTCCCTGCTCTGGCGACAGCCCTCCGCCAGGGCCTTTGTCAATGACCTGGCCGTCTATACGCTGGTCGAGTCAAAAACAGCCACTATCACCACGCTGACCGCGCGCGATGCGCGCACGGGCCAGCAACTCTGGCAGCGCCAGTACCACATCGCCGGTGCCGCCATCGACCCGGCACGCGGAACCGATGATACCGAGGGCTTCAGGATCATCACGCTGACCGATCAACTGCTCTACGCGGTGATCTGGTATCGTTCTAATGGCCAGGACATCTTCGCGCGCTATGGTCTCAGTCCAAAGGATGGATCCATCATCTGGCAGGACCGCGACATCATTTCAGGACGCATGCCCACCGTAGAAGCTCGCATCGTCGATGGCGTGATCTACACCACCGAATATAACCTGAAGCCCGTCACACCCTACATAGACTCACACGGCATGACCGTCAACGAGGTGACGCAATCACGTGCCGCAGCCTACGACGCAGTAACCGGCCACCTGCGCTGGCAGACACCTGAGATGGTCGGCGAGCAGCCCAACGGCGGCTTTTACCTGCAGGTCTCCAGTGACACGCTCTACTTCCAGACCTACAACCAGGACTGGCCCGCCACCGCGTCGAAGCCCCAGAGCATCACCACCCTGCGCGCCCTCAGCACCAGCGATGGCTCGCAGCGCTGGCGCTACCAGTGGCAGGGCGGCAGCATCACTGGCGCGGTCCTGCAAGGCCAGAGCCTCTACTTTGAAACCAGCCAGGTCCCATCGACAGGCAAGACACAAAACCTCCAGGTAAAAATCGTTGCCCTCAATGCTCAAACAGGCACCACACGCTGGACAACGCTCGTGAAATTGCTGGACGGCACCGAGAAAACGCCCACCCCGCCCCCCCATAACGTCGATCCCTTCTTCTACAGCGGCTTCGTCGTAGATATGGCCCCGGTTGCCAGCCAGGACGCCATTTACTACAGCACGCCCGGCAACAAAATCTACCTCCTCCAACCCTCCAATGGCCACCTCCTCACCCGCTTCTCGGTCGATAAAACTCCTCAAACCACCATACAGGACAGGGTGGTGCTCTTCGTCATCCCGTGAGCGAATCTGTGCCTGATGAATGTTACCGGCCGGAGTCGAGGAGATATGCTGATTGCGAAGCGATTCTCGGAGTTCCGTGAGAAGATTCGTGTGAATTTTTTTGACATGAAGCTTCTCACGGAAGAGCTAATCCACGCTCAGGGGTGTGAGAAGATTCGTGTGAATCACCAACAGCACACCAAACACGTCATGTATAAGTTGGGCTATCACTTTGTCTGGTGTCCCAAATACCGCAAGCGCATCTTGACCGGATAGGTTGCGGTGTTTGTCGAAGAGGAAATCCGTCGCCTGTGTGAAGTGAATGGATGGAGAGTCGGCGCTTTGAATGTGCAAGAGGATCATGTGCATTTGTTGACTTCGTGCTCCCCCATCTGTCGCGCCTTCGCAGATTGCGCATGTTTTGAAAGGAGTAACCGCCCGGAAGGTGTTTCAACATTTTCCTTTCGTCAAGAAACAGCTTTGGGGCGGTGCTTTCTGGGCTCGGTCCTACTATGTAGGCGGTGTTGGGGATATGAGTGTGGAGACTGTGCTCAAATACATCGAATTGGGGCAAGAATAAACGCTATGCATTCCGAGACGTTCCAGAAAGCTTTTATCCAGGGACGAAGTATGTATTTTGATGACCGCGAGTATGACATCCCCCATGTTGCCTCCCGCATGTGGACGCTTGATGCAGTAGGTAGCGTTCTTGATGAAGACGGCACGGGCGGCTACCACTTTGATCGTATGGCTTTCAACGGCCCGTTTGACATTCTGGGCTTCTTTCTGGGGTACATGAGCGGTCTGATTCTGGCAGAAAGGCCACAGGAGCATGAGGAACGGATGAAACAGGTGGTGATCTTACCGGAACCGACAAGCGCAACAGGAATAGCTTTGTAGCAGCATACCAGCGTGGGATGATGAGGGATGGGAACACCTCTCATCTCGCTGATCTGTGAGTGGCAGGATGAGCATCAAGGCGTACAAATACCGAATATATGCCAACGCACCCACGACAGGCAAACTCTACGGAGTACTCAAGCTCTGCCGTCATCTCTACAATGCGGCTTTGCAAGAGCGGCGTGATGCCTATGGGATCAAGGTGAAACGGCATCCTGGGTACTATGACGAAGAAACACGCAAACAGTTGACATGGTAGGGCTTTAGCCCGCCGCAAGCCGCTGTGGTTTCAACCCAGGCGGTTAGGCGTCTGGTGGCTTTAGCCCTTGTAATTACTGCTTTTTGCCCGTTGAAATAGAACAGTAAAGAGACCATCCAGAGGTACATTGAAACAAAGAAAGGTTTGTGAGCATGGCGAAGGCAACCACTACCATCAAGCAGAGCTTGCAGTATCAGCCTCAGCATGTGGCGTGGTTTGCTACCAATCAGAATCTTTTCAACCAGGTCGCAGCCTTCTATTTCTCGGTTATTCAGGCTCATGAAAACGTGCTTGAGTTGGGAAGTAAAGAGGCTCTTACTGCGCTAGAAAAGCTCACGCACACAACCGAGCGCAATCCGCATCCGGTTATGCCTCTTTCTGAAATCGGAGAGGATATTCCGGCCATGTTCCGGCGTGCAGCTATTCACGCCGCGCTGGGCTCGGCCCACTCCTTTTATGCCCATCTCAAAAAGTGGCGCGCGCGCAAAGAGAAAGCCCTGGCCAAAGGCAAGAAATTTACGGAACGACCGCCCGTGCCACCACGCACCTGGAACAAATCGGCGACGCTCTACGCGGGTATGTGGAAGGACCGCACGAAGCGTAGCATGATCATCAAAGTATGGACCGGTACATGTTGGTCCTGGCTCAAGGTACGTCTCACAGGCCGGGAACTGCCAGCGGGAACCCAGGCGAGCAGTCCTTCTCTGGTACGGCATGGAGGTCGCTGGTGGCTGCATACTCCGGTGGAGAAGCGGTTTGCGACACCGCTTAAGCTCGCACAACAGCTCTCCAATCCTGAGACGAAGATGTGCGCCGTCGATCTGAATCTCGATGGTTCTATTGCCGTGTGCACCGTTCAAACTGCTGAAGGTACGATCCTCGCTACCCGCTTCATTGGGGGTGGTCGAGCGATATCCGGCTTTAGGAAGAAGCGGTTGGGACGCATTGCGCGCAATCGCAAGCGCACTGGTCTCATAGCAGAAGGCGAGCAGGATAACGCCGCTCTCTGGCAAAAGATCAGGAATCGTGATGAGTCCTTTGCTCACCTGGTATCCCGCCGCATTGTACATTTCGCACAAGAGCAGGGCGCTACCATCCTGGTGTTTGAGCACCTGGGGAAACTGCAACCAGAGAAAGGTAAGTACAGCCGCCGTGGCAATAGCAAACGGGCTTTCTGGATGAAGGGGCGTATCTTCTTCTATGCGAAGTATAAGGCGTGGAATGAGGGCATGATTACCAGCCGCGTCAATCCACGTAACACCAGCCGGCAATGTACGCGCTGCCATGCCCCTATCATTCGCTACGCTTGGGGGCAGCCGGAAGAGGGCTACACGACTGGTGCACCTCTCATGCTCTGTCCTGCGTGCGGCCTGCGTGGTCATGCGGACCGCAACGCGAGTGGATGCATTGGGCAACGACTCATCACACGCTATCAGCAGAACCTCTCCCAGGAAAAGCCTCATACTCCTCGGCCACGGATCGAGAGGGGGTCGAAAGACTCGGGTGTTGCTTGCTCCCAGGATGCCGAAGGTGAAGCAGGACCATCTATGCTGCCAGCTGGGCATGGAGCAAGCAACGGGCATGGCACCGCCCACGAGGTGGGGGTCTGGATGGAGCCCACCACCTCACCTATCCCTCACCAACTACGGCTGTGGAGCCGAGTAGGAGCTACGCTCCAGGTACTCAGAACGCCGACTACGTAGGGGTGGAAGAAGCCGCCGGGTTTCTAACCCGCGCGGAGTGTCACGCGTGTGGATACGGTTGACTATTACGAGCAAAAGCGGGAACTGGTCGAGATCAAAGAAGTCTGCCCTGAATATCAGGAGATCGCTTCGCATGTGCTGCAAGATGTGATCTTACGTGTCAAGAAAGCCTACGACGGTTTCTTTCGACGGGTGAAAAAGGGGGAAACGCCAGGGTATCCGAGATTTGTGGGCAGCACTCGCTATAGGTCATTCACCTACCCCGATGGCGCGGGATGGAAACTGGACGCGCACAGACGACCAGAAGGCAAAAAAGGCATGGTGCGAGTCAACTTGAAGCTCTCCAATATTGGCACCGTAAAACTGCACCTCCATCGAAATATGACAGGCACTAGCAAAACGCTGACCATCAAGCGAGAAGGGGAACACTGGTACGCGGTCTTTACCTGCGAAATCGGCAAGCCCGAACCCTTGCCTACCAGCTACGAAGATGTGGGTATCGACCTGGGAGTGACCCACTTTGCCGCACTCTCCAACGGGGAGTTCATCGATCACCCCCGCTATTTCCGCAAAGCCGAGAAGAAACTCGCCAAAGCACAGCAGGCCCTTTCAAGAAAGAAGAAGGGAAGTCACAGGCGCAAGAAAGCAGGGCAGCAAGTAGCCAAACAGCACCGCAAAATCCGCAATCAACGTCAGGACTTTCAGCACAAAGCCTCACGGAAGCTGATCAATCAGTATCAATCATCATGTTGGAAGACTTACAGACGAAGAATCTTACCAAAAGGCCAAAGCCGAAACAGGACGAAGAGACAGGAAAGTTTCTCCCCAATGGGGCAAGCGCAAAAGCAGGGTTAAACAAGTCGATTCTCGATGCCGGATGGAGCACGTTTACAGAAATGGTGAGCGTCAAGGCAGCATGGGCCGGGCGCACCGTTGTCTTTGTAAACCCATACATGACATCACAACGTTGCCCAGGATGCGGTACGGTGGTCAAAAAAGACCTTTCAGAGCGGTGGCACAGGTGCAGTTGTGGCACCGAACTAGACAGGGACACCAATTCTGCAAAACTCATCCTGAACTTAGGATACCAACAACTTTCGGTCGGGACGCGGCCAACGTCGGCAACGGCGTAGAAGCCTCCGGTCAGAGACCGGAGGTACGTTCACAAGAAAGTCCGAAAACCAGGGAGTAAACAAAAAAACTAATCCCATCATCCCCACGACTCCGGTAATAGTGCTCAGGCCAATCCATTGTTGAGCAGGCAAAACAAAAGAAACACTTGCCCACCCAATCCCAACCGCAATGGAGAACAGCAGGCAAGCAGCGATCCCCAGAGTCAATCCCCACCCAAAACTTTTGTACGTCTCATTACGAACACTGTATGCAAGACAAACTGCGCCGCCAACAAAAAGAAATCCCATCATCATATACAACCATGCCCCACTTAGACGAAAAAAGTATGCACTGAGAAGTACAACCACAATTTCTAAAGCAACGACGCTTGGAAGACGCAAACGCTGTAATAGCTGCACCATAGGGAAACCTCCTTCAGTCACATCAAACAAGTCATTCAAGCAGAAAAACTTGAGTCAATGCTGAAGCCAACCATTATGAGCAGGCCGAGCCAGAGCGCATCGACGAAAGGGTGATATCTGCAAAAAGTATTATCCCAACATATCACAATCTCATCACTGGCATCGCCCGTCGCATCACTAATAGCTCACAGAAATGGAATCAGTACGAAAGGTTGTGTTGCAGCTGCGCTCTCAGGTTTAAGAGCTCTTGACACAAACTGCACTCTCGGAGGATGAGTCTAAAAGATAGTTTGTGATGCAGATGTGATTATCCCTGCACGTCTGTGATGCTCCTGTGTGGTCGATCATGTATGCTCCTGACAGGGAAATCTAAGCATGCTGCAAGCGTTAGCGCCTGCTGCGGGATAGCCTGTTTGAGGGCATGAAAATGCTGTCAGCTAAAGAGAAGTAAAGAGAGGGTAGTTATGTTAGATCTTTCATTTCGCCAACCCATCTGTGTGGATGATGCGCCACAAGGAAGTCGATGTGTATGGTGTAGAGCACCCGCATCTCTTCAACTCACCGTTCTTGGAAGTTCCTTTCAACATGAGACAGAGTGTTTTTGCCGCTCATGTGGTGAGGACTATGTTCGGATCACTGCAGAGTCTCTAGATAGAGTCATTACTGACGATGTCACGAGGGCTGTTTAACAAATCTATGGGCTTCTGACATTTCGTTGTCTGGCTCTTTCAATAGCGCCTCTCATCGCAGTTGTGTCCCCGCTAGCGGAACTTACCAATGCCTGATGATCAGGTAGGTGCCCTTGTGCGACAGCACGGACAATGTCTGCTCGACAGACAATACCCACCAACGTGCCATTCTGCGTGACCGGGACACGCTTAATTTCGCGTTCGGTAAGGAGCGCTATCAAAAGATCATGGCGACAGGTCAGTCGTATCTGAAGCCGTGGACAGATTTTCTTGAGCAATACCAGAAGATGATGGGTAGCTTCTCTCGCTCCTTCATCGCTCGTTGGGCAAACGAGCGAGAGAGGCCGTGAGCCGGTTCAGTTCTTTTGTCACTCCGAGCGAGCCGCGAGCCACGAGTCAATGTGTGGCCAGGTATACTTCATCGCACCGCTCCCCGCCATCATGCCAATATGGCCTCCTTTTACCTTCAGCAAGAGCTGATCCTGGCTGCTGACCTTCGTCATGATGCTCTCCGACTGGCAGGGTGGCGAGATGTGATCCGCAAGGGCGATCACATTGAGCAGGTTCGCGCGGATACGACTCAGGTCCACCCGCTCGCCACGGATGATCAGCTTCCCCTGGATGAGCCGGTTCTCCCGGTAGAGCTCCTGAATGAGCTGCCGATAGGTGGCACCGGCCATGGGGATAAGATCGGTGACCCAGGTGTTCATGGCGTGCCACGATTGCACGATGCGCGGGTCATCCAGGTGGTCCCACAGCGTCAGGTAGGAACCGATATAGTTCTCGACCGGCTTGAGCGCCTTGGCGCCATAGTCGATCAGCTCGCCCGGCACGTTGCCAAAGGCGTCGATAATCTTATCGGGATCGAAGGCTTGATCGTTCACCCAGCGCACAAAGCCTCCTGCCTGCTTGTCGGTGAAATCTAGCGGCGCCGTCAGCAGCAGCAGGTTTTTGAGACCGTCGTCGGGTCGCAAGGCGGCATAGATCGTTGAGAGGATTGCACCGATGCACCACCCTAGCATGCTCAACTCCTCACTTCCTGAGACCGCTTTCAGCTTGCGCATGGCGCGTGGCAGGTAATCCAGCACGTAGTCATCGAACTTCAGCCCTTTGTCCTCGGGACCGGGCGTTCCCCAGTCAAGGAGATAGACATCGTAGCCTTGCTTGACCATGTACTCGATAAAGCTGTTGCCTGGCCGCAAATCGAGGATATATGGCCGGTTCATCAGCGCAAACACGAGGAACAAGGGTACCTTGTGCCGCTGCTCGGCAGGGACGACGGGAATGTAGCGGTAGAGCCTGGCTTTGTTGAGCGTCCAGATCACTTGCTTGGGCGTCTGGGCAACAGTTGCGCGGCTGGTACTGACCTGCAGCAAGGTACGAGTGTTCTCCTCAATCCGCTGCAGTTCGCTCTGGAGCGCAGGCGGGATCATAGGGAGGGATAAGAAGGACATCAGTGGACCCCCTTTGCTTTTCCTTGCGTCCTACCTGACTTTGCAGCAGTAGATGCGCGAGCGTCGTTGGCGGGACGAATAGGTGCCACTGTTGATGTGTCTGCTGCATGCTTTGAGGCAGCCAGAGCCTGTATGGCACGGTGGATATCATCGAGCTTGGCATCCAGGTCGTCCAGGCGCATCTCAACGTTGGTCAGGCGCTCGGCCAGGCTCGTCACATCAGAGCGCATTGGCATATTCAGTCTCGTCAATACTTGAGTCATGGTCGTGTCGAGCATGCGCTGCAATGGTTGTGACACCGTCAAATAGGTATCCAACCACTGGCTTGTCGCCCGGCTGTAGGCCTCCGAGCTGACCAGGTCGATCATCATCTTGGACCAGCTTTCCAGGCTGGCATCCCGCATCGTTTGCCAACTTTTCAGGCTAGCATCCCGCATCGTATTCAAGGTGTCAAAAGGATCGAGTGGATTGGTCGTTTCTGGTTGTTCACTCATGGTAGATGATGGTTCCTTTCCTTCCAATTGCCTCCGCTGTTGTTCAATAGCCATGCTGTCTGTTCCGGCTACTTTGAGGGATGACCACGAGGGATTCACCCCGTGGTCATCCAACGCTTCATCATCATGGTAGGCGTGCTTTAAAGCACACTCACCGTTCTCCTGCTCTACCGCTCGATGCCAATTCCACTGATGAGAATGGCCACCTCAGAGGAAGAGGGAGTTCGTACTTACATGGCTTCGAAGATAGCAGCGATGCCCTGACCTCCACCGATGCACATCGTGACCAGCGCATACTTGCCTCCGACGCGGCGCAGTTCGTAGAGCGCCTTCACCGTCAGGATGCAGCCCGTCGCCCCGATGGGGTGACCCAGGGAGATCCCACTGCCGTTGGGGTTGGTGCGATCCAGTGGCAAGTCCAAATCCCGCATGACGGCAAGCGCCTGGGCAGCAAAGGCCTCATTGAGCTCGATCACATCCATATCCTTGATGCTCAGCCCAGCCCGTTCGAGTACCTTCCTCACTGCCGGAACCGGCCCGATGCCCATGTATTTCGGTTCTACTCCGGCATGCGCATAGGCGACCAGTCGCCCTAACGGCTGCAGCCCGCGCTGCTGCGCGAGACTCCCCTCCATCAGCACCACTGCCGCCGCGGCATCGTTGATGCCCGAGGCGTTGCCGGCGGTCACACTCCCATCGCCTTTGAAAGCCGGACGCAATTTCGCGAGCTTCTCCAGTGTGGTGTCTGCCTTGACATGCTCATCGGTGTCAAAGACCACGATCTGTCCTTTGACCTTGGATTCAATCGGTAGGATTTGCTCCTTAAAGTAGCCTGCTTTGATGGCGGCTGCCGCCCGCTGGTGGCTCTGGAGTGCCAACTCGTCCTGGGCCTGGCGGCTGATACCCCACTTGCTCGCGACATTCTCAGCGGTGATGCCCATGTGACAGTCGTCAAAGGGATCACTCAGGGCTCCTACCATGGCGTCAATCACCTTCCCATCACCCATGCGCTGGCCCCAGCGTGCGCCTGGCAGCCAGTATTCGCTGCGGCTCATCACTTCGGCGCCTCCACCTATAGCTACTTTGGTATCGCCCATATAAATGGCCTGGGCTGCCGACACAATCGCCTGCAGACCACTGCCGCATAACCGGTTGAGCGTGAGGGCCGGGGTCTCAACAGGAAGGCCACCGTTGATGGCGGCTACACGAGCGAGGTACATGTCATGGACATCGGTATGGATGACATTGCCGAAGACCACATGCCCCACCGCCTCTGGTGGGATCCCCGCTCGCTTGACCGCCTCGCGGACGACGGCTGCGCCCAGTTCGGTCGGGGGCTTGTCTTTCAACCCGCCGCCATACTCTCCAATCGCGGTACGCACACCGCTCAATACGACGACTTCTGCTTGTGCCATGTTCTTTTCTCTCCTTCATAAACAGGCATGATGAATCACGCCCCTACACTGCATCATGAAATGACTACTGCAAGTAAAGTCCACCATTCATGCTGAGAGTCTCACCGGTAAAGTAATCCCCATCCAGGATAAGATAGCGCACGGCACGAGCTACCTCCTGAGGTGTGCCGACACGACCAAGAGGGATACGCGCCACAATCGCTTCCTTGGCTTTCTCTGGAATCCCCTCATACATCTCGGTGGCTATAAAGCCGGGGCAGATAGCGTTGACTGTCACGTTCGAACGAGCCAACTCCAGGGCTGCTGTTTTGGTAAAACCGATGATGCCAGCCTTGGCTGCTGCATAGTTGGACTGGCCGAAGTTACCCATCTGGCCAATCACGGAACTGATGTTGATGATCTTGCCGCTCTTCTGCTGCATAAAGTAGGGCAACGCTGCTTTCACCGTGTAGAAATAGCTGTTCAAGTCAGTCTGAATGACTGTGTTCCAGTCTTCCACAGTGAGGTTCTTCATCGAGCGATCGATGTTGATACCAGCATTGTTGACCAGCACATCGATGCGACCAAACTGGTTGATGGTCTCTTCGATGAGTTTGGCCGCTTGCGCCGGGTCCGACACGTCGGCCTGGATCGCGACAGCCTGAGGTGCCCCGTTTTGCAAGAGCCGAGCTACCAGGTCATCCGCTGCTTCCTTACTTCGAGAGTAGTTGACCACCACTCTGGCTCCGCCCTGTCCCAGTACTTCCGCTATCGCACGCCCGATGCCCCTTGCAGCACCGGTGACGACGACGACTGTACCTTCCAATGTTCCCATGCGAGAATCTCCTTTTTTGTCACTTGTGAACTCCACTAAAAAGCAATTTCTGTGAATTGGCCTGTAGGGATGCACCCCGCACGGGTGACCCCGAAGGTCCTACGCTAGCGAGAGGCATACTGCGAGATGCAGTGGCAGAACTTGCCTCCACCATGCCTTCGTCGCACTGCTTATCACAAGCATACCTGAGTCAAATCACAATTTCATCTCATTAAAGAGCATCATTCTCACAAGGTTCTCACACCGCATAGCATTTTAAATGAGCATCTATATGCAGAATACACTTATATGCACTCATTGTCAAGGGTCTGGCCTGCTTTTTTCTCAACGCCTCACTGTGATGTATTTGTGAGGTCGGGGGGCCTTTCTGATTATTCACCTGCTTCAACGCCAAGTCGTCGCCGCATCTCTTGTTTGGAATGGGACAGTGCCCATTCCAGGTGGGCCTGCATGGCTTGAGCAGCGGCATCTGGCTCCCCCTCCTGGATCGCTTCGAGTATTGTTGCATGTTGCTCTGCATAGGATAGCAGCAATGCCAGTGTGCGTCCTGCAGCAATGTCGAACACCCAACTCTGGGCACGGGTTGTCGTAGCTATCGTAGAGGCGAGGAATGGATTGTGCGTTGCTTCGGCTATCACTCGATGTAAGGCCGCATCGGTCTCGCGGAACTGCTGGCGTTGTTGGGTCTCCGCGCTCTGCCGGTTCAGGGCCACTACCTCGCGCAACTCCCGCAATTCGTGAGGGGTGATGCGCTCTGCAGCCAGGCGTGCAGCCGTCGGCTCAAGCATGAGCCGGAACTCATAGAGACCGATCACCTGGGTGGGATCAGCAGGCGTGAGAGAATCCAGCACCGTCATGTGCAGCGATGATGCCTTGTTGGCTACATACAGGCCGCTACCCCTGCGCGTGTAGACCAGTCCTGTTGCCACGAGCACCTTCACCGCCTCACGAACCACTGTACGGCTCACTCCCAGCTGCTCGCTTAACTCGTGTTCGGTTGGCAGCCGGTCACCCGGTTTCAGGTCTTCGGAGCTGATCAACTCTGTGATCTTTGCGGCTATTGTTTCATAGGCCGGTCGATATCCATCCTGCGCCGGTTTCATCATGCTCGCCATGTTTCGCTCTGCCTTTCCTGCCTGCGCTCCCAGCAATGAATTTGCTTACTATAGCAGCAGGAGCTGCTCCCAAGCCACTCTACCTCACAGTCGAAGAAGGAGTTAGGAGCAGCTTGTTGTTGTCCTATTACTACATGCCAGTATATGTGATATGAGCCGAACATGTCAAGATACTATAAGTGCTATAAATCTTATAATTATTTTCAAATTAGTCATATTAGTTTGATTGCTAACGTCGCAAGCAAAGGCTGGTCACTTCGCTTCTCGCTGTAAGAGATTGAGCCGAACGCCCTTGAGAGCTAAGATTGAGGCTGGAGATATCCAAAAATAGAAGAGGCAAACTCATGATTGCGCCATATAATCGCGAAGAAACAGCGCTATATTTGTATGATGTATTCCAGATTGTGATCGAATTGAGACATATAAATCTTGCATTTTACTTCTGATTAGTTATACTTCTTTGTAAGGGTCAACTGCCCATTTCCCGTTTTGCATGAATGTGCTCACCTGAGCACTGAAAGGAGGGAGCCAACTTCACATCTATTGGAAACAGCGCTTAGGGTCACCTGGTTCTATCTTGCGTGTATGTAGCCCCTGATCAATCGCAGTGCATTGGTCAGGCTTTGTCGAAGGAGGAAATACTGATGTTTCACCAGATTCTTGCACCTGTTGCAGGGAATCTCTTCCTGTCCTTTCTTGTCGGTTTGATCCCGATTGCTGTCGTACTTGTCATGCTTGGCGTCCTGCGACGGCCCGCCTGGCAAGCGGCTCTGACAGGGCTGATTGTTGGCCTGCTCATTGCCATTGGAGTCTGGCAGATGCCGCTTGGACTCGCAGCCAGTTCGACATTGAACGGCATGGTGTTTGCCTTGCTCCCGGTCATGTGGATTGTCTGGAACGCGATGTGGCTCTACAACATCGCCGTCCGCTCAGGCAAATTTGAACTCTTCCGCCGCTGGATGGTCTACAACGTCCCAGCGGACAAGCGTATCCTGCTCATCCTGATTGGCTTCTGCTTCGGGGCGCTCATGGAAGGCATAGCCGGCTTTGGCACCCCGGTGGCCATTGGCAGTGCGCTGCTCATCGCCCTGGGTTTCCCCGCACTTGAAGCCATCACGCTGACATTGATCTTCAATACCACCCCTGTGGCTTTTGGCGCATTGGGGACGCCCATCACTACCCTGGGTACCGTGACCGCGCTCAATCCCTTGACGCTTTCAGCGATGGTTGGCCGCCAGCTCCCCCTCTTCAGCCTGCTCCTGCCCTTCTATGCGCTCATCATCTTCACTGGCTTTCGCAGCTTGAGAACGATGTGGCCAGCCGCTCTAGTGGCAGGGGGGTCATTCGCTCTGACACAGTTTGCTGTTTCCAACTTCCTTGGTCCACAGTTGCCCGATGTGCTGGCTTCGCTCGTTTCGCTGCTCTGTGTCATCGGCTTCGTCCAGGTCTGGAAACCTCGCGATGTCGAGCAGTACCGGGCACACTTCGTGAACACCCGTTTTGGGAGCGAAGCTGCGACCGCGATTGATGAAGCGGGGGTGCCCGTGCCTGTCCCCGGGTTATCAGACCCGCCCACCAAAGAAGGCAAACCCACTGCTGGTGAGGCCGTCCTCGCCTGGACGCCGTGGGCGCTGGTCAGCGCCGTCGTGATTGTCTGGACCTACCTCAAGGTCGCATCTATTGGACAGCAGAGCATTCAGTGGCCAGGGCTCCACAAGCTCATTTTCCTGACCCTCTACAACAAGCCCTACGCTGCCCTCTACAACTTCCAGCCGTTGGGAACGGGCACGGCTATCCTGTTAGCGGTGATGCTGACAGCAGTGGTAGTGGTAGGGGCAGGTTCAGGCCCGAAAGTGGTGGCCCTGGCGCTTGCGGATACCTGGAAACAGCTGCGCTTTGCCATCCTGACCGTCATGCTTATCATCGGCCTGGCCTACCTCTTCAACTATTCTGGTATGGCCTATACGCTGGGGCTGGCGATCTCGAAGGTGGGCGCGATCTTCCCCTTCTTCGCGGTCTTCCTGGGCTGGATTGCCGTGTTCCTCAGTGGCAGCGACACCTCCGGCAATGCGCTCTTTGGCAATCTGCAAGTGGTAGCGGCCAAGCAACTCCACCTGAGCCCGGTGCTCATGGCTGCTTCGAACTCGACTGGTGGAGTGATGGGCAAAATGATCTCGCCGCAAAATGTGACTACCGGGGTCTCGACGAGTTCGCTGGTGGGCAAGGAAGGTCAGGTGGTGGCGCGCGTTTTTAAGCATAGTCTGTTGCTGGTAGTGTTGCTCGGATTATTGGTGATGGTACAGCAGTACCTGATCCCCTGGATCATTCCACATTAGAGATGAACATCGGACGGCAGATGCCTCTTTTGAGGCGCTGCCGCCCGGCAGCGCAATTGACGCCTGCCTACTGAGGCAAGCAGGTGATGTATCTCATGCCGCGTTAAAGGCAGGCTGACGACTGCTACGAGAATGGATTATCAAGCTTTACATTGCTGGAGGTAACCCATGTCCAGTACAAAATAGCGCGCGTGAGGAACAGAAGGAAACATCTTCGTATGAATACGCATGAAAACGCAAGCGATGTAGCTCGGCTCCTGCGGCAAATCGATGAAGCCAATGAAGCGGCACACCGGGCCCTCTATGGTCTTGCGGCGGGCATTGCCAGGCATGATATCATTTCAGCCAAAATGGAATACATCGGCCAGTGCCATGAACAACTCGCGGAACTAATCGGGAAGGACGAAGCGATCGCGCTAGTGTGCCAGGTTATTGAGCAGAGCGGTGGCCGGCACGGGCAAGAAAAGGACGGGTCTCACGATGACAATCTTAAAGGAGGAATAGCGTTGGACGCTCCAACCTACACTGATCTTTTCACACGCTTTCAGCAGCGACTCTCCTCGGCAGGTGGTGAATCTCACCAGGTCGCACACCTGGCAGAGGCCGCTGCCATCATTGCCGCTCACCCTACAGTGAGTGCCGGTGAAATTGTTGTCCCGCCACACTTTGGCCAGCATCAACGCTGGGGAGCAATGTTTCCGCTCTTGAGCAGCAAAGGCATCACGCTACGCGAGGCTGGCGGCCCTGCCAGCGTTGCCGATGCTCCTGCCGGTCTTTCAGGCGCGGAACTGGCTATCGCTGAGACGGGTTCTGTGCTCCTCGCTGACAACACGCTCGAGGCGAGAGTCGTCAGCATGCTGACGCTGGCGCACTTTGTCCTGGTGGGTGAGGACAGGCTTGTGCCGATGCTCGATGACGCTGCCGGAATGTTACAGCAATTCTCCAGGGCTGGTTCCGAGCAGCGTCACTATCTGTCTTTTGTCACAGGTCCCAGTCGTACTGCTGATATCGAGCGTACGCTTACTATCGGTGTGCAAGGGCCAAAGACGTTGTGCGTCATTATTGTTGCAGACGAGGAAGAAGCAAAACCATGAAGGAATACCCCGCCATACATGGGGGGTCTACAGTAGATCCCCGATTCAGCGAGGGACCGTCCCCTCAACAGGTGGTGCGCGAAGAAACGGCGCATCCAGCACACGAGAGTCAGCCCTTTGAGGAACGCCTGGAGGGGGCGCTCAGGGACGAGAATAGGCTTGCTTATTTGCACTTCCCAGATGCAGGAAGCGCCGGAGGGAAAGGACACCAATGAAACGTGCATTACCAATGGTGGAACGGTCTCGCCTCAATGGAAAACAGATTACAAATGTGGACACAGCGGCGTTGGTACACGAACTACACACGAGAATCGGTGGGGAAGTGCGTTTTGATGATGGCAGCCGGGCGCTCTATGCCACTGATGGCTCGAACTACCGCCAGGTACCCATCGGAGTCGTCATTCCACGCGATGTGGATGATGTCGTGCAGACTGTTGCCATGTGTTATCGCCATGGCGTCCCCTTGCTCCCCCGTGGAGGTGGGACAAGTCTGGCAGGCCAGTGTTGTAACGTCGCGGTGGTGATGGATATGTCCAAATATATGCATACCATCATCGAACTCAATCCTGAGCAAAGAATCGCGCGCGTGCAGCCAGGTCTGATCCTCGATCATCTGCGCAATGAGGCCGAGCGCTATCACCTTACATTTGGCCCGGATCCCGCCACGCATGCCTGGTGTACATTGGGCGGAATGATCGGCAACAATTCCTGCGGCACTCACTCGGTGATGGCGGGCATGATGGTCGATAACATCGAGGAGATGGAGATCCTGACCTATGATGGTGTGCGTATGCACGTCGGCGCGACCAGCGACGCGGATCTTGAGCGCATTATCACTGAGGGTGGTCGACGCGGCGAAATCTATGCCGGACTCAAACGCTTGCGCGATACCTATGGTGATCTGGTACGTGCTCGTTACCCTAAAATCCCGCGCCGTGTCTCAGGCTACAACCTGGATCAATTACTGCCGGAGAACGGCTTTCACGTCGCACGGGCCTTAGTTGGCTCGGAAGGAACCTGCGTCACTATCTTGCAAGCCACTGTACGCCTTGTTCAGAGCCCGCCTGCCCGGTCACTCCTGGTGATCGGCTTCCCCGACCCCTATATCGCGGCTGACTATGTGCCTCTGATTATGGAGCATAGACCTGTCGGTCTGGAAGGCTTTGATCGCCGCCTCGTGGATAATATGCGCAAGAAGAAGCTCAATGTCGCGGAGGTGGCATTGCTGCCCGAGGGAGGTGGCTGGCTCCTGGTCGAGTTTGGTGCCGCGACCAGGGAAGAGGCGAACGAACAGGCCCGTGAACTGAGAGAAGATTTGCGCGGCAAAGAAGATGTGTCCTCCATAAGACTCTTTGATCATCCAGCCGAGGCAGCCAAGATCTGGCTGGTGCGCGAGTCGGCATTGGGCGCGACCGTATTTATCCCTGGCGAACCCCATTACTGGGAGGGCTGGGAAGATGCTGCCGTCCCGCCCGAGAAATTGGGTGGCTACCTGCGCGATCTTCACACACTGCTTACGAAATACGAGTATGCCTCGGCGCTCTACGGCCACTTTGGTCAGGGCTGCGTGCACACGCGCATCAACTTTGATCTGACGACCCGCGCTGGGATCAAGAAGTATCGCTCTTTTATCGAAGAGGCGGCGGACATCGTGGTCGGTTACGGTGGCTCCCTGGCCGGCGAGCACGGCGATGGGCAATCGCGTGCGGAGATGCTGCCGAAAATGTTTGGTCCCGAACTGGTCCAGGCATTTAACGAATTTAAGGCGCTCTGGGACCCGGCCTGGAAGATGAATCCCGGCAAGGTTGTGCAGCCGTACCGCATCGACGAAAATCTGCGCCTGGGACCCACATACGATCCGCCCCAGTTCAAGACGCATTTCAAGTTCCCTGATGACCAGGGCAGTTTCGCCGTGGCTACACTCCGCTGCGTGGGCGTCGGCAAGTGCCGGCATACGGAGGGAGGGACAATGTGTCCCAGTTTCATGGCTCTGCGCGAAGAGGAACACACCACCCGTGGTCGTGCCCGCATGCTATTCGAACTGTTACAGGGCGAGGTACTCAAGGATACCTGGCGCAATGAGCATGTCAAGGAGGCGCTGGACCTGTGCCTGGCCTGCAAAGGCTGTAAGGGCGATTGCCCCGTCAATGTCGATATGGCGACCTATAAAGCCGAGTTTCTCTCGCACTACTACGAGGGCCGTCTGCGCCCCATGGTCTCCTACACGATAGGACTGATCTACTGGTGGGCCAGGCTCGCCTCTCGCGTACCCGCTCTCGTGAACTTCTTGACGCACGCGCCGGTATTCAGTCATATTGCCAAGACTGTGATCGGTATCGCTCCGCAGCGCACGATGCCCACTTTCTCTTCGTGGACCTTCAAAGACTGGTTCCGCAAGCGCGAGCCTCGCAATGTGGGCAGCCCGCAGGTGATCTTGTGGGCCGATACATTCAACAATTACTTCCATCCGCAGACCGCCGTCGCAGCCGTGGAGGTCCTTGAAGATGCTGGCTATCACGTCCTGGTGCCAGAACAATCTCTTTGTTGCGGACGCCCGCTCTACGATCATGGCCTGCTCACCCTGGCCGAGCGATTACTGCGCCAGGTCCTCGATACTCTGGAACCGCACATCCTGGCGGGTATACCCATTGTGGGTCTGGAGCCAAGCTGTGTTGCCGTCTTCCGCGACGAACTGGTCAATTTCTTCCCACACGACGAGAATGCCCGACGCCTCAAAGAACAATCATTTTTGTTGAGCGAGTTTCTCACGAAGGAGGGAGAGAATTATCAGCCGCCAAAACTCCAGCGCAAAGCGGTCTTGCATGGCCACTGCCATCAAAAAGCACTGATGCGTCTGACCAGTGAGGAAGTAATCCTCAAAAAACTTGGCGTCGATTACAAGCTGCTCGACTCCGGCTGTTGTGGCATGGCCGGTGCCTTTGGTTTCGAGAAGAAGCACTACGACATATCAATCAAAGTCGGCGAACATGTCCTGCTGCCGGCCGTGCGCGCTGCTGACGAAGGTACTTTGATCATCACCGATGGCTTCAGTTGCCGCGAGCAGATCGCGCAGACCACCGACCGCAAGGGAATACACCTGGCAGAGGTCATACAAATGGCCCTTCACGAGAGTGGAAGCAAACTACCAGAAGCGACGCCTGAAACACAAAAAATCGCAGCATCTGCTGGAAGCTTCCCTGTGCAACCACGCGCAGCTGCAATCGCGGCAAGCATCGGCGCGGTTCTCCTTGCCGCTGTCTTATTATGGCTCAGGGGACGACGCAAACAAGATTAAACGGCTCATGGCCGCTTTGGGTA
>WNGG01000613.1_pt1 | contig 53912 bp, 47 predicted proteins | sample 5400661 | NCBI WGS metagenome assembly WNGG01 (sample SAMN13153372, study PRJNA577476) | soil metagenome | isolation source: 100 cm soil or saprolite under Garry oak tree replicate 1 | place: USA:California | collected 2016-06-15 | reverse complement strand
GCATTCTACACTGAGAAACTCGGTTTGGTTGTGGATGCTCAACAGCCTGATTTTGTACAATTCAAGCAACCGATGGGCCATGGAGCTGTCTTTGCTCTGGGTAAGGCAGAAGATAATGCCACTCTTCAGGGGGCCGAACTCTGGTGGTTTGTGGATGACGCCGATAAGACCTTTGCCGATCTGGTTGCTCAACATGTTGAGGTGGTCAGTAAACCCACCGATGAGCCCTTCGGTCGCGCCCTCGCTATTAAAGACCCCGCAGGTCATACTATTCACCTATTGCAACTGCCATCCCAACGCTAAAACTCATGTGAAGAGGCAAGAGAGCCACAATGAACATGATGCCCGCAAGGGGCATCACTACTATACTCCGCCTTCGCAGGCCGATGCATTCGTGTATAGTAGTGATGCCCCTTGCGGGCATCATGTGGCGGGGGCCGGCATCATGTGGCGGGGGCCGGCATCATGTGGCGGGGGCGGGCATCATGTGGCGGGGGCGGGCATCATGTGGCGGGGGCGGGCATCATGTTCACCACGCACTCTGCAAAAAAGTGAACTGCACTCTAATTTGTCGAGATTGCAACCGACTAGAAATAGCGTGCTATACTACATAGTACAGGACTTCTGCCTGTTTTTTCTTCACATAGTAACAATAAGGACTTTGTACGATGATTGAACTAGATGGAGCTATTTCACCAGAGAATACTCTTTTTGTCATGCTTTGTTTCGAGGGACCCGATGTCTATTCCACCGCCGGTGGTCTGGGCACCCGCGTCACCGAACTGGGCGAGGCATTAGCCCACCAGGGGTATACGACTCATCTCATCTTTATTGGTGATCCCTCCAAACCCGCTCAAGAGACGCGTGCCAATGGGAAATTTATCCTCAAACGCTGGTCGCAATGGATTAGCAGGTACTATGTTAATGGAGTTTACGACGGCGAAGAGGGCAAACTTCGCGATTATAATGATACCGTACCCTATCATGTCTATAATGAAATCGTGCGTCCCGCCGAGGCTGAGGGCAAAATGGTGGTCATTATGGGCGAAGATTGGCATACTTCTGAGGTTATATGCCGCACATCCGACCTGCTGCACTGGTTTGGGGTACGCCAGCAAGCTGTAATACTCTGGAACCTCAATAGCCTTATGTCCTTGCATCGCATTAACTGGGGACGCCTCAACTTTGTGTCCACCATTTGTACTGTCAGCAAGTACATGAAGCACCGTATGTGGAGCTATGGGGTCAACCCTCTGGTTATTCCCAACGGTATTCCCACGCGTCATCTGACTCCCGTCGATCCCGAGATGGTGCAACGGCTGTGCCAGATTGGACAGCAGGACGACCCTCGCCGTATGTTTCTCTTCAAAATCGGCCGCTTCGATCCCGACAAACGTTGGATCATGGCGATAGAGGCCGTTGCTCGCCTCAAATACAGTGGTCATCCGGTCACCCTCTTTGTGCGTGGAGGTCTCGAACCCCATGGAGCCGAAGTGTTGCGCCATGCCTATCAATGCGGCCTGAGTATCCGCGATGTGACCGCTCAACGCCCGAATATGGAGCAATGCTTGGAAGCCATTACCCATACTGGTCCTGCTGATATTTACAACCTGCGTTTCTTCTTGCCCGAAGAGTTTGTGCGCACTACCTACGCTGCTGCCGATGCTACACTGGCTAACAGTGGACATGAGCCGTTCGGTCTGGTCGCTCTCGAAGTGATGGCTGCGGAAGGTGTGGCTGTTACCGGCAGTACAGGCGAAGACTATGCCATCTCCTTTGAAAACGCCATCGTCACCGAAACCGACGATCCCGACGAAATTGTCGGCTACCTGCTCCACCTGCGTCGCCATCCTGAGGAACAGGAGCGCATACGTATTGGTGGTCGGCGCACGGCTGAGCAATTCTTGTGGGATCAGGTCATTGAAAATCTCGTCAGCAAATTGGAGTTCCTGGCACGCAAACAAGGTATTCCACTGACTTGAGGAAACAAGCATTACTAAAATCCCAAAATCTCAACCGTTTCTTAACAAACAGTTGAGATTTTGGGATTTTGGTACTATTTTTCCCGCTTGATGTTCAAAAAGCTGACCAGGGCCAGTCTATTTAGATAGATTTCTTGAACATGAAGAAAAATCAAGCTAGTGATGAGGTACATATGTCGCAATTTCGTTCATTTTCGTCGGTGAACAAAACTCAGAGCAGAGTCCTGATGGAAGAACAACCGGTTTCAACTACCCCATCTATTGCCCACTCGCTTCCCTTATTTTCGACGCAAACAGCGCCATCAACCGGAAAATTGAAGACTGTTTCAGAGAGTATACCGGTGGCACCTGTCATAGCTGGGCAATTTCAAGTGCCGCCTGGCGGATTACCAATAACATCTACTACCGGGCGTATCCTCAGAATCCCTGGCGTGCGTAAAAGACGTACCCCGACGACTGATGCACTGCCGGTTGTCCGGCACCGCATGAGTGCGCGCTTGCGTCACGGTATTATACTTTTCGCCATTTGCTTCGTTGGCATATTTACGCTGCTTTCACTCGCTCCTTTGGCCAACGGGCAGAGTGCATTGCCAATAGTAAATGGCATTACTGACTGGGTACATGCCGAGCAAGCCAGTTGGCAATTCCAGGCACATCTCGTCCCTGTCAGTACACCGGCGAGCTCTTCCTCCACGAATGATACTCAATCAGTAGCAACTCCCCCACCCATGCTCTTGCCGAAGAGCGAATATGTTGCCATTGCTCAACAGGATGCTATCGATGCAGGTATCTCACCTGATTATTTTGTGCGTCAGATTAACCAGGAAAGTGGCTTTAATCCCAACGCTGTCTCCCCGGCGGGAGCCGTCGGTATCGCCCAATTCTTGCCCAGCACGGCTGCCAATCTGGGCATCAATCCGTGGGACCCCAAGCAGGCTCTCTCTGGTGCCGCGCATGTCATGGCCGACTACGCCAGAAACTACGGTGGCGATTATGCCAAAGCCCTCGCCGCTTATAACGCTGGCTCCGGCACTGTCCAATACGCTGTTAATGCCTGTGGTGCCGACAATTGGATGAACTGCCTGCCAGGTGAGACACGCAACTATATTTATGTGATTATGGGCATCTAAACGCCATACTCTTGCTTTTCCTCTCTTTGTGCAACAATTCGTACAAGGATGGTGGGCGTGTGGACAATACAACTATCGGTTGCGCTGCCCACACGTCCACTATCCTTATTCTTTACGGGTGCAGTTCTTTTTTTGCAGGAAGCCAAGAGGCATGGTAGGGGCGGCATTCATGACGCCAGTCCCTCTCTCTTGAACTGGCGTCATGAATGCCGCCCCTACCGTCTTTTCAGGCTCATCTGTGCAAAAAAATGAACCGCACTTATTCTTTACCGGGAATCACGTGTATGGGATATAATACAAACAAGGCAGAAATAAGGCGACAACTCCCTGCCTCTGTTGTGGCTCGACGAGCACAGAACTCTTTTCGTTGTTCGGCCAACAATGGTTGACCGTGCCGTACTATTGAAATAGCTGTCGTACACTGTTTGTATGCATCAAAGATGATGACATTCTTGACGATCATGCCGCACGAAAGGAAGACCAACCATGACTACAACCAGTCAGAAAACCTTAGTCAATTACACTGCGACCGAAGGTATTGCCGTTATCGAACTGACCAATCTACCGGCCAACACCTATAGTTATGAAATGATGCGCCAGTTGGATGAGGCTATTTTACAGGCGCGTTTCGATGATAACATCCATGTGCTTGTTATTCGTGGGGCGGGCGAAAAATTCTTCTGTGCCGGTGCCGAGATCAGTATGCTCAACGCCGTCACTCCAGGCTTCAAATACTATTTCTGTCTTCACGCCAACGAAACCCTCCAGCGTCTTGAACAGACTCCCAAACTGGTCATTGCTGCTCTAAATGGTCACACCGTTGGTGGTGGTTTGGAGATCGCACTGGCCTGTGATATCCGCATTGCACGCCGCAACGCCGGAAAAGTTGGTCTGCCAGAAATCAATCTGGGTGTTCTCCCTGGCACCGGTGGCACACAGCGCATGGCACGCGCCCTCCCCAAAAATAAGGCCATCGAAATGATGACCGAAGGCAAGCTGATCACTTTTGAAGAGGCTCAGGAACTGGGCCTGATCAACTACATCTATGAGTCAGAGGGCTACTGGGATCAGGTTATGGCATATGCTCGCCAATTCTGCCCACCCAACCGCGCTTCCAAGACCGTTGGACGTATCAAACGTGCCGTGCAGTCTGGTGCTGAGGTTGATCTTGCCGATGGTCTGGCCATTGAGCGCGAACTGCAACAACTCTGCTTCCAAAGCGAAGATGCCAAAGAAGGTATTGCCTCTTACATAGAGAAACGTAAGGGGTCCTTTGTAGGACGATAACAGAATATAATTAGTACGTTTCAAATCTGGCACTCAATAGAGTGCCAGGTAGATTTGTACAACGAGGAGGCAAAATATGCGGCTTAAAGTCATTTTGGAATCAAGTGATCAAGGAGGCTTTACGGTCTACGTACCATCATTGCCTGGCTGTATCAGTGAAGGCGAAACAGTTGATGAGGCCATGAAAAATATTAGAGAGGCTATAGATCTCTATCTTGAGCCGGTAGAAGATGACTGGATATAATATTGTATGTCATACTTGCGTATTCGTCTCCATAAAAATATCCTCTGGCTGATTTTGGATCGGCCTCCCCTGAATATTTTGAGCATTGAGATGCTTGATCAGCTGACGGGGGCAATGCGGAATGCCATAAAAACGATGCCGCGCTTGATTGTGATTACGGGGGCGGGAGAGCGAGCCTTTTGTGCTGGGGTGGATATTCACGATCATCTGGAAGGACGTGAGGTGGGGATGCTACGGGCGGTGCGCGACAACTGTGCTGCTTTTGAGGAGTTGCGCACGCATGGCATTCCTACGGTGGCTCTGGTCAAAGGTCATGCTCTGGGTGGTGGCTGTGAACTGGCTGCCCTCTGTGATACGGTCATTGCTCACGAAGATGCGACCTTTGGCTTGCCAGAAGTCAAGCTAGGTGTTTTACCTCCTGTGGCCGCGGCCTATTTCCCCTCACTTATTGGCTATCACACTACTCTACGTCTCATGCTCACCGGCGAAACACTGAGAGCGAGCGAGGCTCGACGCCTCGGACTGGCCCATCAAGTTTTGCCTACGCATACCTTTCTTAGCGATGCCGAAGAATTGCTTACTATGCTAGCCACCCATCAGTAATCGTATACTCCACAAGTACAAAGGGGGATTTTATGGCTCACCTTCTCTGAGAGAATGTAGTGAAGAAAATGAATTTGCTGCGTTGAGGACAAAGCTACATTTGTACGCTTCTTCACGTTCATATCTATGAAGCAGGGAACTTTTTGTCATAGGGAAACGTCTTTTCGTTGTGAAGGTATGTAGCATATTAAGGAGTTTACATAATGCGTAGCTTACAGATCCGTGGCCGTATCATCCAACATCGTTCGTTCTTTTTGATCATTCCGTTCGTGTTTATTCTTGCTTTGGCCTTTGGCAGTTGTGGCTCCAATGGGGGCACCGGTGCCGGTGGCTCAACGCCTACACCTGCGCCAAAAACCCCTGTGTCTACAAGTGCGGGCACGTCTGAAGGTTGTCCCAGCACTGCCACCATTAGTGGGACACCGAGTAAACCTGATGTGACCATTTTGGCTACCACAAGCGATACCGTTATTGCTCACAACGGCAATCTGATCGAGGTACGTCTCCCCTTTGGTCAAAGCTGGAGCGGTCCGACTGCCTCTCAGGGTGTTCTGCAACTGCAACAACCGGCTGGCTATGCCTCTCAGACCGACAAAGCATGCATCTGGCATTTCATCGCTCAGGGCACTGGCAAGCAAACGCTTACCTTCTCAGCCCATGCCATCTGCAAGAAGGGTCAGCTTTGTCCTATGTATGTGCTCAGCCGACAGTTTACGGTTGATGTGAAATAGCACACAAGTAGTAAGAACTCCAACGGACGAGTTGCCCGTTGGAGTTCTTACTTAACTAGAAAAGAAATACATCTGCAATATCAATCAATGCTGTTGAGATTGAAGTCAAGCACTCGGTGATGACAGGGGGACAACCCATTGTGCGGCCCACTGATGAGTACGGTGGTCACGTAGGCGCATGAGAGCTTGGTGTTGCATCTTTCTTTTTCTTTCTATTGTCGTGCGGCAATGTTCATGAAAGATGAACAGAGTGTTGATTTCCTTATTATCTTGACCTGTACTTTATAATAAAGCTTACGCATAAGATGATAGATCAACACATAGAGAGAGATTGTGGACGCCCCCGACGAAGGGAGGAGAAGCAGTATGGCGGATCGACAGCAGGATAACCAGAAGGACAAGGTTCTGTCAATTATTAAGGACAGGAATGTGCGTTTTGTCAATCTGGAATTTACGGATGTAGTGGGATTGGCAAAGTGTGTGACCATTCCGGTGGAACAGTTTCCTGATTGTATTACGCATGGTAAATGGTTTGATGGCTCGGCTATAGAAGCCTTTGCGCGTGTAGCGGAAAGTGATATGTATCTTTTTCCTGACCTGAGCACCTTTGCAGTTCTGCCAGGAAAAGTGCGACCACTGTCAACGCTACAATTGGCCGGACAATCTGAGCAGGATTCTTATGATCAAGATGTCGTGGCTCGGGTGATCTGCGATGTGCGTACGCCCGATGGTGAACGCTTCGATGGCGATCCTCGTGCCATGCTGTTAGAAACTCTGCATGTAGCAGAGTCGATAGGGTATACCTTCCGAGTGGCCCCCGAACTAGAGTTTTTTCTGCTGCGCCAGGAAGAGAAGATACCTACGCCATTGCCCCATGATTCTGGTAGCTACTTCGATCTCTCAACTGATCTGGCGGCTGTGGTGCGCCGACACATGGTGCAGGCTCTCCAGGAAATGCATATCATCATTGAGGCCAGCCATCACGAAGTAGCGGCAGGACAGCACGAGCTTGATTTCGAGACAGGCGATGCCCTGTACATCGCCGATGGATTGATGACGGCCAAATATGTCCTTAAGGCCATTGCGGCGCAACATGGTCTCTATGCAACCTTTATGCCCAAGCCGTTTTATCATATTAACGGTTCCGGTATGCATACCCATCAACAACTCATTCATAAGGCTACAGGACAAAATGCGTTTGTTGATGAGCAAGGTGAGTATGGGTTGTCGGAGGTGGGTCGCTATTTTATCGCGGGCCAACTGGCGCATGCACGTGGCATATGTGCCATTCTTGCACCCCTTGTGAATTCCTATAAACGCTTGGTGCCAGGCTATGAGGCTCCTGTGTTTGTGAACTGGGGACGTGTGAACCGAGACGCTTTGATTCGTGTGCCTCGCCCTGGTAGCAATCGGCAGTTGTCGGCACGCATTGAATTGCGCTGTTGTGACCCCAGTTGTAACCCCTACCTGGCATTAGCAGTGATGCTGCGAGCAGGACTGGATGGCATCCAACGCCAACTGCCTCTGCCACCAGCCCTGGAAGAGAGTCTCTTTCTCCGTGAAGAGAATGAGCGATTACAGGGGCGTTCGCGTCTACTGCCAGCCACTCTCGGTGAGGCTCTTGAGGAGTTGAGACAGGATAATCTGCTGCGCGAGACACTGGGTGATTCTATTTATGAGGGCTTTCTAGAAGCGAAGAGTATTGAGTGGAGCGAGTACCGCAGGCAAGTCCATGCCTGGGAGATTGAGCGGTATTTGCCACTGTTTTGATCCTTCATTCCATCACTTTCTTAAAGAAGTGTACACCTGTTCGTAAGCATCAAGCATGCGTTCCATTCCGAAATGTTCTTCGACGTAGGTTCGGCAGTGGATACGGGGGATGTCGTAGAGGTCGTCGACGAGAGCGGCGGCGTGGTCTCGTTCACCTGGTTCGACGAGGAAGCCGGTTTCACCGTGGCGGATGACTTCGGCGGCGGCACCACGCCGGAAGGCGATGACCGGGGTTCCCGTTGCCATCGCTTCGACGGCGGTGAGACCGAAGGGTTCATCCCATTCGATGGGAAAGAGCAGGCCGAGCGATTGGCCCATGATCTTCCAGAGCGAGAGGCGTTCAAGCAGGCCCAGATAGGTAACGCGCTCACCGGCGGCTTGCAGTTTTGGCTCGATGCGTTGCTCATAATATGGCCTGTCGTAGATACCACCAGCGATGAGCAGACGATAGTTAGCCTTTTCGGCAATCTCGATGGCTGCTTCAACACCTTTTTCGGGGGCGATACGTCCGGCAAACAGCAGCGGTGGATTAGCCGGAAGACGAGGTTTGAAGGGAATGGCGTTCAAGTCGAGGCCGTTGTAGATGACCGCATCTATGGATGTGTAGTCGGCATAGGTCTGGGCGCATGCGTGTGAAACGGTAACGAGGGTCAGGGGATGGCCTTGCTGATCCAATATATGCAAGGCGGCATTGATCTCGGGTGAGACGGCTGGCAGATGGAGGGTGTGGATGACGGGGATGCTCTGTATCAGCGTGCTACAGGCGAAGGCAGGCCAGTCGAAGGCGTGGACGTGAACAAGGTCGAATGCTTTGCTGCGTTGCTGGAGTTTGAGGAAGAGTTCGAGAAAGAGGTTCGCCTGAGCGAAGAAGCCGCTATCAGTTGGACGCTCTTGTTGTGGTTCAGAGAAGCTGGCTGGCTGCACACTTTCCGGTACGGAAACTTGTTCAATAGGAACGCCGGGGACAAAAGAGGGGTCCCGGGCAAAGAGCGTCACCTGATGACCACGCTGTCGTAAGCCTTGGCCTAGATCGGCCAGGAGAGCCTGTGCGCCTCCCAGATAGGGTTGCGCAATAGGTGAAACTAGAGGTGCGACGAGTGCAATTTTCATAGTTCACCTCGATAGCTAGCAATGTTGTTTTCGGTTTCGTGCAGCTTGACTTCATAGAGCAAGCCTTTGGGCAAGGCGCGTTCCAGACGTTCCCAAAACTTGATCGCGAGTACTTCAGTTGTAGGAACGCAGCCCTCAAGCCAGGGAACGTCATAATTGAGGTGCTTGTGGTCAACCCCGTCAATGATGTGCTGATTGATGGCTTGTTTGAGATCGGTGAGATTGAGAACCATACCTGTGCGCGGATCGGGGGTACCCCGCACGGTAACTTCTAGCGTATAGTTATGTCCGTGGCCATGAGGATTGGCACATTTATCATAAAGAGCGATATTTTCCTCGGCAGACAGATGATTGCTCCATAGACGATGAGATGCGCTAAATGTTGTGCGTCGTGTGAGATAAACCATAACAGTATCCTTTAGGTTGGGAAAGTTCTGGTGTAGCCTGACCCCCACAAGGGAGGTCACTACATTTTACCTGTTGCTAAAGATTTCGATGTTGCTACCACTGAGCATGCGGCCTGAGTCGTCGGCCAGAAAGAGTAGGATTTCGGCCATGTCCTCAGGGGTCATGCCCGCCTTGAGGTGAGGGGCAGCCTGCCGGAGCATGGCAGTATCTACGGCACCGGGGCTAACGGCACAGACGCGGATGTTGTATGGTTGGCCCTCCACAGCCAGAATTTCGGTCAGGCTAGCGACTCCAGCTTTGGAGACGTTATAGGCACTCAGGCCGGGGAATTTCTCTACTCCTCTCACCCCGGAAAGCGATGAGAAATTGAGAATCACTCCCTGCCGTTGTGCGGCCATGATGGGAAAAGCGGCGCGACAGCACAGGAAGGTGCCACGCAAGTTGATATTGAGTACGTTATCCCAGGTGGCAACATCCATTTCTTGAAATGGGCGTACTGCTACAATAGCTGCACAGTTGATCACAATATCAACGTGCCCATAGGTATCCAGCGTTTTTTGAAAGAGCCTCTGCACATCTGCTTCAGATGAAACGTCGGCGACAAGGGCCAGCGCGGAGCCGCCTGCCTGCTCAATTTCGGTCACGACTTCGTCGAGTTGGGCGGCGGTGCGACTACAGAGAACGACCCGTGCGCCTGCCTGCGCAAAATGGCGGGCGGTAGCACGGCCTATACCTCGTCCAGCTCCAGTGATGATAGTAACACGATCTTGTATACTCATTTTTGTTGATCATACGTTGTGATGATATACCTGCTTCTGGCTTTATTATATCTTAACCTGCGCCCATTCTGCTCGATCTGGGTGAGCAAAGTCCTGCCCCTTAGAAGTGTCTTCCCTTTCCTCTCGCTGGGCCAGCACAGTGCGGAATACGGGCAGCAGCGCGGGATCAAACTGGGTACCGGCACATCGCTCCAATTCTTCCAGCACATCGGAGGGTGCCCGCGCAGCCTGATAGGGATGCTGACTGCGCATACTATCGTAGGCCTCCGCCAGCGCAATCATCCGCGCCTCCAAGGGAATCTCCTCGCCTGACAACCCATCAGGAGTACCACTGCCATCCCAGCGTTCGTGGTGGTAGCGAATGGCTGGTGCTAGGTCGCTGAGCCAGGGGCTGGCTTCCACGATGGTAGCCCCTAGTTCGGCGTGTTGGTGCAACAACTGCCACTCCTGAGTCGAGAAGTGCTGCCGCGGTTGCTGGAGCAGCCGATCAGGCATGGCAATCTTGCCAATATCATGCAAGAACGCAGAGGTTGCCGCATGCAAGGCCCGCTCTTTGTCGAACTGGAGCACCTTGGTCATACCGGCCACCAGGTCGCTAACTTTGCGTGCGTGCGTGCGCGAGCCCGGCTCGCGCCAGTCCAGTACCTCCATCAAGGAGTAGATCAGTCCCAATTGTTTTGCCCGCGTCTGCTGCCTAGTGTCGCGCCCATCGAGAGCGGTCAGTTCCTGCCGCTCCAACTCGTGTGCCGTGGCTGCTTTGAGGACGGCATCGTTGTTAGCCCGTGCCGCCTCAGCAGCGGTGCGTACCTGATTGCGCCCCAGACGCTTAGCCCAGTACATGGCTTGATCGGCTTGCTCTCGCACCTCGTTCGCCGTGGCTCCGTCGGTGGGATAGCTTGCCACCCCAATGCTCACGGTCACCGCGATCCCGCCCTCTACCTCCCGCTTCGCCAGGGGTAAGGCTGCGATGGCACTGCGCAGGCGTTCAGCAACGCCGCGGGCATCTTGCCCGTCAGTTTCCGGGAGGAGCACCAGAAACTCTTCTCCGCCAAAGCGACCCACGGTATCTCCCGCTCGTAGCCCGCTCCTGGCACGCTCGCCCAGTTCTCGCAACACCACGTCGCCCGTGGCATGCCCATAGGTATCGTTGACCCGTTTGAAGCGGTCGCCGTCAAAGAATAGCAGGGACAGAGGGTACCCGAAGCGGCGGGCCCGTTCGCACTCCTGCTCCAATATAGCCTGCAGCGCACGATGGTTGGGAAGGTTTGTCACTGTATCAGTGGTTGCCAGTGTTGCCAGGCGCGCATTGGCTTGATTGAGGGCTTCATGCTTGTGCTGCAGGGCTTGGTGTAGACGTTTGAGCTCCTCCCCTTTTGCCAATTCATCGCGTTGGTAGCGGGTCTCCTCCAACAAGCCCACTATCGCATCCAAGGTGGTGTTCACGGCTTGGGAGACCAGGGCGATCTCGTCGCGTCCCTCCACGGCCACCCTGGCGGCAAACTGTCCGCGCTCGACCGACTCGACGACTGTCCGAAATTGCTGCAAGCGTCGCACCAGTGTACTAGAGATTAGCCAACCGACGATAGCGATTCCTAGCAGCAGGGTGAGTGCAGATAGACCCATCCCCAGCAACAATTGGTTTTCCTCGACCATGGTGGCATCGTGGATGGCAGGCACTAGCGCCCCTGTGAACTGGATCAGGATCAGCAGAGAGGTCATTGCCCCCGCATATGTCTGCTCCGCCTGCGTCGCCTCCAATGTGCGTGCCTTGCTCAGATTGTCACGAGCAATTGCCTCAAACACCAGGGTCAGTGAGTCGTGATAGGCTTGCCAGGTTCCTTGGGCCTCAGCGGAGTGCTTGTCCTGCTCAGCGATCTGATCCCCATGTCCGGCCTCTCCCAGTAACCTGGACAGGTTGGGATAGTGGCTCAAGACATCGTCGTGCAAATAAGCGTTGAGCGTAGTATCGTAGTTCGCCACGAGGTACTGGGTCGTTGTCCGGTCTTCCCGAAGTGTCTCTAGCCTCGTCTGGGATTTGCTTGCATCGCTGAGTGCTCCCAAAAGGTTGGTATGAATCTGTTGTAGGGTGCTCACGGCAGAGGTCAGGGATGTATAGCTATGCACCAGGCGCTCATTGAAGGTGGAGACGTTCGTCAGGAGCTGGTAGCTCTGGCGTCCAATGCTTCCTAGTGAGAGAAAGACCACCAGGAGCGGAATCAGGAAACTTAGGGCTAGCCGTCTCCCGATCGACATCCCCAGCAGAAATTGGCGGCCCTGGCGAGTGGCCATGGTAGGAACTCTAAGTCTAGAGTGCGATGACGTTGGACTGTTCATAGACATTCTTCCTCCACTTAAGCACGAGGAATGGCAGATAGCGTCCTTGTCCTATCTTCACTTGGTGGCTACACAGCCGCTTGGACGGCTGTGGTCAGCGACCTGCACACGTATTACTTGAGAAAATAACAGGTCTACCAAACGTATCGACACTCGGGGGGGGGTTCTTGAGCGAAGCGAGTCGAAGAGGGTCTCTGGGAGGGAAAAGTGATGCCTCCCAGCAATTGGGGTGCCGGGTCTAGTACTCTAGGAATCCATAACCAGCACGAAGCCTTCCATGGGAATGGGGTATTCTGATGCCATAGGCAGTGCCTGAACCCGATGCGTCAGGGGATCGACCTGATCATGGTTGCGACAGTAGTAATAGTAGAGACCGGGGGTGTTGAAGAGCACTGTGACCGCTTCACCGCCACGGACATCATCAGTCCCGGCAATACGGTATAGACCAATGTCGACGGGATTGATGGGTTTCTGCCAGCCCGCGACCAGTCCCACAAAATGGGGATCCTCGTCGAAGTTGTGCCAAGTCACGCCACCATGGTCGCCGAGTGCCAGAAATTCGTTGGTAAAATCGTCGTGTCCAGCAGGAATAGCATTGGTGGCCGCCGTCGGACGATCGCTGATCGGGCCCTGGACCCAGATCACGCCGTCCATAGCCAATGGAAAATGCGGCGTGCCAGGCTGTGCCGCGACACGTGCCAGGGTGCTGTTCCAGGCACTCATAGTGGGGTCATAGTAGTGATATAAGCCTGCCTGGCCGAAAGTGAACTGAACCTGTCGACCAGCCTGAACGCGAAACGAGAACATTTGCTGATTAAGAAAACGACTCTGTAGTGCCGTAGTGGCGACTACATGTGCGACACTATCATCGTTGTGCCAGGTCACAGTGCTATGGAGTGGGACGACGAGGAGAAAAGGCATAAATAGATCCTGGGCTTTTGGGATGGTGATAGTCGTGAGGGAAGGAGAAGTCTTCGCCTGAGTACGACTGAGGCTGGAAGTGATCAAAGTGTGGTGTGCCCAACTGGTATACCCAACGATGAGTCCGAGCACGACACTACTGAGTACAATGGCTATGACGAGTTTGAGACGCGAGAATAGCTTGAACACGAACCCTCCTTCAACAGACACACAGCTTCTTCATCCAGTATAGGAGACTCTCCAAGCTTGTACAAAAAAGTGAGGGTGGGGGCATTTTTTTGCAAAGCATGATGACCGCAAGGGTCATCACTACTATACACGGCTGCCTCGGCCTGCGGAGCCGTCGTGTATAGTAGTGATGACCCTTGCGGTCATCATGGCGTGGGGGGGCTTCATGGTGGGGGGCTTCGCAAAAAAGTGAACCGCACCCAAAAAGTGAAATAGAACTTGCGTGAGTAATGTAATATAAAGAGGATACGCACTGATAAAAGTGTTTGTTTGGAAGAGTATGTGAAGTTAGCTTTATCTGATAGGTACATAAATGTCATGGTTACTTTGAAATCAAGAGAACAAATTGCCCAGTTGCGTAAGGCGGGTCGCCTCGTAGCCGAGACCTATGAGGTGCTGCGCCCACATCTGGTACCTGGGGTGACGACCGCACAAATCGACAAAATTGCTGAGGAGTATATTCGTGGCAGGGGAGCTATTCCATCCTATAAGGGCTATGGAGCGCGTCCAGCTACCAAGGGATATCCGGCTATTCCGCCATTTCCTGCGACGATCTGCACGGCAGTGAATAATGTGATCTGTCATGGCATTCCCAGCAAGAAGGAGCGGCTACTGGATGGCGATATTGTGGGTATCGATATTGGTGTCCACTACAATGGCTGGGTTGGCGATTCCTGTGTGACGTTTGCGATAGGCGAGATCGATAGTGAGTCACAGCGCTTGTTGGATGTGGCAAAGCGTTGTATGGAGATTGGCATTGAGCAGGCACGCCCTGGTAACACCTTGAACGATGTTGGGGCGGCGATTCAGGAGTATGCAGAGGCACACGGCTATTCAACGGTGCGCGAGTACACAGGGCATGGCGTGGGACGTTCGCTCCATGAGGAGCCATATGTATTCCACTTTGGGCAAAAAGGTCCCAGTCTCACACTGCGTCCAGGTATGGTGTTTACGGTTGAGCCAATGATTAACCAGGGGACAGCCCAGACAAAGGTGAAGTCTGATCGCTGGACAGTGTGTACGGCTGATGGCAAGCGTTCGGCACAATTCGAACACACCATTGCGATTACGGATGGCGAACCGGAGATATTGACGGCGTTGTAGTGCCAGGTTAAAGAGAAGAGACAAGCCCATTAGCACAAGTCAGAACTTGCGCTAATGGGCTTGTCTCTTCTCTTTTAATGGGTTTTTGTCGGTGTGGGAGTCACCCCTGGCGTCAGAGTAGGCGTGGGAGTTGTCCCCGGCGTGGGAGTAGGCGACGGAGTAGGCGACGGCGTAGCCTTTGGAGTAGGCGACGGCGTAGCCTTTGGAGTAGCCGTCGGGGTAGGCGTGGGACTAGGTACCGCCGTCGGGGTAATGGTCGAGTAGTTAGCTACGTAGAGAGTGACAGGCTGGCCCACGGAAATTGTTGAGCCACTGGAAGGATCTACTTTTGTTACTGTATTAGTGCTGATTGAATGTCATAAGCCATACCGGCGTTGGTAAGAATCTGCACGGCTCCACTGAGGGTATTGCCAACGAGGTTGGGTGGCACGACCACAGTTTTTGTTTCGGGGCCGAACTTGACTTGGATGGCTGAGCCTTTAAGTGCGTATGCAGGTGGGGTTGGGGTTGGATACTGGCTGATAACAATACCAGCCGTACTCTCACCGACAATTTTTAGCGTAAAACCTACTGCCGATGCTTTGTGCCGTGACAGTTGGGGTAGAAACACCGATGCCAGGGATAGAAATAAAATGCAGTTCGGCGGCCAGATAGATGCTAAAACCGAGCAAGAGCAGGGTGGCTAAGAGAATCAAGACAGTGATGACGGTGGCGAAGCGCGAGTCACGTGGCTCATTAGGTACAGCGGAGCGCGGCATGGTACCACGCTGATACTGGCCGAGGGGAGCATGGTCGTCAGCATTATTATTATATGTCGGTGCAAATTGACCGGCCAGCACAAGTGGCTCCGGCTCACGCTGTGTATTGTTGTTTGGATTGCTAGAAGGTGGGGGAGCCCCAAGTATATTATTGGGAGACGAAGTTGAAGGGCGCGGTGTGCCGGGGACGCCATCACCGGCATACCCTGTGTAGTTCTGTGCCACAGTCGGTGCCTGGGTCAGACTGGGAGCTGTTGGGTCAGCCACCGCTTCATCCACTCCAGTGTCGCCCAGTGATTCAAGAGCATGAGCTAGAGTGCTACCGTCGCGGTAACGCATCTCCGGCACTTTTTCGAGACAGCGTAAAATAATCTCTTCCAGAGGAGGGGGGATGTTAGGATTAAACTGGCTAGGGGGTAGAGGTAAATCCTGGATATGCTGCATAGCGACGGCGACGGGCGTATCTCCATCGAAGGGAGTGCGGCCCGTGAGCATCTCGTACATGACGATGCCAAGGGCATACACATCAGCGGCAGGGCTGACGATCTCGCCTTGAGCCTGTTCGGGAGCGTAGTATTGAACAGTACCCAGGGTCATACCGGTGGTGGTGAGACGTTCAGCGTTGATATCTTTATAGACACTGGCAATCCCGAAGTCGGTGAGCTTGATGGTGCCGTCACGGCCAACCAGGACGTTTTGTGGTTTAACGTCGCGGTGAACGATGCCTCGCCGGTGCGCCGCTCCTAATCCCAGAGCGACATCGTGAGCAATGATGATGGCGCGATCAATAGCCAGCATACCCCGCGAGCGTAAATAGCGGCGCAGGTCTGTTCCCTCGACGAGTTCCATGACAATGAAGTAGTTGCCTTCGGTTTGACCGTAGTCATAAACCTGGACAATGTTGGGGTGCTGGAGTGACGATGCCGCTTTCGCCTCACGCTGGAAACGTGTGACAAACTTCGGATCGGTACTGTATACCTCACGCAGCACTTTGATGGCAACCACACGCTCCATCCGCAAATCCTGACCACGATAAATCGTAGCCATCCCACCATGACCGATACGGTCCTGTAATTTGTATCGCTCTCCTAAGACTTCGGTTTGCATAGCTCTCGTTGGAGCGCAACTGCTGAATTGCGCCCTTTCTCCATGTGGACGCAAGCACTGTTCTGCGCCCTTCTAACCTGTTTCAACATCCACCTATTGTAACGTATTCTCCGCAGGAATGGAACACCCTTCACCAGTATGGTTGCCTCTAAGATTTTTGTAAAGGCCCCCACCTTATGATGACGGCCCCACCTCATGATGACCGCAAGGGTCATCACTACTATACACGTCTTCACAGGCCCAGGTATTTATATCTGGACGCCTAAGATGCGCTCATCACCCATACGCCGCGTTATTTTAAGCGCATCCATATGTTCCAGGAGGGGTAGAATATACTTGCGGGTCGCGCCGAGTACATCTCTAGCCTCTGCTACCGTCATTGTACCATGTGTATGTAGATACTGAACCAATCTGGCTACTGCCTCATCATAGGTTTTGTGCAGGAAAAGTACGCCATCGCCTAATTTGACAAGCTGACCTTGCTCAATCAGAGCATTGAGTACCTCAACCCCAACCTGTGCCTCAGCCTCGGCCCGTCCCGGTGGGGTATAAGGGCTCTCACGGAAGTGTTGGAGGAGCCGGGCCACCTGTTGCTGTTGGGCCTGCGTGAAGCGTGGCTCAAAATGCGGGAGGCGGATGAAGCCACCGCTGGTAGCTTCTGCCACAACTCCTTCGGACAGTAAGACCGGAAATATCTCCATGGCCAATTTAGGCGAGAAGCCCAGGCGCGTACGCCATTCCTCTTTGGAAAGGCCACTACGCAACGGGTGCTGCCGATGCTGTTCATCAAGCAAGCGCGTTGTTTCCTCAACCAGAGCATCCCAGACGGATTGCGCGAACCACAGGGTTCCTACTTTGCGTACCCTTCTTTCTATTAACAACGTCTCCAATGTCTGCTGCGTCACATCATGAGACAGATTACTCTGTTTGACGATTTCTGCGAGCTCGTATCCAATTAAACCCCTGCCAGAGTGAGATTTGGATGCGAAGGCTTTGGATGTATCGGGTGAAGGTGTCGATTTCGATGTGATCGAGCCTCGCGTAGGGATGGTGGTCGCGGAGGATATATCGGGTGAAGGTATCGCTTCAGATGTGATGCGGCCTCGCGTGGGGGCGGGGGTCGCGGAGGATGTATCGGGTGAAGGTGTCGATTTCGATGTGATCGAGCCTCGCGTAGGGGCGGGGGCGGCTGTGGAAGCGGGGTTGGGGCCCTGGTGGCCGCCCGTTCCCGGAAAACGTCTATCCAGAGCTGCCAGGACAAGTTCTTCCGGTGTACCTTGAGCCAGCGTGGTGAGATGATTGAGCACAGCATCCTGGAAGCGGCGATGATAGCGCGGCTGCGTATCGACGACTTCGCCACCACCAATGGTGGTACTCGGCGAAGGGATACGCAGGATGAAGCGGTCACGCCGGGCAAGGACGGCGGGTTGACTCAGGCGCAGTTGGACCCATGCGCTCCGACCGGGCTGTAGCTCTTCGACGTCGAGTAGACGCACTTTGGCAGGTATCTCCTGTGAGCCACTGTAGAAATCGACCAGCGTATTATGTGTTAGTGGGCGTGGCGCATCGGCCAGGAGGGTGATGTGGGCATCAACAAGCTGGGTGGCATGTAGTTGTGCGGGCAAGGCAACGACGTCTCCACGTGCCAAGTCGCTACGGGCAACATTGGCAAGGTTGATAGCAACACGACTACCCGGCTGGGCCGTGTCTACGCTATGCTGATGAGTTTGTAAGCTGCGGATGCGTGTACGTTGCCCCTGTGGCAGTATCTCAACTTCCTGGCCGATTTTGAAGCTGCCGTCGAGCAGGGTGCCGGTGACAATGGTGCCAAAGCCGGTCAGACTAAAGACACGGTCAATGGGCAGGCGAGGACGAGCGATATTCTGTCGTTCCTGTGACTCATCCAGCATCTCTTCCAGTGCAGCAAGTAGTTTGGGTAAACCCTGACGCGTATGGGCTGAAACAGCAAGAATGGGTGCCTGCGCTAAAGTAGTTGGCTTCAGGACCTCGGTGATCTCTTCACGGACAAGTTCGAGCCATTCCTCGTCTACCAGATCGGCTTTCGTGAGGGCGACGATACCACGCTGTACGCGCAACAGGTCGAGGATGGCGAGATGCTCGCGAGTCTGGGGCATAACCCCTTCGTCGGCAGCGATGACAAGCAGTGCGGCATCAATGCCCCCGACGCCGGCCAGCATATTCTTGATAAAGCTTTCGTGCCCCGGCACATCAACGATACTGACCTCGCGTCCATGGGGCAACGTGAGCCAGGCGAAGCCGAGATCGATGGTCATACCGCGCTCTTTCTCTTCAGCCAGGCGATCGGGATCAATGCCGGTGAGGGCTTTGACAAGGGTTGATTTGCCGTGGTCTACATGTCCGGCGGTACCTATACAGCTCATGGGTGATTGCTCGTAAAAAATTGGGTGATATTATGGTCACATGTTGATGGCTCATAGTATACACTAGTGGAAGCACTCATGCTAGCCCTTAGGGGACTTCCGCAGATAAGTTGACCATTATAGAAAAGAAGCTCGTCACGGTGAACGAGCTTCTTTCCTCAAAAGAATGATGGTAGCGGCGACAGGAATCGAACCTGTGACACAGGGCTTATGAGTCCCTTGCTCTACCGACTGAGCTACGCCGCCTTGTAACTAGCTTGACAACACTAGAATATCATATATGTCAAGAGGCCATAGCACCTCCCAAAAACACCGCTTGACGACTACCCTTTAATATGATATCCTTATCCCCGTCAACAAGGGCAACTAGCTCAATGGCAGAGCAAGCGACTCTTAATCGCTAGGTTCAGGGTTCAAGTCCCTGGTTGCCCACCTCGAAGATAGCACCTCTTTACGAAGAGGTGCTATTACTTTTTTCCCGCCACTTGATTTTTCCCCGTAAATTGGGTATCATATAAACAAAGATTTATCAAATCTTTGTTTATACAAAAAAAACGCATTACTGTCGAGTCAGGACAAACAGCACATGAACGATTGGCGTGAGTTGAAAATCATGGTCAAGGCATTGGGGGGGGTGGCTCGTCTCACCATTGTCTATTATCTGGCACATCATCAGGAAGTGACCGTAACCGAGTTGACGGAAATGTTGGGACTGAGCCAGCCTCTCGTCTCATGGCACCTGCGTAAATTGCGCCGGGCCGGTTTTATTCACACTCAACGTACTGGAAGGCAGGTCTATTGTTCTCTGGATATAGACCGTTACCAACAGTGCCTTCAACGCCTGCAAACGCTGATCGATCCCACCTTTCATGTCGAGTCGTTCCCTGTCGGCGAAGCACTGGTGGAAATAGAAGCAACTGCAGAGGATTAGGTAGCTATTTGTGCATCACTAGTCCACTTATGGCGTCCACCTTACACAACTTTTAGCATCATTTTAACACACCTTTAGGGTGTGTTGGCTTCACATTTAACATGGCTATGCTAATGTTAGACTGAAGCTCAAAGGTATAGCTGACTTCAAAGCGAGTAAAAGGGAGATGAAAACATTCCCTTATATTAAGAACAAACTGAAAACACTATCATTTGAGGAGCGACATGATCACGAGCGAACACGATATGATGAAGAATAGCCTTGAAAGAGCCTGTGCAGGTACTGCGATGCTTCACAGACGCAAACAAATGACCCGGCGGCAGGCCCATGTTGCCGGTAAGCTGGGCCAAGCCGACTTGCATATGCATAGTACCTACAGCGATGGCGTGGCAACGCTTGAGCAAATCCTTCATTATGTTGAGCATCGTACCAGCCTGGATGTCATCGCCCTGACCGATCATGATATCATCGAAGGCTCGTTGCGCATGCGTGACCTCTGGGCCAAAGGCAACTATCGCTTTGACTTTATCGTTGGCGAAGAGGTTAGCACCAAAGAAGGCCATATGTTGGCTCTCTTTATTGAGAAGCGCATCCAGCCGGGTCTGAGCATAGAACGCTCTATTGACCTGGTGCATGAACAGGGTGGCCTGGCAATCGTTGCTCATCCCATGAACCGCATCTTCCGCCATAGCTGCCAACGTGAGGTACTCGACCGCATTTACGCAAATAAAGATGTCCAGCTGGATGGTATCGAAACCTGGAATGCCAGCTTCTGCGGCATCGGTGCCAATCGTATTGCTATGCGTGCTAACCGCGAAATTTACCAGTGGCCGGAAGTCGGTAATAGTGACGCACATACCCTCGGAGCTATCGGACGTGGCTGCACCTGGTTCGAAGGCAAAAACGCTCAGGATGTCCGTCTCACCATCGAATCCGGTCTCAGTGCGCCCGGCGGTACACTGTGGGGTGTCAACGACTACCTCCGCCTCGCTCGCCATTACATGGGTAAAGATGGGAAAATCGCTCGTAAGCTCCGTGCCGCTTAATACCCCGTTAAGACAATATAATCTCTCTTTCCTTTCCCTAAAATACAGCAAACACAAGAGCTTGTGAGAAATACCGCTCCACAAGCTCTTATATTTTTTGCGTAGAAGCTCTCTTTCTCCGGGAAAGGTTAAACGTTTAGTCCATCTTCTCTCCTAATGCGTAGAAGCTAAAGACAAGCATCTCTTGTATATCCTCAAAAAAGGGGCTAGTACTCATAGAGTGAAATGTGATACAATAAGCATATGTTTAGCAGACGCATACAGCAACGAGCGCGGCACTTAGTTATGCTGCTTATACGACCATTAGCACGACTGGGTGTCACTCCGAATACGTTGACCGTCATAGGATTGCTGCTCAGTATTGTGACAGCGGTAGTGATTGCTCAGGGGTCCCTGTTTGCGGGAGGATTGCTGGTGCTGTTTGCTGGAATCTTTGACATGTTCGATGGAGCAATGGCGCGAGTTCGCAACATCGCCTCGACCTTTGGCGCATTCTTCGACTCGACGCTTGACCGCTATTCGGAAAGCATTATCCTATTGGGCTTGCTCTTCTATACGTTGCAACGACCAGGCCTACACGATGCAATTTGGCCTTTTGCATATGAGCAGCTCTGGATGATTACTGCCATTTACATTGCTGTGGTTGGCTCGTTAATGGTGAGCTATACAAAGGCCCGTGCTGAAGGGTTGGGGTTAGAGTGCAAGACTGGATTACTTGCTCGCCCCGAACGTGTCATCATACTGGCTCTCGGTCTCCTATCCGGTCTCGGTATCTGGGCAGTGACTCTACTGGCGATCTTTTCACAGATCACTGCTGTCGAGCGCATTATCTATGTTTGGCGCATTACTGCCCAAACTGTACCAAGGAATGCAGGGGCTCCTCAGATGGAGACCCAGGTTGCACAGAACGAGCATAACAATCATACCTATGCCTCTGATGGGCTTACGAAAGTAAAGGCGAAGGATATGAACCAGAGCCAACCAGTATCACCAACGGTAGGGACAAAAGAGGTTACTGAACCTGCTGTTCTCCCTACGCCCACCGCTATTCCGCCGTTGAATGGTGGCGTGCAACAAGAGTAAAGCTAACGGCGTAGATGGACAAACAAACAAAAACGGACCGGTTTACACACAATAGCGTAGTAAGTGAAACAAACAGCCCGAGGATAAGATAAAGAGAGGGGAGGGCGTTACGAGGAAGGCGATACGTCTATAGCTTCTTGTTCGCCCATGTATAGCTAGCGCAACGCGGATCGGCACCACAGGTGTTTGTTTCCTTTGCCCGAACACCCGTTGCCTCCAACAGAATACACCAGGTACCAGGAACGTACAGGCGCAGCCTCACCATAGGATGATGCGCCCTGACCATCTTGCATATTCTCTCTCTGGCGATCACCTGCGCTCCGGTCCATACTACTGAGACTGGAGATCTTAGTGACAACAAACAATACTCATTTCGAGCAGAGCGACGTTCAAACAACGGTCGTTGGGTATGTACCTGTCTCCGAAACTGCAATGGAGACCAGTACCACTCCTTCGTCTGAGACTGTGACGCCTCTCCCAGAGGCACAAACGCAGACAGATGAACCTGTCGAAGTCTCGCTATTGGAGACTCAGCGCGAACCTGCGCCAGACATGCCAGCTGATGAGCCTGTCGAAGCAACTCTGCTGGAAACGCAGCGCGAGCCCGCCCCCGTACAGGAAAGCTCACCAGAAACTTCTTCCGCAATTTCATCCACTGCGGCTGAGCCTGAAGTGGCAGAGAGAGAAATGGGGCAGCAATCTAGCCCTGAAGCGACGTTTGTAGCTGAACAGGAGCAGATTGCACCTGGCGTAACTGCTGTAGATACCCAGGCTGAAACTGAGCCTGTGACAGCAGAACCCGAAGCGGTACCGCCTCCAGAGCAAGTACCCTCACTTGTCTTTGCCCAGGAAACACCCCAACAGACAGAAGAAGTGCGCCCCTTTACTGACTTTATTGCGGAATTTCGTCAGTCCGAGGCCCGTTTCAATGCTTCGGTGCAGACCTACCACACAGAATCTTTTACAAACATCATCGAAGATACGGATATTGAGGACACATCAGACATAATAACAGAACCTGTACAAACACATGAGACATCTGCCGTGCAAGAGCCCAGCGCATCTCAGGATCAGTTACAAAGCACTCCTGCGATCATAGAGGCTGCCACAGCTGAAACATCGACCCCGAATGAACCTGCAACACCGCCAATACGTCCCATATCGCCACTGTTGCGTCCTGCATCGCGTCTCCGTTTGCCGCGCCATGGAGTAACCCGTCATCGTGAAGAGCAATCTGTGGAGAAGATGATCCCGGCACAGCCTGAGCCGTCCAAGGAAGAGGCCAAGATTGAGCCACCTCCGGTAGAGTCAACGCCAGCTGATCTACCACGTCCGGCACGCCGTTATCGCTTTGACCGCCCAGCTACCACGGCCACCTCAAGCACAAACGAAACAACGGCTTCGGCACCGGTCTCCACTCCGCACCAGTCGGTACAGCCACGCACAGAGCCTACGCGAGCGGAAAGTACACAGACATCAACCGAACGAGAAGTACAGTCATCTCAATCACCGCAGACAAAAGCACCTGCCGAGCAACAGCAGCCTACTGTTAAGCAGCCTGTAGCCAAGGAAGCTACCGAGGGAGAAAGCACAGCTACCACCACAGCCCCTGAACATGGACGTCGTCGCCATGGGCAGAAAGGCAAAGAGCACACTACAGCGGCCCAACCAGTGGCAGCCGCTTCAACGGACGAAACCGCAGAGGTCGCTGCTGAGCCTGCCACCCCTGCAACAGAAGAGGTGGCCGCAGAGGATCTCCCACCGTTGGAATACTCTGAGCTGCAGAAAGCCAACTCCCGTCGTCGCCGTCGCCGCCATACGCCTACTAGCAGTACACCGGTGGCAGCTAAACCGAACACGCCAGATACGCCCATTGTGCCTGCGATTCCAACGGTTGCTCCTGGCGTTGTGGTGCCACGCACATCGGCTCCCCCGTACACCATCACCTCCGGCTACACGGTCAGCCAGATGAATCAGGATGGGGCCGGTCCCTTCATGGGTCCCGATCCCACGCCTGCACCTGGCAGCATCGCTGCACAGAATGTGCGCACTATTCGTACCGATGTCCAGCGTACGCCCGCATATCCGGTGCGCACGACCGAGGCTACCTCTGCCTCAGTACACCAACTTGCCAATATCGTTTCACAGGCTATTCAGACACAAACCGATCGTATGGTAGCAGAGTTGCGCAGTGCTAACCAGTCACCTACCAACATCTCCGTCTCTATGCCGCCGTTCCCATCCAACGAGCGGGTAGGGGTCTTTGTCGATGTCGCCAACCTGCTCTACTCGGCCCGTACTCTGCGTATCACCGTGGACTTTGGCAAACTGCTGGACTTCCTGCGTGGCAATCGTCGTCTTGTGCGAGCACACGCCTACTGTCCCACCAGCCCTCAGCCCGGCGATGAGCAGATGTTCTTACAGGCGGTCAAGGGACTGGGTTATCGTATTACTACCAAGAATTACAAAACGTTCTCCAGTGGGGCGAAGAAAGCTGATCTTGACCTCGACCTCTGCATGGATGTGGTGCGCCTCGTCGATGGTAGGGCTGTTGACTGCGTCGTCCTGGTCAGTGGCGACAGCGACTTCATGCCCATGCTTGACTACTGCTCCGATCATGGCGTGCGTGTTGAAGTCGCAGCCTTTGATGAAGCTATGTCAGCCACGCTCCGCCAGAGTTGCGATCTTTTCATTAATCTGGGTATGCTTGAAGATATCCGCGCATAAAGACATGACAAAAACCTCTCTGATGCTCTTTTCAAAGCATCAGAGAGGTTTTTTCGTTTATTTACCCTTGATTTTATTGTTCACTTGTTGATTAATATCTATATCGGCTATCTTCTATATACTGCCGACATATTCTCCTGAGTAAGACGCTCACAACCATGAGAGGAGAAGGGGTGTGGATCATCCTCTCGATGAATCAATAAGTCAACAAACCGGTGCACAGGGTCCGGCTACAGCCATACCTGACGCTGTCCAGCCGTCCGATCAATACTGGTTAGATACAGGCAATGCCAGCTATGAGCAGGAAGCTTACGAAGAAGCTCTGGCAGCCTACAAGCAGGCTGTTCAGATCACTCCCGTTCCGCTGGTCATATATATGCGCATGGGGGAGAGCCTCTTTCAGCTTGGGCATTATGATCAGGCCCTGACAGCCTACGAGCAGGTTCTGCAACGTGAGCCTGAGAACGTTTATGCTTACAATTGTAGCGGCAATGCCCTCTACCGTCTCGGCCTCTACGCCCAGGCGCGTGTTGCCTATCAGCAAGCTATACGCCTGGAGCCACAGGAGGCCATTTTTCACTACAATAAGGGTCTGGCCCTGATCGCCCTTAACCGCCTTGATGAGGCCCTGATGGCTTTCATGCAGGCCCTGCAATGCAATCCCGACGATGCCTATGCCTGTAACAGTGCAGGCAATGTCCTCTACAGACTGTGCCGTTACGCACAAGCCCTGAACGCCTACGAGCGAGCAATTGCACTAAAGCCGGATGAGGCTGTCTTTTACTATAATTCGGGAAAAGTCCTGGCGTTCCTCAACCGTTACGATGAGGCCTTGCTCGCCTTTGAACAGGCCATCCGGTTTGATCCGCAAGATGCACAGGCGTACATCAATATGGGAAACGTATTGGCCAGCATGCAACGCTCTAAGGAGGCCTTGCACAAGTATAAGGCCGCTGCCCGCATTGCTCCTTCTGCCGAGGCATATAACAAACAGGGAGTGATCCTGGCCCATCTCAATTGCCCTATGGAAGCTCTGGCTGTTCACGCACAAGCCATTCAGCTTGATCCAACTTCTGCCTCCGCTTTTGCCGGTATAGGCCATGCCCTCTACCAGCTTGAGTGCTACTACGAAGCCCTGATCGCCTATCGACGAGCCATCGAACTCGATCCTGGCTGTGCCGACGCCTATAATGGCAAGGGAAATATCCTACGTGACCTCGTCTGCTATAAAGAAGCTTACGAGGACTACAGCCGTGCTCTGCAGCTTGATCCCCACTGTGCCTCAGCCCTTTTCTGGAAGCGTCAGGTGTGGCTATCTATGCGGACACCTAACAGGAGGTTGCCTGAGCCAACTGCCGATACTGCTGGGCAAGAGCAAGTGTCAGATGCCTTGTCTACCTTTGTCGTAAGGGGACAGAGTGTTTTTGCTGCGCTTGTTCCATGGGGAAATCGGGCGCGTGAACTGCGTGATGCGTGAAGCAGAAGAGTTTAGAAACCAGCCACAAAACTCTCTGTGAGAAACAACCTCCACGTTACGTATGTATAATAGCGGCATTGTTTATGCTATCAAACTGTTCTTTCGCTTGGAATAGAGCCATAGGGTACGATTTTTCATGGCATACTTGACGCAACGGACAAAACACCGTTCATTCCCGTTTTTATTTAGAGTGAATGTCAGATATATCAGTCCTGTTTGCGTCTTTTCTTCTATGGATTAACCGCAACCTGGCGGCACATTCAACTGACATTATTTCTCAAGGCGGAAAAGAAAGGAAGCACTCATGCGTAGAATTGGCAATCGTGTCCATCTCGCTTCGTTGCTCGCGCTATTTGCCCTGTTACTGGGCGCATGTGGGAGTAGTGGCGGCAGTACCACAGGAAGCAATAGTACTCCTACCAAAACCGTTATGAAGGTAGCCCTGGTAACCGACATTGGTGGCCTTAACGACAATGGCTTCAACCACCTGGCTTATACAGGCTATAAGAAAGCTGAGCAGCAGTACGGTTTCAAAGAGGAAGTGATTCAGACAACTTCGCAGACCGATTATGTCAAGAATTTGACCTCAGCCGCACAGCAAGCCGACCTCGTGTTCGCTATTGGCTTCCTGATGCAAACACCTCTCGATCAGGTGGCCACGCAATACCCCAACAAGAAGTTTGCCATTATTGATGGTTGTGCTGAGAAAGCTAATGCTTCCACCTGCGATAATCTGCCTAATGTTGCGCCGCTCTTCTTCAAAGAGCAAGAGGCTGGCTGCCTCGTTGGTGCGATGGCGGCTCAAATGGAAGTAGATGGTAAGAGCAAAATTGCGCGCCTGCTCGGCAAAAACACTATCGGTGCCGTGGGTGGTCTGTCCATCCCGCCAGTCAACCGCTACATCGCTGGTTACAAGTTCTGTGCGAAAAAGGTTGATCCTAGCGTCAACGTCCTCGTCAACTACTCTCAGGACTTCACAGCAACCGCCAAATGTAAAGACGTGGCTCAAAGCCAGATCAGCCAGCATCAGGCTGACATCATCTTCCAGGTTGCCGGTGGTTGTGGCGTCGGTGCCCTCGACGCTGCCAATCAGAATCATGTCTTTGGTATCGGTGTTGATGCCGACCAGAGCTTTGTCAATTCCAGTGTAATCACCAGTGCACTCAAGCGCGTTGACACCGCCGTCTACGACACAATTAATAACTTTGAGAACGGCAGTTACACCAACAATCCGCCCAAGTTCGATTTGGCGCACGATGGTGTTGGCTATGGCACTGTCAGCAGTGACGTGCCCGCCGATGCGAAGGCCAAAGCCGACGATTTCTCATCCCAGATCAAGTCTGGCTCACTGGTTGTACCTGAAAATATTTCGTAACCTTGTGGGGCGAACAACACCCTGCCCCACGCCATGACGACCCACCCCAATGACGACCCTTGCGGTCGTCACTGGGGTGGGTCGTCATTGGGGTGGGTCGTCATGGCGTGGGAGCTACTTGTTTCTTCCTGTTGCTAATGCTATCATAAAAAGAACAGTTTTCTGACTGAGAACATCGGCGGCGAAGCCGCCTCCTGACATAGGAGGAAAGAACTATGGCTGTGCCAACTGCGTCTCGTGTGTCTACATCGGCCCTGACGCTACGCCTGCGCAAATTCGCACAAGCGGCTGGGCGTCCCCTTTTTGCCGTGCTGCTGGCAATTATTGCCGGAGCGATTGTCATTATGATAACCGCACCTGGTAATCCGGTAGACCGTTTCAACCAGGCCATTAACGCCTATCAAGCCCTCTTCACTGGTGCCTTTGGCAACGCACAAAACTTCTCCTTTACCTTGACCACTGTCACCCCTCTTATTCTTGCCAGTATTTCGGTAGCAATAGCTTTCCGTGCCGGTCTTTTCAATATTGGGGCCGCAGGCCAGTTAGCCATGGGAGCAATGACTGCAGGCATTATCGGCTTTAAACTGGCATTCCTGCCAAGTGGGATACTTGTACCGCTCATGCTGTTGGGAAGCATTGTGGCCGGTGCTATCTGGGGCGGCATCGTGGGTATCCTCAAAGCATGGCGTGGCGCACATGAGGTCGTCACCACCATCATGCTCAACTGGACAGCCTTCTATTTCACCGACTTCCTCATCGATGGGCCGTTTCGCGACCCTCATCAAGCTACGCAGACTCCCGCACTACCACCCCAGGCCACTCTCCCCCATATTGCCGATTTCTATAACTCGACGCTGGGAGCATTTCTCCCCAAGATTGACCAACCTGCGCAATATCTGGTCGATGTCGGCCTCTTCTTCGCCTTGTTAGCCCTGGTTGTCTACTGGTTCATTGTCTCGCGTACCACCTTCGGCTATGAGATACGAGTCATCGGACAAAACATCAAGGCAGCGAATTATGCCGGTATTCCCATCAAGCGCAATATCTTCGCAGTCATGGCCATTGCAGGTGCGTTCTCTGGTCTGGCCGGTGGGCTGCAATTGATGGGACAATTCCCTTACACCCTCATCGCCACCACCTTCAGTCTGCAAACTACAGGCTTTGACGCGATTGGTGTCGCCGTTCTCGGTCGGGCAACTGCTATTGGTATCCTGCTGGCCTCGCTGCTCTTTGGCGGTTTGCGTCAGGGAGGCACCGGTATGCAATTAAACGCAGGAGTCCCTGGTGACCTCGTGTTCATTATTCAGGCCCTTGTCCTCTTCAGTATTGCCTCTGAATTTTTACCCGTCATCCAACGCTCTCTGCCGCAAAATCTCGGCTTGGGCATGCTACGTCGGCCATCCATTGTCCCGGTTCCGGCAGGGCCCGCGATGACCGAGTTGCCGGATAATGGCAATAGCACAATACAGGATAGCAGTGAATCTGAGATAGCAGAAGTCGAGGCAGATCAGAATACGCTGGCAACACCTACTTCGACAGGTGAGATCAGTTCTAATCGGAGTGAGAAGGAGTAAACCGTGTTCTTACAAGTATTATTACGGGTACTGCCATCGAGCGACCTCTGGCAATCCACCCTTCAATTTGCCGCACTGCTCTTGCTCCCGGCTCTCGGCGGCCTGATCTCCGAGCGCAGTGGCGTCATCAATATTGCGCAGGAAGGTATGATGCTCACCGGAGCTTACGCAGGGGTGATGAGTGCCCTCTTCTTCCATAACGTGATCCTGGGCGTGATCGGAGCGATGATTGCAGGCGGATTAATGGCTCTTATTCATGCCATCGTCTCGATCAATTTCAAAGCCGATCAGATTGTGAGTGGCATCGCCATTAACATCGCCGCTCTGGGTTTGACCAACTACCTGTTGTTCATTCAAACAGGAGGTCAGGGCGTCCCCTCTATCTCGAATACCCTACGCCTGCCCTTCCTCTCGTGGGGACCACTTGTTAGCATTCCCTTTATCGGCCCGGTTCTCTTCCAGCAAAATATCATTTTCTATGTAGCTATCCTGATCTTGTTAGGTATTCAATTCCTGCTCTTCCGCACCAATATCGGTCTGCGTATTCGTGCCGTTGGTGAGCATCCTCAGGCCGCCGATACTGCCGGTGTCAATGTACGCCTGGTGCGCTACCTGTGTGTGATTTCTAGCGGATTGTTATCGGGACTGGGAGGAGCCTTCCTCTCGCTGGGCATTGCGGGCATTTTCAACTCCAATATGACAGCAGGTGCCGGTTTCATTGCCCTCGCAGCTATGGTTTTCGGCAAATATACTCCATGGGGCACTGCCCTGGCCTGTCTCATTTTCGGACTCGGTGAGGCTCTGAGCGTGCGCCTGCAAGACTCCGGTATTTCACCCAATCTCCTATCGACGCTCCCTTACCTGTTTACCCTGGTTGCCCTGGTTGGCATCGTCGGTCGTACCACCCCACCAGCCGCCGATGGCATCCCCTACGAACCCGGCAGCGAATAAAGGAGTCTAATCTATGCAAGAAAGTACGATGGTAGCCCCAACGGCAGAGCGAGAAACACCCTATGCCGTAGAGATGCGCAATATCTGCAAAGCGTGGCCCGGCGTCGTTGCCAACGATCACGTCAACCTGACCGTGCGTAGAGGCCAAATTCACGCCCTTGTTGGTGAAAACGGAGCGGGCAAATCAACCCTCATGAATATTCTCTATGGCCTGATTCATCCCGATAGCGGCGAAATCCTTATCAACGGCCAGCAAGTGCATATCAGTGGGCCACGTGATGCCATTCACCTCAAGATCGGTATGGTTCACCAGCACTTTATGCTCATCCCACCGCTTACGGTCGCCGAAAATATCGTCCTTGGCCATGAGCCGGGGAGCGTGGCCTCTACCTATGAGGCCAAAAAAGCACGAGCGACCATCCTGGCTCTGAGCAAACAATACGGCCTGCCCATCGACCCCGATATACGCATTGAAAAACTCTCCGTCGGTCTCCAGCAGCGCGTCGAAATCCTCAAAATCCTCTATCGCGCCGCCGACATTCTGATCATGGACGAGCCAACGGGCGTGTTGACTCCGCAGGAAACCTTTGAACTCTTCGGCGTCCTGCGCGGCCTCGTGCAGCAGGGCAAAACCATTATCTTCATTACCCATAAATTGCGCGAGGTGCTGGAACTCTCCGACAATATCACCGTGCTACGGCGTGGCAAAAATGCAGGTAACCTGGTCACCAAAGACACCAATCAGGCGGAAATTGCCCGCATGATGGTGGGACGCGAGGTACTCTTGCGCGTCAATAAAACTCCTGCCAAACCCGGCCCGGTGGTTTTGCATGTCGAGGATGTACATGCTCTCTCCGACAGGGGCATCGAAGTCTTACATGGTGTAAGCTTCGATGTGCGTGCCGGTGAAATCCTCGGCATCGCTGGCGTCGAAGGCAATGGGCAAACGGAACTGCTCGAGGTGCTGACGGGCATGCGTAAAATCACCGGTGGTAAAATGACGTTGACCCAATTCAAAGGTGAACAACCAGCCGGTGTAGAAGATATTACCACTATGAATGCGCGTGAGGAGCGGCGAGCCGGTCTTGCCCACATCCCTGAAGACCGTCGTGGTAGTGGCCTTGTCCTCACCGACTCCATTGAGGATAACCTGATTCTGGGGCGACAACGCTGGCCGCAATTCTCCTGGGCCGGTCTTATCCTCTTGCTCCGCAACATTGCCGCCTGGGCCAAAAAGCTGATCGCCGAGTTCGATGTGCGTACACCTTCTGCCGCAGTACCTGCGCGTGCGCTCTCCGGGGGCAATCAGCAAAAACTCATCATTGCGCGTGAGTTTTCTGCCAATCCCACTGCCCTCATCGCCGCCCAACCTACCCGTGGTGTCGATATCGGAGCCATCGAATTTATCCACCGGCGCATTATTGAGCAGCGCGACGCCGGTAAAGCCGTCCTGCTCGTCTCCGCCGAACTGGACGAGATTCGCTCGCTTTCGGATCGTATCGCCGTGATGTACGAGGGGAAAATCGTCGATATCGTCTCTGATGATGCTACCGAGGAACAATTAGGTATCCTGATGACTGGTGGACATATCCAGGAAAATCATTCTGAACAAACATAAGAGAGTGCCAGGCCTGGCACTCTCTTATGTTTGTTCAGAATGATTTTCCTTTTCTCATGTGCGGAACGCGGCACGCACATTAGGATCGGCAAACAGGTAAATCAAGACGACGAGTGGCACGATCAAGTCGACCAGCGCACTACCGATATTGACATGGCTGACAAAGAGGGCGAACAGAGCATGCACGAGATTGATGATCTCAATGATGGCCGTTGCCCAGAAGGCCCACGGTCTGAGGGTCCACAAGCCCCATGCCAGCACAATCTGAAGGATTGCCAGCACAATGCCAATAATAAACACGACAGTCAAACCTGCTGCCGCACCACCTGCACTCCCGACGGTCACCAGCCCAACAATAGAGCCGATCAGAGCCAACACACCGAAAATGCCCATGATAATTGCGATGATTGTCACACCTAACGGACGTTGACGACCAAGACTTTGCATATTAACCTCCTTGGTTTAGACAATAAACATTTGCTGTAACACATGCATTTCTGCCTTGCGCTTCAGTCACTTACTACACTCTTCATCAAGAAAAAAGGTTTCTCAGCTTTTTGAGCCCATTAGCAAACAAAAAAAGTGGCCACGGCATGTAGTGGCCACTTTTTTTGTTTGCTAATTATACTCTTAATCCCAACACCTGCGTCAGGCGCAATATCTCCACACCCGTATTTTTATCGGCGCATCTACCACCATCTATCAGCATCTCTGCTGCCTGCTGGAGCAGCAGGAGAGCCTGTGGTGTATTCAAATCATTATCCATAGCGGCCTGAAACTGATCGCGCAACATCGTATCTTCCCCATCAACCTGCTCACCCACCAGCGTGCGTACCTGTTGAAACAGTTTAACCGTCTCGGTCGCATTCTGCAAGTCTGCCGGGAAACACTCCCATGGATAGCGATAATGATGGTGCTGCAAGACAACGCGAATAGCATCAGGGCTATAATCTTTAAGCAGGTCGCTGACCAGCGTCAAGTTACCCAGGGATTTGCTCATCTTCTCGCCCTCCTGGTAGACCATACCGGTATGCATCCAGAAACGCGAGAACGGAGCTTTCCTTGTAAAATGCTCAGACTGGGCAATTTCACAGGTGTGATGCGGAAAGGCCAGATCGGCCCCACCACCATGAATGTCCAATTGCTCACCGAGATAGCGCATAGACATGGCACTACACTCGATATGCCAGCCAGGGCGTCCTGGCCCCCATGGACTCGCCCACGCCGGTTCGCCGGGAGCCTGAGCCTGCCAGAGTACAAAGTCGAGCGGATCTTTTTTCCGTGGATCGTCAGGATGGTTACCACGCTCATTAGCAATAGTCAGCATAGCATGATAGTCATTTAAGCCAATAGCATGAGGCATCTCGCCAAAGTCCGGGTCAGCCTTCACACTGAAGTAGACGTTGCCGCCGCTCTCATAGGCATAGCCCCGTGCCAGCAACGTCGAGATGATCTCAAGCATGGTAGGTATCTCTTCGGTAGCACGAGCATAGACATCGGGACGACGCACATTAAGGGTATCCATATCGCTCAAATAACGCTCCGTCTCTCGATTGCCCAAGTCTTTCCAGTCCATCCCCAATTCACGGGACTTACGCAAAACATCGTCATCAATATCGGTCACGTTTTGCACGTATTTTACAGTGTAACCGCGAGATGCCAGGTAGCGAATGAGGGTATCAAAAGAGACATAGGTAAAGGCATGTCCAAGATGGGTAGTATCGTAAGGCGTCACGCCGCACACATAGATGCGTACAGACTTCTCATCTATAGGTACAAACTCTTCTAACGACTGCGTCAATGTATTAAACAGTTTCATGCTTTGCTTCTCCTAGACCAAACAAACGAAGGGCATTATTGGTAGTGATATTGGCTACTTCTGCTAGCGTCATACCACGAATTTCGGCTAGTTTTTCAGCGACCCGTTGCACAAAGCGTGGCTCGTTGCGCTTGGCGCGAATGGGCTGTGGGATCAAATAGGGACTATCCGTCTCAACCAACATGCGCTCTAAGGGCACCATGCGGGCGACTTCTGGCAGGGCATTGCCCTGGCGTGTCAAAGGCCCGGCGAAAGAGAGCATAAATCCCTCGAACCCCAAACACTCCTCGGCCTGCGCCACATCACCGGAGAAACAATGAAACACGCCGCGCAGTCCTTTGCCATGCGTGCGTAACAATTCCACCACATCATCATGCGAGTCGCGCACATGGATAATACATGGCAAATTCCACTCACGGGCCATCTCCAGGTGAGCGCAAAAGACAGCTCGTTGCACGTCACGGGGGGAAAGCATACGGTAATAGTCCAGGCCAAACTCACCCACCGCCACCACTTCAGGCTCAAGCACCATCTCGCGAAAATGCTCCCTCACCTCGTCATTATAGGTCGTGGCATCATGTGGATGCACCCCCAGACCCGCAAACACCACGCCAGGATGCGCCTTCGCCAATGCCAGAGCAGCACGACTTGAAGCAAGGTCAACACCAGGATCGACCATACGTGTCACGCCCCCAGCCACAGCAGCCGCGATCACGGCCTCACGGTCAGCATCAAAACGGGAAGCATCAATGTGTGTATGACTATCAACGAGCAAGTAAACAAATCCTTTCAAAGATATACATAGGGCACCTGCAAGTCAGAGGCACCCTTCACTTCAATAAGTATAGTTTACAGCAAGATCGAATGTCAAACACTCACATATACAAGAATGAGGGGCATTTTTTGCAAAGCATGATGACCGCAAGGGTCATCACTACTATATAACGCCTCTGCAGGCTGATGCAGTCGTGTATAGTAGTGATGACCCTTGCGGTCATCATGCTCACCACGCACTCTGCAAAAAAGTGAACCGCACCCCATATGCACACCCGCTCACAAATGTCTTACGAAGTATCTCACAGCTATAATGACCGCAACGCCAGTCGGTACAGGGGATTGTACACTTTATCACAATGGCTGCACGATACGGCCTTCGAATAGCGGCGGCTGCGAGGGTATTGCTTGCCACAGTTGGGACACTCGTACAAATAACGAAGCGGACGACGGGCGCGACGAGTCTTCTCGCGTCGCGTACTTTCCTCGTGCAGTAAACGGCGTAGTTCTTCCACCGGATAGCCCGTAACCGCAGCCTCATCGGAGGCAATCGAATCGTAGCCGTGATGGCGATGGCGTCTCGGCGTACCATTAACACGATCAGCTAGATGAATCAATTCATGGGCCACCGTCACTTCCAGCGATTGGGGTTGCATATCCGGCTCAACGAAAATGAGATGACGGTGACTCGGTGCCTGCAATGGCGGCATATGCTCAAGAGTAGGTAAGGGCTGCAGAGAGAAAAAGGCAGGTTTGCGGATGCGTGATGATGGGCGAGACGTGGTGAGCGGAGCAGGTAGATAACAGTAACACCCTAACACCATCGTGTGGAGTCGCTTACCCGTCCAAAGCATATACTCCTGGCGATCCTGAGTCACGGCTAGGTAGTTGAGTTCATGCATGGGAAGCTTCAGTTTTTGCCAGTAATGCGTCAACCAATCGGCGATGATAGAACTGGCATGGATAATCGGCCCTGCCTGTCGAGGTGGTGGTGCTGGTGCGCTAGCCTTCCGTACGGCAACCATGCCCGCTTTTGCTCCTACTAGAGACTAATGGCGACGTGTGTAATCGCCTCTACAAGATGATCAACAATAACCGTGCCTCAGTATAGCAGGGAGAACAAGCCAACGCAAGAGACACATTCTCTATGAGAACCTTCTCATCTCCCTCCAATATACTTCTCATCAACTCTTGTTACCCTAACTTATGAGAGGTGGTCGTGTTGGGAACACCTTGATACTTATTCCAGAAGGGATTTATGTTAACAATGATAGATACATCTTCAGCGGCACCGGAAATACAGCTGGAGCCGCTAACAGACCGGACACGGAAGGGGTGGCCGGGCTTTTTACAACCATTGGCACTTGGCATCGTCATGCTCATCTCACTCTTCATGAACTTCTACCAACTGGGACAGAACGGCTTCGGCAACCTCTACTATGCTGCTGGAGTCAGGAGCATGTTGGATAACTGGCATAACTTTTTCTTTGTTTCCTTTGATCCAGGCGGCTTTGTGACCATTGACAAGCCGCCCCTGGGGTTCTGGTTACAGGTACTCAGTGCCAAGCTCTTTGGCTTCACAGCTTTTAGCGTGTACCTGCCCCAGGCACTAGCCGGCGTCCTCTCAGTCTTGTTGCTCTATCATCTCGTGCGCCGCCACTTTGGCGTTGTGGCTGGCTTGTTAGCGGCACTTGCCCTGGCGATCAGCCCCATCAGTGTGGTGACGAACCGCAATAACACGATTGACAGCACCCTGGTATTGGTCATGCTGTTAGGAGCTTGGGCCGTGATGCGGGCCGCTGAGACCGGAAAATGGCGTTGGCTGATGCTCACCGCCGTGCTGGTCGGCCTCGGTTTTAATATCAAAATGCTCGAAGCCTACCTGGTCGTACCTGCCTACGCTCTAGTCTACTTGCTGGCTGCGCCCAGAAGCCTCAAGATGCGTATCGCGCAGCTCCTGGTGGCAGCCGTGGTCATGCTAACCATCTCATTGTCATGGGCGGTCGCAGTCGATCTCACTCCGTCGTCACAGCGCCCGTATGTGGGTTCCAGCCAGGACAATTCAGAGATCAGTCTGGCCCTTGGCTACAATGGCATCCAGCGTCTCCTCGGCTCATTCGGCTTTGGAGGCACAAGTTCCAGAAATACGAGTGGGACGCCACCCTCCTCGACAGGCACAGGAACATCCTCTCACAACTTTCCACAGCCAGGGTCAAACAATGGTCAACCTCCTCAGGGCCCTGGAGGCGGCAATAGCAGTGGCATGTTCAATACTGGTACCCCTGGTCTGCTGCGCCTCTTTAACGAGCCTTTAGGCGGGCAGATTGTATGGCTCTTGCCAATAGCACTGCTGGGTATGCTCGCTCTGGCCTGGCAGCGTCGCCCCCGCTTCCGCGAGGATCGCCAGCAGCAATCGCTGATCGTGTGGGGCATCTGGCTGCTCACCATGGGCGTCTTCTTCAGTGCCGCGAGCTTCTTCCACCAGTACTACCTGTCAACATTTGCTCCGGCCATTTGTGCCCTCTTTGGTATTGGCGTGGTCGTGATGTGGCAGGATTACCGACGCTCCGGCTGGCGCGGCTGGCTCCTGCCCGTGGCACTTCTGTTGACCGCGCTTGAGCAAATACACATTATTATGAGCAACACTGCCTGGGGAACATGGCTCATTCCGGTCATCGCCATCTCCTGTACGCTTGCTGCGTTGGTATTATTCGTGGCTCGCCTGCTCCCACGTCTCAGGACTAACGTACGCGTTCTGATACCAACACTCTGTCTCGGTCTGATGGCTCTGATGCTCACACCGACGGTCTGGTCAGCCATTCCCGTGGTACAGAACACAGCGTCAAGTCTACCGACTGCCGGTCCGACCCAGCAATTCGCCGGCGGCTTTGGCGGTGGCAGCAACTCCACTAACCGGACGAATACGACTACTCAACGCCAGCAATTTACTGGTGGCGGCCCAGGTGAGGGTAGCAGTGTCAATACCGCCCTGATCCGCTACCTGGAAGCGCACCAGGGCAGTGCGAAGTACCTGGTTGCCGTTGCCAGTTCCCAGGAGGCAGATTCCATCATTCTTGCGACGAATAAGCCTGTCATGGCACTGGGCGGCTTCTCCGGCAGTGATCCCATCTTAACAACGACTCAACTCGCAACCCTAGTAAAGAATGGGACGGTACGCTTCTTCTTACTCAACAGTTCTGGCGGTGGCCCCGGTGGTGGTCAGAGCACGCTAACTACCTGGGTTACCCAGCACTGCACAGTAGTTCCAACGAGCCAATGGCAGTCAACATCAACCAGTTCCGCTTCTAGTGGCTCAACTCAATTGTACAGCTGCACAACCACAAATTAAGCCTGTGAACGATTGATCGTCAAACAACAGCAATACGGAACTCTTGCATGAACACAGGAGCTCCGTAGGGCTTACACGGGTAGGTTTTTGGCGAATGGCCTGAGAGGCTAACTCGCGTAGGAGTTGGGAAAAGAGCGTTTTTATCCCAACTCGATATCGGCAGAGCGGAACTGGACAAGGCCAATCACCAGCAGCACGATGCCCACGCTGGTCATACCCAGGAAGTTGGTCCAATTCATGCCGAAGAAAATCGGGTTGCCGTACATGTGGAAGATGGAGAGCGACATGAGCCAACCAGGAAATTGGATATTCCCTTCGAGCGATTCTTGCAGGTAGGACAGGACGAGATACGCGGTCACGATGCCCAGCACGGCGCCATAGCGCAAGCGTCCGGCCAGGGCATAGACCAGGCCCATGGTAATCAACGCTGGAGGGAGCATACTGAAGCTGGCGGCGAGCAGTCTGCCCTGGTCGACGTTCAGATGAATCAGTTGTGCCCCAATGGTGAGAACGAGCCAGGTCAGGACAGGAGCCAGCAGAACCACGAGGACATTCGCGCCGAAGCGTTCCAGCAGGACCCGTGGCCGCGATTGCGGGGTGCTGAAAATCAGTTCCAGCCGCCCGTTTTCCAGGTCCGAGGACCACTTCAAAGCCAGGGTCAGCGCAAGGATCACGACCACCGCGGGCACGAACGCGAAGACCATGGTACCCAGCAACGCAGCATTGGTGTCGGTGGGGGTGTCGAACAAGTACTTTACCAGCCAGGGGGTCTGCTGCACTGCCTGGTTGACCCCCTTCTGGATGCCGGGAGTCAGGAACTGCAAAGCGGCACAAAAGGCTACAATGCCGAACAGCCACCAGAAGGAACTCCATCCCTCTGCGGCGAGTGTGTGCAAGCTGACGGCGCGCGTGGAGACTTCGCGCTCGGCTCGTCTCAAGCTGCGCAGCGCCGACTGTGTGCCGCTTACTCTCTCGCGCTGCGACTCAAACGCCGCCCTGCCAATATCGCGCCTGGCGAACAGAATGGTACTTCCCACCAGGCAGAGCACGGAGAGACCCAGCAGGAGCAGCGCCGCCAGCGGCTGGTCAGGAAAACCGGCAAGGAGCGGTCGGTTGAGATTGTAATAATAAAACGGCGAGAGGTACGGCAGCCAACTGCCACTCACTTCCCGTCCGGCCATTTCCAGAAGCACAAACAGGATCAGCAGGCCGCTTGCCCAGCCTGCTGCCGCGCGGCGACTAGCAGTCAATTGGGAGATGAGCAGCGCCACCATGCCAAAGAAGAAGGCTAGCAGGCTCAGGTTCAGCCCTGCCAACAGCGCCCTGACAAAATCGACGTGCCCACCGCCAAGAGCGGCTTCTCCAGCCACCACACCCAGCGCGTACAGCACCGCGATCACCAGCAGTACAATCGCGAGCGCCCCCACCTTCTCCAGCAGCAGACGCGCGCGTGACTGTGACGTAGCGAGCAGGACATCCATTGTGCCGCGTTCCTCTTCCCCCCGCACCAGGCGGGCACCAGCCAGGATGGGCCAGATGCTGAGTAAGAGCGGCCAGGTGGTTTCCATGTAGCGAAAGGTGATATACCCCTCGGGGGTATTCATCGCGTAGAAATCGCCGAGAAAGCTGAGGATTCGCGCGAAGCTGATAAAGGCTGTAACCACAGCCGGTGTGGCCGTACCTACCACGGCGACCATGAACAAAGCCAGTCCGAAGCCCCAGGCCAGCATCGGTACCCGGTAATCTCTGAGCGATTTGCTTAAAAAGCTGCGAAACATCATACACCTCCTATCCGGCGAGCGCGGAAGGCTGCTGCTGCGGCTCGTAGAAGCGCAAGAAAACTTCTTCCAACGTTGGCTCGTGCGTAGCAATATTCGTGGCGCCGTGCTGGCTCGCGATGTGAATGATCTCCGTCAATTCACCCTGGACGTTCAATTGCAGGGTGTGTTCATCCGCGCCTTGAGCCACTTTTGCCACACCGGCAACATTTTTGAACCATTCCACGGAGGCAGGGCCAGCAAAGTTGATCTCCACATCGTGCTGGTGGATATCTTTGAGCGCTGAGACATGGTCGATTTTGACCAGCCGTCCCTCGCGGATGATTGCAACGCGGTCGCAGGTCTGCTCTACCTCAGGCAAAATGTGCGAGGAGAGGAAGATGGTGCGTCCCTCGGCGTGAATCTCGGCTACCATTTTATAGAATTCCTGTTGATTGAGTGGATCGAGGCCGCTGGTTGGTTCATCCAGGATGAGCACGCGCGGCTTGTGCATGAAGGCTTGCACCAACCCCAGCTTCTGTTTGTTACCGTGCGAGTATTCGCGGAACCGTTTGCTGGGATCGAAGCCCAGGCGCTTGACCAGGCTGCGTACGTAGGCCTGATCGATGCCGCCGCGCAGGTGGCCAAGGTACTCGATGATCTGCGCACCGCGCAGGCCGGGATCGAAGGTGAACTCGCCAGGCAGGTAGCCCACCTGCTTCTTGACTTCGGTGGACTGGATCCAGCAATCCAGTCCACCGATGGTGGCGCTGCCACTGTTCGCGCGCAGCAGGCCCATCAGCGTGCGCATGGTGGTGGTTTTGCCCGCGCCGTTAGGGCCTAGAAAGCCGAAGACTTCGCCCTCCTGGATGTCGAAAGTCACGTCGATAATGCCACGGCTCTTGCCGTAGCTTTTGGTGAGTTGATTGGTCTGAATAATTGCTGACATGCATTTCCCCTTTTGCCAGATCTGACTGGCGTGAAATCGTATTACGACTCCATTTCAACTTCGTTCTCTCTTGGTGAGACAAACCACTCCTTAAGGGTTTGATCGTCAACGAGAGACAAGGCACCTGGAGGCACTCCCAGCACGCGCTCAATCGCGTCGGTATAGACAGCAACGGTGCGCTCAACGCGCTGCATATCATCGCGCTCCGCATCAAACGAGAGAAGCAGCGCGCCAATCGTTTCTCCGGCGTCCTGCGCCAGAGACGCAATCACTTCGCCTACCTGATCGGGGTAGGTAGCCGTCATGACGCCTTCCTGGTTACCCTGGCGAATAATCTCGGCGAAGAGAGGCGCAACCTCCCGCATCGCGGTTGCGCGCAGTTTCTGGCGCACGATGGCGTTGTCGTCGGCGTACCAGACGCGCAAGAGCGCGAGAAAAAAGGCTTTCTGTCCGATCTTCCACCGGTTCAGTGTGGCTAAGTAGCGCCGGAATTTGTCGAGGGCAGGCAGCCCTGGATCACGCACGATGGGCAGGAGAAACTGTAGCACTTCTTCTCCTATGCGTTCGACCAGAGCTTCCAGCACGGCCTGCTTCGAGTCAAAGTAGTGATAGAACGCTCCTTTGGAAATCTGGAGGTCATCGAGCATGTCCTGGATTGTCATCTGCTCATAACCCTTGGTATAGATGAGTCGTTGGGCTACATCGAGAATGGCATTGCGTTTCCCCGCGTATTCTTCTTCTTTGACGATGCGTGCCATGATCGCTCCTCTCTCTGACAAAGCTGCTCACCAGGTGCTCTCTGTACTGCACCCTTACATTTCCTCGGCAATAGCCTTTCACACTGAGAGAGCTTCTCAGCATCTCGACGTCAGCAGAAATCTGACAGACATCCGAAGGCTCGCACCGGATCACCCATGCAGACAGCAGGCGGATTATTAAGCCGACCGTCGGTTTGTTTATCTACAAAGAGTATACCCAGCAAGGGCCTGCCTGTCAACCGGAAAATGTACAAGCACGAAGCTCTTTTGAAGAGTGTGATGATGTTGTGATATGCCCTGCCTCTCCATTCATAAGGGGTGGGCCTCTTGCATGACTGGGCTTGCCCCTGCCATGTTCGCCCATGCAGTCAACGCCACTCCATGAGAACATTCTCATCTTTCTCCAATCTATTTCCAATGCTCTTCCCTTATCGTAAAAGGAGAAGGAAGGGAGGAACAACATACAACAAGAAGAACATGGAGACGATATCCCTACGCTACACAACGTAACCAGAATGCTCAAGAAGCAAAGCAAATAAAGGAGATGAAACACATATGAGTCAAGGAACATTGCGTCGAACGATTTCCCATATTGGGCTACTACAAATTGCGATCATTATTCTCGCTGTGATAACAGCATTGGTCCACCTTGATCGTGGCCTCATGATGAGCCTTCTTGCCCCAGGCGGCCCTCCTGGCGGTCATTTTTCCGGCCCTCCCGGTGGCCATTTTGCTGGCCCTCCCGGTGGTGGTTTTCCACTTCTGTCACTACTGCCGCTCACAACGCTATTCTATCTTAACTTTGTAGGATACATTGTTCTAGTCACAGCACTCTATCTTCCGCTTTTGCGGCGGTATCAGCGCATTATTCGCTGGTTACTTATTGTGTACGCAGTCGTAACCATTGTCGCCTGGTTCTTGATCTCCAATGCCAGTTTTAACCCCCTTGCCTATGCTGATAAGGTAGTAGAAGTGGCACTCATCACTCTCTTACTGATTGAAGATCGACAAGCACGCCTGGCAAAAGGTTGATGAAGATCTTGCGCCATTCTTAAACGTATAGAGAAAGAATACTTTTCTTCCTCCTCTTGACAAAATGTATGAAAAAGCACACAATACATACATGGAACCAGAAAGATATCAGATGCTTCGCATCTGGAGACACACCCATCAGACTTTGCGCAAGATTGCAGCCTTTACTGGTGAAAGCCTGGTTGAAGCCATTGAACGTCTGGCTCAAGAGGAGTGGCAACGAGTCCAACAGAGAGGAGAAAACAAGCCGGATGCTTCTCGCCAAAAAAATCAGGATTGAAGTCTCTGATGAAGATGCTGCGACCCTTGAGTTCATGCAAGGCAAGTGTCGCGCCCTCTACAATTGGTGGGTGATGCGCCTGCGTGAGGGGGAAAAGTGGAACTTTGCCCAAGCCAAGCGGTCACTCCAGGAAAGTAAACAGTATGATCCAGAGTTAGAGCAGGTCTACGGCAAATTGCTGGCCGAGGTGTTCTATCGGCTCAAAGCGGCAATGGATGCCTTTTTCCGCCGCCTGGAAGAGGGAGCAGAGAAGCCTGGCTTTCCGCGAGTGCGCCCACGTCACTGTTTCTTCACACTCTGCTATCCAGCCATGTACCTCAAAATCGTAGGCAAGACGCTCATTCTCCCGACGGACGGCAAGGGCAAGAAGAAACGCTATCCAAATGTCGTGGCAACGCTTACGGAGACTCCCCCTGATGGCTTTCGTGAGGTGGCGATTAGTCGAGATGCATACGGGTGCTACTACGCCTCTTTTGTCTATCGTGAACAGGAAGAAAAGCAACAAGAAGGGCAAGTCGTGGCTTTTGACCTGGGTATCAAGACCCTGGCTGCAGGCGTCAATGAACAAGGTCGCGTCTATACCATAGGCGGCTTCAAAGGGTCAAAGTGGTACAACAAGCAGTTGGATAAAATCCGCTCGAAGCGTGCCAAGTGCAAGAAGAAGTCGAGACGCTACATTCGTCTGTCCAAAGTCTATAAGCGCGTTTCGGAAAAGAAACGCCACAAACAAAAAGATAGCTTGCATAAAGCCAGTCATCTCATAGGCCACAAACTGGTTGAGAGAACTGTTGTGGTCGGCGACCTTTCTCAACGGCAAATGGTGATCAAAGAGCACCAGGAACGCAATAAGAGCCTCAACCGAGCAGTTTACAACGACTGGGGCTTGTCCAGTTTCATGCAGATGCTCATCTACAAATGTCGGTTGTACGGGAAAGACCTCCACGTTTTAGATGAACGCAATACGAGCAAGATGTGCAGCGGCTGTGGATCATTGCAACCCATGCCCCTCTACAAGCGCACGTATTGCTGTGGTACCTGTGGAATGGTCAGGGATCGAGATGAAAATTCGGCTCACAACATCCTCAATCGGTACCTTGCGGGGCTTCCGCCACACACTCTTTTAGAGTGCGGTGTGTTGCAGGACAGTCTGCTTGACGTAGCAAGTACGGGGCTTGCTCAACTGAGTGAAGTGCAACAATTGAAACTGTGGTAATACATTTTACTACGTTTTGAAAGGCAGATAGATATGCTTTTGAGAAAGAAACATTTCATACCTGATTTGCACCTGCTGGCATACTGTGTACTTGGAATACTGTTTTTGCTCGCCATTGCCTCGCGTGTCTCACTGTTCAATGTGGAAACCAATGACTATACATTTTTCATTGGCCCATGGTACGACTTCATTCAAACCCACGGTGGCTTTGCTGCACTTAAATACAACTTTTCCAACTATAACGTCCCATACCTCTATCTCCTTGCTCTGACCACGTACCTCCCTATCCCAAAGCTTGACGCGATCAAAACCATATCAGTTGTGTTTGATGGAGTACTCGGCATTTTCACCTATCTCATCCTCAGTCTGAAATATAGGCGTTCGTATGCCGCAATCATAGGAGCATTGGTTGTCATATCTGCCCCCACTATTTTCATTAATGGTGCCGTATGGGGGCAATGTGATGCGATCTACACCGCATTTTGTCTCGGAAGTCTCTACTTTCTGCTCAAGGAACGGCCTGCCTGGGCGTGCATTTTCTTCGGTTTAGCCATCTCGTTCAAACTACAAGCGATTTTCTTTTTGCCAGTCTTCCTCATGCTTCTGCTCAAAAGAAAGCTTGCAATAAAACATCTCGTCCTTATCCCGCTGATCTTCCTGCTCATGCTGGTTCCAGCATTCATTGCAGGTCGAGATGCATGGAGCTTGCTTACCATCTACGCAGGACAGGTCAATACTGGAGGTGTAGGAAGCCCAGGTCAGTTCAATGGCGGTGGGGCAGGACAGTTCAATGATAGAGGGCCGAGACAGTTCAACGGTAGAGGACCTGGACAATTCAACGGCGGAGGACCGGGCCAGTTCAAAGGTGGCGGGCTTGGAGGTGGTAATTTTTCATCCTCGTCACTCACATTGAATGCCCCTTCTTTCTACCAATGGCTCCCGACAAGTGCGCCTGCGTATTGGAAATGGGTTGGTATTCTCCTGGCCGGATTAGTCGTCGCCCTCGTTGGTGCCCTGCTAGTGGCAAGCAAGCAGCGGCTCACTTCAGCCATCTTCCTCAAAGTCACCCTCGTTTTTGCTCTGGCGATCCCATTTTTGTTACCAGAGATGCATGAGCGATACTTTTACCTGGCCGACGTCGTCTCTATCATCTATGCCTTTTACTTCCCACGCTACTTTTATATCGCAATAATCATGCAACTGTGCTCACTCCTCAGTTATGCACCATACTTAATTCATACTCAAGTCGTCAATCTGGCGTATGTGGCAATCGGTGTGCTTGTGATTACCGTCATCACCCTGGCTGATCTTGTGCTGACTCTTTATCCCAACATCTCCTTACCGTACTCGCTCCACCTGTATCGCCACAAAGATCCCATGAATAAGCATCAGTAGCGCAGCGAACAGAAGAACCGGCCAGACGTAGTGTAGGAAGATGCAGACAAGCGCACCTGCGAAAAACAGAACAAAAATTAGGGCAACCCGTAGCAGAAACGACGGCATGGCTCCCGCCCCGCCACATGACGCCCGCAAGGGGCGTCACTACTATACACGGCTCTGCCTCGCGGCTCTCCTCAGGACGAGCGAAGCGACGTCCATACGTGTATAGTAGTGACGCCCCTTGCGGGCCTCATGGCCCCTTGCGGGCCTCATGGCCCCTTGCGGGCCTCATGGCCCCTTGCGGGCCTCATGGCCCCTTGCGGGCCTCATGTGGGTGACTTTTCAATCGCCCCTCCCAAAATGTTTATCCGCTTGACACAGCTTTACTTACAGGCGTAAGATGAATCCATTCATCAAGAGGTCTTTATGTTGCGAACCTTTACTTCCCGTAAGGAGCATCTGTAATGTCGTTTCAAATCTGCATGAGAACTGATAAGTCTTTGCAGCAGCTTAGTACAGAGATACGCAACCTCTTCGCCCTACCACCGTTTCAGGAGAACTCCTTTGCGGGTCAATCCTATTGCCAGTTTGAGGTCCTTGGCTTGCTCATTCTCATTCATCAAGCCGAGGAAGAGGATCGCGATCTCGAAGTCATAAATTATCCCTACTGTTTCGATCTACAAATGGCCTTTGTCGATCACAACCTGGATACCGATCATATAGAGTACCAACTCCAACCTTATTATGCTCAACTGCTCAGCTTCCATCTGGGTGTTGATACCGCTTATCACGAAAAAAAGAAAGTCAGTAACCGCTGGACCATTCGTTATCGCTTCTATAGCAAGAACCACAAGTGGAATCCCGATATTTTATATGGTGAGCCTGGTTGGGAACCTGCTGTACTCGAAGCGACTCCCAGCTCCTGGCGCACCATGCATCCTGTTTTTTAACCGCAAACCCTTGCGTATGTCCTGCAAAACATGTTACATTGGAAGAAGTCAGACGGCTTTCTCTTCACCATGGAGGCACACGATGAGTATTTTGCACACAGCTATTGGCACAGAACTACCCCCACTGGTCAAGCCACCGATTACCCAGGAGCAACTGCGTCGCTACGCTGAGGCATCCGGCGATCACAATCCCATCCATCTCGACTCGGAGGCTGCCCGCCAGGTAGGCCTGGATAACGTCATCGCTCACGGCATGCTCAGTATGGCCTTCCTCGGACAATTTGTCACCGAACAGCTTACCGCTATACCCGATGCCTACCTTGCCCAACTTCGGGTGCGTTTCGTGAACATGGTACGTCTGGGTGATACGCTGACTTGCCACGGCTTTGTGAAAGACCGTACAACCGATGAGCAGGGACATGCAACGATCGCCATTGAATGCTGGGCGCAAAATCAGAAAGGGGAAAAAGTCACTGTCGGCGATGCCCTTGTATCTGTCCCTACGACATCTAGACACGAGGTGAAAGCATAATATGGCCGACAACTCAGGGTTCAGCCACGTTGACTTGCGTACTCTCTCCGACCTCTCCATCTACAACTGTCGGCGTTTCGGCCCCTATACCGCAATCATCTACGAAGACCGGGGGAACGTGCGCGAATATACCAATATGGATATTGCTAGAGAGGCGGCGCAACTGGCCGCCGGTCTGCGAGCTCTCGGCGTTCAGAAGGGTGACCGCGTGATCGTCATGATGATCAACAGCCCGGAAGTGATCATCGCCTATCAGGCCATTGCCCGTGCTGGCGCCATCATTATTCCTGTTATGCCCCTCCTGAAAGCTCCAGAGGTGCGCTACATCGCTGAAAACTCTGCGGCCAGAGCAGTCATTACCAGTGTACTCCTGTTGCCTATGGTGTGTGAGGCCCTGGCTGATGTGCCCATCATGCAGCACATTATCTCTACCGGCAACCCGGCAGATAAATTTATTGCCCCCGAAAACGTCGGCCATCATCATGCCTCTCCATCATCTCACCCGCATATTTCTGCCTACAGCGAGGTTGTGGCAAGTGGACAGGCGGCTGCTAGAGATTTTCTCTCACCCAGTTCGTCGGCATCTCCCGACGATATCGGGGTCATCCTCTACACCTCTGGCACCACCGGTCGCCCCAAAGGTGTCGTACTGAGCCATCGTAGCCTGCTGGCCAACGCCATCAGTGGGCGTGGACCAGAGCGTGTGGTGCGCGATCAAGAAACGCAACTGGCGATCCTGCCTCTGGCCCATGCCTTCGGCATCTTAGCTGCCAACGTCTTCTTCCTGCGCGGTGTCACGATCGTTGCCCATCCACGCTTTGACACTGTTGCTGTTCTCTCTGCCATCGAACGTTATCACATTGTGTCCTTTGCCGCTGTCCCTGCCATGTTTGTGGCCTTGCTCTACACGCCCGATGCCGACAAATATGACACCAGCAGTCTCCAGTCTTGTGTGAGCGGCTCGGCTCCCCTGCCTGTTGCCATACTCGAAGCCTTCGAGCAGAAATTTGGCTGCCGCATTCTTGAAGGTTACGGTTTATCCGAGGCCAGTGCCGCTCTTACCGGCCATACTCTGGATATCGAACGTCGCCCTGGCTCGGTAGGCAAGCCTCTTCCCGGAGTCGAGTTGCGGGTGGTCGATGAGAACGATCAGCCTGTGCCTGTGGGCGAAGTTGGTGAAGTCATCGCTCGTGGCTCCAACGTCATGCAAGGCTACTACAACATGCCAGAGGAGACACAGACTGTCTTGCGTAACGGCTGGTTGCATACCGGCGATATGGGACGCCTCGACGAAGATGGCTACCTCTATATCGTCGAACGCAAGAAGGACTTAATCATTCGTGGTGGCTTTAACGTCTACCCTCGCGATGTGGAAGAGGTACTCAATCGTCATCCCGCCGTCATCGAATCGGCGGTGATCGGCATTCCCTCGGAGCGCATGGGCGAGGAGGTCAAAGCCTTCGTCGTTACCCGTGGGCCGGTGGATGCCGAGACCCTCAAGGCTTTTTGTCAAGCATCGCTGGCAAACTATAAAACGCCCAGCGAGATCGAGTTTATTAAGATGTTACCTCGTAATGCCGTTGGAAAAATTGATAAGAAAGAGCTACGGAGCTTCCATGTCCATTGATGCACCCTTAGAAACCGCTTCATTGAATCAGTTGCAACAGACCCCCATCGATAATGTGCTCAACATCATCGACCAGGGGCTAGTTCATCTGCCCTCGTATCGTGAACTCTACTATCGCTGGGAACGCCAGCAATGGCTGGCACAGGAGATCGACTTCACTGGTGACCGCCAGCAGTGGGAACACATGTCAGAGCGAGAGCACCAGGATCGTCTTTACGGGTTGTCTGCCTTCTTCAAAGGTGAAGCCTGCGTCACCGATACCCTGGGACCATATGTAACCTCCATGCCCGACGAAGAAATGCGCATCTTCCTGGCCACCCAGCTCGTCGATGAGGCACGCCACACCGTCTTCTTCGCCCGTTTCTTCCGCGAAGTCCTCGGCGTCAACAAAGATACGTTGGAGGAGACTCTGGACGTCACTCTTGAATACATGAACCCCGATCTGAAATACATCCTTATCAATGCACTCAGCGAAGTGGCCGAACGTATTCGCCAGGAGCCAAAGAATCTCGCTCATCTCGTCGAAGGCATCACCCTTTATCATGTGATCGTCGAAGGCACTCTGGCCCTGGCCGGTCAACGCTCCATCCTGGACTTCTACCGCCAGTACAACCTCTTCCCCGCCTTCCGCGGTGGCTTCACTGCCGTAGCTCGTGACGAATCACGCCACATCGTCTTCGGCGTCAAATTTCTGCGTGACATGGTGCAGCGCGATCCGGCCAACGCCCAGGTCATTCAGGCTGCCGTCAACAAATATGCTCCCATCGCCCTCAAGGCCCTGACGCCAGCCGACGAATTCATTCCCAACATCCTCGCAGCGCAGCAAGACCCCTGGGTCACACCTCGCTACGCCCAGGACTCGCTCCGCAAGAAAATCAAGGTAATTGGCCTGAGTATGGAACTACCCACCGTACCACCAGTGCCCGTGTTTGTATAATAAATGTAGGGATGCAATGCATGCATCCCATATGAGAACGTTCGAGGTCTCGCGTAGGGGCGGGAGGGGTGCAGGGTGGAGTCTCTCAGGGGTAGGGTTTTTGGGGAAATGGCTTGCAGGGCTGGTCCGCGTAGGGGCGGGGGCAGGGTGGATGCGGGGTTGGGGCCCTTGTGGCCGCCCGTGGGAGCAGAGTACCCAGGGGGACGGCGAGCGCTGCCGAAGGCCCCACAAGGGCCCCAGCCCCTACGCGATAGCCTGATCGTTTCGTTAGGTTAATGCGTATTGGGGCAATGAACTGCGCCCACTCCGTATGAACAAGGAGCACACTCATGGTATCCGCCGTCGTTCTCATCAATGTCCAGCGCGGCCAGGTCAACGAAACCGCCGAGCGGCTCTTAGACATCGAAGGCGTCGCCGAGGTCTATTCCGTCACCGGCGAATACGACCTCGTTGCCTTGCTGCGTCTACAACGCTATGAAGACCTTGCCGACGTTGTCACCGCCCGCATGGTACAGATTCCCGCCATCACCAAAACCAATACCCTGATGGCTTTCCAATGTTATTCCCGTGCCGATTTGCAACAGGCGTGGGATATAGGTATAGAGTGAATATGCTTGCTGGCCTCTCAATGCTGTCTGCAAGCAGCATTGAGAGGCATCGTAGAGGCAGCATTATGAACTTTCAGAAAAGGCCCAAGATATGAGGTTCATATGGATATCCTGATGCTCAATGAAACGGAGGTCCAGAGACTGTTGGACCCTGACGCGCTCTTGGACGCGCTGGCCGAGGGCTTCAGGGCGCTGAGTTCAGGCTTGGTCGATGCCCCGAAACGCAATGGGGTCTCCGTCCCCAACACGGGGTTTCTGCTCGCCATGCCAGCCTATCAGCAGGGTCGAGAAGTCACCGTCAAGTTGGTCTCCGTCTTTCACGACAACAAGCGGCTCGGCATCCCTTCGCACCAGGCCCTCATCTGCTTGTTCGATCCCGAGACGGGTACTCCCCTCTCGTTCATGGACGGGACCTACATCACTGCGCTCCGCACGGCTGGGGCGGCCGCCCTCTCGACCCGGCTTCTGGCACGCACAGACACCCGCGTGCTGGCGATTGTCGGCGCCGGGGTGCAGGGCCGTTCGCATTTGACGATGCTTCCCCGCGTGCGCCCGTTCTCCGAGATCCGCATTGCCTCGCGCCACTTCGCCCATGCAGAGCAGCTCGCGGCCACCGATGCCAGGGCACGCGCAGTTGAGACCGCTGAGGAAGCCGTGCGCGGAGCTGACGTCGTGTGCCTCTGCACCAATGCAGGTGAGCCGGTAATCAGCATGGACTGGCTCGCGCCCGGAATGCATATCACCTCTGTTGGCTATGCGCCTCCGGGCGGAGAACTGCACCCCAAGGTGATCGAGCGTGCCCGCCTCTTCGTGGAGACCCGGCTGGCCTTCGAGCCCCCACCGGTGGGCTGCGGCGAACTGGCTGGTTTCGATCCGAGTGTGGGCACTGAGCTCGGCGAGGTCTTACTGGGCCGGGGTCTGGGACGGCAGTCCACAGACGAGTTCACCGTCTACAAAGCCATGGGGCATGCCTGCGAAGACATGGCTGCAGCCAGCCTCGTCTATCACCGTGCCAAACAGGACGGTGCTGGCCGCACCGTGATCCTCTAAGACGCTCTCGCAGGCGGGCTACAAGGGCCAATCCATTTCAAAGAAGACGTGTTGCGAGTCAAACCAAGCCGCTTCACGCGTGTCATCCTGAGCGCAGCGAAGGATCTCTCGCCGGCGAGAGATCCTTCGCTGCGCTCAGAGCCTGCGCCTCTCGAGAAGCGAAGGGATGACAAAGCGAGAGGGTCTCGTCTTTGAAATGGATTGGCCACAAGGGCCCTGCCCCTACGCGATCTCTCAACGGTTTCGTTCGGTTAACACATATTTGGCGCAGTGAACTGCATCTCCGCATATGGGAACAAAACCCTATCTTTCTGTGTTACTATAAGTAGTATCTCTTTTTAGAGTAGCTAACTAATCATTAGCTCTGCAATTTGATATTACAGAGAGAAAGGCTTACTCATGGAGCAAGCAAGTACTATTATCACGAAACCACTACGTGTAGACACGCATCTTGGCAAATTCTCGCAGGCTACTGTCGTTGTCCTGACCGGTCTGGCCTTTTTACTAAGCCAGCCTCTTATCGTACTGCTTACCGCTATCATTATGGCTCTTAGTGTGATTGTTCCGGTGGCCAGCCCCTTCAAGTGGCTCTATCGAGGCATTGTACTGCCACTGCATATCTTAAAGCCACGGATCGTAGAAGACGATCCGGCGCCTCATCGCTTTGCACAGGGTGTTGGTGCTACGTTTCTTATTGCCTCAAGTATCGTCTTGTTCTTCACTCATCTCACCATCTTGGGCTGGACACTTGATCTGATTGTCTTTGTCCTGGCTGGCATCAATCTCACAGTTGGCTTTTGCGCTGGCTGCTTTGTCTATTATCATCTTGGTCGCCTGGGTATCTTGCCGCGTGTGCGCTATGAAGGCGGCTTTCACTGGCGTGGGGTTTAGTGGTCATGTCCGATACATTGATGCGCCTGGGCATTTTGTTCCTGGTCGCCCTGGTCGCCTGGCTGATTGTCTGGTCGGGGCGTCGCTTCGTGGCCAACCAGCGTCAGCAGGCACTGGCCGCTCCTTTACCAGATACATTGATAGACGGTAAGATGAATGGAGTCACTCCAGTTGCCAATAGAGCACCTGTGCGTATCCTCGCGTTCAGCAGTGAAGATTGCAAACAATGTCACCAGTTACAGGCTCCTGTCCTGCAACGGGTAGTGGCGGCACGCGCAGATCAAATCACCGTGGTAGAAATTGATGCCCCCAACGAACCCGACTTGACCCAGCGTTACCACGTTCTCACCGTTCCTACGACCGTTGTGTTAGATGCTACTGGTCGGGCGCATGCTGTCAACTACGGTTTCGCCAATACGCAAAAGTTGCTTGCCCAGGTCGATGAGCTGTTAGATTAAAACAAGCCTGCAGAGGGGGATGGATGAAATAGGCTACTGGGGGTCATGACGATGGTACTGGCGGCCAGTGTAGAGGGGTAGGAAATGCATTCGTCACTATTACAATTGAGCGTGCTTAGGTACCTTCTAGTGACGTTGACTCTGCATGATGTAGTCCACCAATGCTAAAAACACGAAGATGTTCGGTACCATGGAGGCCCGAACAGTAGACCAGTTCAACCACTTGCCTTCCTTCTTGATTGAAATGACACCTTTGTTAGCCTGTATGCCTTGTACCTGGCTCCAGAGAAGCGTTTCCTTGCCATTGCTCACTCCCTGTTGACTAATAGTCAGTTTACCAAAGTTGAGGGGAATGCCAGCGTTGTAGGCGGCAATAGCTTTTGGTAATTGCCTGCGAGTCACTTCATACTCGAGGGTGTTACCCAGCTTCTCTATGTTTTCTAGCATATCGTTGAACATGAACCTTGTCCCATTCGAGCCGCGCACAGTATAGAGATACGATGTACGCATGTATATTCCATTGGTATAGTGCTTCGTGACACGGCGATGCACTGACTCAATCTCGTCCCAGCGTATCGCACGAATATCGTTGCCATTAACCTGTACGAGCCCATCGGTACAGACGTAGATGCGCAGGTTGCGCTTGGTGTACCAGCCTATAGATGTCAGCAAGCCAATCAAGATGAGAAGAGGGCCCATGATGAATCCCACCCACCGCATGCTGCTAGGCTGCAGGACGCCGAGGATGACGAAACCTATGCCAACAACCAGCAGAAAGATACCTATAAGTATCGGTGGCACTCCTACAAAGCGATTGCCGAATGTGCGCTTCACCTCGTATTCCGCCGTGGGAGTGCCAAGCTGATACGCTGCTGTAAACTGATACGCTTCTGGTGATAGTTGTGGTGCTATTTGTGATGATTGTATGTGCTGTGACATAGTTGCCTCTCCTTTTTGTACTCTGTTCTTAACGATAAGAGTAGAAGAACCTTATACCTGGCACATGCTCTTTTCTTGGGAGTCGTACCAACGAGCCGACATGTTAAAGAAAATGGGTAGAAGCAGTAATTCAGAATAAAGGCTTGACAGAACTCCAAATGGTAGACCAAATGGGCGCGAAATAAGGCGTAACATCGAATATTCCTGTCTCCCTAAAAAGGAAAACGGGCGAGATAACAACTCATAACAAAAAGTGCTAAATCGGCTGTGCATGTCAAGTCAGAAGAAACCTTCCCAGACATTTGGAGATAAGACTTCCCGTGAGCGGACGTGAGAGAGGTCCTGTCTGTCATCCTGAGCACAGCGAAGGATCTCTGCCGACGGCGAGCCAGATCCTTCGCTGCGCTCAGGATGACAGGCATTCTCTCCAAATATCTGTCGAAAAAGAGCGATCGTGACGGTCCGCTCTATCACGCCGTCTACGACCAGCGCACCAGTACCGAGCGCATCAACAGCCAGTCCAAAGAACTGGGTATCAAGCGACCCAAAGTGCGCAATATTGACTCCATCCGCAATCTCAATACCCTGACCTATCTCGTCATCAATGCCCGTGCTTTACGACGGGTACGTGAGCTCAATGCCAGCTTGTTGAGCATGCCGATGAAGATGATCGCCTAAGCGTGAGCGTGGGTGACGACGAGACTCCCAACCCTGCCACCACCTGGCCAGGGTTCTTCAGGCTGCCTCTCGTCAGGGGAAACGACGCTTTTTGGCAGACGAAGGGGGTTCACCCATAGGCGCGGACTTTAGGAAAAAAGGAGGAAAAAAGTGACGAAAGAGGCCTTGTATGAGAAAGGAGAAACACCTATTACATATTCTCAGGAGGCCCTATGTCGTCGTCAAGTCATGATACAGAAATCGCCGCCCCA
>WNGG01001468.1_pt1 | contig 53968 bp, 45 predicted proteins | sample 5400661 | NCBI WGS metagenome assembly WNGG01 (sample SAMN13153372, study PRJNA577476) | soil metagenome | isolation source: 100 cm soil or saprolite under Garry oak tree replicate 1 | place: USA:California | collected 2016-06-15 | reverse complement strand
TGGACCGAGCTCAACGAGGCCAAGGAGTTCGCCTATTACGTGCAGTACGGCATGACGCCGATGCAGGCGATCAAGTCGGGAACGTCGGGAGCCGCCGAGCTGCTCGGGCAGGCGGACCTCGGCGCCGTCGCGCCCGGCATGGCGGCCGACCTGGTGGCGGTCTCGGGCGACCCCTTGAAAGACATCACGGAACTGGAGCGGGTACGGTTCGTCATGAAGGGCGGAGTCACCTATCTTTCGCCATAGTGCGGCGCGCGCTCGAGATTAGCCTCGCTCTCTTGGTTGGCGCCGTCGGCCCGGTTGCGGGACAGTACACCCCACCCGGCACCGGCGGCGTCGCGGCGTTGGCGGGCGCCCTGCGCCAGCTCGGCGCCACGAAGCGTATCCTCATGATCGGCGCGCACCCCGACGACGAGTACTCGGACCTGGTGGCGCTGTTCGCGCGAGGCATGGGGGCTCAGGTCGCCTACCTGTCACTCAGCCGGGGCGAGGGGGGCCAGAACCTGATCGGTCCGGAGCTCGGTCCCGAGCTGGGCGTGATCCGCTCGGAGGAGCTGCTCGCCGCCCGTCGCATCGACGGGGCCCGCCAGTTCTTCGCCCGGGCCTACGACTTCGGTTACTCCAAAAACATCGACGAAGCGCTGCGGCTGTGGCCGCGCGACTCGCTGTTGCGCGACGTGCTCGACGTGGTGCGCCGGTTCCGTCCCCAAATCATCGTCTCCGTGTTCTCCGGCACACCCAGCGACGGCCACGGCCAGCACCAGGTGGCCGGCGTGCTCGCGCGCCAGGCGTTCGAGGCGCTGCGCGATTCGAGCTGGGGACCGGTGAAGCTGTACCGCTCGCTGTACTCTGACACCGCTTCCGCCACGCTGCGGCTCGATGCGGGCGCGCTCGATCCGGTCCGTGGCGTCTCGTACCATCAGATCGCCATGGCCGGTCGGAGTCAGCATCGCTCGCAGGACATGGGACAGCTCGAGCGGCCCGGACCGGCCGTTGCGCGGCTCGCGTTCATCGAGTGGCGGGAGCGGGGACGAGGGCCGGGGGAGGGGGACGGCGTGTTCTCGGGCGTCGACACCCTGCCTGCCGGCCAGGCCCGCTACGCGGCGCTGATCGATTCCGCCCGGGCGCGCTTGAGCCCGTCGCATCCCGAGGCCATCGTCCCCCTGCTCGCGCGCGCCCGACACGAGCTCGGCGGCGCCGACTCAGGCCAGCAGGCGCTGCTCGATCAAACGCTCGCTGCCGCGGCCGGCGTCGCGCTCGATGGCGCGACGGACGACGGAATCGTGATTCCGGGCGAGCGCGTCCAGATCGAAGCCACCGTCTGGAACTCGGGGCCGGGAGCCGTGACGCTGGACGGCATCGACGTCGCGGCGCCGGCGGGATGGAAGGTCGAGCGCATCGACGCGGCGACCTCGCCCGTCGCGCCGGGCACCGTTGCGACCCGGCGCTTCGCCGTCACCGTCGCCCCGGACGCGTCGCGCTCGCAGCCGTATTTTCTGCGGCGGCCCCTCCTGGGAGCGCGGTACGACTGGAGTGGCGTCCCTGCCGAGTGGCGCGGGCTGCCGTTCGAGCCGGGGCCGCTGCAGCTGACGGTGCGACTCACCGTCGCCGGCGAGCCGCTGGCGCTCACCCGCGAGATAGTCTACCGGTACCGCGATCAGAGCATCGGCGAGGTGCGGCGGCCCGTGTTCGTCACGCGCCCGTTCGATGTGGCCGTCACCCCCGAGCTCGTCGTCTGGCCCGTCGACGGCACCGCCGCGGGTCCGCGATCGTTCACGGTGACCGTGACGAATCGCACGCGCGGGCCGGCGACGGCGCAGGTGGTGCTCACACCCCCGTCCGGTTGGGCGGGGGCCCCTGCCGAGAGCCTGTCATTCCAACGGGAAGACGAGGCGAAGAGCCTCACCGTCGGCCTGGCCCTGCCCGCGGGCGTGCGGCCCGGTGTGTATCAGGTCAAGGCAGCCGCGGTCGCGAACCGCGAGCGGAGCGAGGGCTCGCTGGCAATCATCGACTACCCGCATATCCGGCCGCGCGGCGTGACGCACGCCTCCGTGGCCGAGGTCCGGGCCGCGCGTATCGCGCTGCCCAGGCTGGCGCGTGTCGGCTACGTGCGGGGGGCGTCCGACCGCGTGCCGGAGGCGCTCGCCGCCGTCGGCATCCCGATCGAGCTGCTCGGTCCCGACACGCTCGGGCGCGGGGATCTGACGCACTACGACGCGATCGTCATCGGCAGCCGCGCCTATGAGACCGAGCCGGCGCTGGTGGCGGCAAACGGGCGGCTGCTCGATTACGCCCGCTCGGGGGGTCTCGTGATCGTACAGTACCAGCAATACCCGTTCGTGAGCGGGAGCTTCGCGCCCTACCGGTTGTCCATCGCGCGGCCCCACGACCGTGTGACCGATGAGACCGCGCCCGTCACCGCCCTCGACCCATCGCACCCCGCCTTGCACGTCCCCAACCAGATCGGTCCGGCCGACTGGCAAGGATGGGTGCAGGAGCGGGGGCTCTACTTTGCGCACGACTGGGATTCGTCCTACACGGCGCTGCTCGAGACGCACGATCCGGGCGAGCCGCCGCTCTCGGGGGGCCTGCTCGTGGCGGCGCTGGGGAAGGGCACGTACGTCTACACGGGGCTGAGCTTTTTCCGGCAGCTGCCCGCGGGGGTCCCGGGGGCGTATCGGCTCTTTGCGAACCTGCTGGCGCTCGGCAAGAAGTGATAACGCGGAACGCGGAAGTCGGAACGCGGAACGGATGTCCTTAGTTCTGTTCCGCGTTCCGCGTTCCGACTTCCGCGTTGGCTCGACCGCTCAGCGCCAACCCGACCGCCACCACCGTAACCGCTCCGATCACATTGTGCCACAGCCACGAGACCGACGGCGCCCCGAAGTTCACGACGCCCACGGCGGCCATCCCGGCGATCAGGCCGAAGAACGCGCCGGTCGCCCGCGCCCGCGGGATCATGGCCAGGAGAAAAACGCCGAGGATGGAGCCGTAGAAGAACGACCCGAAGCGGTTCACCACCACGATCAGGGAGCCGAGCGTCGCCGCGAACGTGGCGACCACGCACGCGAACAGGCCCCAGAATCCGGTCGCGGCCTTCGACACCAGGAGGTAGTGCGCGTCTGGCGCTGACCGTGGCCAGCGAATTCAGCTCGGCGGCGATGCTGGACATCGCCGCGGCCAGTATCGCGGCGACGAAGATTCCGATCAGGCCCACCGGAAGGAAGTGCAGCACGAAGTACGGCATCACGTAGTTCACGTCCTGCGCGCTCGTTCCGGTCACGCGGCGGGCCAACCCCAGCGCCTCCGTTCGCAACGCGCCCACGTCCGCCTCGCGGGCCCGGAACGCTTCCAACGAGGCGGCCGACACCCCTCGGTCTCCCCGATCGCGCGCCGCCGCGGCGGCCCGAGCCGCGGTCGTGCGTGCCTGGAGGGCGGTGCCGTACCGCTCGTCGAGGGCTTCGTACCTCGCGGGCTCCACCGCGCGCACGGCTTGCTCTGCGGCGGGGTTGAACAGCAGCGGTGGTCGTTGAAACAGGAAGAAGACGAACACCAGGACGCCGGTGAGCAGCACCAGCGCTTGGAGCGGAATCTTCCAGTAGGCGCTCATCAAGAGCGAGCTCCGCGCCTGGTCTACCGACTTGGCGGTGATGTAGCGCTGCACCTGGCTCTGGTCGGTACCGAAATACGACAACATGAGGAACGTGCCGCCGACCAGGCCGGACCAGAACGTGAAATCGTTGGTCAGGTCGAAGGAGAAATCGAAGGCGCGCAGCCGGCCCGCCGCGCCCGCCAGGGCCAGCGCGTGGTCGGGGGCTACCGGGAGCTGCACCAGGAGGGTCACCATTACCGCGATCAGGGCGAAGACGATGAGCGCCATCTGCTTCACGTCCACCCAGGTGACCGCCTGCACTCCGCCGATCATGGTGTAGATCACGGTCGGCACGCCCATCAGGGCCACCGACCACAGCAGACCCCAGCCGAAGATGGCGGAGAACACCACGGCTGGCGCGGCGATGATGGTGCCGCACGACATCCCGCGGGCTACCAGAAAGAGGAAGCTGGTCAGGGATCGCGTGCGCGCGTCGAAGCGCCGCTCCAGATACTCGTACGCGGTGAACACTCTGGCCCCGTGGAGGAACGGGACCAGCGTCACCCCCAGGATCACCATGGCCAGCGGGAGGCCGAAGTAAAACTGCACGAAGCGCATGCCATCGGTCGCTCCCTGCCCCGTGGTGCCGATGAGCGTGATGGCGGAGAGCTGCGTCGCCATGACCGAGAGACCCACCGCCCACCACGGGAGGCTCCGGTTGGCCAGGAAGTAGCCCTCGATCTCCCGCGTGCCCTTGGATCGACGCACGCCGTCCACCAACACGTAGACCAGATAGACGGCGATGATGACCCAGTCTAGCGCGCGCACGACGGGGCGATCACCCGGTGTAGCGGGTCTGGAGCAGCCAGAGGAGCAGCAGCGTCGCCACCTGCACCGCCATCACGCGCAGCAGCGTACGGCGGAAGAGGCGCGAGGCGTGGTCAGGTGCTGGGGTGTCGGACATGTGAAGTGGCAAGAAGATTAGAACAGGACCCTCGAGGAGACTAGGCCATGCGACGGATGGCGGTGCTGATGGCGGTGGCGTTCGTGGACATGATCGGGCTCATGCTCGTCCTGCCCCTGCTGCCCCTGTATGCCCTCCATCTGCACGCGAGCGCGACTACCATCGGGTTCCTCACCGCCTCGTTCCCGGTCGCGCAGCTGCTCGCGTCCCCCGTGTGGGGACGGGTATCGGATCGCTACGGACGGCGTCCGGCGCTGCTCGTGGGGTTGACCGCATCGGCCCTGGCGTACGTCGTGTTCGGACTCGCCGGGTCGCTCTGGCTGCTGTTCGTGTCGCGCTTCATCCAGGGCCTCGGGGGAGGCACGACCGGCGTGGCGCAGGCGTACGTCGCCGACACGATGCGGCCGCACGAGCGGGCCAAGGCCCTCGGTTGGCTCTCGGCCGCGACCAGCCTCGGCGTCGTAATCGGCCCGGTGGTCGGCTCGTTTGCCGCGCGCGCCGGCCAGTCGGCGCCCGGTCTCGTCGCGGCCGCGCTGTGCCTGTGCAACGTGGCGTTCGCCTGGCGGTGGCTGCCCGAATCCCGCGTCCTGCCGCCCCACGCCACCACCGCGAGCGGGCGACACGTGCCGCCGCCCGAGCCGCGGCCGGTGCTGCACGCCATGTGGGACGTGATCCGGCACCCGGGCAGACCCGCGGCCCAGCTGATCTGGATCTACGCGGTCGCCATGCTCGCCTACAACTCCGCGCCGGCCGTGTTCACGCTGTATCTCTCGTGGCGCTTCGGCATCGATGTGACCAACATCGGCTGGTTCTTCACCGTGTTTGGGGGTGTCGGCGTGTTGATGCGCGCGTTCGTCGTCGGACCCATCAACGATCGCCTCGGGGAGGTGCGCACGATGCGCGTGGGGGCGGCGCTGTACGGTCTGGGGTACGCGCTCCTGCCGCTGGCATCCTCGGTGCCCCTGTTCCTCGTGTTCCAGGTGCTGTTGCCGCTTGGAACGGCGCTGTTGTTTCCCGCGACCTCCGCCCTCGTGAGCCACCGGACCGACCAGCACGAGTTCGGCCTCATGATGGGCGTGCAACAGGCGCTGCGCGGCGTCGCGAGCGTCGCGGGCCCCATCTGGGCCGGGCTCGCTTACCAACACCTCGGCCCGAGCGTCCCGTTCTTCGCGTGCGCAGTGATCATCGCCTGCGCGCTGCTGCTCGCCACTCGCGTGCCGCGCGGGGCCCCGGTGCCGGTGACGGCGTAGGGACCCCCACCCGCTTATTTTCTTGGCATGATTCCTCTTCTCCTCGCCCTTGCCGCGGGACCGTCTCGGCCCGCTCCCAAACCGCGCCTGGTCGTCGTGATCACCGTGGACCAGTTGCGCCCTGACTACCTCGACCGCTATCGCCCGCAGCTGAAGAGCGGGCTGGCGATGCTCCTGAAGCAGGGCGCGGTGTTTACGGAGGCGTACCACGACCACGCCGTCACGGAGACAGCCCCGGGCCACGCCACGATCCTGTCGGGGCGCTGGCCCGCGCATACGGGCATCATCCGCAACTTCGCGGGCGTGCAGGACTCCACGACGTCGCTCATCGGTGTGCCGGGGATCGGGGCGTCCCCCGCGCGGTTCCGTGGGACGGAGTTGTTCGACTGGCTCAAAGCGGCCGAGCCGGCGGCGCGGGCGCTGTCGGTGTCGGGGAAAGACCGCGGGGCCATCCTGCCGATCGGCCGCGCCAAGGAGCAGGTGTACTGGTACGTCGGGGGCGTATTCACGACGAGCCGCTACTACGCCGACTCGCTGCCCCTGTGGGTGCGGGTGTTCAATGGCGAGCGCGTCCCGTTCCGCGCAGCGGGGACGCAATGGACCCTGTTTCTCCCCGAGCGGGACTACCCGGAGCCCGACAGCGTGCCCTATGAGAACCAGGGCCGCGACTTCGTCTTTCCGCACCGGCTCCCGAGCGACAGCGGGCAGGCGGCCCTCGCCTTCATCGCGACCCCGACGATGGACTCGCTCACGCTCGCGTTCGCCCTCGAAGGGACGCGCGCGCTCCGGCTCGGCGTGCGCGGGACCACCGATCTGCTCGCGGTGAGCCTGTCCACCACCGACTACATCGGGCACGCCTACGGTCCCGACTCCCGCGAGATCCACGACCAGGTGCTGCGCCTGGATCGCTATCTGGGCCGCTTCTTCGAGCAATTGTTCGTGCGCTACGGCGGCAGCAACGTCCTGATCGTGCTCACCGCCGACCACGGTGTGACGCCGTTCCCGGAGCGATCGCGCGCGCTGGGGCGGAGCGGGGCGGTGCGGGTGACGCCCGACAGCCTGATCCAGAGCGTCAACGCAGCGCTCGACGCGCGCGCCGGCGGGGCCGACTGGCTCGTCTTCGAGAGCGGTATGCTCATCGTGCCGGGCCGCGCCCGGCTCGCGGCACAGGGCGTCAACGTCGACAGTGTCGTCGCCGACGTGGCCACTCGGCTGCGCCGGCTCGCGGGGGTTGGGCGCGTGGACCGCCCGGCGGATCTGGCGGCGGCCGACAGCGTCGATCCCACCGTGCGCCGCTGGCGTCATCAGGTGCCGCCCGACGCCGGCGTGGAGCTGGTCGTGACGCTCAAGCCGTACTCGATCTGGGGAATCGCGAACCTCCCGATCGCGATGCACGGCCAGCCGACCGATCTGGACGCCCGTGTGCCGTTGATCTTCTGGGGCCCGGGCGTGCGCCGCGGCGTGTACGAGACGAGGATCCGCACGGTGGACATCGCGCCCACGCTGGCGCGGCTGCTCGACGTCACCCCAGCCGAGCCGCTCGACGGTCACGTGCTCACGGAGGTGCTCCCATGAGCCAGAAGCTCACGGCCGATCAGGTCCGTCAGGTGGAGGAGATCGAGGACTTCCAGCGGGCCACCGATCGACTCAAGCACCTCGTCACCGAGCTCGAGTCCAACCGTGCCGGACAGACGCGCACGATTCAGCATCTGTGCGAGAAGATCGCCATCGAGGCTGCTCAGATGCGTCAGCGGGCCCTCACCGGCAACGTTGGCACCATCGCGGACGTGGCGGGCACAATGTCGGTGATGGCGGGGCGGGGGGGAGGGGTTCTCATGAAGATCCGGGCGCTGGGGGACGCCGTGAACAACCTGCAGATCCAGCTCGACGCGGCGCTGAAGCACGCGATGACGCCACCGGAGCCCAAGAAGCCCGCCTGAGCGTGTCGGCCATTCGCTGCACCGGCTTGGTCAAGCGCTATGGCGACGTGCTCGCGGTCGCCGGGCTCGAGCTCGCGGTGACCGCGGGAGAGTGCTTCGGCCTGCTCGGGCCGAACGGCGCCGGCAAGACCACCACCATCGAGATCCTGGAGGGGCTCACGCCTCCCGATGCGGGAGACGTGGAGATCCTCGGGCTGCGCTGGACCGGCGGCGCCGAGACGCGCGCGCTGCGCGAGCGCCTCGGCATCCAGCTCCAGGACACCCAGCTCGCCGACAAATTGACGGTCGAGGAAACGGTGCGCCTGTTTCGCAGCTTCTATCGGTCGTCGCACACCGTCGACGAAGTGCTGGCGCTGGTCGAGCTCGAGGAGAAGCGCGGCGCCTGGGTGGGCAAGCTGTCCGGGGGGCAGAAGCAGCGCCTCGCCGTGGCGTGCGCCCTCGTCTCGCGGCCGGAGCTGCTGTTCCTCGACGAGCCGACGACGGGGCTCGATCCGCAGTCGCGGCGCCAGCTGTGGGACGTGATCGGTCGGTTCCGGGCGGCGGGCGGCACGATTCTCCTGACGACGCACTACATGGAGGAAGCGGAGCGGCTGTGCGACCGGGTCGCCATCATGGACCACGGCAAGATCATTGCGCTCGACACTCCGAGCGCGCGTCAGCGTGATCGACGAGTGCCGTCAGGGTCTCGAAGGGCGACAGGAACGACACTTCGACCAGGCCCGTAGCGGCGTCGTAGGAGATCGCCGGTATGAGGTCTAGGAGCCGCCCAAGGCTCGCATTGGCGGCCTGTGGCGTGACGTTCGCGCCTTGGGCGACGAATGCCCGCGTCTCGGCCAGGGTCCGCGCCGCGGCGGCCTTAATGGCCTTCGCGTCCGGCTTGGCGGGGCGCTCAAGCCGCGCGAGCTCGCCCGTGATGGCGGCCAGGCGCTTCGCGACGTCGCGATCGCCCTGGAGCTCGGCGAGATCCAGGAGGCGCGCCTTGCGGTCCTCGAGGACCTGCCGCTTCCGCTCGAGCTCGGCGGTCGAGCCCGCGCTGAGTTGCGCCGCCACCCATTTCTCCATTCGCGCCTCGAGCCGCCCGGCGTCGTCCTCCTGCCGGAGGTACTGCACCACGGTCGACAGGACAGCGGCCTCGAGCCGCACCTGGTTCACGCGGTCCCGGCGGCAGTCCTTACACCGGTACCCGCTCCATTTCAGCCGCTCGGCGGCCGTCGCGTGCTTCGGCACGCCACCCGCGCCTTGCAGGTAGTGCCCGCAGCTCCCCCGCACGCGGCCGCTCAAGACGAAGGGCAGGCCGTCCGGGCGACGCGCCGGGCGCGTGCCGTTCTCCCCGAGCCGCCGCTGTACGACGTCCCACGTGGCCCGATCGATCAGCGCGGGATGCGCGCCCGGCTTCTCGGAGTGCTGCTTCGAGCGCTTGCGGCGGCCCCACGAGAGTGTGCCGATGTATGCGGGGTTCGAGAGGCGCCGGGCCATAGTCGTCGCGTGCACCCCAGCTCGCTGCGCGACGACGTAGAGCGGCGTCCCCGCGGCGACGTCGGCGAACGCGCGCCGCACCATCTTCACATCGGGGTCGCTGTCCGGCTTCGGTACGTAGTGCCCGTCAGCGTCGACCGTGAACCCGGGCAGCGGCCGCCCGCCCTGCACTTCGCCGCGTTCCGCGTAGGAGCGCATCGCGGGGGCGACGTTTTCCTTCAAGCCCCGCGAGTATTCCGCGGCCATTTCGATCAGCACGGCGAGCATCAAGTTGTCGGCCATCAGCGTGCCCGATCGCCGCGGAAAGTCGAAGCGCACGAACCACCCGGCGCGGTCGAGCCGGTCGAGGTACCCCATGGCCCGGAGCATCTCGAGTCGACAGAAGCGCGACACGTTGAGCGCCAGCACGTACCCCGGCGCGGCGGCCGTGCGCGGCGACTTCTCACAGGCCGCGACGATCTCCTCGAGCCGCTCCTCCTTGAGGCCCGAGACGCCGAGATCCGGCCGAAGGAGGATCTCGGCCTCGGTGATGTTCGGCAGGATCTCCCGGGCCAGGGCGCGACACTTCTCTTCCTGTAGCCGGTCACTGACTTTCTCGGAGCGCTCCGAGACGAGCTTGCCGCGGCGCGTCGCCTTGCGCTCCCCGGCCTGGTCCTTCGTCGAGACGCGCACCAGGAGCAGCGCGCGGATCTCCGGGGCAATCGTGAAGGGGTTCGCGGTCATGGGTTCATGCTCCTTTGAGCGGCTTTGCCGCGGCGAACGCCGGGGTAACCGCTTGAATGCCTTCGGGGGTTGCATCATCTTCCGCGCCGATCATCGGGCCGACGTCGCCCGCGGGCACGGTGAGTTGCAGCGAGCCTTGCGTCGGAGGCGACAGCTTGAGCAACTGCTCTTGAAAGCGACGCAGGGCGCGGGTGCTGCGCCGTGCTGGGGGCAGGACCTGGTCACGGAATTGCTGCGCGAGATCCTCGAGCGGGTTGTGATCGCCACCATAGAGATGCACGAGCGCGACGTGGAATTGCGCCCCCAACCGCGCGGCGTGCGTCGCCCACGTGCCGAAGTTGTCATGCACCGTCGCCACGGGGGCAGCGGGGAAGAGCCGCCGGAACGCCGTAACCGTCATCATCAAGTGCGCCGCGTCAAGCGAGTGGATCACGTTCGGCGCGAGGCTGCGCGCATGGTCGGCCTTATCGAGTCGGCGGGTCGCGTCGACCGGGGCCGACACGGCGTACTTCCGGCCGTCCCACTCGAACGTCAAGCGCTTGACGTGCGGCTCGAGGTTCAAGCGCTGGTGCGCCGGAAACCCTGTGCCGGGCACGTGCCAGGAAGCAGGCTTGCCGTGACTACGCTGCGCGATCGCCGCGCCAAAGCTCTGGAACCAGTCGCGCAGCTCGACGGCGGGGGCCGTCACGCCAGTCGCGAGGATCTCCCACGTGACGCTTGCGAACCAGGAGGCGAGATCGCGGGGCAGCCACTCCCGAAAGCGTTCGCGAAAGCGGGTCTCGGTGCCGCCATAGCCGAAGATCATCGTCGGCGGCTTCGCCACGGCGCGCGGAATGCGGCCGCCAAACACGGCCAGGATCTTTTTGGCACTCGCGCTGCGGGAGGCCTCGAGCCGCGCGGTCAGTTCGTCCGCAATCGTCTGGTACACGTCGGCGACACCCGGCGCGCCGCTGACGTGGCTCCACAAGCGTGGCTCGCGAAGGAGCAGCGCCATATGCTGCAAGCCGTTCGCCGACGCGTCTTGCCACACCGGGAGGTGACTAGGCTCGCCCTGGTCGACCCGCTCGAGCTCGAGGGCCGCGGCACGAGCGAGCCATCGATCATCAGCCGGATCGATTCCCGCGGCGTACTGCCTGAGCGTCGCGATCGCTGACGCATCGAGCGGGCAGCCGGTCGCGAACTCGAGCAGCGCCCGGGCCAAGTCCGGGCCCTGCGGCGTGAGCCACGTGCCGACCGGATAGACGCGCCCGCGGAAGTCCAGAGCGTGCACGAAGTAGAGCGGCGCGTCGTGTTCCGCCTCGCGCGTCGCCTCCTCGAGGATGCGCCGTTCCTGCCGCTCTTGATCACGCAACTCGCCCTCGAGCGTCGTCCAATCGTGGGCCGCGCGGGCCTCCGCGAGCACAGCGCGATTAATCCGCCACGCGGTGCTCTGTAACGCCTGGAGCGCCTGGTACACGACGGGCGGGCACAGTGGGTCGGCGTCGGTGGCGGGCGCGTTGCGCACCAGGGGGATGGTCTCGGCGAGCGTGTACTTGTATCCGCCGCGTTGCGTCGCGCTCCACGGGCGGGGCTCCTCGATCATCGGCCCGCGGTTCTGGGCGCCGAGCACCAGCTCGCCGAACCGTTGCGCCGCGTAGAGGCGAAAGCGGTAGTCCTTCTTTCCTCCGTAGAGCGCGACCACCGCGCCATCTGGATCTCGCGCGGTCGCGCCGGGGGACAGCAGCTCGAGCAGGTCAGGGGCCGCCGCGTGCAGCACGCGCAGCAGTAACCAGCCGATGCCCGTCAGATGCCGCACCGTCAACTTGCCGGTCGCGGCCAGTCGCTCGAGCTCGAGATCGGCCTCGCGGGGCGAGCCGCGGAACCACGTGCGAAACGCGTGCAGGCCTACCGTCCGCCCGACCTCCGGCACCGAGACCTCGAGCGGCCCCTCGCGGGGGGTAGGGTCGACGTCGTCGTCGCGCGGCTCCCAGCGTGGCGAGAGCGCGATGATCGTCGCCCGCACGACCGCCCGCGCGAGATCGGCGCGCGGGATGGCGCGCAGCCACGCGCGATGGCGGTTCCCCAAGTGCCGCGCCGTGCCCCCGCCGTGCACATCGGCCAGCGCCTTGGGCAGCAGTGCCGCCACGCGCCCCTCGAGCTCGAGGAGCTCGGGCAGGCGGACCCCGCTTTCGCGTTCAGCCTGTGTCATCATGCTGGGAAGTTTACTACTGCGAAACATGAAAGTCAAGCACAGTTAACTCAATATTATTACAGCACTTAGAACAAGTATTCACCGCTACATATCGTGAGTATTCAACACGTATAGAAGCAACTAGGGTAATGTGCGGTCTCCTCCTCTACACTGAAGGGATGGTTGACACATGGATGCAGTCGTCTTTGTACACGAGATCCGGGAGCTCACGCAGCAGATCGCCGACTCGAAGCTGATCGAGCAGCGCCTCGAGCGCGAGATCGCGCAGAATGAACAGCAGGCCGCCGCGACGGGCAGCTTCCCGCCCGGTTACCAGGAAAGCCGTTGGCTCTTGTCTCGACAGAAGAGCTGGACGCAGCAAGTGCGAAACAAACTGGATCGGGCCCACGGCCGCCGGAAGGAAGCCGTCGCGGCGACGATTCTTGAGCAGCTCCGGGCGAAGTTCCCGGCCGACGTCGCGCGGATCGAGCAGGGCATCGCCGCGGAGTTCGCGCTCCCCGTCGACCAGATCGGCGGCACGTTGTCGCGGCAGGGTGACGCATGAGCGCCCCCGTTCGATCACTCGCCGAGATCCTCCTCGAGAAGGGCGTGCCGACCGGCGCGTCGCCGGTCGTCTGTCTGACAGAGGAAGAGCTCGCCACCACCCCAGACGCCGAGCTCGAGGCCATGGATGCGGCCGCCGCGAGCGAGACTGACGCGATCGTCGCCGAGATGATGCGCGAGCCGTGGGCCCTCACGGAGAACGCCCTCGACCGAGCCTCGAAGTTCGATCACGCCCGGCTCTTCGTGCATGCGTACGGGGATCAGCAGGATTACGACCAGCGCATGCGGGACCCCAAGGTCACGCGGTCGGAGCTCGACTACGAGCACGCCGCCCTGCTCGCCCAGTACGCGACCCGCGACCCCGAGCGCATCGCCGCGATCATGGAAGCGTCGCCCCATACCCGGCCGAAGTGGAAGACGCAGCGCGGCCCACGGACCTTGCTCGAGCAGACGATCGCCCGAGCGCTCAAGAAGGCGCCGGATCACACCGCGGCGCCGATCCCGAAAGAACCATCAGCCGCGGAGCTCGAGCCGCTCCGGGCCCGCAGCTTGCGCGAGCTGCTCGCCGATCCGCACGCGAGTGATCCGCCTCCGGTCGTGGTGCCCTGCCTCGCGTGGCGTGGTCGACTGACCTTGATCTCCGCCACGGAAGGGCTCGGGAAGTCGACGCTCTTCTCGGCCGCCGCGGCCGCCGTGAGCGCGGGGCGGCCATTCCTTGGCGCGCCCTGCACGCCTGGTCCCGTGCTGTGGGTCCTGGTCGAGGAGCACCCGAGCGATGCCATCGCTCGAGCCACGTTCACCGAGACGGCGCCCGATACCTGGCACCTGCTCAATCTGCTCGGGGTCGAGCCAAAGGATCGGCTCCTGGCGCTCGAGGCGGAGATCCAGCGTGTCGCGCCGGTCCTGGTCGTCATCGACACGCTGCACAGCTTTGCCTCCGTTGACGACGGGCACCAGGCGAGCGAGTGGCAACGGCTGCTCGATCAGCTCCGCGCGCTCGCCGCGAGCTCGAACGCGGCGTTCTTGATGTCCGCCCAAGCCGTGAAGGCCACGGGCGACTATCGGGACAGCTCGGCCATCGGTCACCTGGTCGACGTCGTGCTGACGATGCATCGCGACACGCGCGAGACCACGATCCGCGAGCTCGAGCGCAAGAAGGCGCGCTTCGATCTGCCTCTGATCGTCACGGTGGAGCGGACCGCCGGCGGCTACGAGCGGATGGGAGGGGTGCGCGCGGCGGCCGCGACGGACCGGGCGGCGCTGCTCGAGGCCATGGGATCAGAGACCTGGACGGCCGCGAAGCTCGCCGTACGGCTCGGGTGCTCCAAGGACACGGTGTCGCGCCGTCTGAGCGCGGCGGGGATCGGTCCGCTGGCCGAGACAGGACCACGTGGGACGAAGCTCTACCGGGCTGGCGTTGCCCACCAGCCGGATGCCGTGGTCACTGGTGGCGGGGCAACGATCTGACTGTATCGCACGGACTGCCGCACCACATCGCACCACCGCAGCAATGCGACTACGTCGCATTGCGGCGCTGCGGTGGTCGTGCGAGGCATTGGAATGACCACCGCACCACCGCATGCGGTGGTCGTGCGGCGGTGCGGTGGTGGAGAGCTTTACATCATCGTGACACTTCGGTATCGACACCGCGTGGTCCCGTCGATCCAGATCATTGAGCATCGCAGAGTGCAAGATCTTGCACTCCCAAGGATCCAAAGCCGTGGCACTCAGACCGTGCCGCCGCAGCACCCGTGCCTGGAGTGATCGCTCGGCGAGCCAAGCGCAAGAGTGAGTGAAGGTCCTAGAACCAAGCACAGCAAGCACTTAACAGCAGTGATCGGTCCTCGGTCCGTGCGCCACAGGCCGAGCTCGAGCGCCCGCGGCCTGTGGCCGCCCGGCACCCCCGCCAGGGGTAGGTCCATCAGCAGTACGTGCGAGAGATCCCTCAGAAAATCACCGGAAACTGTCGGAAAAGGAGCAGAAAAATGCCTGAATCACTGTCACCAATACCCGAAAACCCCAAACAGCGACCGAACGAGGGTTGCACCGCCACGACTCGAGCGGGTCGACCGTGCGGCCAGCCCGCTGTCGTCGAGACCGACCTCGGACCTCGCTGCCGTCACCATCAGCCGGACCGACCGGCACGAGCTGCTCGATCCAAGGTCCTTCGACCTCCCCGTGGCGGGCGCATCACCTCGCCGGCCGAAGCGCAAGATCTGGCCGCGTGGGCGACCCGCATGACCATTCGAGGGGAGTTGAACCCGCGTCAGGCCGCCGCGATCAAAGGCTTGCTGGCCGAGTGGCGTCAGAGTTTCAAAGACAGCGGGGTCTTGGCACAGTTCCACGAGTTGCAGCAGGTCGTCGCCCGCCTCTCCGCAGCGAAGGGTGGCACGCCATGACCGCGCCCCAGACGTGCACCATCCCCACCACGCTGTGGGCCGACTACATGCGGCTACGCAAGAACCTGCGACGCTTGGCGCAGGTAGCCGCGCTCGCGGAACGCCGATGGCTCGAACACGAACAGGCATGCACATCGTGCCGCCTCGAACTCGACGCCGAAAACGACGCGCCGATCTGTTGCGAAGGGCTCGCCCTGTGGACGACGGCGACGTGCTATCGCTGCGCGGTCGATACGATCAAAGGAGCGATGACATGGCAATGACCTTAGCCGATCTCGAAGCGTTCGAGCGCCTCCTCGAAATGCAACTAAAGACAGACAACAGCCCAAGCATACGTAAAAAACTCGCCGCGGTACGAGTCAACATCGCCGACGCACAAGGCCGCGCTGTGCGTCAACAGATACTGGAGACACTCCAATGAACAGCAGCGAAAACGATAAGCCGTGGCTCGATCTCGGGCCCTTCTTTCCCCGGAAGCCGATGACGGTGATTCCGCCCATGCGTGAGGATGGCGCCGCAACCGCGGGCCCCGCAGGTCTCGAACAGGATGATATGAACACCGGGTCGAGCCAGGGCGCGAGCAACTCGAAGTTGAAAGAGACGTTGCCGCCCATCACGTACGCCGAAGATGGCTCACCGAACAGGAGGGTATAATCATGGCCGTCTACAACCCTTCCCTCCAAGACTTCTACGACTTGAGCGCGGCCGACCGCGAGATTTTGAACGCCATCACCTCGCAGTGCGCCGAGCTGGAGATGCCCGAGCCATTGGAGGATTTTGACCATTGGCTCGACCGACTCGCGCGTCAGAAGCAAATCGAGTTGCTCGCGCCGACCGAACGGAACGCCCGTGTCATCGCGATGGCGAACCGTTCGGGCAAGCCCGTGGTGCAGCGCACTGCGGAACCGGAAGCGGCACCCGCAGCACGGCCGCGGACGGTCGGCGAGTATTTGGCGCAGACTGGTGAGACGCGGCAACAGGCGCACGACCGCGTCGTCCAGCGCTTCGGCCCACCCGGCCAAGCGAAGTACGAGCAAGACACGCCGCGGACGTTGCCGGGGACGGTGGTCAAGTGATCACGCCCGTCGGCGGCGCCGTTCCGAGTACCTGGCCGGAAGATTCAACAGTTATCACGCCCGAACCGGTGCGCATCCTGCACCGGGGTCGGCCGCACGTGCATATCCCCGCCCATTCCCGTGGCGGGGTTCCCGTTAAAGCGCATTGGCGCCCGGTGCCGCAGTCGATGGCACCACCGACGAACCCCGACGAGCGCGATTGGCTCCCCGGGGGCAGAGCTTCGTAACCCCAACATAAAGAAGAGTCCGGGTCCCCGGTTGGCGCGCGGTGCTCCTGACGCGCGTGGTGGCGTAAGCGCTCGGCCTAGGGAACCGAGCGGCCCGGACTTCTTCCTACATCCTTTCGACCCCGTGAGGGACAATGAACATCACACCCAATAGAATGACGCAGCGCCGTCGCTCTGCGCTTGATCTCCAGGCCCGCGCACAGAAGGCGCGGCCCAACGCCGACGCCGATGTATTTCAGCCGACTGACGCCGACGTGGTCGGGGACTTGAACGTGCCGCCCGTCGATGACGGCCAGCACATCGCACCGAAAGCAAGCGGCGATCTCGCCGCGGGCGAGTTTGAAGAGGACACCGACACCCGTACGCCGAAGGTGGATCTATGACGCAAGTAATCCCAGCTCGCGCGCTCGCGCTGCTCGCCGAAGATGTGAAGCTGCTCGAGCAAGGCACCGCCGTGCAGCCCGTCGACTACACGCAATACAAAGATGATCCCGTGGGGTTCGCCTGCGACGTGCTCCATACGTCGCTCTGGTCGAAGCAGCGCGAGATCGCCGACGCCGTAAGAGACAACTACCAGGTCGCGGTGCGAAGCTGTAACAGCATGGGAAAGACGCACGACCTCGCCGCGATCAGTCTCTGGTGGATCTTTGCGCGGGGCGGCCTGGTGCTCATGACGAGCGCCACGCTCCGAAGTGCGCGCGGACAGTACGTGCAAGGTGAGCTGCGCCGACTCTTCAAGCGGGGACAGTTCCCGACGAGCGCCGAGCTCTTCGACAGTTACCTGAAGGTCGACGGCGAGTTCCGTCTCGTCGCCATGGTCTCGAGCGAATCGAGCTCCCTGCAAGGCTGGCACCACGCCGCGGGCGTCTTGGCGATCATCGACGAGGCGTCGGGCGTCGATCGCTCGGCACTCACCGCGCTCAACTCGTGCGTCGAGGATCCCGCACGCGATCGGCTCCTGGTCGCAGGGAACCCGCTCCCGACCGGTAACTTCTTCCGCGGGCTCTTCGCTGCGGGTTCCGGGTGGCATCAGATCCACGTGAGTGCCTTCATGTGCCCCGCCGTGACCGGGGAAGGGGAGCCGCCGCGGGTCGGCAAGGCGCCTGCCTGGATCGAGGCACAGAAGAAGAAGGGCGACCATGACCCGGAGTACATCAGCCGCGTGCTGGGCGAGTTCCCCGACGTGCAGTCGGCCAACGCCCTGTTTGACCGGCTAAAGCTCGAGCGCGCCGTGCGCAATCACGCGGACGGGGCGCGTCGACAGGCCGTCGCCGAGCTCCCCCTCGTGATCGCGGTCGATGTGGAGCACTCGAACGATCGCACCACCGCCATGCTCGCCCAAGGCTTGTACGGGCATGAAGTGCGCGTCTTCCCTCCCGTGGGCGGCAACACCATTGCGATCGCCGCGGAGCTGATCGCCCTGGCCCGCGAGATCGAGGCGCGGCGCGAGTTCGACCCGACCGACCAGCTCGCTTACGGGTGGTCGCATGGCGGGTACTTCGTGGTCGACGTCATCGGGAACGGCCAGGGCGTCGCGGATCAGCTCGAGGCGAAGGGGTACAGCGTCGTCCGCTACAGTGCGCAAGCCGTGCTCCCGCCTGGCGAGAAGACCCGCTTCCAGAACCCGCGTGCTAAGTCGGGGTGGGCGCTGCGCGACGCCTTGCTCGAGGATCTGGTCGCGTTGCCGCCATCGACGGAGCTGCTCGAGGAGCTGCTGGCGTTGCGCTACGAGATCAAGTCAACCGGCAAGATTGTGCTCGGCAAGAAGGATGCGGTCCGGGATCTGATCTCCCGCTCGCCCGACTTAGCGGACGTCGCCATGATGGCGTTGGGCGGCGATGTCGAGACCGCCACCATCGGCGGCGAAGTTGGCAACTTCGGCTTCTAGGACGACAACGATGCGGCGACAGCCAAGGCTTCACAACGAGCTACATCGTCCAATCTCGATGTATGGCGTATCGCCGCCCTCACGAGCAAGCGATGTGTCTGGTGCTGCAGCGCCTTGGTAGAAATAGCCTAGGAGGTAGGCTGACAAATAGCGCATAGTCGTCCGGTTCATTTTGAATGTCTGAAACCCATCGCAGGCTAGAGTTCCACCCTCAGTGAAGTCCGCCTTACACCAGGCAATTGGTGTGCTGTTCCCGACCTCCTTCACCTCCCACTGACGGCCGGGTCTTGATGATCGAGAGATCACATACCGTTCATGTGTCTCAAAGGTCGCGGTGTGCCACTCGCGACTCGCTGAGTCGAAGCGGAACCCCGTAGCCAAGTCGGGCAGGCACACAAAAGACTGATCGCTTTGCTGTGGTGCTGTCGCCCAGCCAACAGCCAAGAGACAAACGCAAACGCGTCCGAGCATGTGAGCCTCCGCCTTAGCGTTCACAAGCGCGCATCTAGCGTATACCACAGAGTGCTGGCTACAAACAGGAGGTGAATAGCTCTTTCCGGACTAATCACCACATTGTCATGCGCTTTGGGGTTGCGAATAGCTAACATCCCGCCCGCGAAGATTTCCATAAAGCCTTGCTGCATATCGCGACCGGTCTGGGTGCTGAGATCACCGAGCACGATTACCGGCGCCTTCGGCGAGAACGCGGTATGCATCAGTTGCGCGCCATCCAATTCAGGCGCGCCGCGAGACTTGGCGATGGTGCGGACCTCGTTGTTAAGCTCCTTGAAAGCAGCCTCGACTGCGTCAGCGTAGTGCCCGGTCCTGAAGCGTTCCCCTGCCACAGCCTGAACCCTCGGATGGAGGAGCGACCAAGCGGAGGCAGGATCGGGTTTGGGTGGTGAGGGACCGCTTGCTTTCGCGACTTCTGCTCGCACGCGCCCAATGACACGCAGTAGTTCCTGGTAGCCTTCGTGCGCGTGAAACGTGCGCCCTGAGAGGTACCCCGCCTCGAAGTAGTTGGGAAAGCCGTGCTTCTGCTTACCGTCGACGAGCTCAACGCGTTGGGCTCCGGCGTACTGTTTATAGACTTCCTCCACCCCACCGTAGACCTGCGGTATCTCCTGCGAAAGCGCCCGGGCCTCGTCGGTCGAGCCGTACTTGATTGGGTTATACCTGTCGAGGAGCTCCTTCAGGTGCTCGAGACCGGAAAGGGCGTCACGGAGGGAGTGCACATGGCACCTCGTTATTGGGAATGCCGCTAACGAATCGCGCGTAAGCTGCGGGCGACCCGCCCGGCGGCGCAAGGCCGTTCGACGACGGAGACTCCGCCCCGGTCCCGCCCCCCTGCTGCCGCAAAAACACCCTAGACCGATGCGCAGCCTCGCCACATCTTGCAGTCGTTCGTCTGTCCTGGAGGGCAGTTATGCGGCTCGCGCAGATTGTCTATGCTGTCGCCCTCGCGTGTGGCTGGTGGGTTAGCCCCACTCGAGCGCAGGATACTTGCAACCCCAACGCAATGGGGACGCGCTGCGATGTTGACGCGCCCACGAAGACGAAACTGACCGTTGATCCGGTGAGTGGAGACTCTGTGTGGGATACGGAGAACCGCAGTGGGGCCGAAGAGTTTGGGAGCTGCACGGGCGTGTGGGCCTCGTGGCGCGACGTTCGGAGTTCCGGCACTGACCAGCTTGTGCTCGAATTGGTAATCCGCTGGGGCCCGGCGGCGGGGGACGTGCCCGTTGAACTGGATTCCGTCGGCCAGCTGGGTGCCACGGGGGCAACAAGTCCAGTGCGCGTGGCGTGGGTCGGTGCGCCGCATCTCGTAGACGAGAGTTGGGACTCCCGTTACCCCAATTACGTATGGCGACAGAGCGTCGCCGTGGATGTCTCCGCGCGGCTGGCCGCAACCCGCATTGGCGGCGCAAACCCGATTGTGGTCGCGCTGTATGGGCGCTCCGGTCAGACGACCTACCGCTGCGGAGCGAAGCTCCCGACGGAAGTCTCCGGGGACCTGGCAACGCTTGAAGAGACTCTCTCGGCTGCGCGGCGACACTAAATGACCACGCCGACCCACGATGACACGAAGGCTCCCCGCTGGCTCGTGCGGTGGCTGCTTACGCTGGTCCTCTTCCTCGTGATCGCGGGCATTGGCTACGCGATCTACGGGGAGCTGACGGAACCGGATCGGATGGAGGCGCAGCTCCACCAGCTCAACTGCGAGTTTGCTCAGCGGGTTGGCGCGGCAGCGGCGCGGCTGGTGTGTCAGCGGCAATAAGTTGGGCCCCGGTCACGCGACGCGGCCCCTGTTTCATTCGATGGATCCTAGCGGAGCCAATACACCAGCAGGAACAGGACGACGCCCTTCGCCCACTCCTTTGGAACGTCAGAATAGCCGCCGAGGATGATCGCGAGGGCCGCAACGAGCACCACGCCGGTGACACCGAGCTGCACTTTCAGCCTCGCGCGCTCCGACAACACTTCCCGCCGCCGCATCTGAGCCGCCCTTCCTTTCCCGAATAAAGAGGGGCCGCCAACGACCCCGTGGTCGATGTGCTGGCGGCCCGGCGGACCTAGCGACGTCGCGTCGCCGTAGTCCCGTGACTTTGCGTCACCATCTTTCGACGGCTTTGCTCTGAGCAGCGTGCGAGCGCAAACTAGGGCGACGGGCACGCGCGAATCCGTGACGCGCGTCATGCTTTGCAGTGGGGTGGCGGCCGGGCCTGTTCCGTCTCAGCTCGTGAACCGCCGCGCGTCGTGCCGGAACGCGAACACCGTGAGCCGCACAGCGCGGTACGCGAGCCACGCGCCCAGCACCAGCGCGACGGCGCGCCCATGGGCGACGAGAAGCCATAGCGCGCCAACGAGCACCACGAGCCCCGCCGCAGCCAGCCCGTGCCACAGGGTGACGAGCAGGCCGGATCGAGCAGCGGGTTGCAGGGTCATAGGATCTTCCACCTCTATACGGGCTGGAGCAGCCGCCCCGTAAGCCTCACGCTAGCGTGCGCGTGGCACGCCGCGGGCGCTCATCGCATCGCTCGGCGCCGAGCACGTCGTCGAATTCGCGTTGGCGGACGGCGCCGCACCCAGCGTGGACGAGCTGGCCGCGCTGCCCGGGGTGCGCGCCGTGCGTCCGGCGCCGGACCGGACCGCGCTCACGGTCGCGGAAGTGCACCGCGCGGTCCCGGCGCTGCTGGCCCTGCTGGAGCGGCGCGGCGCCGCGCTCTCGCTGCTCGCCACCCACCACGCGACGCTCGAGGACGTGTTCGTGACGCTCACGGGCAGACAGTTGCGCGATGCGTGACCACCCCCTGGTCCAGCTGACGCTCGCGCGCATGCGCGAGTTCTACCGTGAGCCGGAGGCGATCTTCTGGGTGTTCGGGTTCCCGATCGTGCTGGCGCTCGCGCTGGGCATCGCCTTCCGCAACCGCGGGCCCGGCGAGCTGCGGATCGCGGTGCTGCGCCAGACGGGCGATTCGGCGCTGGCCGCGGGGCTGGGCCACGCTCCCGGCCTGACCGTCACGGTGCTCGACAGCGCCGCGGCGCGGCTCGAGCTCCGGACTGGTCGCGTCGCCCTGCTCGTGATCCCGGGTGAGCACGTCGTGTACCGGTACGACTCGACCCGCACCGAGAGCCGGCTGGCGCGCCTCCAGGTGGACGACGCCGTGCAGCGCGCGCGCGGGCGGGCCGATGCGGTCCGGGTGGAGGACGAGCGCGTGACCGAGCCGGGCGCGCGCTACATCGACTTCCTGATCCCGGGCCTGTTGGGCATGAACCTGATGGGGAGCGGGCTCTGGGGCGTGGGCTTCTCCGTCGTTCAGGCTCGCACCAAGCGCCTGCTCAAGCGCTACATGGCGACGCCGATGCGGCGCAGCCACTACCTGCTGTCATTCGTGCTGTCCCGTCTGGTGTTCCTGTTCCTCGAGGTCGCGGCCCTGGTGGGATTCGCGTGGTGGATGTTCGACGTGGGCGTGCGGGGCTCGTTCGGCGACGTCGCCTTCATCACGGTGCTCGGCGCCCTGTCGTTCAACGGGCTGGGCATGCTGGTGGCGAGCCGTGCCCGCACCATCGAGGCGGTCTCCGGGCTGATGAACCTCGTGATGCTCCCGATGTGGATCCTGTCGGGGACGTTCTTCTCGTATGCCCGCTTCCCGGATACGATGCAGCCGTTCGTGCGAGCCCTGCCGCTCACCGCTCTGAACGACGCCCTGCGGGCCGTCATGATCGACGGCAGCCCGCTCATACGACTGGGCACGCCGCTCGCGATCGTGACGGCGTGGGGCTGCGCGAGCTTCGTGGTCGCGCTCGGGATCTTTCGGTGGCGCTAGGTCAGGGGGTGACGATCACGACCCCCTTCATCCCCAACGCGTCGTGAAACGCGCAGTGGTACGGATATGTCCCGGCGGTCGTGAAGGTGTACCGAAAGCTGCCACCGGGCGTGCCGTCGCAGGGAGGGTACGGACACGTCTGCGGCGGAGGGCCGGGTGGATTGATCGCGTTGCTGTTCCATATGCCGGTCGTGTCGCTCGTGGACGTGTGGCTCGTCGTTCCATTGTTGTTCCAGCCGACGGCATTGCCCACGGCGACCCGCACGGTCTCCGGTGAGAATCTGTATTCGGACATCGTCACCGAGGCCGCCGGCGGAGTCCCTCCCCCGCCCCCGCCGCCCCCCCCACCTCCCGCGGCGCTCGTGGGGCTCGAGCCACCGCACGCGGCCGCCAGCACCGTAACAAGCACCTCGCATCGCATCCTCATGGCGGCTCCCTTGGTGGTCCGACGTTATTGTGTGGGAGACGCTCCCGCCTGGCAATTCGGATTTTGTCCGGCTCGTGTCAACGCGCGGTTCACTCGCCGCGCAGGACGGCCCTCAGCCGGCGCAGCAATCCGCGTGACCGCCGCACTGCCTCGCGAAAGGCGGTCGCGGTCTGGAACCGGGCCCGCGGGTCGCTCGCCAGCGCCCGGCGCAACACCTCTTCCAGCTCGCGCGGCACGTCACGCCGGGCATCCGCGAGGGGCGGGAGATCGTCGGTCGTCTGGCGCGCCAGGATGGCCTCGGGGGTGCGTCCATCGAACGGGGGACGACCGACGAGCGCGAAGTAGGCCGCCGCGGCGAGCGAGTACAGGTCCGCACGCTGGTCGACGCGCTCGCCCAGCAGCTGCTCCGGCGCCGCGAACTGGGGCGTGCCGCTGCGCGAGGTGGCGCCGCCGAACCGCCCATCGCCCCGCAGCGCCAGGGCCAGTCCGAAATCGGTGATGCGCAGGCGGCCGTCCGGCTCGATCAGCATGTTCTCCGGTTTCAGGTCCCGGTGCACCAGCCCGAGGGCGTGCGCGTGCTCCAGCGCCGAGAGCCCCTGGTCGACCACTCGCACCGTCTGATCCACCGAGAGCGGTCCTTGCGACTGGACCAGCTGGGCGAGATTGGTGCCGGGCACGAGCTCCATCGTGTACCACTCCAGTCCGGCCCGGCCCATGATGTCGTAGATGCTGACGATGCTGGTGTGGCGCAGCCGCGCGGCGAGCTGCGCCTCGCGACGGAACCGCTCCGTCACCGCGGTATCGGCGGTGAGCGACGGGTGCAGGACCTTGATCGCTACGTCGCGCTCGAGCGCGAGATCGCGCGCCCGGTACACCCTCCCGAATCCGCCCGTGCCGATCTCCTCGAGCAGCTCGTAGTCGTCGCCCAGGGCGCGTCGCAGCCGCCGCTCAAAGCCCGCCTCCGCCAGTTGCGGCGTCGCCGCCAGCCCCTGAAAAACGCCGGCGTCGCTCACGAAGTCCTCGAGCATCTCCGTGGCCGTGAAGTAGCGGGCGGCCGGCGCGGCCTGGAGCGCGCGCAACAGGACGCGCTCGAGGGCGGCCGGCACCGCGGGCCGGAGCTGCCGCGGCGGCACGACCCGCGCCGGGTCCGCGTCCGGCTCGTGACCGGTGAGCACGTAGTAGACCAGGGCTGCCACGGCGTATACGTCGCTCGCCGGCTCCCCCGGGCCGCCGGCGCGCACCTCGGGCGCGACGAAGGCGCCTCCCGCCCCACGCTCCTCGGGCGGGACATTGGGCAGACACCAGTTGGCGTAGCGCAGGTCGGTGATCACGGCCCGGCCCGAAAGCTCGAGCATGAGCGTGAGTGGCACGATGCGGCGCAGGATCACACCGCGGGCGTGCGCGTGCTCGGCCGCGCTGAGCAGGTCGCGCACCAGGGTATGCGCCGTCGGGATTGGTCTCGGGCCCCGGCGCAGCGCGTCGGCGAGGCTTTCCCCTTCCACCCAGTTCGTCGTCCGGTAGGCGAAGCTCCCCGCACTCGCGGCCGCGTACACGTGGCGAATAGTGGGGTGGTCGAGCGCGGCGAGGGTCTCCGTCTCCCGCAGAAACCAGGCGCGCCCGGGCGCGTCGGGCGCGAGGTGCGCGTGCAGCGCGACGTGCCGCTTGAGCAGGCGATCCCAGGCGTGGTACACCACGCGCTCGGCCGTCGCGGCGACGAGCCGGTCGAGGCGGAACGCCGGCTCGAGCACGCGTACGACACCTTCGAGCAGCTCGGTGGGAGGCAGGGCGGAGGTCATCGCGTGGCCCAATCTAGCGACCCTCGGGGCCCCCCACCGCCCGACTTCCGCGTGTGACCGCCGTCACACCGTCGTAACGAACCCGGGGCTGCCGGAGTCTTGAGAGAAACCCCGAACGGAGCCGAATTCACCTATGCGCCGCTATTTCCCAGCTCTTGGGCTTGCCCTGGGCGCCTGTGTACCGGGTGTCTATACGCGGGCTGAGGTCGTGTACGCCGAGCCGGCCCAGTACGAGTACGTCGTGCCGGTGGACCAGGTGGTGGTCGTGACGCGCGACGTACTGGTGCGTCGTGGTTACGTCGTCTATCGCGTCCAGGACGACGGTCCCACCCGGGTTATCTGGGCACGGCGCGGCGACGACGAGGTCGTGCGAGTATTTGCCACTCGAGAGCGAGAGCGCGTCCTGATCCGCGGGCTTCGCGAGAAGCGGGACCGCGGCCGGCACAAGGGGTGGCTCCGCCAGGGCAGGGCCGAGGAGGTAGTGGGTGATATCGACGTCCGGCTGCGGGCCGTCGCGCACTAGCCGGCTGGTCGGCTGGCCAGTACTTTTGGCCTCCGACCGGAGGATTCCATCGCCTACGAACCACTGCCCGACCGGCGCACCCGCGACGATCGCCGGCAACTCGACGACCGCCGCTCCGGTGTCGACCGCCGGTCGCGCGCTGAGCGGCGCCAGGGGAACACGCCGGTACCGAACGAGCGCCGTTCCGCGTCGGAGCGCCGCTCAAGCGGCGAGCGGCGCCGGGCCCCGCGGCGCTCGCTCGCGCCCCGCCGTCTCGTCCCGGACCGCCGCGCCAGGGGGAGTCCGCTGCTGGCGTAGCGAGTGCCTTACCTGAGGCTGATCGATTCCGTCACGCAGGACGCCACCGAGATCCGCGATGCCGTCGCACGTCTCGGCCGCAGCCCGGACTGTCGCGTGGTTGTGGGCGGCCCCGGAGCGGGGGTCGTGTCCGCCCTCCATGCCGAGTTGCGGTACGAGGACGGCGCATGGTGTCTGGCCGACCTCCGCAGCCGCAATGGCACCTACGTGAACGACCGCCGCCTCGACGCTGCCGTTATCGTCGGGCCCGGTGATGTGATCGGTCTGGGCGAGTCGGGGCCGCGATTCGAGATCACCGCCGTGACCGAAGGCGCGCCCCTCCCGCCCACCCTCCCCGAGCGCCCCGGGCTCCCCGCAGGGGACCGCGCGTACGGGATCACCTTGCTCGACAGCGCCACCGGACGCCGCTACGAGGCGGCGGGCGTACGCATCCGCATCGGGCGGGGCCGCGAGTGCGAAGTCCAGGTTGCCGCAGGCGCAGATACGACCGTCTCGCGGGTCCACGCGGAGCTGATTGTGGACCCATCCGGCTCACTCCTGGTGCGCGACGCCGGGTCGAGGAACGGCACGTGGGTCAACGGGGAACGGGTCATCACGCCGCTGCCCGTCCGGCTGGGTGACCGGATCATGCTCGGGGCGGGCGGTCCAATGCTGGTGGTCGACGGGCTCGGCACAATGCCACAGCTCCCGGTGGCGCGCCCAGGCGCGCGCCAGGCGGCGGGGCGACCCAGCGTCGCACGGGTCATCGGCCACGCTTTGGCGCAAGCGAAGCAGGCGCGGCGCGAGGGCAAGCGGGGCTCGGGGGCGGCGTTCGTGCGGACCGTCGCCGCGGAGGGGTCCCCCCGCTGGCTCGTGGGTGTCGTGATGGTGCTGTTTCTCCTGCTGGCAGGGGCCGTGTACGGTGTGTACTGGCTGCTCTCTTCACAAGTCGAGCAGACGAACGCGGCGCAGCGCAGCGCCGAGGATTCGGTGCGCCTGGTGACGCGCCGTCTCGAGCGGGACTTGGAGGTCGCCCGGGCGAGCTCCGCGCCGGCGGCTCTGGTGGAGAGCCTGCGCGCGCAGCTCGGGGTCGCCCAGGCCCGCACGGCGGAGTTGCGCGCGGCGCTGGACCGGGCGCAGGCGGCCCTCGGCACCCAGCTCGAGGCGGGCGAGGCGCGTCGTCTCGCGGCGCAGAACGAGGTGCAACGGCTGCGGGAGGAGCTCGCTGCGGCGGAGCGACGCGCGCCGTCCGCCGCCACGCTCGATAGTCTGCGCGGAGCTGTGGCCAGCGCCGAGCAGCAGACGCGAGGGCTCGACGCCAAGATCCGCGCGATCCGCGGGACCGACTTCGCCGCCATTGCACAGCAGAACCAGGGAGCGGTCGGGCTCATCACCGTGAGCTTTGGACGGGACTATTACAACGGCACCGGGTTCGTGATCACGCCCGACGGCTACATGCTCACCAACTGGCACGTCGTGGCCGACTCGCTGCATCAGCGCCCGGACACGATCTGGGTCATCCTGGCCGATCAGTCCCAGGCCCGCTACGCCGATGTGATCGCCACGTCCCCGGATCGCCCGGCTGCGCACGTCGGTCGTCCGTACGTCGATGACGGCCGGCATCATCTCGCGCACCACGGACGACGTGATTCAGTTCGACGGGATGACGATCGGTGGGTCCTCGGGAAGTCCGCTCTTCAACGCCAACGGGGAAGTGATCGCCATCCACCGAGCGGGCCTAGCGCAGGCGCCTGGGTTCGGCTTGTCCGTACCGACCAGGCACGCGGTGGCGATCATGCCGATCCCGCTGCGGCGGGAGCTCGGGATCGAGTGACTGCTCGCTAGTTCTTCGAGTAATCGATCGTGACGACCAGGTCCGAACGGCCGGTAGCGGGCTGAGCGATGCTCACCTGCGCCAGTGTTGAGACAGTATCGATGTTCGCATTCCGTGCCGCCGCGTGTCGCAGCGCGACGCGCGCCGCCTGAAGGCCCTCGAAGCTCGCCTTGGTATCAACGACTTGCGCGGTTACTTGCAGCGTGCCACGAGCTTGGGCTTCTGCATTGAGCGGCCGACCCAGCCAGGCGACACCGAACAGGAGGACCGCCACGACAGCGCGGGTGATCGCCGAACGACGTCGACTTGTGATCGTGGTGCTCATTGTGGTCCGGGCCATGTGTTGTGCCGAGTGGTAAGGCACGGTCCGTACCCTGATGGCCAGACATCTAAGCTGCTGCATGACAATAGCTTATATGATAACGTGGTGCTGCGTCCATGCTGTGTCGCTGTCAAATATCATGACAGTCGCGGTGAGGGCACAGGCTAAGCGCTTTGCGGTCTTGATATAACGGGCACTGCACTGATTGTACAAAACATTGACGATCGTCAAGAAAATAAGCACTACGGCACGCCCTTTGCCTGTTGCGTCGGTACAACAATAGAGGCGCACGCGCCTCATGGCTGTAAGTGCCGTACCACACGATGGATAGGGGGAGACGCCACATGTACACTGCTTCCAAAGCCGCACTTGCCACGCTCGTTCTCGCGCTGGTGGCGGGCACTACGGTCCGCGCGCAAGGCGTGAACGGCAGCATCACGGCGACGGCCTCGGTGCAGTCGCCCATCACGGTCGCCGGGGCTCAGAACCTGGCGTTCGGTAACGTCTTCCCGGGTGTGGCGAAGACCGTGGCCTACAGCGATGCGACCAACGCCGGCCGGTTCGACGTGACGGGCCAGGCCAGCACGCCGGTCACTTACTCATTCACCTTGCCGGCCAACCTCACGGCCGGCGGGAACAACCTGCCGATCGGGTCGTGGACCGGCTATGTCAACGGGGCGAACTCGACGTCGGGCGGAGCGGCCATCACGCCCTCGTCCACGCCCGCGGGCGCGAGCTTGAGCGCCGGTGGGACGCTCTACTTCTTCGTCGGTGCCACGGTGACGCCACCGGTCAATCTGCCGGCCGGCAGCTACACCGGTACTGTGACGCTCACGGTGTCGTACTAAACGCACTTTTCGCATAAGTTTGGCTGTCGCCGCGCCGGCAGAGGCTGGGTGGTCCCTCTGCCGGCGCTGCCACACACGGGAGGCCCAGGATGAGAGGACTGCGGTACGCGTTCCTGCTGACGGCGACGGCTGTTCTGCCGCTTGCCGGCCAACGCCCTCTCAGCGTGACGGGCATCCAGTCTCTCACGTTCGGCGCCCTCATCCCCGGTATCCCGACCGCCGTGTCGCGCACGGATGCGGCGAGGAGCGGGCGCTTCGACGTCGGCGGGCCCCACGATACTCAGGGCGAGGTGACGTTCACGCTGCCCTCCGTGCTGACGGGGCCGGCCGGCGCCACGCTGCCGCTCACGTTCTCCGGGAGCGACGCCGGGTACTCGCAGTCGCAGAACATCGGTAGCCAGATCGGCTTCGACCCGAAGCAGCCGTTCCTCATCACCTTCAGCGGGCAGGGGCGCGGGTCGGTGTTCCTCGGCGGCACCGCGCAGCCTGCGCCGACGCAGCGCGCCGGCTCGTACACCGGGACGATTACCCTCAACCTGACGGCATTCCCATGAGGCGCACCGGGCTGTCGCTCGCGCTGCTGTGCGGCGCGGCGCCGCTCGCGGGGCAGGGCGTGGTGATCGCCCCTCATGCGGTGTTCATCGACGCGCGCACCCGCAGCGGCGCCGTGCTGCTGTACAACCCGAACCCCGAGCCCGCCGAGGTCGCCATTTCGTTCTTCTTCGGCTATCCCGCGACGGACTCCGCCGGAAGCACCATCGTGCGGACGGTCGAGCACCCCGATTCGACCAGTCCATCCGCGGCGGGTTGGATCCAGGCGTTCCCGCGTCGCCTCACGGTACCGCCGCTCGAGCGCCAGACCATCCGCCTGCTCGCGACTCCGCCTTCGGGCCTCCCCGACGGGGAGTACTGGGCCCGTCTCGTGATCTCGGCCAAGGGAGGGCAACTCCCGGTCACGGGCGTCGCCGACACAGCCAAGGTCAAGGTCGGGCTGACGCTCGAGGTGCAGACGATCATCGGCGTGTTCTACCGCAAGGGCGCTGTGCACACGGGCGTCACTGTGTCGGGGCTGCGCACCGCGGTGGTGGGGGATTCGCTCGCGGTCCGGGCGCGCCTGACGCAACAGGGCAACGCCGCCTACATCGGTAGCGCACACGCGGTGCTCGTGGACTCGGCTGGCAAGAGGCGCGGCGAGATGACGAGGCCGATCGCCGTCTACTACACGATGGAGCCGCGCTGGGCACTCCCCATCGGGGCTCTCGCTCCTGGCCGCTACCGGCTGCGCTTCGAGCTATCCACTGGGCGGGAGGATCTCGCTCCGGAGCTCGTGCTCCCGAGCCCGCCGGTGCGCGATTCGGTCGAGGTCCGCGTTCCGTGATACTTCGACTCCGTCACGCGGGCACGTTCATCGTCACGATCGCCTACCTGTAGTACGATGAGACCGATTTCGCGCGCGACGCGGGTCGCCCTGTGGCTCACGGTGGCCGGCGCCCCCGTGGCGGCTGCGCAGGGGGTCGCCCGGCCCGATACGGCGGAGCCCATCCTCGTGGAGCTGCGCCTCGGGCACGTCGCCGGTCGCACCCTCGCGGCGTACCGGCTGCGCACCGAAGTCCTCCTCCCGCTCACCCAGTTCCTGCAGCTCGCCGAGATCCGCTACCGCGTGAGCTCGACCGGACGGCTCGAAGCCACCGTGGACCCCGGAGGTCGGCGTCTGGTGATCGACGCGGGCGGCGACACAATGAGCTACGGCGCGCGGCGCGTGCGGCTGGAGCCCGAGTACAAGAGCTTCCGCGACGGAGAGCTGTACGTGGGCGCCGAGCGGCTGGGTGACCTGCTGGGATCACGGTTCGTCGTCGATTTCTCCGAGCTCACGGTGACCATGGCCGATCCGGGCGACCTGCCGGTCGCGCGCCGGCTGCGCCGCGAGGCGGCCCGGACGGCACTGCTCCGGCCGCGCGAGACCACGCATCCCGATCTGCTGCTCGCGGCGGAGCGCCCGCACTGGGACGGCCTGGTGTTCGACTACACGCTGCTCGCGCCCAGCGGCGACCTGCTCGCGGGCAGCGGGTACACGGGGGCGCTGGGGGCGGACGCGTTCGGCGGCTCACTCGAGCTCGTCGCCTCGAGTGTCGGGAGGGCGGCGGACGGCGTGGTGCAGATCGCCGGCTCGTGGACGGGCGTGTGGCGCGACCACCGCTGGCTCGAGCAGCTGCGTCTGGGCGACGGCGTGTCCACGGGGCCGGCGCTGCGCGCGCTGCGCGGCGTCTCAATCACGAATGCACCGTTCGTCCGCCCGTCCCTGATCGGCGCCGAGCGCTACCAGGGGGCGCTCGAGCCCGGCGGCGGATGGGCGGTCGAGGCGTACCGCGGCGGTGAGCTGATCGCGTTCGATTCGGCGGATGCTGCCGGTCGTTTCAGCGTGCAGGTTCCCGTGCGGTACGGCGAAAATCCAGTGGACTTCGTGGCCTACGGGCCGCTTGGTGAAATCCGCGAGTTCAACCAGACCTTCCGCGTGGCCGACGAGCTGCTGCCGGCCGGGCGGCTCGAATACGGCCTGTCGGCGGGGTCGTGCCACGGGACGCCGTGCGGCGCCACTGCCAACGTGGATCTGCATTACGGTGTGAGCGACCGCTGGACCGTGCGAGGCGGCGTCGATCGCTTCTGGCGCGACACCCTGTCCGATCTGACCCACGCCTACGCATCGCTCGTGGGCGGCCCCTCCACCACGTGGACCGTCACACTCGACGGAGTCACCGCCGGGTTCGCGCGCGCGGGGCTGCGCTACGAGCCGTCCATCGACCGTGGCGTGACCGCGGAATACACGCGCTACGCCGAGGGCACGGTCGCGCCCATCCTCACCCCGCTCGGCGCCCGTTCGCGGCTCATGCTGGTCGGCTTCTGGCGGCCGATCCGCCGGGCAGGGTTCTTTTTCTTCGACGGCAGCTTCGACCGTCAGACCAGCCTGACCGGCACGACCACGCTCGCACGCGTCGAGAGCTCGACGGAAGGCCAGGCGGTGCGCGCGTTGCCGTTCGTGCGGTTCGAGCGCGACGCCCCGACCGGCGTGCCGGGGGCGACCCGGTGGTTCACCGGCGCCAGCGCCTTCGTGCTGCCGCGCCCGGCGCTCGGCCCGGTGCTGGGGCCGATCTGGCTGCGCGGCGCTGCCGAGATCGAGACGGACGGCCCGCTGCGGCTGTCGTCGTATGCGCTGCTCGCCGCCCGCCCCGTCGGCGCGGGGTTCCGGGTCGAGGCGGGCGTCACGTGGCTGCGGGGATCGGCAGGCCCGGTGTTGTCGCTCTCGCTCACGTCCTACCTCGCGGCGCTGCGGTCGTATACCACGGTGAGCGCACCCGCCGGCGGCAGCGTCAGCGGGACGCAATACGTACAGGGGTCCGTGCTGTGGGACCGCGCGACCGGTCGGCTCACGACGGCGCCCGGGCCCTCGCTCGAGCGGTCCGGCGTATCCGGGCGGGTGTTCCTGGATGAGAACGCGGACGGCGTGCAGAACCCCGGCGAGCAGGGCTTGGCGGGCGTCCGGGTGCGCGTCGGCACGAGCACGGCCGTCTCGGACTCGGAGGGTGCGTTCCGCGTGTGGGATATCGTGCCGTTCGAGCCCGTCAGCGTGCAGGTGGACTCGCTGTCCCTGTCCTCGCCGCTGCTCGTTCCGGCGTTCGCGAGCGCGCTGCTCGAGCCCGGCCCCAACCGGTTCCGTGGCCTGAACATTCCCGTCGTGCGGGCCGGCGTGGTGGAGGGGCGGGTGAGCCGCGAGGCGGGTGGCGGGCGCGTCGGCGTTCCCGGTGTGACGTTGCGGCTCACCGACCGGCGCACCGGAGTCACGCAGCGCTTCACCACGTTCTCGGACGGCGCGTTCTACGTCCTGGGGGTGAAGCCCGGCGACTACGACCTGACGGTGGACCCCCGTGCGCTGGACGCGCTGCAGGCGACCGCGCTGCCGCTGCGGGTGCGGCTCGCGCCCGCGGCGACCGGCGTGGGCGCCTCCGGTCTGGAGGTCGAGCTCAGGCCGAGGCCGTAGCGCGCCCCGCGACCTCGCGGACGACCCGCTCCAGGACGGCGAAGTCGAACGGCTTGGCCACGGTGGGCACGCCGGACTCCTTGAGCAGCGTCGCCGTCTCCGGCGTGAAGGCGTCGCCGGTGCTGAACACCATGCGCGCCACGAGATCGGGCCGGTCGCGGCGCAGCCGCTCCAGGAACTCCCGTCCGCTCATCCCGGGCATCCGCACGTCGGAAATGATCACGTCGAAGGCGCGCTGCTCGAGCAGGCGGATCGCCTCCCAGCCGTCCGCGACGCCCTCGGCGTGGATGTCTCGGCGCTGCAGAAACCGCAGCAGCGCCTCGCGCAACGCCACCTCGTCGTCCACCACGAGCACCGCGAGCCGGCCGGTGGCCGGAGGTGGGCCCGGCTCCGGAGCGGCCGCGGGCTCGCGGGCTTCCTCGCGCTGGTCGCGCGGCAGCAGCACGCAGAAGCGGGCGCCTCCTCCGGGCTCCGACTCCGCCCAGATGCGGCCACCGTGGTCCCGCGCGATGCCGTAGCAGATCGAGAGCCCCAGCCCCGTGCCCACGCCTTCCGGCTTCGTGGTGAAAAACGGGTCGAAGATCCGGGTGCGGAGCTCGGCGGGAATGCCCGGGCCCGAGTCGGCGATCTCGAGCCGGGTGTCGCGCTCGTGCGCTCGGGTCCGCACGGTGATCGTGCGCGGCGTGTCGACGGTCACGAGCGCCTGCTCCGCGTTGATCAGCAGGTTGAGGAGCAGCTGCTGCAGCTCAGAGGCGTCGGCCCAGATCTTGGGCTCGTCCAGATCGAGGTCGAGCGCGACCGTGATGTTCAGGGTCGAGAGGTGATAGGAGCGCAGCGCGAACGTGCGGCGGGTGATGTCGTTCAGGTCCACAAGGTTCCGCTGCTTGCCGCCGGCGCGCGCGAACGCCAGCAGGCTGGACGTGATGCGCCCGATGCGGGTGGCTTCATCGTACATCATCTGGAGCATTTCGCGGTGCTCGGGCTTGAGCTCGTCGAGCAGCAGGGTTTGCGCGAAGCCCGAGATGATCGCCGCCGGGTTGTTGATCTCGTGGGCGACACCGCTGACCAGGTGGCCCAGCGCCGCCAGTTTTTCCGCCTGCTGGTACTGCGACTCGCTGCGTCGCTGGTCGGTGACGTCCCGCGCGAGAATCAGCACGCGGGTGATGGCGCTGCCCTCCCGCACCGGCGCGTACAAGAGCGCTGCGATGCCGTGACTCCCGTCGGCGCGGATCAGCGGGATCTCCAGGCGCTGGACGTCGCCAAGGAACGCCGCCGCGAGCCGCTCCTGGACGACGGCGACCGCGTCGGGGCTCACGAAGTCGAACAGGGTGGGCCGCTGCGTGGTCCCGGGAGTGGCCCCCATGCCACGCGCCGGCTCGTTCGCCTCGAGGATCCGGCCGGTGCGGTCGAGCACGACGATGGCATCGGGCACGGCGTCCATGACCAGCCGCAGGTTGCGCTCTGCGGCCGCGGTGGCCGCGAGCGAATCCATGAGCGATCGGGTCTGACTGGCGACCTCGTTCTCGAGCAGCACCGCGTAGCGACGGTTGGCGCGCAACGAATACGTGAACCGGACGCCGATGCTCGCTACCGCGGCGCCGACCAGCACGGCGGCGACGAGGGTGCGCGCCGCCCGATCGGCGGGGGCGAGCAGATAGGCCAGCACGATCACCAGGAACGAGAGGGCGGCGATCGCCACCAGCATGCGGGTGAGCCGGTTGAGGGGGGGCACGCGCGACCTCCGCGCTAACCTAACGGCCATCCCTGGCGGCCGGGAGGGTTCGTTATGTTTCGCGGCCGTATGGACCTCCTGGGATGGAAAGACGCGCCCCGCGCCACACTGGGGCAGTGGGATGATTTCGTGCGCTTTGCCGACGCGGCGCGACGCGACGGGCTGACGCATACGGTCGTTTGCGGGATGGGCGGCTCGAGCCTCGCACCGCAGGTGCTCGCGGCGAGCTTCGGGCAGGCCCGCCTGTCCGTGCTCGACAGCACCGACCCGGCCGCCGTGCTCGCGGTGGCGCGCGCGGCGGACTTCGGCCGCACGCTGTTCGTGATCTCTAGCAAGTCGGGGACCACGGTCGAGACGCTGTCGTTCTACCGGTTTCTCGCGGCGCGTGCCGGACCGGAACGATTCGTGGCCATCACTGATCCCGGCAGCCCGCTCGAGGCGCTGGCCCGCGAGCGCCGCTTCCGTGCCGTGTTCCCGCACCCCCCCGACGTGGGGGGACGCTATGCCGCGCTGACGGTCGTGGGGATGTTGCCCGCCGCGCTCTCGGGGATCGACGGTCGCGTCCTACTCGAGCGGGCCCTCGCGGTGGACCCGGCGGCGGCACGCGCGCTGGGCGCGCGTATCGCCGCCGCTGCGCTCGCCGGTCGGGACAAGCTCGTGCTGCGCCCGCCGGCGGTGGTCGCGCGCTTCGCCGATTGGGTCGAGCAGCTGGTGGCCGAGAGCACGGGGAAGGGTGGACGCGGCGTGATCCCCGTGGTCGACGATCCCGTCGCGGCACCGTATCCCGATGGCGAGATGGTCACCGACTTCTCGGCCGACCCGCTCGCTCTGGGCGCGGCGTTCGTCGCCTGGGAATACGCGACCTGGGAGCTGTGCGTCCGCCTGGGGGTGAACGCGTTCGACCAGCCCGACGTGGAGGAGGCGAAGGCGCTGGCGCGCGCCGAGCTGGCGCACGGAGACGCTGGGCCCGTAGGGGCGCAGCATGCTGCGCCCCTACCTACCCTGACTCCTGAGGTTCTGCGCCGGAGCGCCCGCCCCGGCGACTATCTCGCGATCCTGGCGTATCTGCCGCCCACGCCCGACGTGACCGCCAGGCTTCAAACGGTGCGTGCCGCGTGGGGGCGGGCTCTCGGTTGCGTCACCACGCTCGGCTTCGGCCCGCGCTACCTCCACTCCACCGGCCAGCTCCACAAAGGCGGTCCCAACACGGGCTTGTTCCTGGTAATCACGACCGACGACGCCGAAGATGCCGAGATTCCCGACAGCGGGTTCACGTTCGGCCGACTCAAGCGCGCGCAGGCGCGGGGGGACATTCGGGCGCTGCTCGCCCGGGGACGGCGCGTGGCGCACGTGCATCTGCGGCGCGCGGAGGAAGTCACGCAACTCGCAGCCCTTCGTCCAGCATGATCTCGGCCCACGCCGGCACCGGCGGGATGCGCTTCACCAGGTCGCGCCGCGCGCGGTGCAGGCATTCGAGCATCCGATAGAACGTCAGGTGCCGTGCCGCCCCGGGAGCACTCGAGTGCTTGTAAGCGTCGGGGAACCGCTGCACCACGTCGTCCAGGGCCCTGAGCGAGCCCAGCTGCGTCAGGGCCAAGCGTTGAACGGACACGACGAACCAGGCGACATCCCGACTCGGGTCCGCCACGTCGCACTCGTCCAGGTCGATCGTCACGGTGCGCCGGTCGCTCAAGATCACGTGCTCGGGGATGTAGCTGCCATGCCCCGCGCGCGTGTCCACGCTGCCGCGCGGCGTGGCGGCTTGCAGCCGCTGGAACAGGAGCTCGCCCTTGTCGGCGAAGGGCTGGCCGAAGGCGGCGACCTGGTCCCGCCACGACGCAAACCGCGCGAATTCCCGCTCGGTGGCCGCCGGCTTGCCGAGCCGCGGAGCGTCGGCATGGAATCGCGCGAGCCACTGCCCGCAGCGCTCGGCCGTCGCCCCGCGTTCCGGTGCACGACCGTGGAGGATCGTCTCCCTGGCCGAGGGTCCCGGCACTTGCTCTTCCAGCAGGACACGCCACGCGGGGAAGTACGCGAGCGGTCGCGGAATCGAGAACTCCGCGTCCGCGCCGAAGCCAGCGTGGCATATGGCCTCCATGGCCGGCAGGACGTGCGAGCGGTCGTCGTCGAATACCTTCGCGATGGCGCCGTACCGTCCGTTGGTCGTCCGCATGGCCAGCTCGAACGTACAGCGCTCGCGATGCCACTTCAGGGCCCGCAGATGCATTTCGCGCGGCGTGCCCCACCCCCACTCCGTGCAGGCGAGGCGCTCGACCTCGCCGCGGACCTCTGGGTGCTCGAACACGGCGACGAAACGGGACGGCGCGGTCTGAACGTTCTCTGCAGCGGGGCCGAGCGTCATGCGACCTCCACCGTCCGGCTCACGCCCGCCGCGAAGTCGTCCTCGAGCAGCGTCGCGAGCTCGCGCAAGAAGTTGCCGAAGTGTCGCGACAGGGCGCGGTGCGGCCCCCACCAGGCGAGCCACTCGAGCGCCTGATACAGGGCCACGCAGGCGAGCTCTTCCCGAAACGCCGCTTGCTCGATGCGCCGGCCGGTCTCCGCCTCATACTGCTCGCTGTACGCGCGCCGCATGGCGTCGCGCTCGTCGCTGGTCCACTTGCCCGCGGTGAGGCTCACGAGGTCGAACGTGCCGGGGCCGAGGGCCGCCGTCTCCCAATCGATGACGGCCACCTTGGGACCCTGCTTGCCGCGGCGCAGCAGGATGTTCTTGCCGAAGTACTGTCCGTGGAGTACGCACTGCGGCAAGGCGCTGAGCCACTCGATGCGCTCCGCGAAGCACTCGAGGCCGCGCGCCACGAGGTCGTGCTCCGGTCCCTCGAGGTGGGGCAGGAGCTGTTCGACGCGCTCGGCGCATCGCTGGTAGTGCGCCTCGTTGTAGCGGGGCAGAAAGCGTGTCTGTGTGTCGGGCAGGCCGCGCGTCGCCGCATGGAAGCGCGCGGCCCAGCGGGCGGCGGCCGTCCAGCGGGGCATGTCGAGGTAGTTGTGCAGCACTGTCCGCCCGCCGTCCTCGAAGAAGGCCCAGAAGCGATCGCGCTCGGGCTCCCAGCGGTATCCGTACAGATGCAGCGTCCCGAACCGCTCCGGCGAGAGGATGGTTTCGTACATCTGCAACTCCCGCCGACCGGGCTCGAGGTCGAGGGCCCGCACGGCCCGCGCCTTCTCCATCTGATGGTTCGGATTGAGATCCTTGAAGAACACGAGCAACGGTCGTTTCTCGCTCTTGAGAGAGACGCGCAGGCGTTCCGTGGGGAAACTGGAGCTTCCCATCGAGAACTGGCGACGGAGATTTTGAATCCGCACGGGGCGCCCGCGGAGCCGTGACAGCCCCGCCTCGAGTGTCTGGCGCATCGCCGGAGTGAGCCGTTCGTCAACCGGCCGCGGCTCGCCCGCGCGCCGTCGCTTCTTGCTCGCGCCGGCGGGCGTCAACCGCGCGGCACTCATGTTCCGCTGCCCGCCCATTGTTTCAAATCGCTCATCGCGCCTCCCTCCAGGCGAATGAGTTGTGCGCCGAGTGACGGCCGGGAAACCACGGGGGCGCCGGGCAATCGGCGTGCCGTAGGCGTCACGAACGCGCCGCACGGCGCGTGATGGCACAGGCACGGAAGTGCCTGCCGCGGAACGGGAAGACGGGGTCGGGATTTTCGGCGCCGCTGCGCGGCGCCGCCGCAGCGTTACTTGCTGAAAGGCGTGTAGGCCGGTCGCCGCAGCGCGGGGGCGGCAGCTCGCGTAATCTTCATCACGCGGCGGGGGCGAGGGGAGGCGAGCGCCTTAAAGACTCAGCCAGTAGTTGAATTTCACGAGCAGCACATTCTTGGGCCGATCGAGGAACAGGTCGCGCCCGAAGTCCCGCGCCACGTCGAAGCTCGCGTCGTAGGGGAAGTACTTCGAGCGACTGTGCGTCCAGGCCAAGAAGACGGTCGACCCGGGGCGATACTCCCAGCGCCACACCGCCTTGACACTGAGCGAGCGCGTCCGGAAGTCGGGATCGCCCACCGTGAACGGGGGTGCGGAAGCGGAGTCGGGCCCGTCGGGGTCGATCGCGTAGGCAGTGCCGGTGCGCGCGATGGTCGAGCCGTTGTCACGCCCGTAGGTGTTGAACGTGAACGTACCGGGCGCCCGCAGTTCTTTAAAGCCTTGGTACGCGCCGGTGAAGGTGAACGGTTGCGCGTAGAGCTGGAAGCTCAAGGTCGGCGAGAACGTGGCGTTGAAATGCAGCGTGGCGCTCAGCTGGTGCTCCATCAGCTGGGCAAAGACGTAGCGCGCCTGAAAGGTGTTCTTCGCGAACGTGTCGCTCACGGTGGTCACGTACTGGGCGGGGAATCGTCCCGTCAGGTACGCGGGAGCGAGGCTGAGGGACACGGCCGAGCTCGGCCGTAGGGTGAGCTTCGGCAGCAGCTCCAGCGACCAGCCGCCCGCGGTATCGTGGGTCAGCGCCGCGAAGCCATACAGACTCGCCATCTTGCGGTCGTCGGTGTAGGCGTCGGCGCTCAGGTACCAGGAGGGCGGGGTGCGCGCGAGCGGGCCTCCGCGGGTGAGCCGGTCGTCGATCGCGCCTCCCGCATAACCCGCTGTCAGCTCTGCGTTCCAGAAGTTCCGGAACTGGCCGAACGCGTACAGGCCGACCTTCCGTTGAATCAGATCGCCGTCGTAGTTCCAGCCGCGACCGAGCGACAGCTCCAGCACGGCGTGCTGGAACACTTTTCCGGGCCGAGTCCAGCGACGCCGCCCCACCGCCGCGGCGGAGATCCGGTCGACACGCTCCTGGAAGCCGAGATCGTTCACCTCGAAGCCGGGGGAGACGAACTCGCCGCCGACGCTCCAGGTCCAGGCGCCGCCCACGCGGTTGAGGTACGCATCGCCGGTGATCCCGGCGAGCGACGTGCGGAGCGAGTCGTAGTGAAAGCTCTTCGCGTCGGGTCGCCCGTAGTAGCGGTCCGGCGACTGCTGGGCCTGCTGTATCGCGAGCGGACTGCCTCGGATGTACGAGCCGCCGAGGCTCGCTGCCAGCGTGTACGTCTTGTGGCCCCAGCGGTGGAACAGGTCCACGCCTCCGGCATAGGCGGCGCTGCCGAGCATGTCGAGCGCCGGCGTGTCGAGATCGCGATTCACCGCCGTTGCGACGAGGCCGAGGGTGGTGTTGCCCTGCCGCAGGTCGCGCTTCAGCCGGCCGACGAAGTAGTTCGTCAGCGGCTCGACCTCGTCGCGCTGCCGCAGGGCGGGCGCTGCGTCGAAGGCCGAAGTGGCCCATTCGCGCGCGGTGAGCGCGTCCAGCACGCCGATCGACCAGCCGTTGGCCCGTCGTCCGGAGAGCTTCGCCGCGCCCAGGATGGTGCTGTTCGAGGGCATGTCGACGTAGTCGCCGGGGGCGTCGCCCTGCGGCGGCTGGCCGATGCGCCGCGAGTAGAAGAACTGCGGCCGATCGCCCAGTTTGGCGAAACCGCCGCCGTTTCCCGCGAATCCGAAGATGTTGCCTCCCTCGACGAAGAACGGCCGCTTCTCCTCGAGCTTGACTTCGAACTGGGTGAGGTTCACGATTGCCGGGTCGAGCTCCACCTGGCCGAAGTCGGGGTTGACCGTGGCGTCGAGCGTGAGGTTGGAGGTGACGCCGTACTTGAGGTCGGCGCCCGCCCCTCCCAAGTACCTGCTGCCGCGGTCGAACGGGTTGTCGGGATGCTCAGGCGTGTCGTACTGGCTGTGCCCGACGACATAGGGCCGCAGCTCGACCCGCTTCGGCGCGGGGAGGTCTTCCAGGCCCGCCAGATCGGCGAACCGCGAGGCGACGCCGCTCTCGGTCTTCTTGACGAGGGGAAACATGTCGAGCTCGTTCTTGCGCTGGATCCAGCGCTCGACCCGCACGCCCCACACCTGCTGCCGCGCTCCCGAGAACCGCAGCTGCGAGAGCGGAATCCGCATCTCCACGGTCCACCCGAGCGAGTCGACCGCGGTCGCGGCCTCCCACACGGCGTCCCACAAATCGTCCGAGTAGCCTCCGTCGTCTCCCAGCAGGGCGTCGCGCTTCACACCGGCGGCGTTGACGATGAATTCGAACGCGGTGCGGCGGTCGTGGTAGCTGTCGAGCAACACCCGAAGCTCGTCGCTGTGCGTGTTCACGTCGCGGCGTCCCAGTCGCGCGATGATGTCCCGGGGCGCGGAGTCGAACAGGCGCGCGCCGATGTACAGCGCGTCGGCGTCGTACAGGACGCGCACCTCGGTGGCCTCGGTCGAGGGCGCTCCTTCGTTGGGGTCGCGCTGGATCAGCTGCGTGATCGGGGTCGCGGACGCCCAGGCCGGCTCGTTCAGCCGCCCGTCGAGGACGGGCCGGGCACCCGCTGCCACGCGCACTACCGTGACCGGTCCGACTGGGTCCGGAACGCGGGCCGGCGCGACGGACCCGGATTGGAGGAGCAAGAGCGGAATGATCGGGATCACGGTGCGGTCTCCCTCGCCATCAGCGTGGTGTTCAGCACGCCCTCCAGGACGTGCTTCGAGTCGAAATGCTTCTCCGCCAACTCCCGGGCCGCGCGGCAGTGGCGCCCGTAGTCGCGATTGATCGCGTCGAGCGCGGCGGCGGCCTCGTCGAGCGAGGTGAAGCGGAACATGCCTTCGCCGTTCGGGAGATAGGAGCTCGGGCCGGTGTGCTGCACGACGACCGGCTTGCCGCTCGCCAGGTAGCAGAGCGTGCGGTCGCTCACCCAGGCGTTCTGGAACTGCATGCAGGACGCCTTCGCGCAGCTGAACTCGCCACGCGAGCGCTGCACGTATGAGCGGTAAGCGTCGGGGCTGCCGGCCACTTCGGTCGAGTGGCGCACGCGCCAGCCGTTTCCCGTGAGACGCGCCAGGTCGGCAGCATCGCGATCGTCCGTGAAGAGCGCGAGCTCGAGCGGCTGGCGCGTGCGCCGCGGCAGCTCGGCAAAGTCCAGGAACGCCACCCGCTTCGTGTTCTCCCGCAGCACCGTCTTGCCGTTCTCGGTGACCTTGAGCCAATCGGTCGTCGACCAGCTCGACACCGTGGTGAACGCCTCGGCGTGGGGATCGTACGTGAAGGGCCAGAGGTCGAGGCAGACCGGAGGCCGGATGCGGTGCCACTCGAGGCCGCAGTCGGAGAATCGGGCGGCCGCCGTGCCCACGGTTTCGCCGGTGGTGAGGTAGCAGTCGTGGGCCGGCACGCGGAGCTGACCCGTGCTGATCCAGAATTGGAGCAGTCCCGGGTCGATGTCGACCAGCGCCGTGCGCCTGGCGCAGGCGAGCAGGCGCGGATCGATGGCGTAGTGGAAGTTCAGCAACAGGTCGGCCCCCTTCAGCACGCGCTCCACGTCGGGCCACTCGCACCCGACGAATCGGAAGTCGTTGCCGGCCTTCGCATAGAGGAGCGTCTTCCCTTCGAGTCCGAACCGCTTCATCCGCTCGAAGAAGGGAGACAAGAGCGATGCCTCCTGGGCGGAATCGCCCGAGGCCGGCGGGCGGAACTGCTCCAGCCAGTACACGTCGCAGCCGAGCCGCCGCAGCCCCTGGGCGTATTGCATGTACACCCAGAAGTGACCGCCCCCGTCGGGGAAGTTCGCGACCTTGTAGACCGAGATGACGGCGATCATGCTGCGGCCTCCAGCAGGTTGCGGAACCCGACCAGCCGAATGCTCCGCTCGGCCAGCGCCTGCCGCGCGCGGGGATCGCACAGGGTGCGCAGCTCGGCTTCGCGCTCCTTGGCGTAGCTCGAGACGAGCCCCTCGTCCACGTAGCCGGCATGACAGGTCAGCTCGGTCACGCCCGGGCCCAGCTCGGTATCCAACAGGCGGAGCAGGCCGTCGACACTGATCTGCTCCAGATGGGTCTCGCCGCCCCACTGGCCGTAGAACTTCGAGAGATGGCGCACGCGGGAGTACCCCCGCACCGGGGCCCCAATGCGCTCGGCCCAGACCCGCACGTAGGGCAGGACGCGCGGATCGCGGTGCACGTCGTGGTGCGAGTCCACGTGCGTCGGCGGTGCACCGACGAGCTCCGTGAAACGGCCGAGCTGACGCTCGAGCTCGGCGGGGACGTCCGCCGTGCCGTCGGGGTCGAGCTCCAAATGCAAGCCCACGCTCAGGGCGGGGCAGTCGCGACCGAGGACGGCCGCCTCGACTGCCGCCGGCCGGTACACCATCAGGCTCGTGCTCGTGAGGATCCCTTGGCGATGCGCCTCGACGATCCCGCGGTTGACCCCGCGGCTGATGCCGAAATCGTCGGCGGTGACGATGAGCACGGTCACGGGCGCTGTCACTCCGGAAGCGGCGGTCGGAGCGCCTCGAACCAGCGCTCGTAATCGATGAGCTCCGCGATTCCCCACGCGGCGCCGTCATGGAGGGCGGCGATTGCGTCAAACAGGATGCAGTGGGCGTAGCGAGCGCTCTCTGCGGTGTGGCAGAGCAGGTTCAGCTCTTCGGTGCCAGGGAAGCACCCACCGGCGCGATCCACGGCGTCGCGATAGCGCTGTACGATCCACGGCCGCTCCTCGGCCGGAGACTGGTACAGGAAGGTGGAGAGATCGTAACTGAATGGGCCCGCGCCGACGTGGTCCCAGTCGATGAGCCGCGCCCGCGGGCTGGTGTCGGCCATGGACACGAAGACATTCTTGGGCCAGAGGTCGCCGTGCAGCAGCGTGTCGGGCCCTCCGGCCTCCTGCATGATGCGGACGCGCCGCGGCACATCCTCACGGAGCCGCTGCAGTCGGCAAAGCAGGCGCTCCCGGGAGCCGGCGAACTCTCGCGGCACCTCGAGCGGCGGGGTCGCGAGGGCCTCGAGCGCGGCGATGGCATCCCCGAGGTTCGCCGTGAAGAAGTGCGCGCCATGGTCGCGGGCACGCCAGCGGACTTCCGGCAGGAGCGGGTGTCCGGCGGCACGGGTATGGAGCTCGGCGATGAAATCGACCGCCGCCGCCAGGCGTTGCGGCACGCGCTGGCCAGTGAGACTCTCGTCGCCGAGGTCTTCGTAGACGTGCCAGACCCAACGCCCTTCCCGCTCTGCTGCGGCTGCCACCAGCCGCGGGCAGCCGTCGCCGAGACCGAGGGCGGGCAGCCAGCGCTCTGCGAGGAGGCGGTCCGCTTGTGCGACCGACGGCGCGTGCCGTTTCAGCACGAGCGTCCGGTCGCTTGCGCTGCCGATGCGCAAGCGGTACACGGCTTGCTTGAGTCGCTCCAGCTGCATCGTCCGCTCCGAGCCTGCGCCGACGCCGTCGCCGACCATCCCCTGCAGGAGCTCGCACAGGTTCGCCCCACCAGGCTCCTGCCACTGCTCCAGACAGCGCTCCAGCCCTCGCAGATCGACGGTACCGCTCGTCCGAATCGCCATCCTCACCTCTCTCAATCCAGGGCCCGCTCCAAAACTCGTGTGACCACGCGGCAGCCGTCGAAGTACTCCTCGACCAGGGCACGGGCGAGCCGGCAGTGCCCCGCGTAGTCGGCTTCGGCCGCGGCCAACGCGCGTACCGCCTCGTCCATCGACCGGAACCGGAACACCCCGGCGGCATCCGGCAGAAAGCGGCTGGGTCCGGTGTACTGCACCACGGCAGGCCTGCCGCTGGCCAGATAGCAGATCGTACGGTCGCTGACCCACGCGGTCGCAAATTGCACGTAGCACGGCTTGACGCAGCTGAACTCCCCTCGCGAGCGCTGGATGTAGCCGCGGTATTCCTCGGGCGTCGCGCTCACCCCCCAGGCATCGCGGATGTTCCAGCCCTGAGGCTCGAGACGCGCCCGCCATTCCTCGCTGTGCTCGCCGAGGCTCACCGCCAGCTCGAGTTTGGCGGGGGTGCGGGATGGCAGCCCCACGTACTCGAGGAATGCGGCCCCCTTGTCGTTCGAGAACGTCGTCCCGCGGAACTCGAACGTCCCTCCCCACCAGTGCGTGACGGTGGTGTAGGGCGCGCCGGCGTCGGGCTCCGTCCGAGGCCACTCGGGGAGGAAGACCGGCGGTGGCGTGTAATGCCAGCGCAGGCCGCAGTCGGGGAAGCGGGCCGCGGGCGTACCGACGGTCTCGCCGATGGTGAAGTAGCTGTCGTGCGGCGCCACGCAGATGTCGCCCGTGGTCATCCAGACTTGGAGCAGCCCGGGATCGGTGTCGACGAAGGCGGAGCGGCGAAACCGTCGCACCACCGCCGTCGGCAGGGCGGGCGCCAGGTTCAGGAGCAGATCGGCGTCGGCCGCGGCGTCCAGGTCCAGGCCTGCCGCCGCCAGGTCGCCACGAAGCGGCGCGCCGTCGATCGAGTAGAGCGCCAGCGCGTCGGCCAGCCCGAAGCGTGCAAGGTGCGCCTTGAGGGCGGCGACGCACTCGCCCACGTCGCGACCCCGCCACCGACGACGCCGCGCAACCGACCCGTCGTCCACAGCGCCGTCCACGCCCTCGAGCCAGATCACGCGACAGCCCGCAGCGCGCAAGGCCAGCGCCCAGTTCAGGTACACCCAGAGGTGTCCGCCTCCCTGGGGATAGCCGATGGTGTTGGCGGGCGCGAGGCAGACCGTGAGGCTCACGTGGCACCCCCGACCGAATCCGGCAGCGGCGGGCGCAGCCGCTCGAACCAATCATCGATGTCCACGAGTCCGCCCCGACCCCACTCGGCGCCATCGTTCAGCAGTGCCATGGCGGGCCAGATGATGCTGCTCACGCCGCGTGCAGTCTCGGCGCCGTGAAACAGAGCGTTCAGCTCCCGATCCCCCGGCAGGCGATGGCCCGCGCGCTCGAGCGCCTCGCGATACCGGCACAACATCCACGGTCGATCGTCGAGCGGCGACTGGTAGAGGAGCGTCGAAACGTCGTAGCTCGCCGGGCCCACGCCCACGTGGTCCCAATCGATGAGCCGGGCACAGGGGCGGTCGCCGTCGCTGGCGACGAAGATGTTCTTCCGCCCGAGATCGCCGTGCAGCAGCGTCTCGGGGCCTCCGGCTTCCTCCATGAGGCGGACCTGACCCGGCGCCGCGTCGAGCAGCCAGTACAGTCGCTCGAGCAGCCGGCAGCGGGCCGCGGCAAACGTGGCGGGCGTGCGCACGGTCGCCAGCGCCTCGAGCACGGCGATGCCGTCGCGCAGGCTCGCGATCGACGACCGTGCGCCGTGATCGCGGCCGTGCCAGCGGACCTCGGGCAACAGGGGGTGGCCCACGCCGCGGGTGTGGAGCCGGGCGATAAGATCGATCGCGGCCTCGACGCGGGGATGCTCCCACCGAGTGGCGAGCGCTTCGGAACGCAGGTCCTCGTAGACATGCCACACCCAGCGCCCTTCGCGTTGCGCGGCCGCTGCGAGGAGCTGCGGGTAGCCGTCGCCGAGACCGAGCGCCGGCAGCCAGCGCTCCGCGACGAGGCGGTCGGTGTGCGCCATGGCCGGCGTATGACGCTTGATTACGAGCGTGCGGCCGCAGGCGCCGCCGACGCGGAGTCTGTAGACGCCCTTTTGCAAACGGTCCACGGCGATCGCGTCATCCGGGGTCGTGGCCCCGTCGAGCAGTCGCTCGAGGGCGTCGCACAGCTCGGCGACGCCGGGCTCGCGCCGCTCGTCCAGCGAGCGCGCTACTCGGTCGCGCAGCGGGCTGCCCGCGCTCACGGGATTCGCGGTCACGCTCGGGCTCCGGCCATCTGCCGCTCGAGTCCCCGGGCGGCGCGCTCGGCGGCGGCGATCAGGTACGAGGCGAGATGCTGGGGCGCGTCCGGGACGCCACCGCAGCCCGGGATGCTGCTCATATCAACGACGTAGGGCTTTCCCTCGCTCTCGATGATGTCGACGCTGTAGAAGTCGATGCCGAAGGCCTGGCCGCAGCGCCGCGCGATGTCACACAGCTCAGGCGACGGCGTGAAAGGCTCTCCGCGTTGTTCCGCTTCTGTTTTCGCCGGAAACGGCTTCTTCACGCCGAACAGCTGGTCACCGACCACGTAGATCTTCCGGTCGCGGCCCTCGGGCTGGTGGTAGCGCTGGGCGAACACCGGGTCCCGACCGTCGCGCACGGACGCGAGCTCGGCCAGACTGCGGACCACACGCACGCCGACGCCGTCCGAGCCCTGGTACGGCTTGACGACGAGCGGTCCTCCGTCGAGGAACGGCGCCAGCTCGTGCGGATGCGCGGCGACGTAGGCAGCCGGCGTGGGCACTCCGGCCGATTGCAGAATCTTGGCGGTGACGATCTTGTCGCGCAGCGTTACCGTCACCGGATAGGGATTGACGATGACCGCTCCCCGGGCGTGTAGCGCTCCAGCGAGACTCAGCGAGAGACGGCTGATCTTCTTCAGGACGTAGAGGTCGCATTCGGCGCGCACTTGTGACAGCTCGAGCGCCTGTGTGACGGGGTGGATGACGTCCACCACCACTCCGGCCTCCGCGAGCGCCCGCATCACCGCCGGCACGTGGCTCGTGCTCTGTGCGTAGCGGGACGAGACCAGGAAGCCGATCCGGAGTGGCGTCATGTCGCGGCCACCACTCGCGACGGCGGTGACACGAGACCGGGCCAGTCGAGCTGCCTGAGGGCGCCGTCGAGCTCGGCGGCGTAGAACTGCATGTCGCTGAGGCATGCGTGCGCCCCGTCGTTCGCCAGATTGCCGGCGATCCACGAGATGGCAGCCAGCGCCCGAAACACGGTTCCGCAGTAGGCGAGCCGCCAGCACGCGTCGAGGTTCAGCGCCGGCCAGCGCTCGCGGGCCGTGGCCCAGTAGGCCGGAATGTCTGGGTTGGCGGACAGTTGTCCGGACGGCACCATCTGCTGGGCCAGGTCGACGGCGGGGACGCCCCACCCGGCCTCCTCCCAGTCGAAGACCACGATGGTGGGGCGGTCACTGGCCGTTGCCAGGCGAATGTTTCTGCCGTTGAAGTCACCGTGGACCAGCGTAGGTGGCACACTCCGGCAAATCTCCTCCAGCCGGTCCCAGTGCGCCGCCAGGTGGTCGAGGCGGGCCAGGATCCTTTCGAGGAAGGCGACGTCGTCCGGCGACAGGACCGGATTATCGAGATGCTGCCGCATGGTTTCCCGCAGCGCGCCGAGCCGTTGCAGGGAGCGGCCCGGCCCGCCGTCAGGCAGGTGCTGCCCCGTCTGCGCCGCGGCAGCCGTGGTATGCAGCAGGGCGAGCCAGCCACCGGCCCGGTCGCGGTGCTCCGGCAGGAGGTTCGAGTAGTCGGCGCCGGTGGCCTGCTCCATGAAGAGCCAGCAGCCGTCGGCGGCTGACTCTTCGACGAACCCGTAGTAGTGGAGGGACGGAACCGGGAGGCCGGGGAGCAGGTCCTCGTACACGGCGCGCTCGACGCGAGCGGTGGCCTTCGAGCACCGCTTCGCGATCACCGCCGTGCCGGCCCGGCCGACGCCCTCGAGGCGGTAGACGTTGCTCTTGCGCTTGCGGACCCGCAGCGGCGTGAGCTGCACGGGCTCGGCGTCCGGGTACAGTTGACACCACGCCTGCACGGCTGGATGACCCTTCAGCGCCGACCGACGCTCCGTGGCAACGGCGCGGGCGGCCAAGGGCGGGGTAACCTCGATGGGGCGCGACGTGTCCGTCACGACCCGGCCGCCGTCGAGTACCAGCAGGGCCTCGCAGCGCTCCAGCGTGCTGGGCCGATGCGAGATCAAGACCACGGTTCGGCCGCGCATCAGGTGCCGCATCGCGCCGAGGATCTTCGCCTCGGTTTCGGCGTCGACGGCGCTCGTGGGCTCGTCGAGGATGAGAACGGGACTGTCCTTCAAGAAGGCGCGGGCCAGCGCGATGCGCTGCCGCTGGCCTCCGGAGAGTTGTGCACCGCGCTCACCGACCTGGGTGTCGTAGCCGCGCGGCAAGCGCACGATGAACTCGTGGGCGTTGGCGGCGTGCGCAGCGGCGACGATCTGCTGCCGCGTGGCGCCCGGGGCGGCGTACGCGATGTTCTCCGCGATGCTGGCCGAAAACAGGACCGTTTCCTGCAGCACGACGGCAAACTGGCGGCGCAGGTCGGCGAGCTTGTAGTCGCGCAGATCAACGCCGTCCAACAGGATCTGTCCCGCGGTCGGGTCGTAGAAGCGCGAGAGCAGGCTGATCAGTGTGGTCTTGCCGGCTCCCGTCGCCCCGACCACGCCGAGGCGCGTCCCCGGCGCGATCACGAAGGAGACGTCGTTCAAGACGGGCCGGTCCGGCCCATAGGCGAAGGAGACACCCTCGAAGGCGACGGCGCCGGTGGCGCGTGCGATGGGCTGGGCGTGCGGTCGCTCCGGCACCTCGGGTTGCTCGTCCAGCAGCGCAAACGCCCGCTCGGCGCTCGCGAGGTAGCCTTGCAGCCCCGTGGCCTTGCGGCTCATGGTCTTCAAGGGGTCGTACAGCTGTCCCAGGTACCCCAGCACCAGCAGCAACTGCCCGAGGGTGAGCGCGCCGGACCGCACGTGGCCGACGCCGATGAACAACACGGCGGCCATGCCCACGGCCGTGACCAGCCCGATGAGGACGCCGTAGCCGCCCTCCAGGACGGCCAGACGGATCCGCGCGGTCACTCCTTCCTGGGAGCGGTGCACGAAGCGGCCCGTCTCCCGGGCCTCCTGGCCGAACGCCTTGACCACGCGCAGCGCCCCGAGCGTCTCCTGGACGACCGCGAGCGCGGAGCTCTCGAGCTTCTTCACCTGGCGCGACTGGCGCCGCATGCGCGGGCGATAGGCGCGCGCAAGGAAGAAGAGCGGAGGAGAGACCGCGAGCGCCACCAGCGCGAGCGAGCGGTCCAGCCGGGCGGTCACGATCCACATCGTTACCAGGGTGACCGCCGCCGACACGAACGGAATCGCCCCGTCGACCAAGATGTTCTGGAGCGCGGAGGCGTCGTACTGGATGCGGTAGACGGAGTCGGCGGTGCCGCGCGAGTCATGATATGAGAGCGACAGCCGCTGCACTTGTTGGACGAGCTGGGAGCGGAAGTCGAGCACGAGCCGCTCCCCGATGTAGGTCCGCACCAGCGTCGTCGCGAGGCCCTGGAGCTGGCCCAACGCGGTGACGCCGAGCAGTAACCCGATGGCGATCGCGAGCACGGCGGCCGGACTCGGGCCCGGTGTGCTCGGCAGCAGCGCTTGCAACACCGGCGGCAGCGGCCGGCTCCCCAGGACGGAGTCGACCACGATCTTCAAGGGCACCGGGTTCAAGATGGCGATCGGACTCGCGAGGACGCCGAGCCCCAGCAGCCCCGCGATGTGCCACCAGTAGGGTCGCGTCTGGCGCAGTACGCGCCGGTACAGCGTCAGGTCGTGCATCGGGTGTCTGCGACACGCAGCCGCGCGACGGCGTCTCGGACGGTCGCCATGGCCGCCGTGGACTGCTCGAGCACGCGCCAGGCGAAGAACCCGGCGCCCAGCCCCAACACGGCCGCGGCGACCCACGCACGGTCGAGGACGGCGACGTAGGTGAGCGCCGCGAACCCGAGCGTGAGGATTGGCCCTCGCACGGGCACGACCGGCCACCAGCGCAGCCGCAGCATCTGGTGGTCGCCGGGATGGTCTTCCACGCCCAGAATGAAGCGGGCCGCTCCGAAAAACCCGCCGCGGACTTCCAGATCCCAGCGATCGTGCCGGCCGCCGCGCAACACGCACGCGCCCTCGGCCCGGAGTCCTTCCTCCATCGACTTGAGTCGCTGGTCCGGCTCGTCGCGCTGCTCGGTCCAGATCGAGGTCGTGACCCGCCAGAGCGGGGCCAGCGCGGGTGTGCCGTGCCGCCGCCAGGGCGTGAGGCCTTCCTGGAGCCGGCCGCGCAGCCGGGCGACAGGCTGGACCAGATGAAGCAGCGCCGTCAGTAGCCGGCGGCGGAGACGCGCCGGCCAGCCGACGGCGGGCATGTCGGGAAACGTGGCGCGGGCGGCGCTGAGCCACGCTTGTGCGAGCGTGGCCACGATGGTCACGCCCAACAGCGGCAGCGCGAGCTTGAAGGGCTCCCAGACAACACTGAGCCCCGCGACGGCGGCGAGGCTGACCGTCATGAGATGCCACTCGGGCATCTGGGGGAGCGATCCGAGTAGGCTGGGCGCCGGCTGGTACAACGATTGGAAAGGCGCGCCGCCCCACACCCCGTGGTACACGCGCGGCCGGCGCCAGCCGAGCGCGTGGGTGAGTCCGTCGCCATAGAGGCGGCCCACCCAGCGCACGTGCCCCGGTCCGTTGTACTTCTCGGGCCACTTGCGTTCGAGCATGGCTTCGGCCCGGCCGTAGCCGATCTGCTGGCGCCAATACGTGCGCACCGAGTTGCGGCGGTGGTGCCAGACCACGGCGGCCGGGTGGAAGCCCAGCTTCCAGCCCCGCTCCTGCAGCCGCCAGCACACGTCCACGTCGTCGCCAGCGATGCGGAACTGGGCGTCGAACCCGCCAATCGCGTCGAGGCAGGACTTCCGGAACGCCATGTTGCAGCCCGGGATATGTTCGGCCTCGCGATCCGTCACGAGCACGTGCACCGGCCCACCGGGCGCGCGCGCCACGCATTCCGCGATCGGACCGTCGCCCGGGGGGGCGATGTTCGGCCCGCCCACGCCGGCGTACGGAGTCCGCAGGAACGTGGCCGCGAGGTACGTGAGCCAGTCGGCATCGGGGTAGGCGTCGTCGTCGAGGTAGGCGACGATTTCGCCGCTGGCCGCAGTGAGCCCCAGGTTCCGCGCGTTGGCGAGCCCGCGATTCTCCGTCTGGATCAGGCGGCAGTCGTATTGCCGCGCGATCACGGCGCTTGCGTCGCACGAGCCATCGTCCACGACGATCACTTCGTAGTTGGGGTAGGCGAGGCGGCTCAACCCCTCGAGGCAGTCGCGGAGGGTACGCGCGCCGTTGTAGCTGCAGACCACGACCGACACACGGGGTTGGGGCAGCGTGGGGGAGAACGGAACCTCGGCGAAGGCATCGCGCACTATGTCGAGCGCCGGCTTGGGCGAGCGGTCGGCGCGCGTGAGCCCGAACGCCCAGTCTCCCACCCCCTGCCCATGCCGGTACCACTCGTCCGTCCACGAAAACACGAACACCCCGGCACAACCCCCCGCGAACGACGTCCGGACCTGCCAGTCGAGCGACCGCGCCTGGACGTCCTCGCCGTTGCGCAAGCTGTCGAGCCCGAGCTCGCTCATCACGAGCGGTCGGTCGCCCGCGAGGTTCTGGAGGCGGGCGAGGTAGGCGTCGAACCGCTCCTGGGACTCGAGGTAGACGTTGAAGCACAGCAGGTCGAGGAACGGCAGCCGGAGGTACTCGGTGGTGGGGTAATTGACGTACGTCACGAGCCCGCGCGGATCTTCCGCTTTGACGGCGCCGTACAGGCGCTCGAGGTAGCGCTCGACCCGACGGCGGCCCAGCCAACGCGCGATCGGGGCAGGAATCTCGTTGCCCAGCGCGTAACACAACAAGGCCGGATGACCGGCGCACGTGCGCACCTTGGTACGAATCGACGCCTCGAGGTCCCGCCCGCCACGACCTTCGATGAGAGCCCCGACCAACTGCTCGGCCGAGAGCCCGACCATCACGCGAAGGCCGTGGCGAGCGGCCGCGTCGAGCAGCGTTCGGGGAGCCACGGTGTGGGGGATGCGGACAGCGTTGATCCCGGCGGCAGCCATCTGCGCGAAGTCGCGCTCCAGGGCGGCCAGGTCCTGATACTCACGGCCGTGCGCGTCGGGCTGAAACGCGCCGTACGTCACGCCTTTGGCGTAGAACTTTTCGTCCCCTACGAAAAGAAACCTGCCGCGCACCTGCGGCCGGAAGGACGCGGTGATCGGCGCTGGATGGCGTGCGGGCGCACGGCCAACGGCGCTGGCACCGTCTGCGGTGCCAGCTCCAGGCCTCCAAGGCCGGCGCAGCTTGGGAGGATGACCGAGTTCTCCGTCGTTCACCTGTGGGGTGGCGGACCCGGGCCGGGCGCTGGGCTCGCTCTCCGCGTGTGTTTCACAGCAGGTGCTAGGGCCAAACGGGCTAGTGTCGCACATATGATGCCGACCGGCCGGCGTGGCACGACGGTGCGGCCTAAACCGTGCTCTCAATTGAGGTACCCGCGGCGGGCAACGGGCCTCCCAGTCGGCGAGTGCGGCCAGGTTCTGCAACGTTCCCATAACAAGAGCGTATCGAAGCGTTGACGACTCCGCTCGTATGAGTCGGCCGCGCCCACGAGACCCCAGACCACTGCCCGGTTGCCGGCGGAGCATCAGGCCGTTCATTGGGCTGCGACACCGCGCAGCCGCGCAACGGCGTCCCGCACCGTCGCCATCGCGGCCGTGCATTGCTCGAGCGTGCGCCAGAGGAAGAAGAGCGCGCCGGCGCCGAGGACCCCTGCGGCCACCCACGCCCGGTCGTGGAGCGCACTGCGCGTGAGCAGCGCGAACGCGAGCGTCAGGAGCGGCCCGCGCGCCGGTACATCGGGCCACCAGCGGAGCCGGAGCATCTGGTGGCCACCCGGGTGCTCCTCGACGCCCAGCAGCAGCCGGGCCGCTCCGAAAAACCCGCCGCGGACCTCCAAATCCCAGCGATCGTGCCGGCCGCCGCGCAACACGCACGCGCCCTCGGCCCGGAGCCCCTCCTCCATCTCCTTGAGTCGCTGGTCGAGCTCTTGGCGGTGCTCGGTCCAGATCGATGTCGTGACCGGCCAGAGTGGGGCCAACGCGGGCGTGCCGTGCCGTCGCCAGGGCGTGAGGCCTTCTTTGAGGCGGCCGCGCAGCCGGGCCAGGGGCTGGGCCAGATGGAGCAGCGCCGTGAGGAGACGGCGGCGCACGCGCGTCGGCCAAGGGGCGGCGCGCATCTCGGGGAACGAAGCGCGCATGGCGCTGAGCCACGCCTGGGCAAGCGGCGGCACGATCGCCACGGCGAGGAGCGGCACCGCAAGCTGGAACGGTCGCCATACGGCGCTGAACGCGGCGATCGTGACGAGGCTCGCGATCATCAGATACCATTCCGGCATTTGCGGGAGCGAGCCGAGCAGGCTGGGCGCGGGTTGGTACAGCGACTGGAAGGGGGCGCCGCCCCACACACCGTGGTACACGCGCGGCCGGCGCCAGCCGAGCGCGTGGGTCAGCCCGCTGCCGTAAATGCGGCCCACCCAGCGCACGTGCCCCGGGCCGTTGTACTTCTCGGGCCACTTGCGCTCGAGCATGGCCTCCGCCCGGCCGTAGCCGATCTGCTGCCGCCAGTAGGTGCGCAGCGAGTTGCGGCGGTGATGCCAGACCATGGCGGCGGGATGGAATCCGAGCGTCCAGCCGCGCTCCTGCAGCCGCCAGCACACGTCCACGTCGTCGCCGGCGGTGCGGAACTGCGGGTCGAAGCCGCCGATCGCCTCGAGGGACGACTTCCGGAAGGCCATGTTGCAGCCGGGGATGTGCTCGGCCTCGCGATCCGTGACGAGCACGTGCACCGGCCCACCGGGCGCGCGCGCCACGCACTCCGCGATCGGACCGTCGCCGGGCGGCGCGATGTTGGGCCCGCCCACTCCCGCGTATCCGGTGCGCAGGAACGTGGCCGCCAGATACGTGAGCCAGTCCGGGTCGGGGTAGGCGTCGTCGTCCAGGTACGCGATGATCTCCCCGGTGGCCGCGGCGAGACCGGTATTGCGCGCGTTGGCGAGTCCCTGGTTCTCCGTCTGAATCAGGCGGCAATCGTACTGGC